>Ga0209023_10000602_pt1 | contig 53744 bp, 55 predicted proteins | sample LakOneMetagenome_FD_187468 | JGI IMG/M metagenome (GOLD analysis project Ga0209023, IMG submission 187468) | Freshwater and sediment microbial communities from Lake Erie, Canada (SPAdes) (version 2) | ecosystem: Environmental > Aquatic > Freshwater > Lentic | place: Lake Erie, Canada... | reverse complement strand
AATGCAAGGCCTGGTGCTGATGCGCGTCAACAAGGACGCTGAGCCTGCCGTCAGCAAGAAGTTTGACAACGACGGACAGTACGTGCCGCGAACCTTTGCCTTGTCTTCGAATGGTGCCATTCTCAAGCAGGCGTACACACGGCGCGATCAGTTTGCTTACTTCATTAGTGCTGACGATTCGGATGATTTGATTCAATTCGCAAACCGAGTGAAAGCCGTTTCGCATAGTCAAATCGGGCAGTCCCCAAAACCGTGAGACCACGGCGATTGTCCGATGGCATGAAGCTCAGGATGACAAGGGTCTTTAGGTGATTCGCGGAAAGGCCAGCAGCGCAGAACGGCCGGAAGAGTTTTCTTCATCCGGGAATTTGCGGGGCATAACTAAGTTTAATTTGAGAAGATTCTCCCTGTTACGAAAGTCTACGAATATGAAGTTTCAACCGACGCGACAACTCCTTGCAGCCATGCTTTACTGGTATTTGCTAAACGCTTCGGCTGGCAACGTCGAAGACGCGAACGTGCTTACCAAGCAGGCAATACAGGTGATCATGAAGGAACAGCGCATCCCTGGCCTGCAAATCGCGGTCGTCAAAGATGAAAAAATCGTGCTTTCCGAAAGCTATGGCATGGCCAATGTGGAGAACAGCGTAGCCGCCTCTCGTACCATCCGTTTCCCGCTCAACTCCGCCAGCAAGGCGTTCACCGGCGTCGCGATAATGCAGCTCGCCGAAGCAGGGTTGGTCGATCTTAACGCTCCGGTGTCTTATTACTTGGATGACTTACCAACTGCATGGCGTGGGATACGCATTCGCCAATTGCTGGCCCATACGTCAGGTCTCCCAGACATCGTTGATCAGCAAGGTGCTATTGAGGGGGGGAAGTGAGGCTGCGGCTTGGAAGCTTGCGCGATCCCGTCCCGTCATCGCATCCGCGGGCGAAGTCTTTTCCTATAATCAGACCAATTATGCGTTGTTGGCAAAGATTATTAGTAAGCAGAGCAAATTGCCGTATGAGCGTTTCATAGCCGAGCGTCAGTTCAACCCCACTAAAATGTCCTCTTCTACGTTCGGAGACAGTTATGACTTGGTACCAAATGCCGCGACGATTTACGCTTATGCACCGCGTGGCACATCAGCAATAGACGATGGCAATCGTCTGTCACACTGGTTTTATGAGATACCTTATGGCCTTTGGGCCGGCGGTGGTGTGCAAACTACCGCTGACGATGTCGCGCGTTGGCTGATCGAATTATCGAGAGGGGGGCTGATTAGCCAAACTAGCCTACGAAGCATGTGGTCGCCGGAGAAACTCAATAGCGGCAGCGATGGCGATTGGGGCAATGGCTGGCCGGTGCTGCAAAAGACACCTGAACTGCAAGTCGCGGGAATTGGCGGCGCGCGTGCAGCTTTCATCGTTTATCCCGACCAGCGGCTGGCCGTCATTGTACTGACGAACCTGGCAGGGGCCAATCCGCAGAGATTCATTCCGCGAATAGCCGAATTCTACAAACCATAGGCTCTGAGGAATTAGTCGGATCACACGCCCAACTACTTCATGGGACATAGAAATACTGCAATAAAAAAGGTTCGCTTGGCGACTGGCGGCTTCGGGGCGGCTGCCGCCTAATTGGCCGACCTTAGATCGCCGTCGAGTATAACCGGCCGAGATCGGCTTCCAGCCATTCGCGCGACGCTGTCACACCCATTAGTGATGGGTGTGACAGACGGGATAGAATTTGGGTTCGTCGTTTTTCTGGAACACGGTGAACTGACGTTGGAATGTCATACGTGGGGCGCTATCGATGTGCCAAGTGATTTCCGGGAGCGCAATGTCATCCTTAGCCTTCCTGATGTCAACGATATCCATTTGACTGTTCAGGAAGCGCAAGGGCAAATGACCGCAATGGGGCAGTAGCGACCTCTCGCAGGGGAAAATCGCGCCAAAGCTTCTTAGCCTTGGCGTGTATTGTCGATTAATACGATACCCCTATTCAACATTGTCGACTTGCACTATGCTCTGAAACAATCCCGCAGAATGTGAAGGCCCACCATGAAACCACGTTACCTCGCCGCGCTCGCCTGTCTGAGCTCCACCCTCGCCGTCGCGGCCGACATTCCCGCCATGTACATCGAGCCGATCGCCGTAGGCGATAGCTGGACGTACAAGAAGACCGTCACGGTGGGCACCAGCAGCACCAAGTCCTTAGTCAACTTCAAGATTTCCGGCAGGAGCGGCGACAAGCTGGTCTACGAGTCATTACTTGCCGAAGTGCGCGTCGGCATGATGCCGAAGTGGCGCAAGATGGGCGAGATCGAAGCCGGCGGCTGCCTGATCGATGTGGCCGGCGGCGGCGCCCTGGGCCTGCAAAACACCTGCGCCATCAACTTTGAGCCCGGCATGGACTGGGACACGGATGATGGCGAGAAGGGCCAGGTCGTCAAACGCAAGTACAAGGTCATCGGCACCGAAACTATCCACGTGCCGGCCGGCACCTTCGAAACGACCAAGATCGACGCAGTCTGGCAAGGCAGCAAAATGAGTAATCCAAAGGTGACGGCCGCGGAAAACCTGGCCGCCGAGCGCTACCATTTCATCTACTGGTACTCGCCGGAGACCAAGGCCATGGTCAAGGTCGTGCGTCAATTCCAGAACGGCTTTGGCGCCGTGGAATCGACCGTGACGGAAGAACTCGATTCCTTCCGCCCTTCTGCCAAGTAGCCAGCACAGGCAGGGGCGCCCAGCGCGTCCCTGCACCTCCAGACTCGGCGTCAGATCTTTTTGCGTGCCGCGATCTTGCTGGTCGTATAGATCGAATACAGCGCGGACAAGCCCACCAGCACATAGATGATGCGCGAGAGTGGCGTTTGTGTGCCGAACACGGCAGCGACGACGTCGACATTGAGCAAGCCGACCGCGCCCCAGTTCAAGCCGCCAATAATGAGCAATACCATGGCGACCCAGTCGAGCGCATTGATTGTCGACTTGTTCAACGCATTGCCTGTTGAACGGCGATCCAGAATATGCCTGCGTTCCGATGCAGGCGCGTTAATCGTAGCCATCTTTACCTCCTTGGTTTGCCTTGCGCTGTGAAGCGCTGCCGCGGCAGCGCACCGGTGAACCGGCCTGCCCATCAGGCACGGTCCCCTACTACGACAGCAAAAAGGCGTCCAAGTTTTGTCGATTGATCAGGAACTCAGTCCCGCGTCCGCCAAAACCGGATCGACCGTCAAGGCTTGAAGCAAGGCATTGTTGAAGGCGGGTAGGTCATCCGGCTTGCGGCTGGTAACGAGCTTGCCGTCGATGACCACTTCCTCGTCAGTCCATTCGGCGCCCGCATTGCGCAAATCCTGCTGCAGGCTGGGCCAGCTGGTCAGATGACGCGCCTTGGCGACGCCGGCATCGATCAGCGTCCACGGGCCATGGCAAATGGCCGCAATCGGTTTATCTTCCTTGGCGAAGTTGCGGATGAAGGCAATCGCGTCCGCGCTCAGGCGCAGCTGGTCGGGGTTGGATACACCGCCAGGCAACACCAGTGCATCGAAATCGCGAGGATTTGCCTGGCCGACGTTAAGCTCGACCTCGAACTGGTCGGCCTTGTCCGCGTGGTTGAACCCCTGTACCTGCTCACCCTTGTTCTTGGGCGAAATCAAAATGACCTGAGCGCCCTGCCCTTCCAGAAAACGGCGTGGCGAAGTGTATTCCACCTGCTCGACGCCGTCTGTCATCAGAACTGCAATACGCTTGCCGCGCAGGGTGTGACCATTGCCGTGCTCCATGATGCCTCCTTGTGATTGATGTGCGATAGACAAGGCATTCTAGGAGCGATCACCGGATCGGGGCGCGATGTTGACCAGATGAAAATACTGGCGCATGTACCGTCGCGCGCCGCAAGAATTGTGGTGCATCAATCCTGCCAGGCGGCTGCGTAGCATAGTCGAACAGTCAGCCATGTCACGAGATTCCGATGCTTCGCTTTCCTCTACACGCCGGCCCGCGGATTGAATGCCAGATCGCGCGCCATGGCCTGGTACAGCTCGCGCGCGCGGGCGCTGGTCGCTGGCGGCAACACCACCTCCACCACCAGATACAGGTCGCCGGGGGGATGCGCAGGAATACCGCGCCCCTTGAGCCGCAGCTTGCGCCCATGCTGGGAACCGGCCGGCACCGACACCTGCACCGGCCCCGAGGGCGTGGCCACGTCGATATGGGCGCCCAGCGCCGCCTCCCACGGGGCGACAGCAAGATCGCACAGCACATTGCGCCCGTCCACCCGGTAATGCGGATCGGGCGCGAAAGCAATCTCGAGGACCAGATCGCCCGGCGGCGCGCCGCCCAGCCCTTCCTGCCCTTGCCCTGCCAGGCGGATTTGCTGGCCAGGCAAGATTCCTTTGGGGATGCGGACCTCGATGGGACGGTCGCCCCGCTCGGACCGCAGGCTCACGCTGCGCACCGCGCCCTGATAGGCGTCGCGCAGGTCGACCGTCATGGTGGCGTGAATATCCTGTCCGCGCATGGCAAACCCGCCTGCGCGGCGGCGCCGGCCCACATGGGCAAACAGGTCGGCAAACAGATCGTCGTGCAAGCCGCCGGCGCCATCGCCCCAGTCCGGCGGCGGCTGGAACGGCTGGCCCGCATGCAGGTTGCTGCCGAGTGCATCGTAGGCGGCGCGCTTGTCGGCGTCGCCCAGCACGCCGTACGCTTCGTTGATTTCCTGGGTCTTGCGCTCGGCATCTCTGGCCTTGCTAACGTCAGGATGGTACTTGCGCACCAGCTTGCGGTAAGCCTTTTTGATGTCCTCTTCCGACGCGTCTTTCTTGACGCCCAGGGTCTCGTAATAGTCCTTGAATTCCACGATGCCTCCGCAAACGGATACGTGCATCGTACTGGTTGGGCGGCGCGCATAGCGCACGCTTGCGCGCCGCATCTTCAGCGGGAGTGGAGCTCATGAATACCCGCAACACCTGGCTTGCCGTCCTCCTCGTGCTAGCGCTGGCTGGCGCCGCGCTCTGGCTCGCGCGCTACCTGGGCGAGCGCAAGATGAACCGCATCATCGACATTACCCCCGCCCCGCTGCAACCGTCGCCGTCCGGCGTGTCGCTGCGCCAGGGACACTACCTGTTCGCCACGCGCGGCTGCGCCGATTGCCACGGGGCCAACGGCGCCGGGCGCGAGGTCATCCGCAGCGGCGCCATGCTGGTGGTGTCGCCCAACATTACGAGCGGCGCCAACAGCGCCACTGCCCGCTACCGGGACATCGATTGGGTGCGCGCACTGCGCCACGGCGTCAAGCCGGACGGCAGGCCCGTCATGATCATGCCCAGCGAAGACTTCAACCGCCTGACCGACGACGATCTGGCTTCCATCATCGCCTGGGTCAGGCAGTTGCCGCCCGTGCCGGGACGTCGCGCCGAGGTGCGCCTGCCGTTCAGAGTAAAAGCAATGTATGCCGTCGGCGCCGTCAGAGATGCGGCGGAACTGATCGACCATGCACGCCCGCCCACTTTGCCGGTAGCGCCCGCGATCAGCCTGGAACATGGTGCGTACGTGGCGCGCACCTGCGTCGGTTGCCACGGCGAACATTTGAGTGGAGGAAGAATTCCCGGGTCGCCGGCCGAGTGGCCGGCGCCAGCCAACTTGACGCCGGGCAGCGGCAGCGCCATGCAGCGCTATCCCAGCGCCGACAGCTTCATGGCCATGCTGCGCAGCGGCCGCCGTCCGGACGGCAGCGCCATCAGCCCCGTGATGCCCTTCGGTTCACTAAGCCAAATGAACGACGTGGACGTGCGCGCCCTGCACGCCTACCTGCGCCAGCTCCCCCCGCGCGCGGCGGGAGGGCGGTGATCCATCAGCGCACGCGCCGGACCGACGAAATCTGGTTGTCCAGGTTGCCCAGACGGTCGTAGCGGCCGGGGCCGAACACAACGCACTGGCCGCCAAAATCGGCGTGCTGGCAGAATTCCCACTGACCGCTGTAGACGATCACAGAACCGGCGCGGTCGTTGAAGTTGACGCCGGCCAGGGTGCGCATTTCGTCGCGCACCGGCAGACGGTCGCCGCGGAAGCCCGCCTGGGAGAACAATTCGATGCCGTCGCGGCGGCCGTAGTCGCGGTCACGGTCGCGTCCGCCATAGCCGCCGTCGCGTGCGCGCCGCACCGAGGTGATCGAGCGGTAGAAATTGCGGTCCAGGTTACGGTACTGGCCCGGTCCCATCACGCGGCATTCACCGCCAAAATCGCGGTGCACGCAGAATTCCCAATTGCCTTCTTCGATCACAATCGACTGGGTCGCATCGTTAAAGTTCATTTCCGACAGGTCGGCAACATCGCTACGCAGTTGCAACGGCCGGCCGCGCAGATTGGTCGCATCGAACAGCACCACGGGCGCGCCATCGTCGCGCCGGTCGTTGCGGCGCTCGTCGTCGCGCCAGCCGCCGCGGCGACCCTGCACTTCGCGCACCGAGGAAATCTGGTTGCCCAGATTGAACAGGTTCGGATACTCGCCCGGTTCGACCACGCGGCAATCGCCGCGGAACTCGGCATGCTGGCACACTTCCCAGCGGCCGGACGACACCACCATGCTCGAGGCGCGGTCGTTGAAGCCGATGTCATTGAAGTTGCTGACCGCCTCGCGCAGGGTCACTTCGCGTCCCTGCATGTTTTCGTGGGCGTAGAAGGTAATTTCGCCGGCCAGCGCCGTGTTGGCGAGCCAGCCGAGGGACAGGAAAACAGCCAGGTTGAAGTGACGCTTGAACATGATGGACATCCTTGATTGTTGGTATGGCTATTGTGCTTTGTCTTGGAACACAATTGCGTGCTCCGTTGTAACAAAATCCTACACGGCAAGCCGAGCAATGCAAAGTAAAATCACGCTTTGCCTCACATCGGTTCCCCATGACGTCCATCGCCTCCCCTTCCCGCCAACCGGTCCGTTCCGAAGTGCGCGCCCTGTGGGCACTGTCCTGGCCCATGCTGGTCGGCCAGATCGCCACCGTCGGCATGGGCGTGGCCGACGTGGCCATGACGGGCCATGTCAGCGCGGCCGAACTGGCTGCAGTCGCGCTGGGTGCCTCGGTCTGGTCGATCATCCTGGTCACGGTCATGGGCGTCATGATGGCGATTAACCCCATCGTCGCGCACGAGGTGGGCGCCGGCCAGTTCGGCAGCATTCCCCATTCGGTGCGCCAGGCGTTGTGGACCGGCGTGGGCGTGGGTGTGGTGGCCTGCCTGATCGCCAACCTGTGCACGCTGCTGTTCGACCATATCGGCCTGGCACCGGAGGTCAACGCCAACGCCTCACTGTTCCTGCATGCGATCAGCGCGGGCATGCCGGCCTTTGCCTGCTACCGCGCCCTGTACGGCTACACCATCAGCATCAACCAGACCAAGCCGGTCATGCTGATCGCCATTGGCGGCCTGCTGTTCAATGTGTTCGTCAACTGGCTGCTGATCTTCGGGAACTGGGGCATGCCCAAGCTGGGCGGGGTGGGCTGCGCCGTGGCCACCGCCATCGGCATGTGGCTGATGCTCGGTGCCATGCTGGCCTGGATCCGCTACGCCCCGGCATATCGCCAGACCTACCCGTTCACGCACTGGGAGTGGCCCAACTGGACCGAGATCGGCAGCATGCTGCGTCTGGGCCTGCCGATCGGCGTGACGTACTTTGCCGAAGTGAGCGCCTTCGGCGCGGTCAGCCTGCTGGTGGCGCAGTACGGCGTGGTGGAGGTATCGGCCAGCCAGATCGCGCTTAACTTCTCGTCCCTGGTATTCATGGTGCCGCTCAGCTTTGGGGTGGGATTGATCACGCGCGTAGGCCAGGCGCTTGGCGCCGGCAACCCGAAGCAGGCGCGCTTTGCCGCCTTTGTGGGGCTGGGCATGTCGCTCGGGTTCGCGGTGCTGTCGGCCGTCTTCATTTTGCTGTTTCGCTGGGAGATCGCGCGCGCCTACACGTCCGACCCGGCGGTGCAGGAACTGTGCGTGCGCCTGCTGCTGCTGGCCGCCCTGTTCCAGCTGTCGGACGCCACCCAGGTGGCGGCGTCGTCAGCCATCCGCGGCTACAAGGTCACGCGCTCGCCCATGCTCATTCAGCTGCTGGCGTTCTGGGTGTTCGCGCTGCCGCTGGGCGTGGTGCTGGGGCGGGCCCCCGCCTGGTTCCCGTGGTCGCCGGCGCAGCCCATGGCCGCCACCGGATTCTGGATCGGACTGACGCTGGGGCTGACAATTGCGGCGGTGCTCCTGACCTGGTCGCTGGAGCGCTTGTCGCGCCAGCGCGCCGCCGCTGCCTGAGCCGGGCCGCAACCGCGTGCGGGTCTGTTGCGCCCGGCGCGATGCGGCGCATGGATTTTGCCGGCGAAAGCGGCAAATGCCATGATATTCAAGCAATATTTACAGCGCCGTGAAGCCGACTCTGGTATCGTCACGCGCTGGTTCCGATCAACCCATCAAGAGACTACAATGCGCTTTATGCTCTGCCTCCTCGCCGCATTATCGAGCGCGCCCGCCACCGCGGAGCGCCTGACACTGGACCGCATCCACGCCGACCCGGCGCTGGCTGGGCCGGCCATGCGCAATCTGCTGGTGTCGCCGGACGGCGCGCGCGTCACCTACCTGAAAGGCCGCGCAGACAACCAGTTCCGCCTCGACCTGTGGGAATACAATCTGCGGGCCAAGACCTCGCGCCTGCTGGTCGACTCCAAGCAGCTGGTACCGAACGAAGCGCTGTCGCCGGAAGAACAGGCCCGCCGCGAGCGCGCCCGCACGGCCGCGTTTACCGGCATTCTCGACTACAGCTGGTCGCCGGACGGCAAACAGCTGCTGGTGCCGATTGCGGGCGACTTGTACCTGGTCGACGTGGCCAAGCCGGAAGCGGCGCGCAAGGTCGCCAGCGGCAATGTGGCCGATCCCAAGATTTCGCCGCGCGGGCATTACCTGTCGTTTCTGCGCGCGCAAAACCTGTACGTGATCGATCTGGCCAGCGGCGCCGAACGCCAGCTCACTACCGATGGCGGGGGCAACATCTTCAATGGCGAAGCCGAATTCGTGGCGCAGGAAGAAATGGGCCAGCGCACCGGCTACTACTGGGCCCCGGACGAATCGGCCATCGCCTACAAGCGCTACGACCAGACACCGGTCCCGGTGGTCAAGCGCACCGAGATTTTCGCCGACCACACCACCGTCGTCGACCAGCGCTATCCCGCCGCGGGCGACCCGAACGTGCTGGTCGACCTGATGGTGGTCAATGTGGCGAGCGGCGCGCAGCGCAAGGTCGACCTGGGCAGCAACCGCGACATCTACCTGGTGCGCGCCGACTGGAGCAGCGACAGCAGCACCCTGCTCTACCAGCGCCAGACGCGCGACCAGAAGCAGCTCGACCTGATCGCCGTCGATGCGGCCAGCCTGGCCCAGCGCAAGGTGCTGACCGAAACCAGCCCGACCTACGTGATGATCCACGACGACCTGCGCTTCCTGAAAAAGCGCAAGGCCTTCCTGTGGTCGTCCGAGCGCAGCGGGCGCAATCACCTGTATCTGTACGATTTGTCGGGCAAGCTGCTGCATGCCGTCTCGCGCGGCGAATGGGGGATCGACAATGTACTGGCTGTCGACGAAGCGGCTGGCCGCGTCTACGTGGCCGCCAACCGCGATGCGGTGATCGACAAACAGACCTACTGGCTGGCGCTCGACGGCAGCAGCGCCGACAAGCCGGTGCGCGTCACGCACGCCGATGGCTGGCACGAAGCGGCCTTCGCCCGCAACGGCGCCGTATTCGTCGATACCTGGTCCGATCCGTCGACGCCGCCGCAAGTGGCGATCCGCAAGCCCGATGGCACCCTAGTCGACTATCTGCTGGAGAACAAGGTCGGCCCCGGCCACCCTTACGCGCCGTTCCTGCCCGCGCACCTGCCGACCGACTACGGCACGCTCAAGGCCAACGATGGCCAGACCCTGCACTATTCGATCGTCAAACCGGCCGGGTTCGAGGCGGGCAAGCGCTATCCCGTGTTCCTGTCGACCTACGGCGGTCCGCACGCCCAGCACGTGCAGCGCAAGTGGGGCTCGCTGTTCGACCAGTACATGGCGCAGCAGGGCTATGTGGTGTTCAGGCTGGACAACCGCGGCTCGTTCCGGCGCGAGCGCCGCTTCACCGATGCCACTTACCTGAGCCTGGGCAAACGCGAAGTGGAAGACCAGGTCACCGGCATCGACTGGCTGGCGCAGCAAAGCTTCGTGGATCCGAAAAAAATCGGCGTGTTCGGCTGGAGCTATGGCGGCTTCATGTCGCTGCGCCTGCTGGCGGCGGCGTCCGACAAGATCGCGGCCGGCGTGTCGGTCGCGCCCGTGACCGACTGGGCGCTGTACGACACCCATTACACCGAACGCTATGTGGGCGCCACGCCCCACGGCAATGCGCAGGCGTACACGGACAGCGGCGTATTCGCCCACCTCGATGGCCTCAAGTCGCCGCTGCTGCTGGTCCATGGCATGGCTGACGATAACGTCCTGTTCACCAACACCACGCGCCTGATCGAGCAGCTGGTCAACCGCAATGTGCAGTTCGACCTGATGACCTACCCGGGCGCCAAACACGGCATCTCGTCGCGCGCCGGGCAGCGCCATGTGTACGGCTTGATCGACAGCTTCTTCCGCAAGCACGTCAAGGGCGACGACAAGTAAGCAGCCGGATCAAAAAAAAGGCCGCGACGAGGTGTCGCGGCCTTTTTCAATGGTGCGGCAGGATCAGTCGATCGAATCCTTGATCGCTTCCTTGACGTCGCCCAGTTTTTCCTGGGTTTTGCCTTCGACCTGGTTCTTCAGGCCCTTGAGCTGCTGATCCGGATTGCCGACCAGCTTGCCGGCCTCTTCCTGAATTTTGCCGCCGATGTCTTGCAGTTTGCCATTGACTTGGTCTTTGTTCATGATGAGCTCCTTGGATTGCGCATGCGCGGGAATTGGCATGCAGTGGAACCATCATAAGCAATGGCCGCGTTCGCTTCTGTACGGATGCGCACATTGGCACGACAATAAAAAATGGCGGGCAAAAAACAAAACGCCCCGCGCACCGTTGGGTGTGCGGGGCGCTTCGCAAAGCGGACGGATCAGCGGTTGCCGCGATCCTTGACGATTTCTTCCTTGGCGTCGCCGTAAGTTTCCTGAACCTTGCCTTCCACCTGCTTGGACAGGCCCTTGGCTTGCTGTTCGCTGCTGCCGACAGCCTTGCCGACTTCTTCCTGAATCTTGCCGCCGATATCCTTGACTTTGCCTTTAACCTGGTCTTTGTTCATGACGAGTACCTCATAAAGTGAGTGGGACTGCGCGCCGCAGTACGCTGCGACAGGTTCACGATAAGGCGTTCGCGCGCGCGCTTCTGTTCGGCACTTAACCGATAGGCTTGCGCCAGACACTGGCCAGCCACGGCTGCTGCTCACGGGGAAGATTGGCGGGGCGATAGTAATGATGCAAGGCGGAAAAACCTGCCTTCACCAAGCGCCGTTCCCAGGCGGGGAAATCGTAGTAGGTACCGTAGCGGTCGCCATTCCATCCCTCCTCATTATTGCCACGAGGATTGGAACTAAACAGCACGCCACCTGGTGTGAGCGTGGCGAACAGATGCGCCAGCACCGCATCGATTTTGGTGCTCGGCACATGGAACAGCACGGCGTTCGCATACACGCCATCGAACATGGCGGGTGGCAGATCGAGATGGAGCAAATCCTGCTGCCACACCTCGCAGCCCGACCAGGCGCGCGCCATGGCGGCAAATTCGGCGGCGCCATCGAGGCCGATGGCGCGGTGGCCGAGCGCGCTGAAGGTTTTCAGATCGCGCCCCGGGCCGCAACCGACGTCGAGGATCATGTGCGGTCCCGGCGGCGGCAGCGCCGCCAGCAGCGCGGCGATATTCTGGCTCACGTCGTGATCGATGGTGCCGCTGAAGAACTGGCTGGCATGGCTGTTGTAGTAAGCCAGCGTGCGGCGGGCGATGTCGTCGGTGTCGGTCATGATCGCGTCAGGCTAGCACAGTCGCATCAATCAGGCTTGCAGCGCAGCGGCCACCTGCGGCAGCAGGCGCTGCTTTTCGCGCGCGCGGGTACGGATCGCATTACCCACCTTGCGCGCCTCGGTCTGGGCATCGGGGCCGAAGTTGGCGCCCACCCACGCTTCCATACGCTCGGCATCGGCGGGGTCGGACGACCCGCTGACCAGGCTGGGGAAGAAGCTGTTCTGGGTCACCGCTTCCTGGTCGCGCAGCAGCGCGTCGCGGTGGCGCACGGCAAACGCCCAGGCCAGGGCGCGATGGCCGCTGTCGGCCACGCGGCGCACCAGGCCGGACGTGATCTGGGCCGGCAGATTGTCGGCCAAGGCCAGTTCCAAAGTACGCGCGGCGAGCACCGGATCGGCCGCGCTGGTGAGGGCTTCGGCCAGCGCGGCGCGCTCTTCCTCGCTTTCGGACTGCGCCAGGCGCGCAATCAGCTTGCCGTAATTGGCTTGGCTGCTATGCAAGCCTTCAGCCAGGACGACCACGTCGCGCATCGATGGCGCCAGCGTCTCCGGATTGGCCTGGTAGCGCTCGAAGCGCGCACGTCCCTGCTCGATGATGGCCTCGTCCCCGGCGCGGATCAAGAGTGCCGCCAGCAGCGGCCGCAAGGCGCGCTGGTCGACCGTGTCTGCGGCCTTCTCATCCCACCCAAGGCGGGCGAACGCGGGCGCCGCCAGCGCACGGGCGAAGCGGCGCACCAGGGCTTGCTCGGGCGCGCCGTCGGCCATGGCGTCAAGGGTGCGCAGCTGGGCTGCCAGTGCGCTCCAGATGGCGGCGCGCTGTTCGCCGCGGTAGGCGTTAGCCAGGCTGACGTACGACGCCAGGCTCGCGCGTCCGGACTGGGCCTGGCTCCAGGTATCGCTGAGCAGGCGCAGGCGGGCGCTGTCGCCCAGCTGCGCCACCTGGCCCGCCAGGGCCGCGAACGACGCGCTGTCGTACTGCACCCGGTAATAGCCGACGCCCTGCGGATCGACCACCAGCGTGCCGCTGCAGTTCGGCTGGAAGAGCGTGGCGCTGGCGCCAGTGAGCAGCGTGGAACTGGTCTTGCCGCCCACCGTGCCCAATTCGACCGGCACCTGCCACAGGCGCGCGGTGGCGGGCTGCTCGTCGAGCCAGTACTGTTCCTGGCGCAGCGTAATGCGGCGGCGGCCGTTCTCGCAGGCCTGCTCGACCAGCAGCAGCGGATAACCGGGCTGGGTGGTCCAGTCGGCGGCCAGGCGGCCCACGGGTTTGCCGGAGGCCGCCTCCAGCGCGGCCCACAGATCGGCGCCCGTGGTGTTACCGAAGCGGTGCGCCGCCATGTAGCCGCGCACGCCCTGGCGGAACGGCGCTTCGCCCAGCCAGGCTTCGAGCATGCGCACCAGGGCCTGGCCCTTGGCGTACGCAATGTCATCGAAGGCGTCGGCGGCCTGCGCCTCATTGCTGACAGGGGCCTGGATGGCGCGCGTGGTGGCGCGCGCATCGAGCTCCATGACGCCGTCGCGCGCGGCCTGGCTGTCGAGCGCGACATGCCATTCGGGGTGGAACTGCTCGCTGGCCTTGGTTTCCATCCACGAGGCGAAGCCTTCGTTGAGCCACAGATTGTCCCACCACGCCATCGTCACGAGGTTGCCGAACCACTGGTGCGACACCTCGTGGGCATTGAAGACGAACGAGAGCTTGCGCATGCTCTCCGGACTGGTCTTGGGATCGACCAGCAAGGTACTGTCGTGGTACACGATGCCGCCCCAGTTTTCCATCGCGCCATTGAAGCCGCCGGGGATGGCGATCTGGTCGAGCTTTTTCAAGGCATAGGGCTGGCCGAAGTAGCTGTTGTAGTAGCGTAGCAGTGGACCGGTCGAGGCCAGGGCGAACGCCGCCTGCGGCTGCTTGCCGGCGGTGGTGACGACGCCGATGTCGGTGCCGTCCTGCTTGAGCGAGCTGCGTTCGAGCTCGCCCGCCACCAGCACCAGCAGGTAGCTCGGCATGCGCGGTGTCAGGCCGAAGGTCCAGCGTTGCAAGCCATCGTCGCGCTTTTCCTGTTTTTCGGGCGGGGTGTTGGAGTACGCCTTGTAATGGGCCGGCAAGTCCACGCTGAGGCGGAAGGCGGCGCGGAAAGCCGGTTCATCCCAGAGCGGCATGAGGCGGCGCGTATCGCTGGGCGCCATATTGGTGGCGATCATGGACTTGTCGGCCTTGCCGGCGCGGTATTCGAGGTGAAACAAGCCGCGCGCCTCGCGATTGATGGTGCCATGGAATTTGAGCGCCAGCTGATAGCGCCCCGGCGCCAGCGGCTGCTCGAGCTGGAAGGCCAGGGTTTGCTGGGCGGCGTCGAGCTGGGGCGTGAGCCGTTTCAGCGGCAGCGTCTTGCCCGACAGGGTGGCCGCATCGATGCGCAGGTCAGCCGCATTGAGCATGAGGGTGGAAGTCTCGCTGAGCACATCGATCTCGACGGTTTCCGAACCATAAAAGGTACGTGCGGCCAGGTCGGGGCGCAGCAGGACGGCATACTCGACCGGCACCACATTCTTGGGCAGCTTGCCCGGAGTGGTGGCGAAGGCAAACGGCGCCTCAGCGCGGGCGGTCAGCGCGGCCAGGCCGGTCAACACCACGGCCAGATAGCGAACAAAGGCAACTCTCATGTGCAATCCCAAAACGATCCCAGTGTTTACTGTATCGAAAGAACAAGACCGTGGCATGAAAAAAGCGACAGTCTGCACAATAACGTCGCCAAAGCGTCCATTTCCCCTCCCAACCCGGGGTCAGACCTCCGATTTGAAATTTCTTTAAAAGCGGGGTCAGACCTCCGATCTGGAATATTTTTCGATCACGCTGGCAACGTCCGCGCACGCATGGTCGATATCGCCGGACAAACCGTGATCCACATTGCGCATGCTCAGGCCACGTCCCGCGCTAATCGCGTAGCAATCCCGAAAAACATTCCAGATTGGCGGTCTGCCCGCCGGCTTTGTTCCAGATTGGAGGTCTGACCCCGGTTTTGAAAACATTCCATTTTTGAGGTCTGACCCCGGTGTGGGTGGGATTGGGTCACTGGCGCGCGGGAAAGAATCGCTATATAGTCACCCTGCCCACACGGCACCCATCAGGTTCCCCACGAGGAGAAGGCAATGACGCTGGAAAGCTTGCTGCAAAACCCGAATGCCCTGCCCAGCGCGCCCAAGGTGGTCGATGAGTTGATCGGCAGCTTCGAGAACCCGGATGTGGCTGTCGAAGAAATCGCGCGCAAGCTGTCTCTCGATCCCGTCCTCGCCGCCAAGCTGCTGCGCTTGGCCAATTCGGCCTACTACCATGTGTCGCGCCGCATCGGCAATGTGGAGGATGCCGTGCGCATGCTTGGCTTTGTCACCGTGCGTACCCTGGTCATCAGCTCGGGCCTGGTGGGCGGCTTCAAACAGGTGCCGGGCCTCGATCTGAAACGCTTCTGGCGCTACAGCCTGCACGCGGCGGTGGTGGCGAAATGGATTGCCAAAAAAGTGGGCGTCAATACCGACCTGGCTTTTACCATCGGGATGATGCACGCCATCGGTCAACTGGTCATGCATGCGGGGATGGCAGCCGAAGCGGTCGAACTCGACAAGACGGTCGGCCCCTTCGAGCCGGGACGGCTGGAGGCGGAAAGCGCCGCCTTCGGCTTTAACTTCAGCCAGGTGGGCGCCGAACTGGCCACGCGCTGGAAGTTCCCTGACATTTTCCCGGAGACGATCCGCGATTTCCCCGCCCCGCCCGCCCTGCCCGCACCGGGCCGCATGGCGGCCGTGGTCCACCTGGCCGTCTGGCGCGCGCGCGTCGATGAGCTGGGCCTCAATGCCGAGGATGCCGCGGCCAGCCTGCCGATTGCCGTGGCCGAGGGCCTGGGCCTGTCCGCCGCCGAACTGCTCGACGAGATGCCGAGCCTGTCGAACCTCAGCGCCGGGCTGGAAGAACTGATTCATTAGACAAGATTTACTTGGCGCTTGCCCGTTTTTCTATTTCTTTTGAAAAAAGTTTCCCAGAATCCCTAAAGTTTCTGTTTTCCCGACCGATACAAGGTGGACAAGCGGTAATCCACATTCTTTCTGGCCGGGTGAGCACATGACCTCCAACGAAGTCCTCGCGATGTACGAACATATTGCAGTCCTGACCGGCAAGATGGCCCATGCCGCCCAGGCCGGCGACTTCCAGAGCCTGGCGAAGATGGAAGCCCAGTGCGCGCAGCAGTCGGCGGCGACCGCCAGCGGCGTGCCGGCGCTGGAAGCGGCGCCCCGCATGCGCAAGATCGAGCTGCTCAAGCAGATCATGGCCAACGACCGCGCCATTCGCGCCGTGACCGAGCCGTGGGAACTGTCGAGCGTGATGGCGACGCACTGAACCGCCCCACAATGAAAAAAAGCGCCTGAGGCGCTTTTTTTACGTCTGGCAGCAGGCTGCCGGAGGGAATTTGGGAGAGCGAACACCAGGTATCTCCTGGTGTCGCCTCGTGCCGGTTGCATCCGGCGCCTGTCTGCACACTGTTGGCTTTCAGGCAGCTTCCGGAGCAGGCGTTTCTTCAACGATTATCTGCTTATCGCGCCACGCTATCGTTGGTGGCTGCGCCAGATCCATGCTCCGTTTTTTGCGGTCACTCATGACCACGAAATGAGTATAACGCAGTTTTCGCACTTGTGTAGACGAGTTCGTGCAGAACTAGCCAAAAAACTAATATTTTTTTAATATCAAGCCGAATCCTGCTCTGGCGGCGCGGACGGGGCCACTGGCGCCGGGTCGACCTTGCGGCTGAATTTGCCCTTGATGCGGCTCAGGAACGATCCGCCCGGGGCGCCGCCGGCGGCCGGCATCCCTTTGCGGCGCTTGATGAACCACAGCGCCGCCCCGGCCAGCACCAGCAAGCCGGCCACGATGCCGCCCACCAGCAGCCAGGGGAAGCCGCCGCTGTCCGCCGCATGCTTGTCGGCCTCATGCTTGTCGGCCGAAGGCTTGTCCCCCTCGTGCTGGTCCGCCTTCGCCGGCGCGGAAGCCGCCGCGGCGGCCTTGGCCACGGCTGCCGCGTCGGCGCTCATCGAGGCGGTGGCACTGGCGGCGGCGCCGCTTGCGGCCTTGGCGTCAACCAGCAATTGCAGCTGGCGCACTTTTTCTTCCAGTTCCACCACCTGGGCACTGAGCAAGCCATTCTTGTATTCGGTGGCGGCGCAGGCCTTGACCTGTTCCTCGGTCTGGGCGCAGGACGGCGGGGCCTTGCCGAGCGTGATTTCGCGCACCGGTTTGCGTACCGGCGCTTCGTCCTGAGCGAGCGGAGCCTGCCGCGCTGGCGGCGGCGCTGGCGGCGGCGTTGACGGCACGGGACGCGCCACTGCCGCGATAGGCGGCACGACCGGCTTGGGTGGCGGCGGCGCGGGATCGGCTGTCAGCCACAGCGTGGTGCTGCGCACATTTTGCTTGCCGCCTTCGGTCAGTTCGAGAAACAGGTGCAGGTAGCCGGCCTCGACGGGACGGACGGTGGTAACGTGCAGGAACTGGCGGCCATCGCGGCGCACCACCGACAGGCCCAGGCCAGCCAGTGCGGGACTGACGGCAATGTTGGCGCCTCGATACACATCCATGCTGGCATTGCGCACCACCACGGCCGTGGCGGGATCGGTCAGCGCCGTCAATTCGATGTCGGCGACCAGCGGCTGGCCTATGTACGAGGCGACTGTCGCGTCACCCAGTTCGGCCGCGCTGGCGATGCGGCCCAGGGCGGCGAACAGCAAGGCGGCGACAACGCGGGCATGGCGGGAACGAAGCTTGGGCATCGGATTCAGTCTGTCAAAGACGGGGGCGGGAAAACCTCCCTATAGTTTCATTAACGCACTTCCAGGACAACTCTTTAATGCAATCGTCACACAAAATAGACCGTGCCTATCGCCGTCGCGCGGGACGGGCGGCGGCCGATCGGAGCGCGATCGGGTAAACTCGCTCATCACAGTGACCGATCAGCGAGGAGTTTGTTATGGAAACGAGAAGCGAGAAAGACAGTTTCGGCCCCATCGACGTGCCTGCCGAGCGACTGTGGGGCGCGCAGACGCAACGCTCGCTGCTGCATTTCGCCATTTCCAGCGAGCGCATGGCGCCCGAACTGGTCGCCGCCCTGGCCCAGGTCAAGCGCGCGGCGGCGGCCGTCAACCGGTCGCTGGGCCTGCTTCCCGCCGACAAGGCCGACGCCATCATGCGCGCCGCCGACGAGGTGCTCGATGGCCGCCATCCCGACGAATTCCCGCTGGCCGTGTGGCAAACCGGTTCCGGCACCCAGTCCAACATGAACATGAACGAAGTGCTGGCCAACCGCGGCTCCGAACTGCTGGGCGGCGCGCGCGGCCAGGCGCGCCTGCTGCACCCGAACGACCATGTGAATCTGGGCCAGTCGTCCAACGATATCTTCCCCACCGCAATGCACGTGGCGGCCGCCGCCGCCGTGCTGCACAAGGTGGTGCCGGCGCTGGCCCAGTTGCGCGGCACGCTCACGGTCAAGATGCGCGATTTTGCCGATATCGTCAAAATCGGCCGCACCCACCTGCAGGACGCCACCCCGCTGACGCTGGGCCAGGAGTTTTCCGGCTACGTGGCCCAGCTCGAGCATGCCGAGCATGCGCTGCGCGCCACCCTACCCGCCCTGCTGCAGCTGGCCGCCGGCGGCACCGCCGTGGGCACGGGCTTGAACGCGCATCCCGACTTTGCCGCGCGCATTGCCGCCGAACTCGGCTCGCGCACCGGCATCGCGTTCAAAACCGCACCGAACAAGTTCGCGGCGCTGGCCGGACATGACGCCCTGGTCACTGCCCACGGCGCCTTCAAGACGCTGGCAACGGCCCTCATGAAGATCGCCAACGATGTGCGCTGGATGGCGTCCGGACCCCGTTCCGGCCTGGGCGAAATCACCATCCCCGAAAACGAACCGGGCAGTTCCATCATGCCGGGCAAGGTCAATCCCACCCAGTGCGAAGCGCTGACCATGCTGTGCTGCCAGGTGTTCGGCAACGATGTGGCGCTGACCGTCGGCGCAGCCTCGGGCAACTTCGAACTGAATGTGTACAAGCCCATGATCGCGCATAACTTCCTGCAAAGCGCGCGCCTGCTGGCCGATGGCATGGCGTCCTTCGACCACCACTGTGCCCAGGGTATCGCCCCCAACCGCGCGAGGATCGGCGAACTGATGGAGCGTTCGCTGATGCTGGTCACGGCGCTGGCGCCCCACATCGGCTACGACAAGGCGGCCCAGATTGCCAAAAAGGCCCAGCATGAAGGCAGCACACTCCAGCAGGCGGCGCTGGCGCTCGGCTATGTGAGCGAGCAAGAATTTGCCCAGTGGATCGATCCGCTGGCCATGACCCGGCCCGGCCTGTAAACTGCCGTATCGGGCGACTCATCCATTTGACCAGGAATACAATGCAAAACATCTCATTCGACCTTGCCGGCGAATTCGTCGAACTCAATCAGCTGCTCAAGCTGGTCGGCCTGTGCGACAGCGGCGGCGCCGGTAAAAACATGGTTGCCACGGGCGTGGTGTCGGTGGATGGAAAAAAAGAACTGCGCAAAACCGCCAAAATCCGCGCCGGCCAAACCGTGCGCGTGGGCGACGTCCAGATCAGGATCAATGCTTGAAACCTTGCCGGGCAAAATTCATCTTGCAATAAGGCAATAATTGGATAAGCTGAAAGAGGTGATGCGGGGAGCGAGGCGCGCGTTTGCGCCGAGACAAACGCGGCAATTCTTGCTTGTTTATATTATAAAAACCTTAGCAACCGGTTGAAGGTGGCCGCCATGGAAAGCCCGGAACAAACCCCGCAAACGCAGGAACGCTTGATCGGCGACCTGCGCCTCGTCATCGAGAACGCCGAGGAGCTGCTCAAGAATACCGATCAATACACCAGCGTCCTGTACCAGAACGCGCGCGCCAAGCTGGCGCTGGCACTCAATGCGGCCACCGAGGAACTGGCCCGCTTCGAAGATGCCCGGCTGGGCCGCATGATGGAGGCGACCCGCGCGGCCAACCTCGAGCATGCCGACCTGAGCGGCGAAGCGCGCATCATGCGCGCATTCAAGTAAACAGCCTGTCAGGCGCTACGGCGCCTGAGCAGCGCATCCAGCGACAATTTCCCCGGTCCAAACGCCACCAGCACCAGCAGCAGAATGCCCCAATAACGGTGGTCGTTGATCGCCGCGGGGCAGTCGAAGGTGAATAGCTGAGGATATGAAATCACCGCCATCAGATTGACCATGAATAAGCCGAGCGCCGCCGGACGCGACAGCAGGCCCACAAACAGCAACACCGGCAGCGACAATTCTCCCAACGTGCCCATCACGGCCGCCACCTCCGGCGACAGCAGCGGGGTCTGGTATTCATCAGTAAACAGCGCAATCGTGCTGTCCCAATCGCCAATCTTGACCAGCCCGGAGCGGAAGAAGACCAATCCCACATACAGCCGCAATGCCAGGCTCATGAGCGAACCGCCCCATTCGGCGATCTGCTTGTCGAAGCGATAGGTGGCTTGCACCAGCGAGCGTAGGGCGTTCATGATTTATCCTTGTGAGTGGTCTGAAACAGCGGGGAAGTCGGCCAGCAGGCCGTTGGCAATCCAGTGGCGCAGGTAGCCCGCCACGTCGATCTGGTCATCGATGTCGAAGGCCGTGTCGAAGGCCGCGCCCAGGGTGGCGCCGGCGGACAGTGCCGCCAGGGCCGCATATTCGGCGCTGGCGGGCGTATGCAATTCGGTCTTCCAGCGCGGGCGGGCCAGCACGGCCCGCGATGGCTGCGCCAGATCGTCCGGAAAATCGGCCCCGGCATCCTGATGCGCCTGCCACAGTGGCACCACGGCCCAGTCGGATGCGAACAGGCTCACGCAGGGATGCAGAGGGCACTGCGACGCCTCCACCTGCTCTGGCGCCAGGCTGGCCAGGCGCGCGGCGTCGAGGACGGGCGCATCGGGGCCGTAATGGGTGCGGTGCAGCAGCCACTCGAGGCGCGCCATGTCAGGCAGATACGGCAGCTCGGCGACATGCTCGAAGCCGCTCAGGAAATCGGCAAAGAGCACACCGAAGCGGTTCAGGTCGGGATTGTCGGACGGGTGGGCCATGCCGAAGGCGCGCGCCAGGGCGCTGAAGAACTCCTCGCCCACCAGTTGGCGCACCACCGGGAACGCGGCCGAGAGCACCTTGTCCCAGGTGGCCGTCAGGTTGCCGCGATACAGGGCGATGCGGCCAGCGCCTGCGCCGCGCAAGGCGGGCCGCAGCGCCGGCTCGGCGGCGCTGTCGAACAGGGCATGGGCAAATTGCTGTTGCTGGGCGTGCAGCTCGGGTTGGCCTGCATAGGCCGGCGCGGGGGCGGGCGCGGCGCGCGCCGCCAGCGCGGCCGGTGCGGCAGCCTCGGCCAGCGCCTGTGCCTTGGCGGCCTCGCCCAGCAGCACCTCCAGGGCGGGAATGTCGGTATCCCATTCGATCAGCGTGGGCAGGCGGCCAAAGCGCGCCAGCGCGGCCTGGTACAGGGCCCACACCTCTGGCGCCACGGTGGCGCCATGGTGATCGATGACCGCGTCCGCCGTGACCAGGTGGCCGGCCAGGTGGATTTCGCCCACCGTGCCAGGGGCGATGGCCGCCATGGCCGCCAGCGCATCTTCGCCATGATTGCATTGGTTGACGTACAGATTGTTTACGTCGAGCAGCAGGCCGCAGCCGGTGCGGCGCGCCAGGGCCGCCATGAACTCGGCTTCGCTCATGGCGTCGGCCGCAAAGCGCACATAAGTGGACACGTTTTCCAGCAATATGGTGCGGCCGAACGCTTCCTGCACCCGCTCCACGCGCTCGCACAGCAGCGCCAGCGCTTCGTCCGTCAGTGCTAGCGGCAACAAATCGTTGAGTTGGCGGTCCTGCACGGCGCCCCAGCACAGGTGTTCGGATACGAGCATCGGTTCGGTACGGCGCACGAGCGCGCGCACGCGCGCCAGGTGCTCGTCGGAAAAGCCGCGCGCCGAGCCCAGGCCCAGGCCGACGCCGTGCAGGCTGATCGGATAGTCGCGCCGCAGTTCCTGCAGCACGTGCCAGTCCCAGCCGGACTGGTCGAGAAAATTTTCGGAGTGGACTTCGAGCCAGCCAATGGCAGGCCGCTGGGTGAGGAATTGCCGGTAGTGGGGAGCGCGCAGCCCGACCCCGATGGCGGGGGCCGGGCCGCAGCGGACGGGCATCGGAATGGGCACGATGGCGTCCGCCTGGATGATTACTTGGCCGATGCCAGCTTGCCGCCCGCTTTTTCGCAGGTGCCTTTGGCGACGTATTTCCACTCGTGGGCATCCATGTCGGCCTTGGCCTGGCCGGCGCAGGAATGCGAACCGGTCGGGGTGGCGCAATCGTTCTGGCCTGCCTTGGCGATGCCGAAGCATTTTTCCTTGGCTGGCTTGGCCGCCGGGGCGTTGGTGTCGGCGGCATAGCTGGCGCCCGCGGTGGCGAGGCAGAGACCGGCGAGCGCTGCAGCGGTGAGTACTTGACGTTTGTTCATGTTCTATCTCCAGTAATGAAATTGAATGACACTTCGCGTGACCGGCACATTGACCAGGCATCTGGACTATTGTCGCCGTGCCCCTGCCGATCCTTACAAACTATTTACGTTTTCTTGCAAATGATTACTGCGAGCAACAACACCCCGTGGCGACAAAAAAAAGCCCGGAACTCCTCTGGGGTGAAGAGGAAGCCGGGCTGCGCATGCGCCAAAGTTGGTGGCGCGCGGCTAACGACAATAACGCGACAAGTCGCGTTTTGTTGACGTCAGCCACCAGAAAAAATCAGGCGGTGGTATTGATGTTGTTGCCGAGATTGGAAGGCAGGTTCTGCACGGCGGGCGGCGACTGCACGGCATTGATCAGCTGGGCGGCGGTCGATGCCTGGATCTGTTGCGCTTTCTTCAGCACTTCAACGCCAACTTCCTGCTTGTTACCCGTTTCAGCGATGCTGGTAGCGAGTCTTGCGATTGAACTGACATCCATGACGACCTCCGTATTAAGACCTATCCCTGATTTACGGCAGGCGCGGCGCTAACTTGAGGACTTTTCTTCAAAAAATGTGGCCCGCAGCCAGAACAGCACCTGTTCCGGGGCGTTCAGGTCCAGCCAGACCAGCGCCGCCGGGGCGTCGGCCGGGCGCGGCACGTCCGACGCCACCGCCACGATGTGGCGATCGTCCGGATACAGCGCCGGGGCGTCCGGCCGGGGTCGATACACCTCGAGCTTGGGGATCGCTTCCCATTTGTAGCCTTCGACCAGGGTCAGGTCCGCCGCCGACAGGCGCGCCAGCTGCGCGGCCAGCTCCGGTTCGGCCACGCCGCGCAGCTCGCGCATGATGGCGGTACGAAACGGCGAGGCCAGCATCACTTCGGCCGCGCCCGCCATGCGCAGGCGCGCGCTGTCCTTGTGCGGCGGCTCGAGCAGCACGTCGTGGTGACTGTGCTTGATGATATTGATGCGCAGCCCGCTGGCGGCGAGCCGGGCCACCAGGTATTCGAGCAGCGTGGTCTTGCCGCTGCCCGACCAGCCGACCACGCCGAGGACCTTGTCCACGCCCGCCCCCTAGTAGGGAACCCGGTAGCGGGTGCCCCGGTAATTCATGACGGCCGCCTTGGGCAGCAGCCTTTCCAGGATCAGGCCGGGCGCGACTTCCTCACCTTCGTGGCGCAGCACCTTGTCGATCAGTAACAGGCGGTCGGCCGGATTGTTGGAATACATGTAGCCGCCGAACGCCACCTGCGGCAAGCCCTGCTGTACCGATTGCGGTAATTCACGCAAGGTCGGCAAGCTTTCTTCGGGCGCCGCTGGCTGCGCAGGCGCAGGCGCCGGTTTCGGCGCCGCCACGGGTTTCGGCAGCGGTAGCGGTTTTGGCTGGGCGGCCACGGGCACGGGGCGGGGAACGGGAGGCGCCATGACGGGCGGCGCCGGCGCCGCCAACGCAGCCGGCGCCGGCGCGGCCACCGGGGCACTCACCACTGGCGCCGGAGCCGCAGCGACCGGGACCGGCGCAGGCTGGGGAACGGCAACAACGGGCGGGGGCGGCGCCGCGTTTTGGGCAACGACCACGGCAACACCTGGCGGCACGCTCTGGCGCCACCACAGCACGCCGCCGGCGGCCGCCAGTACGGCAAGTCCCGCACCGACCATCCACAAGGGCACCGCCGTGCCGCCCGCCCGTGCCTGCGGGGCGCTCTGGAGCGACAGATCGTGGATGGTAGGCGCGCTGCCGAGCTGGCGCTCCGCCTGGGCTTTCTTGAGAGCTTCGAGGATATAGGACATATTATCGGACGCTGGTGGCGGAGAGAAGGCGCGGCTCGGCAACCCCGCTCAGCTGGTTGAGGCGCATATAGGTGCGGGGACCGGCGACGCCGTCGGCCTTCATGTTTTGCTGGATCTGGAAGTTGCGCAGCAACTCCTGGGTGGTCGCGCCCAGCGGCGTGCCCGCGGCCGGAGCGGCCACGCCGGCCAGGCGCGCCAGGGTGGCGGCAAGCCAGTCCACATCGGCGCCTTGCTCGCCGCCGCCCAACTGGTCGCGGAAGTGGCGCGGCATCTTCCACCAGGTGGTAAATGCACCGTCGAAGCGCAGCGCCAGCGTGGCCACGCTGAGCTTCTGGCGGCGCCCGCCGAAGGTCAGCGTGACGGTGTCTTCATCCATGGCGGTCATCATGGCATAGCTGACGTTGGCGCCATCGCGCAGGGTCAGTACCGCCGGGCGGTCCAGCTGGCGCAGGTCGTACAAGCCGCCCTTGCCCTGGTGGCAACGCAGGTTCGCCTTCAGACCGGCCTGGCAGACATCGCCTTCGGGCAGGGTGACGCCCCACAGCGCGGCCAGGTCGCGCAGCGCGCGCTGCTCGTCGGCATGGGCCAGCGGCACCAGGCTGACCACGGCCGCAACCGGCGCCACGGCGCTGACCGCCGGGGCCGGCGCCGCTGCAGCGACACTGGGCGCATGCGCCGGCGCTTTGGCCGGCAACAGCTGCCAGGCTGCCGCGCTCACGGCCGCACCGGCCAGCACGCCCGCGGCCAGCAACGGCCAGCCGCGCTGCCAGCGCGCCGCGCCCGGCTGGACGGGAAACACTTCGCCAGCGGCGCGCTGCACAATGGTGCGCGTGACTTCATGGCTGTTCTCGACATAGGCGCCCAGCAGCGCACGGTCGCACAGCAGGTTGATGCGGCGCGGCACACCCTGGGTGACCTGGTAGATGCGCCTGACCACTTTGTCGCGGAACGGGATGGGGCCGGTCGCACCGGCCACCGCCATGCGGTGCTTGATGTAGCTGCCCGTTTCATGCTCGCTCAGCGAGCCCAGGTGATAGCGCGCGATCACGCGCTGGGCCAGCTGTTCCAGTTCGGGCCGGGCCAGCATGGTGCGCAGTTCGGGCTGGCCGATCAGGATGATCTGCAGCAGCTTGCGTTCGTTGGTTTCCAGATTGGTCAGCAGGCGCAATTGCTCGAGCACGTCGGCCGACAGGTTTTGCGCTTCGTCGATGATGAGCACATTGTTCTTGCCGCGCGCATGGCTGGCCAGCAAATCGGTATTGATGGCGTCGACATAGCTCTTGACGCTCACTGGCCCCGGTCCGGGCGGCAGCAGCGCGATGCGGAATTCGTCGCAGATCGACAGCAGCAGTTCTTCCACCGTCAGCTTGGGATTGAAGATGTAGGCCAGACGCGTGTTGGCGGGAATCTGCTCGATGAAGCAGCGGCACACGGTGGTCTTGCCGGCGCCGATTTCGCCCGTCAGCAGCACGAAGCCGCCGCCGCTGCCCACCCCGTACAGCAGGTGGGCGAGCGCTTCGCGATGGCGTTCGCTCATGAACAGGTAGCGGGGGTCGGGGGCGATGGAAAACGGCGATTGCTTCAGGCTGAAGAAGTGCGTGTACATGGATTCCCGAAAATGATGTCAGCGCAGGATCGGCAGCGGCTTGAATTTGGCGCAATAGATCTTGGATTTGGTCTTGAAGTACACGATCCTGCTGCCCGGCACCGATTCGCGCACGGGATAGGCCGACCCATCGGTGGCCTTGTGGCCGACGCCGGCGGCCGCGCGGATCGCTTCGTCGAGCTTGTCGGGCGTCGCTTCGGTGACGGCGCCGACAAACACCAGCTCGCTCGTGTCGTCGCTCAGGATGATGTCGGTCACCTGGGTGCCCCACAGATTGCCGTCGGCCTTGAACCAGTAGGCGCCGCCCTCGTGCTTGTAGGACGGGCCGAAAGCGCTGGACAGGTAGGATTGAAAATACGCATTGTCGAGGTGGCTGCGGCACAGCAGCGCGCTGCCGATCACGGGCCCGAACGTCGACGGCGCCGCCTGCGCAGCGGCGCACGCGCCCAGCAGCAACGCCGCACAGGCTTGCCGCCGCAACATCGCAGGCATCGGGGACCGCATCAGGTCAGCTCCAGGCGCACGCTTACTGGCGCGCGCGCTCTTCCTTCTTGACCTTCTTGGCTTCCTTCTTTTCCTTGGCGTTCTTGGCCGGTTCCTTCTTGCTTTCCTTCTTGCTGTCTTGTGCTTTGCTCATCTCGACTCCTGTGACTATAACTTGGACATCCAGTTGCGGTCGGCCGCGATCTTGGCCTTGGCCGCAGCCGGCAATGCTGCATAGCAGCCTGGATGCTGCTTGAGCGCGCTTTCGCGCACCACTTTTTCCAAACCGTTAATGAGAAACACGTAAACGGTCGTGCCCGAGGCATCCTTTTGCGTTCCCACGTAGCGAATCATGCTGCTCTCCCCACTGACGGCGCTGTGCGCACATTATGACACTTTGCCGCAACAATTCACGATGAAATGCTGGGCACGAAAAAAAGCCCGCAAGAGCGGGCTTTCGAGATGGGCAGTAACCTGCCCGAGCAACTTGTTGTTGTTGTTTCCAGCTGATCAACATGCCAATGCTACATGACATTCTGAAATCAATAAGTTCTGAATGGAAATATATCACAGGCTTGCGCAAACGCCGTAGCAATTCCGGCGCGAGTGTCGGGAAACGGTCACAGCAAGGCCAGCCAGGGATCCGAATCGGGCGCGGGGAACTGGGCGCTCATGAAGTCGACAAAGCTGCGTACCTTGTATGACAGCAGGCGCCGGCTCGGATACACCAGGTTGACCGGCATGCGGCCCAGGTGGTGGCCCTTGAGCAGCTGCACCAGGCGCCCGCTGCTGAAGTCATCGTCGAGCGTAAACGAGGAGCGCACCATGATGCCCATGCCCGCCAGCGCGGCATGGCGCAGGATGCTGCCATTGTTGGAAATGACCCGGCTGGTAATCGGAATATCGCCCTTTTCGTCGCCCCAGGACACGGGCCAGCTGTGGCGCAATTGCTCGAACGCGAAATTGAGGCATTTATGTTCGGACACCTCGAACGGCGTGGCCGGCGCCCCGTGGCGCGCGATGTAATCGGGCGAGGCGCACAGCACCAGGGTCGACATGCACAGGCGGCGCGCAATCATGGTGGCGTCGAATTTCTGCAGCCCCAGCAGGATGCCGATGTCGAATCCCTCTTCCACCAGGTCGATCGGATAGTCGGCCAGCGTCACGTCCAGCACCACGTCGGGCATCGCCTCGGCGTACAGGGGCAGCAGCGCCGCGAGCTGGGATTGCCCAAAACTGTGCTGGCAGTAAATACGCAGGGTGCCGCTGGCCTTGCGCGCGGACTGCGAGGCGACCGCATCGGCATCGTCGATATCGGTCAGGATCTGTTTCACCCTTTCCAGATACTGCATGCCGGTTTCGGTCAGCGACAGTTTGCGCGTGGTGCGGTTGAGCAGGCGGGTGCCAAGATGGGTTTCCAGATCGGCCACATTGCGCGTCACCACGGTATTGGACATGTCCATGGCAATGGCGGCGCGGGCGAAACTGCCATGCTCGACGACCTTGGCAAATACCCGCATTGATTGAAGTCTATCCATGTGGAAACTTATTATCCCGTTTTTAGCAATAGATCATTGCCAGTATTCCCCTTTTTTGCAGAACGCGCAACGGATAGACTTCGTTTCATGGATGGGCAACAACGCACATCAGCGCCGCACAACGCAAGCGACGTCAACCAGACACCAAGGAGTAGCACCATGAAAGCATCGAACCTGTTCTTCGCGATCGCCGCCCTCACCGTTGGCGGTTCCGTTTTCGCCGCTGACGTTCCTGCAGCCAACACCAGCGCGACCAGCGCCGCTTCCGCCGCCCAGGTCAGCGTCGCCGCCAAAAGCTTGAACGTTCCAGCAGTGCTGGTCGTCAAGAATGCCGGCCGCAGCCGGGAAGAAGTCAAGGCGGAAGCCATCGAAGCGGTGAAAAACCATCGCGCGACCGAAGCCAGCCAGTTCGACTGGCTGACCAATTAATTTGTTTGACGCCGGCCCCTGCCGGCAATCTGGAGAAAAAATCATGAACGCATCGAAACTGTTTATCGCTATCACCACCTTCGCCTTCGCTGGCGCCGCTTTTGCCGCCGATACCCCGGCTGCCGCCACCGCGACCACCACCGCTGCCGCCCAGGTCGCCGTCGCAGCCCAGGCTGCCACCGCCGCACCGGCTGACAAGGCTGCCGTGCGCGAAAAAGCCAAGGCCGAAGCGATCGAAGCGATGAACAGCCGCCGCGCCACCGAAGCGAGCCAGTTCGACTGGTTCATGAAGTAAGCTTTACCTGCCGCGCCCGCAAGCGCCCCGGTTCCGACGCGCCCCCGCGTCAGGGCCGGGGCGCTTTGCCGTTGGGGCCTGGCTGGGTGGCGCATGGCACGGCGGCGCCGACATTAAGGCCACGCTTTCGGCACTTCAGGCCGCGTTTTCCGCAGTTGGTCGCGTCAGGCCAGCGCGCCGGCCCGGCTTGATTTATCGTGCATGCTCCGGTTGAATGTTCAACCCCCTACCGCGAGCAGCCATGCCTACCATACGCCAACACCGCACCCTTGCCGCCCTTCTCATCGCCTTCGGCGCCTGCGCCGTGCAGGCCAGCCATGCCCAGGGGCCGGTCGTGTCCGAGCAGCGCCAGTTCGGCGCCTTCCGCGCGATCGAACTCTCCGTTCCCTACCAGGTGGTGATCCAGGCCCAAGGCACCCAGGCCGTCACGCTGTCCGGACCCAAGGACAAGCTGGCCGAGATCGACACCCACCTGAGCGGCGACACCCTGGTCGTCAAGCCGAAGTCGCGCTGGGGTTTCCATTTCAGTTTCAACAGCGGGCAGACAAGCGAGCGCGTGACCATCACGATCACGGCCGCGGCGCTGCGCAGCCTCAAGACCTCGGGCAGCGGCGACGTCCGGCTCGACCAGCTGGCCGGCGACAAATTCATGCTGCAGGCGAGCGGGCCGGGCGACCTGCATGCCAGCGGCGCGGTGCGCGACCTGGCCGTCGACAGCAGCGGCAGCGGCGACGTCGACCTGGCGCGCGTGGGCGCCGCCAATGTGCGGCTGACCCAATCCGGGCCTGGCGACGTCACGCTGGCCAACATCAGCGGCGAATTCCAGGCCGATACCAGCGGCTCGGGCGATCTGACGGCCAGCGGCTTGCGCGCCACGCGCGTGCGCATGCACATGAGCGGTCCGGGCGACACCAGCCTGAGCGGCAGCAGCGCCGAACTGCGCGCCGACATCAGCGGCTCGGGCGACCTCGATGCCTGCGCGCTGACGGTGGACGCGGCCAAGGCCGTGCTGAGCGGCCCCGGCGGCGGCTGCATCGGCGGCAAACTGAAAAGCTTCGATGCCGACGTGAGCGGTTCGGGCGACCTGACCGCGCACGGCTTGCAGGCGCAGCAGGCGCGCGTGCAAGTGAGCGGCCCCGGCAACGTCGAACTGGACGGCGCGGTAGGTGCGCTCAGCGTGCGCATGTCCGGTTCCGGCGATCTGGCCGCCGGCAAGCTGACCGTGGCCGTGGCCGATATCCGCTCGTCCGGTCCCGGCGACGTGCAACTGGCCAGCGTCACCGACAGCCTGAGCGCGGACCTGAGCGGCTCGGGCGGGCTCGATGCCTCGATGGCCGGCAAGCGTCTGCAGCTGGACATGAGCGGCCCCGGCGAAGTGCATATCGACGGCACCGTCGGCAGCGTGCGTGCACGCCTGGCCGGCTCGGGCGGGCTCGATGCGGGTGCACTGGTCGCCAGCACCACCGACGTGCAGATCGACGGCCCGGCCGACGCTGTCATCGGCGCCACCCGCTACGACCGCAAGGGCACACGCAGCAAACGCTGAGACATTCGGCACCCCTCCCCTTCTGCCGCATTCGCGACAGCGCGCCGGGCTCGGTCCGGGCGCGCAGTCCGCTTTCAATCCGTAAATAATTGGCACTAAACCAGCACCAGAGGCATACCATTGCCTCTTTTTGCTTTTCCGTTTAAAAACAACCACTTAATTGACAGTGGAACCTGACCGGCGCAATGCCAATTCAGGAATTTACAATACCACTTAAATACCTGTTGACAAGCTGGTTTGCCAACAATATAGTGCCTTCACTCCCCCTAGTTCAGAACCCAGCAAAGCAAACATGATCGAATATCTCATCGGTGTCGATGGCGGTGGAACCGGCACCCGCGTGCGCCTGGCCCTGCCCGACGGCACCGAGGTGGCACAAGGCCAGAGCGGCCCGTCCGGCCTGGCGCATGGCATCGAGCAAGCCTGGCATTCGATCGGCACCGCCATCGCCAAAGCCTGCGCCAGCGTCGGTCTGCCGCGCCCTGCGCTGGCCGCTACCGCCATCGGCCTGGGCCTGGCAGGCGTGCATAACAAACTGTGGGCATCGCAATTCGCGCAAGCCGATCCCGGCTACGCGGCCCTGCGTCTGGACAATGACGGGTATACCACCCTGCTTGGCGCCCATGAAGGCAAACCCGGCACCATCGTGGCAATCGGCACCGGCAGCGTGGGCCAGGCCCTGTTGGCCGACGGCAGCCTGCGCGAAGTGGGCGGCTGGGGCTTCCCGGCCGGCGACGAAGCGAGCGGCGGCTGGATCGGCCTGCGCGCCATCAACCATATTGAACAGGTGCTCGACGGACGCCGCCCGCACAGCGACTTCGCCGCTGCCGTGATTGCCGCCTGCGGCGGCGGGCGCGATGCGATTCAGGTCTGGCTCGGCCAGGCGACCCAGACCAGCTACGCCCAGCTCGCCCCCATCGTCATTGCCCACGCCGACAGCGACGATGCCGCGCGCGGCTTCCTGAGCGCGGCCGGCGCCGAAGTGGCGGCCATGGCGCGCGCGCTGGACCCGACCGGCGCGCTGCCGGTGGCGCTGTGCGGCGGTCTGGGCGCTCCCCTGCGCGCCTATCTGCCGCCGGAACTGCTCGCGCGCAGCGTCGCCCCGCGCGGCGATGCGGCCAGCGGCGCGCTGCGCATGATTGCTCAACATCTCAAGGGGAAATGACCATGCTAGCGCAGCTCCGCGAATTCAAGCCCGACGCCGACAGCCTCACTCCTCTGTACATGCAGCTGGCCAACAAGCTGTCGTCGTCGATCACCAGCGGCGACTGGCGCGCCAATGAGGCGCTGCCGTCCGAGCGCATGCTCTCGGACATGCTCGACATCTCGCGCGTGACCGCGCGCAAGGCCATCGACATGCTGTGCGAACGCGGCATGCTCACGCGCCGGCGCGGTTCCGGCACCTACATTACGCCCAAGCTGGAGCAGCCGCTGTCGCGCCTGACCAGTTTTTCGGAAGAGTTGAGCCAGCGCGGCTTTACCGCCGGCTCGCGCTGGCTGGAACGCGAAATTGGCATCGCCGCGCCGCTCGAACTGCTGTCGCTGGGCCTGTCGCCCAACATGCCGGTGGTGCGCCTGAAGCGCCTGCGCACGGCCGACGACGTGGTAATGGCGATCGAAACGACCACCATCCCGTCGGTGCACATGCCGGACCCGCACAGCGTGACCGATTCGCTGTACGGCTACCTCGAGGCGCGCGGCGCCGTGCCGATGCGCGCCCTGCAGCACATCCGCGCGGTCAACGCCAGCGCCGAACAGGCGCGCCTGGCCAATCTGCCGCCCGGAGCGGCCATGCTGCACATTACCCGCGTCAGTTATCTCGAGAGCGGCGCCGCAGTGGAGCTGACCCACTCCTTCTGCCGCAGTGACTATTATGAATTCGTAGCGGAGTCGCGCAGATGAGCGGACCAATCAAAGGCAATATCCTCACCCCGGACGGCTGGATCCATGGCGCCATCGCCTTCGGCGAGCACGTCACGGGCATCACCGGAAAGGCGTGCAACCCGGCCGACAACGGCGACGATTACATCGTGCCCGGCTTTATCGACCTGCACGTCCACGGCGGCGGCGGCAAGGACATCATGGAAGGCGGCGACGCCCCGCACGTGATCGCGGCCATGCATGCCAAACACGGCACCACCAGCCTGCTGGCGACGACCATGACGGCGCCGCCGCACGAAATCACGGCCGCCCTGAAAGCCATTGGCGCCGCCTGCGCGGGACGGCGTCCCGGTTCGGCGCGCATTCTCGGCGTGCACCTGGAAGGCCCGTACATCAACTCGGGCAAGCTCGGTGCGCAGCCCAACTATGCGCGCGCCGCCACCCTGGCCGAAGTGCAGCAGCTGGGCACCTATGCGCCGATGCGCCTGATTACCGTGGCGCCCGAAATCGCCGGCCACCTGCGCCTGGTGCGCGAACTGTCCGAAGCGGGGATCCGGGTCCAGATCGGCCACACCCTCGGCTCGTACGAGGATGGCGTGGCCGCGCTGGCGCATGGTGCGGCGGGCTTTACCCACCTGTTCAATGCCATGAGTCCCCTGCATCACCGCGAACCGGGCATGGTCGGCGCGGCGCTGGCGCACGCTCAGTACGCCGAACTGATTCCGGATCTGCTGCACGTGCATCCCGGCGCAATCCAGGTGGCCCTGCGCGCCATTCCACACCTGTATTGCGTGACCGATTCAACCGCCGCCACCGGCATGCCCGACGGCGACTACATGCTGGGCCGCCACCGCGTGCAGAAATGCATGGGCGGCGTACGCCTGCCAGACGGCACGCTGGCCGGCAGCACACTGACAATGGACCAGGCCCTGCGCAACCTGGTCGGGCTGGGACTGGAGATCGACGACGCATCGCGCCGCGTCTCCACCTATGCCGCCGATTACCTGGGCGAGACCCAGCGCGGCCGCCTGGCCGCCGGCACCTTTGCCGACATGGTGGTGCTCGACCGCGAGCTCCAGATCAAAGCTGTTTATATAGAAGGAGAAATGTGTGACCTCAATGATGCTTAACGAAGCCAAATCCGCGGCCGAATGCGTTGCCCTGCAGTTGTCCAGCGACGCCGACCGGTATGCGGAACTTGGCCGTAAATTGAGGTCCACCAATTTCGACACCGCGCTGACCATCGCCCGCGGCAGCTCGGACCACGCCGCCAACTATTGCGCCTATCTGATCATGGCACGCATGGGGCGGGTGGTGGCATCGCTGCCGATGTCGCTCATCACGCTCAACAAGGCGCCCATCGTCACACGTGACACGCTGGCGATCTCGATCTCGCAGTCCGGCCAGAGTCCCGACGTGGTCGATCCGATCCGCTACTTCCGCCAGGGCGGCGCCACCACCGTGGCGCTGGTCAACGACACTACCTCGCCGCTGGCCGAGGCGGCCGAATGGGCCATGCCCCTGCACGCCGGCAAAGAGCAGAGCGTGGCCGCCACCAAGAGCTTCATTACCAGCCTGGTGGCCGGTGCGCGCCTGGTCGCGCAGTGGCAGAACGACCCGGAACTGCTGGCCGGCCTGTCCGCCCTGCCCGACGCGCTGCGCAGCGCCACCCAGGTGGACTGGAGCGCCGCGCTCGACGTGCTGGCCCCGGCGCGCAACATCATGGTGGTCGGACGCGGCATCAGCTTCCCGATCGCGCTCGAATCGGCCCTCAAGTTCAAGGAAACCTCGGCCCTGCAGGCGGAAGCCTTCAGCGGCGCCGAAATCAAGCACGGCCCGATGGCGCTGATCGAAGACGGGTATCCGCTGCTCATTTTCGCCACGCGCGGACCGACCCAGGCCAGCGTGCTGCAGCTGGCCAGCGAAATGCGCACCCGTGGCGCCAAGGTGATCCTGGCCGCACCAAGCGACGTGGCCGAACGCGACCTGACGCTGCCGACCGCCGCCACGCCGGACCTCGATCCCATCGTCGCCGTGCAAGCTTTCTACATCATGGCGGCGCACCTGTCGAAAGCGCGCGGCATGGATCCGGACCGTCCGCGCCATCTCAGCAAAGTCACCAAGACCAACTGATTGCGCCGCCATCAATGAACTTCAAGAACCTGCTGACGGCATTGATGGCATTCGGACTGGCGCTTCCGGGCGCCTGGGCGGCCGACACCCGCATCGAATTCTGGACCTTCAGCATGAAGCCACGCTTTACGCCCTGGTTCGAATCGGTGGTGCGCAAGTACGAGGCGGCCAACCCCGGCGTCAAGGTCGAGTGGGTGGACTTTCCCTGGGACGTGATCCAGACCAAGCTGGTCACGCGCATCGTTGCCGGCACACCGCCGGCGCTGGTCAACCTGAACGTGCCCTGGGCCGATGAATACGCGCGCGACGACCTGCTCACGCCCATCGATGCCCTGCTGGGCGCGTCCCGCGCCAGCTACATCCCGGGCACGCTGCAGGACGTGACGTTCAAGGGCAAGACCTACGGCTTTCCCATGTACAGCAATGTGGCGGTGATTGCCTACAACCGCGACATCTTTCGTGCCGCTGGACTGAACCGCGGCCCCGCCACCTTCGACGAGCAGCTCGCCTTTGCGCGCCAGATCGCCGAACGCACGGGCAAGGCTGGCTACGCGCCCGCGCTGTCGAAGATCGATGGCCTGTTCATGTGGCAGGGATTGAAAGTGATCGAGGGCGGCAAGGCCGTCTTCAATTCGCCCGCTCACGTGGCACTGATCGAGAAGCTGGCGCTCACCTACAAGGCCGGCGGCCTGCTCAAGGAGAGCCTGTTCGCCGAGGATAACTTCCCGGCCGTGGTCAATGCCTACAATGGCGGGCGCCTGGGCATGCTGCTGGCGCCGCCCACGGCGCTGCGCCGCATCCAGGCCGACGCCAGGGATATCTACGCCATCAGCGCCATCGCCAAGGCGCCGCTGGGGCCGACCGGCATTGCCGATGGCGGCTGGCTGGTGCACTTCGCCATTCCAAAGGGTGTCAAGCCGGACCTGCTGCCCGCGGTGGGCAAGTTTGCGCTGTACCTGACGGGCGAAGCCAACCAGCTGGCGTTTGCGCGCGAAGCGAGCGTGTTCCCCACCACCGTGCGCACCGCCGCCGATCCCTTCTTTCTGTCGCTGCCAGCCAATGCCGGCGCGGCAGAGCAGGCCGTGGCCGCCGGCGCACAATCGATGGCGCACTCGCATACCCTGTATGTGGCCGGCATCGACGACTATGACGAATTGCGCCGCTCGCTGGTCAAGGCGGTGGAAGCGGGCGTGACGGGCAAGCAGGATCCGAAGCAGGCGCTGGACCAGGCCGTGGCCATCTGGAACAAGAAACTCGCCATCCAAAGGCTGCACTGATGTCGGCCCGTCGCCAGTACCACGCATGGCTTTTCCTGGCGCCCGCCCTGGTGCTGCTGGCGGTCTTTTCGTTCTGGCCGGTGCTGTTCGGCTCCTTCCTCGCGTTCACCGACTACAGCCTGGTGCGCGACACGTCGTGGGTGGGCCTGGATAACTTCCGCTACATCTTCGACAACGAGATGTTCGTCACCGGCCTGAAGAACTCGCTGCTGTTCCTGCTGATGGTGCCCTTCGTGCAGGTGGGGGCGATTGCGCTGGCGGTGCTGGTCAACAACCGCCTGCCCGGCATTCGCCTGTTCCGCGCCGCGTTCTACGTGCCGGTGGTGACGACCGTATCGGTGGTCGGCATCATGTGGGGCTTCATGTTCCATGAGCAGGGCACGCTCAATTACGTGTTCATGCAGCTCAAGCTGGCCAACGCGCCGCTCGGCTGGCTCACCGACGATACCCTGGCCCTGTTCGCGATCATGTTCGTCACGCTCTGGCGCGGCCTTGGCTGGTACATGGTGATGTACCTGGCGGCGCTGCAGGCCATCCCGTCCGACATGCAGGAAGCGGCCGTGCTCGACGGCGCCAACCGCTGGCAGCTGTTCTGGAAGATCACGGTGCCGATGCTGCGCCCGACCATCATGGTGTGCACCATCCTGTCGGTGCTGGCCGCGCTCAAGGCATATCAGGAAGTTGACGTGCTGACCCAGGGCGGGCCGATGAATTCCACCTTCACGGCGCTGTACTATGCCTACGATCAGGGACTCAAGCATCTCAAGCTGCCGCGCGCACTGGCCGCCAGCATGGTGGTGTCAGTCATCTGCGTGGCCATTGCCCTGGTCTGCCTGCGCTACCTCAAGCCGAGGCACCGGTGATGCGCCGCGCTGCCCATTACGCCGTCCTGTGCGCGCTGGCCGTGGTGTGCGTGTTCCCGTTCTGGTGGACGCTGGTCACGGCCCTGTCGACCGAGGGCAATGTGTTCGCCTTCCCGCCCACCTTCTGGCCGCGCGCGCCGTCGCTCGACAATTTCAAGGCGGTGTTCGACGCGATTCCCGTGTTCGCCTTCCTGAAAAATTCGGTCCTGATCGCCGCGCTGACGGTATTCTGGAAGCTGGCCCTGTGCTCCCTGGCGGCGTATCCGCTGGCGCGCATGCATTTCCGCGGCCGCAAGCTGGTGTTCGGCGTGATCCTGGCGACGCTGGTGCTGCCGTCGGAGGTGAACTTCCTGGTCAACTTCATCACGGTAACCAAACTCAGTCTGGTCGACACCTACACCGGCGTGATCCTGCCCAACGTGGTGACGGCGGTCGCCATCCTGCTGCTCAAGCAAGCCTTCGAGGAAGTGCCGCAAGACCTGATCGATGCCGCGCGCGTCGATGGCGCCAGCGAATGGATCATCTTCACCCGCATCATGCTGCCGCTGATCGCGCCCTGGCTGGCCACGGTCGGCATCCTGACGGCGGTCGAGGCATGGAACGAATATATATGGCCATCGATCGTGATGAGCAAACCGGACGAGTTTCCCCTGTCGGTGGGCGTGCTGTACCTGCGCGGCACCTTCGGCAGCAGTACCCGCGTGATCGCCGCGGGCACGGTACTCACCATTTTGCCCACCCTGGCAGCCTTCCTCTTTACTCAACGGTTTTTCATGCGCGGCATGGACGGAGCAGTCAAATGAACCAATTCAAGCAGATGGCGGGTCAACTCATCATGATCCGCTTTCCCGGCACCGAGCTCGATGCGGCCACCGCCGACTTCCTGCGCGAGAACAGCATTGGCGGGGTTTGCCTTTTCCGCGGCAACATGGTCAACCAGGAGCAGCTCACGCGCCTGACCTCGGACCTGCGCGCGGCGATGGGGCCGAACGCGCTGATCGCGATCGACCAGGAAGGCGGCGCCGTGGTGCGCTCGACCTGGGTACCGGCGCCGCCCGCCGCCATGGGCCTGGGCGCTGCCGACGATACCGACCTGGCGCGCAGCGTCGGCGCGGCGGTGGCGCGCGCGGTCAAGGCCATGGGCTTCAACTGGAACTTCGCGCCCGTGCTGGACTTAAATAACAATCCCGACAATCCCGTCATCGCGGAACGCTCCTTCGGCGCCGACCCGCAGCGCGCCACCGAACTGGCACTGGCCTGGATGGAAGGTAGCGCCTCCGAAGGGGTGGCCTGCTGCATCAAGCACTTCCCCGGCCATGGCGACACCCATGTCGACTCGCACCGCGACCTGCCGACCGTCGACAAGCCGCTGGAAGAACTGGAAAACTTCGAGTTCAAGCCGTTTCGCATGGCCGGCAACCGAGCCCCCGCGCTGATGACAGCGCACATCGTCTATCCGGCCCTGGACGACATGTATCCCGCCACCATGTCGCGCCGCATCCTGCATAACCTGCTGCGCGAGGAATGGGATTACCGCGGCGTGATCATCACCGATGGCATGGACATGCACGCCATCGCCAACCGCTACGGTCCCGGTGTGGCGGCGGTACGCGCCCTGCTGGCCGGGGCCGACATGGTGATGGCGCTGGGGACGACCGACACCCAGACCGAGACACTGGCCGCCATTGCCGATGCCATTTCCAGCGGCGTGCTGCCGATGGTGGACGTGAACCGGCGCCGGGCACGTCTGGTCAGCCTGGCTGCCACCTATCCCTGCCAGCCGCGCGCGTACATGGAAGACGCGGCCGACCGCCTCGTCATGGCGCATGCCTGGCGCCGCGCTCTGACGGCGCGCGGCAACCCGCAGCGCCCGCCGGCCGGCGCGCGCGTGCGCCTGGTCGCGCGCCAGGATGTGGTCAGCGACGGCGTATCCGAGTCGGGCGTGCCGGCCGCGGTGGTGGCCACGTCGCTGGGCCGCCTGTATGACGTGGAGCTGGTGACCTTTGCCGATGCCGACACCTTCGACTGGTCTTGCCTGCCCAACGACGGCCGCTTCACGATCCTCGCTTCCACCTCGCGCAAGCGCTATGGCGCCAACGCGCGCGCCAACTGGAAGCCCGATCTGCACCTGGCACTGTGGAACCCCTACCAGGCGCTCGACATTGCCGCCCCCGCCCTGATGACATATGGCTTTGCCGCACCTGCGCTCGACGCCGTCGACGCCTGGCTGGCCGGCACGCTGGAAGCGCAGGGCAAATGTCCGGTTCCCGGTTTCGACTGACATATTCACCCACCACGAGACAGCGCGATGAACAACGACAAACAAGCCGCACGCAGCCCCGCCCTCTGGGTTCCCAGCCTGTACCTGGCACAGGGACTGCCCTTCTTCGCCGTGATGCTGCTGGCCGGGATGATGCTCAAGCGGCTGGGGCTGGCCAATGACGAGATCAGCCACTGGACGACGCTGATCGGCTCGGCCTGGATTTTCAAGCCGCTCTGGAGCCCGTTCATGGAACTGGCCAGCAGCAAAAAGAAGATGGTGGTGCTGTTCGAACTGGCCGGCGGCGTCGCCCTGGCCATGGTCGCTGTATCGCTGCACACGCCATTCTGGTTTTCAGCGGTGGTGGCCATGCTGGCCATTGTGGCGGTGTGCGCGTCGACGCACGACATCGCCTGCGACGGCCTGTACATCGCATCGCTGGACGACAAGGGCCAGGCCAGGTACGCCGGCTGGACCGGCACGTTTTTCAATGCCGGGCGCTTCCTGGCCAACGGCGCCCTGCTCACCCTGGCGGGTGAAATCGAAAAGACCAGCGGCGTGGTGACCGCCTGGACGGCGATCTATTCGCTGCTGGGCGCGATCATGATCCTGCTGGGACTGTACAACCTGTGGGTCCTTCCACCGGCGCGCAACGTCGTCAACACCAACAACAGCGCGGCCGCCATCGCCGGCACCCTGCGCGAAGTGTTGGTCGAATACTTCAGGAAGCCCGGCATCTGGGTGTCGATCCTGTTCATCATTCTGTTCCGTGCCGGCGAGGCGCAGATCCAGACCATCGGACCGCTGTTCCTGGTCGAAGCGCGCAAGCTCGGCGGCCTGGGCCTGACCACCACCGAAGTGGGAGCGCTGTACGGTACGGTCGGCACGGGCGCCTTCATCGTGGGCAGCATTGCGGGCGGCTACTTCACATCGTGGCTGGGCCTGCGGCGCGCGATCCTGCCGCTGATCCTGGCGGTAAACCTGCCCAACGTGGTGTTCTACCTGCTGGCCACACAAATGCCGACCGATTCGGTCATCATCGGCACCGCGCTCAGTGTGGAAATGTTCGGCTACGGCTTCGGCTTCGTCGGCCTGATCCTGTACATGATGCAGGTGGTCGCGCCCGGCAAATACCAGACCGCGCACTACGCGCTGTCGACCGGCATCATGCAGCTGGGCTTCTCCCTGTTTAAATTCTTCAGCGGCGACGTCCAGCTGCATCTCGGCTACCAGAATTTCTTCCTGTGGGTGCTGGCATGCGCCATCCCCGTCGCGATCATGTCGCAGTTCATCCCCATGAGCGCGCAGCAAAAAAATGCGCCGCCGGCGCCGGTGCGCAGCGCTGCGCCGGAAGTGATCTGACGATGGCCAGTGTCCAGCTGAGCCGCATCGCCAAGCACTACGACGACCGCCAGGCCGTCATCCACGACATCGATCTCGATATCGCCGATGGCGAGTTCGTGGTCTTTGTCGGACCTTCCGGCTGCGGCAAATCGACCCTGCTGCGCATGATCGCCGGCCTGGAAGAGATCAGCGGCGGCGAACTGCGCATCGGCGGCGAACTGGCCAACGCCATTCCACCGGCCCAGCGCGGGCTGGCGATGGTGTTCCAGTCGTACGCGCTGTACCCGCACATGACCGTGTTCGACAACATGGCCTTCGCCCTCAAGCTGGCCGGCCACAAGGGTGCCCAGCTCAAGGAAGCCGTGCTGCGCGCCGCAGCCATCCTGCAGATCGATCATCTGCTCGAGCGCAAACCCAAGGAACTGTCGGGCGGCCAGCGCCAGCGCGTGGCCATCGGGCGCGCGATCGTGCGCAAGCCGGGCGTGTTCCTGTTCGACGAACCGCTATCGAATCTCGACGCCAGCCTGCGCGTGCAGATGCGGGTGGAACTGAGCCGCCTGCACCAGGAGCTCGGCTCGACCATGATCTATGTGACCCACGACCAGGTGGAGGCGATGACGCTGGGCCAGCGCATCGTCGTCATCAACGGCGGGCGCATCGAACAGGCCGGCACCCCGCATGCCCTGTACAACCGCCCCGCGAATCTGTTCGTGGCCGGCTTTCTGGGCGCGCCCAAGATGAACTTCATCCGCGCCGAAGTGGCCCAGGTCGTGGGCGCGCGCATTGTCGTGCGGCTGCCCGACGGTAGCGTGCTCACGCCCGACGTGGATGCGGGCAGCGCCTGCGTGGGCGATGCCGTCACCCTCGGCATCCGTCCGGAGCACATGGGTCCGGGCACCACGCTCGCGCTGACGGTCGCCCACGCCGAGTACCTGGGCGACCAGACCCTGGCCTATGCCACCATGGACGGCGACCCGACCCTGATCGCGGTGCGCCTGGCCGCCGACAGCGCGCCGCCGGCAGCGGGCAGCCGCATCACGGTACAGCTGCCGGCGCGCCACTGCCATCTGTTCGACGCCCGCGGCGACGCTTTCTTACACCCCGTTACCATTCAGCATTGAAAGCAGAACGTGCTGAAGCGGTTTATGTGACAATATGCCCTCGTCCCGGCAGCCTGGCCTGCCGGGGTTAATGTTGCCGAATAACATATCCACTGCCTGGCAGCCGCGCGCGACAAGGCGCCTGCCGCAGACTTTTAAAGGATTGTCCATGTCCCAGTTCCGTCTCGCCCGCATCAGCCTGCTGTTGGCCGCCATTGGTCTGCAGGCCGTTCCCGCTCTGATTACCAGCGTCCATGCGCAAGACAAGGCTGCCGCCCCTGCCGCCAAGCAAGACCAGATGAGCGAGGCCGTCTTCAAGGTGGCCGACCCGAAAAAAGTTCAGGAAATGCTCACTGCAAAGAATTTTGCAGGTGTCCAGGCTGCCATCAGCGCCGGCGAAGCCGTCCCGACCCGCACGCCCTACGACAGTTATGTACTGACCCGCATGAAAGTCGCGCTGGCCTCGGCCACGAAAAATGACGCGATGCTGACCGAGTCGCTGGAAGCGGCGATTGCGTCGAGCTATCTAAGCAAGGCCGAACTGAGCGAATTCGTTTATACGCTGGCCAACAACTACTATGTGGCCAAGAACTATCCTAAGGCCATCGAACTGTACAAGCGCTATCAGCAAGAGAGCAGCACGCCGGAAAAAGCGACCCTGTCGCTCAATCGCGCCTACTACCTGAGCGGCGACCTGGCGAGCGCAAAAGCATCGCTGGACAAGTCCATCGGTGCCGCCGAAGCGGCTGGCAAGGCGCCAACCGAGGACGACCTGCGCCTGATCTCCGGCGTGTACGACAAGTCCAAGGACAAGGAAGGCTACCTGCGCACGCTGGAAAAGCTGGTGCAGTACTATCCGAATCCCGACCTGTGGGCCGACATTCTGCAGCGCCTGAACAACCGCAAAGGCTTCGACGACCGCCTGCTGCGCCTCGATTACTACCGCCTGATGGCGCTCACGACCAAGAACCTGGATCCGGAACAGTACGTCGAATACGTCGAGCAGGCCATGCTGTCGACCTCGTACGCGGAAGCGAAAAAAGTGGCCGACAAGGGCTACGAAACGAGCGCGCTGGGCCAGGGCGGCGACGCCGCCAAGCACAAGGTCATGCGCGACAAGGCCGCCAAGGCCGCCGCCGAAGATGCTGCCACCATCGGCAATGGCGAAGCCGGCGCGGCCAAGGCCAAGACGGGCCAGCCGCTGGTCAACCTCGGCTTTACCTATGTGACGATGAACCAGTACGACAAGGGCATCGAACTGATGCAAAAAGGGATCGCCAAGGGCGGTCTCAAGGGTCCCAAGGAAGTTGAACTGCGCCTCGGTATCGCTTACGTGATGGCTGGCCGCAAGGACGAGGCACTCAAGGTATTCGAGTCCCTTAAGAGCACGCCCGACATCGTGGGCGACCTGGCCCGCTACTGGATCATGTACGTGAATGGCCCGAAAGGTACGCCCGCCGTCAAAGCCGGCTGATTGCTGCCATCCTCAGGAAGCGGCGCCCGGCCTTTGCCGGCGCCGCTTTTTTTTGGCCGGGCGCCCTCTTATTGGCCGGTGAATGCCTTGTGATAGGCCAGCGGCGGCGCCGCCGTGGTGCTGCACACGGCACTTGCCACGGCCGTCGTTTCGGCACACGGCCGGTCGCGGTCGAACGACCAGAAATGCACGCCGGCCAGCTTCATCGCCTTGACTGCGCGGCCCAGCGTCCGCGCATCGTCGAGCGTGAACACATTCGATACCACGTCGTTCACGCCGATCATGGGCGTCAGTTCAAGCTGCGCATACGGTACCGCGTACTTGCGGTGCACATTGCGCGCCGCCTGGATCGCGGACTTGCCCATGTCGCAGTTGCCGGCGCGGTTCTGCACGCAACTGGCGCGCTCGCCCGGTCCGTAATCCATCACCATCAGATTGAGCGTGTAGCCGCGCACACCATGGCGCCGCAGCGCCGCCAGAATTGCCTCGCCCTCCTTGTTGAGGCTCTTGTTGCTGCCATCGGCAGCGGCGTGCGTGGCGACGGTAAAACTGTAGCGCAGGTGCGGCCGTTTGGCCTGCGCGGCCTTGATGCGCGCGATCAGCGAATCGACCTGCTCGGCGCTCTGGCCCGCTTCGATGTCGAAATCGATGCCGATCAGGTGAGCCGATTCGTAGCGCGCGATGAACGCTTCCATGCCCGCATCGCTGGCACAGGTGAAGATGCCACCCTGCCCGCCCGTCGAGATCAGGTAGTCGACGCCGGCCGCGTTGAATGCGGCGACGTTGTCGGCGGCGATCTGCTGGGCGCTTGCCTCGCCCCAGCGCTCGGCCCCGCATTCGCCGGTGGCAAAGGCCCAGGTCAGTGCGCCCGTGCCGGTTACTGGCTTGCCGTCGACAAGGTAGGGATTGGGCTGCACAAGATGCTTGTACGGGCTGTAAATGAAGCGTGGCGCCTCGGCCGCGGCGGCGTGGCCCGCCAGCGCGAGCAATGCGAGAACAAGAAGTTTCATGATGGTCTGACCTTGGAAAGGACGCCGCGCTTGTGCTCGGGGATGTGCGCCCCGGGATCGACGGCGGCGTCGAACACGTAATGCTGGAAAATGGCGGCCCACGCGGCACGCTGCTCTGGCGGCAGCGCAGCCAGATTGCGCATGCAGTTCACCAGCGACTCGAACGGGCTCGGTCCGGCGGCAGTGCGCCACCAGTAATTGACCAGGATATTGAGCACGCCCGTCGACTGCACGTGATGCCACCACAGCGTGGGAATGTAGAGCGCATCGCCGGGGGACAGATCGGCCACCTGCGCGTGCGCCAACGCCTCCGTAAAGCGTGGGAAGCGGGTCAAGTCCGGCGCGTTGAAGTCCACCATGCTGATTGGCGTCGGCGTCGGGGCGAAGTCGAGCGGACCGATATACAGGTTGCCCACCTGCTCGGGCGGGAACAGGGTAAACCGGCGCTGGCCCGCCACCACGCAGGCGATATTGTTGGACTCGTCGAAATGGGCAGGCGTGGTGATCGTATTGCCGATCCAGATACGGGGGCGGATCGCCGGGTCCAGGAACGGCAGCGCGTTGTCCTGCCCAAACCGCGGCAGGCAATCGTCGATGGTCGCGCTTTGCACGGCCACCGAAGGCGGCTCGGGAAACCGGGAATAGCGGGCCAGCTGCTCGATCACCGCCTTGACCGGCAGCTTGCGACGCGCGAAATTGAAGCCGTTCATGTCGCTCTGGTAGAACAGGCGGCCCTTTTCCGGCGCCGCCGCCAGTAGCGCGTCGACCGGGTGGCCGCTGTCGCAGGCGACCAGGTAATTGCAGATATCCTCGGGCGCGCCCTGCCCCAGCCTGACGGCCGGCCAGTGGCGCACAAAGCCGCGCAGAATGGCCGGCCGGTAGCTGCCCAGGATCTGCGTGCGGAAGGTGGTTTCATCGACGTCGTGCCATTCGGCGACGTGGTCGGGAGCTGTGGTCGTCATGCGTCGATTCTGGCATAAATATGCCGCAACGTCGTACTCGCGCAGGCGGTCGCGCTCATAAAAAAAACCCGCCAGGGCAACAGCAGCCGTGGCGGGAGTGAGATGACACCTGGTCGTATGTCTTAGTACTTCAGGCGCAGGCCTGCGTAGTACTGGGCGCCATTGGCATAGAAGCGTGCCGGCTGGTCCTTGTTGTAGACATAGTTCTTCAGGATCGGGTTGTTCATGTTCTGGCCGCTGATGGTCAGGGTCAGGTTCTTGCTGATCGAGTAGTTGAAGGACATCGACAACTGGCCAACCGCATCCTGATACAGCGGCGTGCCGCGATCCTGAGCAGCCAGGTACGACGAACGCCAGGCGTAGCCAATACGTGCATTCCAGGTGTTGGTCTCGTAGAAGGCGCCGGCGTTGGCCGTCACTTTCGAAGCGCCCAGCATGTCGCAAGGCGACGACGAGGTCGAGGTCTGCATCGCAGGGCACGAACCGAAGGCCTGCTTCGAATCGGCCAGCGTCATGTTGCCGTCCACGCCGAAGCCGGCGCCGAGCGGTACCTGGGCGGCAAATTCCGCACCCTTGATGCTGGCGCGGACGTTGACCGGCGACGTGATCGAGTACTGAGCGAAGACCGGGCTGCCCGATTGCTCGGAAGCGCGGCTGTCGATGAAGGTACCGGTCGACACGCCATAACCGACGTAGTCATGCAGGTCCATGTAGAACAGGCCAGCCGACAGCAAGGCGCGCGGTGCGAAGTACCACTGCACGGTTGCATCGATGTTGTTCGAGATGACAGGCTGCAGCTTGGCGTTGCCGCCGTTGCCGGTGTGGGTTTCGTCAGTCAGGCTCACGGTGCCGCCCAGCGCGCCGAAGTCAGGACGCGACATGGTGCGCGACAGGCCGAAGCGCGCCACGACATCCTTGTTCACATCGAGCTTCAGGTTAAAGCTTGGCAGGATCTTGGTGTGGTTGTTTTCGATCGAGGTCTGCTGAACGAAACCGCCCCATGGATACGCTGGCAGATTTGCGCCAGGAACCTGGTTCTGCACGATCTGATAACCGTTCGAGGTACCTTCGGTACGCACCACGCGCACGCCCACGTTACCGCTCCAGCCGTCGCCTTCCATGTCGCCCGATACGTAGGCGGCCTTGGTCTTTTCCTTCAGCGCGAACATCTCGCTGTAGTAGGTGCGCGATACATCGCGGTTCGAGTGCAGATTGCCCCAAGCTTGCAGGATGCCGCGGTCGAGCTGCCATACATTGCGTGGGAAGATGCCGCCGAGGTCCTTGCCGAAGTTGCTAGGATAAGTGGTACCGTTCCAGGCAGGATTGGTATTGGCCGTGCCAGGTTCGGTATTGGCCCAGTTCGGACCTTGCGCAATGGTGAAGTTGCTGCGATCGTGGTCGGTACCGCGCACGCCGAACTTGATGACGTTCATCGGGCCCAGGTCGACCTTGTACTCGGAATCGATCTGCGCGTAAGTCTCTTCATCGCTGGTGGTCGCTGGCGACAGGCCGAACACCCAGTCCAGGATGGTGCCGGTGAAGACAGCCTGGTTCCCGTTCGGGAACTTGACCGTGGCCGGGTTTCCCAGACCATTGAGCTGGTAGCTCACGCCGGTGTTGTTGATGTCGCCTTCATACACGCCCTGGGTCGGGGTGGCGCCGGTGCCGCGCGTCTTGCCGGCCTGGCCGCGGATGACCAGGCTGTCGTTGACGCGGTACTTGAAGGCCAGATCCAGGAAGTCCGACTTGGCGTAAGCGCCTTCGCGGACGATATCGTCGACGATACCGTAGCGCAGCGGGTTCTGGGCCGTGCCATTGTTGGCGAAGCTGGCCGAGGTCAGGGTGCCGTTCTGCACCGTGTACGCGTCCGGCGACACGCCGCCACCGAGTACGCCGCTGCCGAGCATGTCGGTCATGAAGTTACGGTTGTAGTTCGATGCGGTCAGTTTCGAGCTGAAGAAGGTCGCTTCAGCCGAGAAGTCGCGCGATGGCTTGAACTGCACGGTGGCCAGGCCACCCTTGCGTTCACGTTCCTGTTCGAACAGCGAGGAACCGATCAGGCGTGGATACCAGACGTTGGCCAGGTCCGGATGGGCAGCGGCGATCGGGCCGGTGGGCGAGATCTGGGTCCACTGCAGCAGTTCCTGACCGTCGCGGCGCAGGCTGCGCTTTTCGGAGAACCCTTGCAGCATGACGCCGAAGGTGTTGGCATCGTTCTTCCAGTTGACCAAGGCGCTAAATTGCGGATCGGTCTTGCCGGCGAGCGTGGAACGCACTGCCTGGATCGATGCTTCGAACGCCAGCGGCTCCTTGAAGTCGAGCGGGTGACGGGTGATGACGTCGACGGTACCGGCGACGCCGCCTTCGACCAGATCAGCGGTCGGGCTCTTGCGTACCACGACCTGGCCAACGATTTCCGATGGCAGCAGCGAGTAACTGGCGCTGCGGCCGACGGCGCCGCCGACCTGATCGAGCACGAACCAGTCGCCCGACGAGATGGCGTGGCCGTTGATGACGGTTTGGGTCAGGCTGGGCGCGGTGCCGCGCAGGCTGACACGGTCGTTTTCATCGAAGCCGCCGGAGCCGGCCGCCGAGGAACTGATGTTCACGCCAGGCAGGCGCTGCAGCGAGTCGGCGACGTTCTTGTCGGGCATCTTGCCCACGTCTTCGGCGGTAATCACCTCGACGTTGGCGGCGGCATTGCGCTTGACCGACAGCGATTGCTGCAGCGACGCGCGGATACCCGTGACCACCACGACTTCCGGTTCTTTCGGTTCGACCTGCTGGGCCTGAGCAGGCATCGCCACGCTCAATACCAGCAGGGCCGTTGCTGCCGCCACTGGCGTCAGCCGGTTGATGCCCTGCTTGTGTGCGTGGGTGCTACCTGCTGCCTGATTCTGCTTCATATTTCCCCCTTGGATTGTCGGCTTCGTGATAAAGCCTGTTCGTTTTCGTCACCACCACTTGATAGACCTGGTACAACCACCTCTAAAACCAATCTAACGCCAATATACTACTGTTTAATACCAGAACACTACCAATTTGGATATTATTTTTGTATGCACGCCCTGTATCGCCGTGGTGGCACGGCCGCAGGGTCAAGTGGTCTGGTCGCTTCGACATTGTTGAAAGCACATCCAAGGGCAAGATGCAGCTGTTGGTCTTTTTTTGGTATTATCGATCCCGGCGATCCGGCCGTTTGGCCAGTGTGGCAAACACGCACCACTTTTTGAAAACGAAGGCGTATTGGTATGACTTCTCTTGCCACGATCATGGAAAACCTGGCGCAAACCAGTTCACTGCCGCTGTACCAGCAGTTGCAGCGGGCCTTGCGCGAGGCCATCGACAAGCGGGTATTCGGCCCGGACGAGGCGCTCCCCGCCGAGCGCCAGCTGGCTACCGACCTGTCGATTTCGCGCATTACCGTGCGCAAGGCGATTGATGGTCTGGTGGGCGAAGGCTTGCTGGTGCGGCGCCCGGGTTCGGGCAACTTCATCAATACCAGGATCGAAAAAAACTTCGCCAAGCTGACCTCGTTTTCCGAGGACATGCGGGCGCGCGGACGCACGCCGCGCAGCGTGTGGCTCAAGCGCTCCGAAGGCACTGTCACCCCGGAAGAGGCACTGCGTCTGCGCCTGTCGCCCGGGGCACCCGTGTACCGCTTCAACCGCATCCGCTATGCCGATGAAATTCCGATGTGCCTGGAATACGCGACCATTGTCGCCAACGCCCTGCCCACGCTGGAGACGGTCGGGATCTCGATGTACGAAGCGCTGGAAAATGCCGGCAACCGCCCGGTGCGCGCGCTGCAGCGGCTCTCGGCCATTCTGCTCAACGCCGAGCAGGCCAAGCTGCTGCAATCGAACGAAGGCGATGCGGGCCTGTGCGTGGAGCGCCTGGGCTTTTTGCGTGACGGGCGCGCGGTGGAGTTTTGCCGCTCGTACTTCCGCGGCGACATGTATGACTTCGTGGCGGAGCTCAGCTCCTAGGGTCACTGCCGGTCGCGTCAAACACTGCCCCGCTACCGCTTCCCACGCGCATCGCTTAGCGCTGCCGCCATCTGCACATCATCGAGCAGCTCATCTGGCAGGACCGTGTCGTAGGTTTTGCCGGACAGATCGGCCTGCATGCCGACCGTCAGCGCAATCTGCATCTGCGGGTTGATGCGAATCGTGTCGTTCAAACTGGTGTAGCCACCCGTGGGCTGACCGATCGTGGGAAACTTGCCCTTGACGGCAATGGCGACAGATTCACAGGCGCTCATGCAGTGCGGTCCCAGCAAAAAGCGCACGCTTCCCTTGAGCCGCACCGGCTGCGCCGACATGATCACATACACGGCAGTGCCCACCGTGACTGAATTCGAATCGAGCATCAGCGTGACGCTATTGTTATCGGGGTAGACGTATTTCATCATGGGGCCGCTGCCAAGCACGGGCCACAAGGCAGCAAAGGTCAGCATGGTATTGCCGCCCTGGTGCTCGCTCAGATCCACCAGCCACGCCGCCGCAGGCGCTTTTTCGATGCATTCGCGCACGGCATCAATGTAGAGACCGTGATGCGCCTCCTTGTTCGGCGTTTGCGGCATGCGCAAACGCCACACGCCATCGGCGCGCCGGCTACAAGTCGGCAGCACCAGCGGCATGGTGGCAGGCGCCGACTGGTTATCGTGAATCAGCTGGGTATGCTTGTTGTCGGGCAGGCTCGCCACCAGCGTCAGCAAGGCGTGCGGCGCGGGGTCGATACCGTCCGGTGCATCGAGCGCGCCACGCTCGAGCGCGGACATGGTCCAGTCGGCGCTGCTGCTGCGGAAGTAGCGCTTGCGGACGGTGTCGCGCAAGGCCAGATAGTTGGCGAGAACCTGCGGCGTGGCCGGGCGCGCGCGCGCCCATTCTGCGACCTCCGGCGTGATCTCGACGGGGACGGCGTTCGCGTAAAAGGCCAGGCGCAAGCGGGCACCGCCCGGCCTGACCCACGCGACAGTGTGGCAGCGCTTGCGCGGGCCGATCAGTTCGCATAGGGTGGGCAGAACGCGCGAGATGACCTTATCGTTGGCGTCCAAGACTTGCACCCAGGCGGAAAAATCAGGCGCACTGGGGCTGGCAGTTGCGCTCAAGCGGATCCACTGCCCTTCCACCGGCGCCAGGTCGATTTCGGTATGAACCAATCCTCCCAGCAAGTTGTAGCTGCCAGGCGCGCTCTGCTGGCCCTTCCATGCGCCGACATGGATGGGGGTCCAGGTGGCATCAGCAGCGCTGGCCGCGGAGCAGAAAATGCAAGTGAGAAGACAGATGAGCAGGCGCATGGGTGTTCCGATACGAAAGGACACCCATTCTATGCGGTCGATGCACACACACCAAGAGCAGGCACTTGCCCGCCAAAGAAATCTAGATCGCGGTCAAGCCGCCATCGACCGTCAGCTGATGCCCGGTGACAAACGAGCTCTTTTCCGAGCACAGCCACAGCGCGGCATTGGCGATTTCGGCGGCTTCGCCGAAGCGGCCCATCGGGTGGGCATTGCGGATGCGCTTTTCGCGCTGGGGTTCGCGCTCGAGCGCGCGCGTCATCATCGGCGTGTTGATCACGCCCGGGCAGACGCTGTTGATGCGAATGCCGCTGCGCGCGTATTCGGCGGCCGCAGTCTTGGTCAGGCCGACCACCGCATGTTTGCTGGCAGCGTACACAGGCTGCGTCGGGGCACCGACCAGGCCAGCCACGGACGCGGTGTTGACGATGCTGCCACCGCTCTCCTGCTTGAGCATCTGGCGGATTTCATACTTCATGCACAGCCAGGTCCCCTTGACGTTGACGTTCATGACGCGGTCGAACAACGCTTCTTCGGCATCGGCCAGAGGCGCGGCTTCTTCCTCGATCCCGGCGTTGTTGAATGCACAATCCAGGCGTCCGTAATACGCAACAGTTTTATCGATCAGGGCTTCCACTTCCGCCGCGCGCGTCACGTTGCACTGCACGAACAGGGCCTTGCCGCCCCCTTCGACGATCATGGCCGCCGTCGCGTGACCGCCATCGACCGAGGTGTCGGCCACCACCACGCACGCGCCGGCGCGTCCGAATGCCACCGCCGCTGCCCGGCCGATGCCCCCTGCCGCCCCGGTTACGAGCACGACTTTTCCCTCGAACGAGGTATCTTTTTGCTGTTTGATCGCCACGATGTCACGCCTCTCAGATTGCACAAGTGAAGCTTTTACTTCCCCAAAGCAACATAGTAGCGTACTTGAGCGTAGCTTGCTAGCAAGTAATTACTGGCGGGTGCGTTTCTCCTGGGTTTGCTGGTGCGAGCTGATGCGCGACAGCTCGCCCATCTCTTCGGCCAGAAATTCCAGCAGATCGTCCACGCTCACGATGCCTTTCAGCGCCCCGCTGGCGTTGACCACGGGCACGCGCCGGATCCCCCGAAACCGCATCCGTTCGATCGTTTCGGATACATCGTCATCCTCGGCGGTAACGAGCAGGTCGTCGCTCATGATGTCGCCTACCAGCAAGCTGGCAGGGTCCAGACCCAGTGCGATGACGGAAACGACAATGTCGCGGTCGGTAATGATGCCGATGGGGATGCGTTCGCCATCGGGCTGGTCGACCACGACCAGGTCGCCAACGTGGTGCTTGCGCATCAACAGCGCCGCGCCCTGTACCGTTTCATCCTGCTTGCAGTCGATCGTCTGGACCGTGCAGATTTGGCCAATTCTCATGTCATCTCCCGGAAAAACTGCCGTTATGCATGCGCGGCCGCAGAGGAACGCGCGAAAGGTCTACGCTAACGCGAGCAATCTGCAACGGCCTTGAGCTCACTCAAAGCGGCTCGGGAACTGAAATTATGGTTTGGTGTCGCCCGGCTCGGGCAAGATGCAGGCGTCGACGATCTGCAGGTCGTTGTCCTTGGCGAAATCGCGGACAAAGTGGTAGGCCAGCGGCTCGATCTTTTGCAGGTCGTTATTGACCACGACCGCCTTCACGCCGTTTAACACGGTGGGCCGTACATAGGGGGAAAATTGCAGGTGGGCATTGCGGCCGCCCGAGCCCTCCGGCCTGAAACAGGACATGACGCCGCACAGGCGTTCGGCCCAGTCGCTGGGCCGGAACTGCCTGCCATCGCTGGTGAGGCCAAGAATGAAGAACTCTTCAGCGAGCTTCATCTTGTTTTCAGGTAACTCGGCCATAGGGCGGCGTATCAGGGGCTTGGTGGGAACCCCGGTATTATATCTTATAGAAGACTCAGCATGCAGATCGCTTGCATGCCCACGGTCAACCCAGCCAGACTGCGCCGGACAGAAGCAACAGCAGCATCATCCATAATAACAGCGCGCGCCAGACCAGACCCACAGTACTTTGCAGCGCCCGCGCATTGGGCTCTTCGCCCGGCATGACTTCGGCTTCGCTGTCGGTGGAGTCGACCGTGGCAGCGTCCGGCGGCAAGACCTTGGAGGCGTTTTCGTTCGGTGTACCGAGGCGCACCCCCATGGCGCCGCCTCCAGCGGCGAGGATGATGCCGCGCGCTTCGTCGGTCCAGCGGTGGGCGAAATTGCGCCAGGCATAGACGGCGTCTTCGAAGTTGCCGACCACGGCAAAGGCAATTGCCGTCAGGCGCACGGGCAGCCAGTCGATCCAGTAAAAGGCGCGCGCGGCGAACTGGCCGAAGGCTTCATTCTTCATGTGCTCGGGCTCGTTCCAGGCGCGGGCCAGGTATTCGGACACGCGGTACATGACGGCGCCGGCAGGCCCGAGCGGCATCAGGAACCAGAAGAAGACGCCGAACACATTGCGGTGCGTGGTGACGAGCGACTTTTCGACGGCGATGCGCGCCACTTCCGACGCTTCCATACCAACCGTGTCGATGCGGGTCCACTCGGCCAGCAGATTGCGCGCGGCATGCTCGTCGCCGGCCGACAGGGCGATCTGGATCGAGGTGAAATAGTGGCTGTAGTGGCGAAAGCCCAGCGTCAGGTAGACGATCAGTACATTCCAGGCGAACGCGGCGAACAAGCCCACGTAGGTTGACAGCACCCAATAGATAATGGCAGTCGGAATCATCAGACTTGCCATCAACAGCAGCCAGCCCATGCGGCCATTGCTGGCGTCGCCCGCATTGAACCAGGATTCCATGCGCATGGCCAGCGCCTTGATTTCGCCATAAATCAAATTATCTGCACGCAGCGGCTTGAGTTGCTCGATGAGCAGCGCGCAAAGAATGGAGAGAAATGTCATCAAGGGTCCTTTTTTGTTGTTGCTAACCAGCGTCGCCCGCTACGATAGCGCAGAGCAGGGGCGGAATCAAACTTATTGGTAATTATGTGTAAGACCGATAACGTCAGCTTCGGTCAGACGGGGCATACCGTCAAGCCCGCAAAAAATGGAACAGATTGCGCAGCATTCCCGCTGTGGCACCCCAGATAAAGAAGCGCTCGTACGGCATGGCGTAGAAGCTGCGCCGCCCTGCGCCTTCCGGTAACTCGAACGACAGCCGACGGTGGTTCGCGGCATTCATCAGGAAGGCCAGCGGGACTTCAAAAATTTCCGCCACTTCGTTCGGGTCCGCCGTCAGCTCGAACGGCGGCTGGACCAGGGCAACGACGGGGGTCACGCGGTAACCGGTGCCCGTCAGGTAATCGGGCAAGATGCCCAGCACATCCACGTGGCGCCGGTGCAGGCCGATCTCCTCCTCCGCTTCGCGCAGGGCGGTATCGATCGCCGAGGCATCGTCCTCCTCGGCGCGCCCGCCGGGAAAGCTGATCTGGCCGGCGTGATCGGTCAGGTGCGCGGTACGCTGGGTGAGCAGCATCGACAAGCCCCCTTCCCGCTCCACCAGGGCGATCAGCACGGAGGCGGCGGTGACGGTGTCACGCATGTGCAGCGACGCTTCTTCCGGCTCGCGGTCCCAGGCGGGCGGGCTGGCGAAACGCGCGCGCAGCCAGCCGGGCAGCAGGCGCGCCGGATCGAGGGCGCCTTCGGCACCGACCGCATCGATCGGTAATTGCTCAGGGTCGAATGGAATCTTTGCCAAGAAACTTGTCCTATAAACAAAAAAAGGCATCCGGGAAGGGATGCCTTTTCAGTAACGCAGCCGCTAAGATTACTTAGGTGCAGCAGCGGAAGCAGCGCGACGGTTTGGCAGTTTCTCTTTGATACGTGCCGATTTACCCGAACGCTCACGCAGGTAGTACAGCTTGGCGCGGCGAACATCACCACGACGCTTGACTTCGATCGATGCGATCAGCGGGG
>Ga0209023_10000601_pt1 | contig 53758 bp, 54 predicted proteins | sample LakOneMetagenome_FD_187468 | JGI IMG/M metagenome (GOLD analysis project Ga0209023, IMG submission 187468) | Freshwater and sediment microbial communities from Lake Erie, Canada (SPAdes) (version 2) | ecosystem: Environmental > Aquatic > Freshwater > Lentic | place: Lake Erie, Canada... | reverse complement strand
TTACAAACAGCAGGATCATTCTTCGTCGACGAAGAATGATCCTGCTGTTTGTAAAACCCAAAGCTTTAGCCGCCTGCACAAATTCGAGTTCTTTTATGGACATCACCTGGCCACGTACCAAACGGGCCACACTAACCCACATGGTTAACCCAACTGCAATGAATATCTGCCAGAACCCTTTGCCCAAAGCCATGGTGATGGCGAATACCAGTAATAAAGTTGGGATGCTCCAGGTTACATTTACCAGCCACATGATCAGTTCGTCTAACCAGCCACGAAAGTATCCCGCCAATGCCCCTAATAAAATACCAAGTGTAAGAGAAATAAGAATAGCAATGAATCCAACAGCAAGGCTGACTCTTGTGCCGATGATGAGCCTGCTGAGAATATCCCTGCCATACGCATCGGTACCAAGCCAGTATTTTTTTGTAATAAACAATTTATTTACCTGCCCGGGATTGTTATTGGTAAGTTGCCCTACATTATAAACCTGCTTAACTGTTGTGTCTTCATCAATATATTTTTCTACTGCCAGGTCATTGTTATTCACTGTATAGCTTTTAACCGGAATGAACCTGTATTGCGATGTAGTGCCATTCATTAAGCGGCTGAACCAGTTATTTTTTTCTGTTTTTGGATCGGGGATCTTTAAAAAAAGTTGTGTATAACCAGGTTTTTTAGCCTGTATCTCTACTGTTTGAAGATCGGCGTTGGTTGTGTTATCAGGTGCAATTACATAAGCGAAGATCGCAACCAGGATTGAAAAAATAATAATGACCAACCCGGCAAAAGCTGTTTTGTTTTTTTTCAGCCGTTGCCATATTTGCCCCTGGTATGAAAACTGTTGATCCATTTGAATATTGAAAATACAAATTGTATCCTACTTCACTTTTCTTTCTTTCCATTGATAAGAACCGAATTTACCAAGCCAGCCTGCAATAACAGTATATATAATATGAAATGGCTGCATCAATGGAAAAATGAGCAGGAGCCGCTGCTTTCCAAAAAAAGAAGAAACAGGAAACAGGAAGCACAACTCAACAATTGTTTTTATGATCACTAACGTTATCCACAGTTTAAAAACCGAACATTGAATATTGAATATTGAATATTGAATATTGTTGAAAATGCCAATGACAGGTAAGATCACTAACAACACATTAAACAGGTACACTGATAGCAAAACAAGAAAGATCCTTTTGTCATCATATTTATCTGCTTTACTTGCCCATCTGATACGCTGATTGAAAAATTCCCTGACCGTTTTCACAGGAGCTGTTTCAACTATCGCATCTTTTGATAGCAAGAACAAAACCCTTTCAGGATAGCGTTGGTAGATCTTATGCATTAAAAGCATGTCATCACCGCTGGCAATATTGTCAATTCCTTTAAACCCGCCTACTTCATTAAATACATTTTTTTCATAAGCCATATTCGCACCGTTGCACATGCTGTGAAATTTCTTATGGACTGAAGCTGCGGTTATGCCTTGCAGTGTCATAAAATCAAGTGCCTGAAATATTTCTATAAACCCTGATCCAGCATCAATAGAAACCGGGGCCGCAATAAACGCCGGATGATACTTTTCATAAAATGCAGCGATTGTTTGTAACCAGTTTTTGGGAAGCAAACAATCAGCATCAGTGGTAACGATCAATGTCCCCTTGCTTTGCAGAATACCGATTTCTATTGCTTTCTTTTTGTAGGAATTTATTTCAGCGCTGTCAATGTATTCTTTTAAAGAGACAAGCCTGATGTTAGGGGCTCCATAATTTCTTACAATAGCAGCAGTGTTGTCGGTAGAATGATCATCAACAATGATGACTTCAAATAACTGTTGGGGATAAGATTGAGCAGATAATGAATGTAGTAATGCCGTTAAGTTTTCAGATTCATTGCGGGCAGGGATGATTATGGAAATAACAGTTTCGGGTTGAAGGTTGTTGGTTGCGGGTTGGAAAACAGGTACCTGTTTCCAAGCCAAAAAGTAATATAGCAGCAGCGATATATAAATAAGTATGAGAAGAATGCTTACAATAAAAAGTACTGTCATAAGAGTTCCGTAGCGGTATGCAGTACAAGTGAGTCCCGATAAACCGGGATAATAATAACACAAGATGCTGATGTTTGTACCGCTGCCGGTAACACAAAAATAATTTTTTGAAATTGAAACGAATGATTATCTTTATATAGTTGTTTAAACAACTATATGCCAAACAACCAATTTAAAAAAAGCGAATTATACAGTTTTATTACCGGTAAGGCCAGTACTGCCATTGCACGCCGGATGCAGAAGAATTTTAAACAGGCCGGGGTTGACATAACCATTGAACAATGGAGTGTGCTGTATCATTTGTGGAAAGAAGACGGGATGAGCCAGCAATCGCTTTGTGATGCTACCTTCAGGGATAAACCCAGCATTACAAGGCTGGTTGATAACCTGGAAAAACTAAAACTTGTAAAACGGGTAGCGAGTAAGGATGACCGCAGGATCAATATGATCTACCTAACGCCGGAGGCGCAGAAACTACAGGAGCAGACAATGGAACTTGCTAACCAGACGTTGAATGAAGCCCTGGTAGGCGTTACGAATGGACAGATCGAGATCGCAAAGGAAGTATTGCAGAAAGTGTACGAGAACTTAAAATAAAATAATTGTTACAAGTCACGGGTTATAGGTTTAAGGTCAGGCTCACAAAACTCGGAACGCCTAACCCGGAACCTTTAACAATAAAAAAATAAAATTATACAACCATGAGTACTCCAACCCCACAAACAGCAGTTTCGCTCAAAGGCGGCGAATGGCTTATCAAAGAAAGCAATGCTTTTGAAACGTATACTCCCGAAGATTTTAATGAAGAGCAGAAAATGGTGAAGGAAATGTGCCTCCAGTTTCTTGGAACGGAAGTGTTGCCGGTGGTTGACCGGATTGATAAACTGGAACCAGGTTTGATGCCAAGCCTGATGGTGAAAGCAGGTGAGCAAGGCTTATTGGGGGCATCAATACCAGAAGAATTTGGTGGTCTTGGCAAGGATTTCATAACCTCAACATTAGTGAATGAAGGCCTTGGTGGCGGGTTCTCTTTCAGTGTGGCGGTGGCTGCACATACGGGAATCGGCACTTTGCCGATCTTATATTTTGGTACAGAGGAACAGAAGAAAAAATACATTCCAAAACTGGCAACCGGTGAATGGAAAGGAGCTTATGGGCTAACGGAACCCAACAGCGGCAGTGACGCACTGGGCGCAAAAACAACAGCTGTGCTTTCCGCCGATGGAAAAAATTATATCCTCAACGGCCAGAAATGCTGGATAACCAATGGAGGTTTTGCAGATGTATATACAGTGTTTGCAAAAATTGACGGCGATAAATTTTCAGCGTTTATTGTTGAACGTGGTATGGAAGGTTTTACACAAGGTCCGGAAGAACATAAAATGGGGATCAAGGGATCTTCTACTGTTCAGCTGTATTTCCAGGATGCGAAAATACCGGCAGAAAACCTGCTTGGAGAAGTGGGCAAGGGACATATCATTGCTTTTAATATCCTCAACATCGGGCGACTTAAACTTTGTGCTGCTGCAATCGGTGGTGCAAAAATGGCGCTGTCGAGCACTGTTGAATACGCCATAACAAGAGAGCAGTTTAAAACAGCCATTGCAAATTTCGGAGCCATCAAACATAAGCTGGCAGAAATGGCAATACGTGTATGGGTAAGCGAAAGTGCTTTGTACCGTACCAGCAAATGGGTAGATGATAAGGAACATGAATTGCAGTCGGCCGGCAAGCCCTTTAACGAAGCATTGCTTGGAGCTGCAGAAGAATATGCCATCGAGTGCGCCATGCTGAAAGTTGATGGCAGCGAAGTGTTGAGTTTTGTGGTGGACGAAGGCGTGCAGGTTCACGGAGGAAACGGGTTCAGTGATGAATACATGATCAGCCGTGCTTACCGTGATAGCCGTATCAACCGTATTTATGAAGGAACGAACGAAATTAACCGTTTGCTTACAGTAGATATGATGTTGAAACGTGCCATGAAAGGAAAACTTGATTTAATGGGTCCTGCAACTGCCGTAAGCAAAGAACTGATGAGTATCCCTGATTTTGGTTCTGAGGATGAAGGTGCTTTTGCTGCAGAGAAAAAGACGATCGCCAATATGAAAAAATCGATCCTGATGACAGCAGGTGCAGCGGTTCAAAAACTGATGATGAAATTATCTGATGAGCAGGAAATATTGATGAACATTGCCGACATGGCCATTGCCACTTTTCATGCAGAAAGTGCTTTATTGCGTGTAATCAAAATGGCGGAAAAAGAAGGAGAAGCTGCTGCACAGATACAGGTTGATATGATGCGCTGTTACCTGAATGATGCGGTTGACAGTGTGAACAAGGCCGGAAAAGAAGCCATCAATGCATTTTCAAGCGGCGATGAACAGCGGATGATATTGCTTGGATTGAAACGTTTTTCAAAAACAGCTCCGTTCAATAGCAAGGACGCCAGGAGAAGGATCGCAGACAAGCTCATCGCGGAGAGAAAGTACCCGTTCTGATATTTATTTCATAGAATTGAAATCATGGGTTTAGAATGTGAACTGCCATCCGGAAGGGTGGCAGTTTTTTACTTTTTTGATTTATAATTTTACATATCATCCGTGTTAAAAAACACCGAAGATAGATGTTCTCAAAATGGATAATTTATTATAGGAGTAACTTAGAGCCGCTTTGTGTCCTTGTGCCTTAGTGGCTATTCTACTCTTTTTGCCACAAAGACATAAAGGCTGAAAGGAGCACAAAGAAGAAATTTTACCAATCTAGGCGAAAGAACCACGCAGCGCCTCGATGCCTTATTTTTTTCAAAGCCGTTTTAAAGTATTGATTCTGAATAAGGCCTATCTTTATTATATCATCCGTGTTAAATAACACTGATAATAATAAAATCATCATATGCCAATACAAAAAAATACAGCCATCACCGGCACCATTGGTGATGCGATATTCTACCGATCCGGAAGTAAATATTTCATACGTAAAAAAGGAAATACAGGGCGCCAGGCCCCGGTAGCCAAAAAACAGGCTTCGTTATTGGGAAAGGCATCTGCTGTTTCTGCCAGGTTGCGGTCTGGCTTTAAACCACTACTGGCCGATCCGGGAAACCGTAAACTGATGTACCGGCTCAATAATGTGTTGCAGCAATGGTTGCGGTCCGAGCCGCTGGAAAATGAAGACAGGGTAGATGACATCAATCTATTAAAAGGATTCTCTCTTAAGGAAAGTGGCTATGGCGACGTTTTTTATGCTGCCATGCCGGTGCACCGGGAAATTTCTGGCAATCTTTCCATTCATATACCAGCATTTGATTCTCCCAATCCAATTGCGCCGTTACCGTTTAGGGGCAATATAAACCTGCACATCCTTACGCTTTGTTGTAATATAAATACAGCAACTGCGCTACGGAGTTTTGAGACGATGCTGGAGATTTCTTATACAGGTGTGCCGGTTCCTTCCCGGGAATTACCTCTTTCCATAAAACCTGCTGCAGGTGAACTCACGGTAGTGGCTGTTTCCGTTAATAATATGACGGCGGGAATTGTGGGGGCCATGTGGAATTGAAAAAAGTAACGGAACTAAGCAATGATCATGTTTTCTTTCTGGCACGGATAGACGAATATTATTAACTGACATTATTCGTGCATTCGTGGCAACCTCTTTTGTTAATGTTTTCGGGTGTTATCAAAATCAATCCGGGTAACCCGTTTCAAAAATATGTTCTTCCATTGGGTTGCGGCCCAGTTGTAATAGCACGGTATTGCAGCGGTGCAGGAGTGCTGGCGGAATATTGTCAGTAACTGCATGGTGCCAGCAACTGAGCAGCAGGTTTTGTTGTGCAATACTGATTGGCCCGGAATGGTTTAAAATAATATGGTGCAGGGCAGACACTTCATCATCCCGTAAATGGCTGAATGCACGAAAGGCAAGCAGGTCGCCCGTAAGCGGTAGTACATAGTTGTTTGGCAGCATGGTATAAATTTATCATTAACAATCTCTGCCTATAACGTGAAGAAATGGTAAAGATTATGTTATGTAAATGTGATGGGAGATGATTGTGGATTGGGTGGGGAAAAGGAGGAGCGTTTGTAGTTATTATTTTATACCAACATCATGGCGTTGTCTAATTGCTGCATATTTTTTGAGAACTCAGCATTTCATTTCAAAATCTTCACTGTTTTATTTCACTTTGCATCTATGGCTGTCAAATCATAGACCTGAAATTATTTTTTACCAATTTTTTATTCCCCCCTCCGCCCATTTCTTTTTAACTTTCCGCATGAAATTTTTTATAACAGCCTGTTGTTTATTGCTGAGTGAGCTGATCATTGCACAGAACAATAATGATAATCCATTCATCCGGCTTACCGATCCTTTAAAAACAGAGAACAATGTAACGTCTGCAAGACAGTTCATTGTGGGAAGCACCTGTAAAACCTGTTCGCTTATCATCAATGCAAAACTGGTAAAAGTATATCCTACCGGGGCTTTTGCTTATGAAGCAAACCTGACGGAAGGAAATAATGTATTTGATCTCATAGCTACTTCGGCAGATAACAAGACTATAACTAAAAAGATCTTCTTCACTTATACTATTCCAAAACCAGCAGAGCAAGTAAAGGAACTTGGAATTGAACGCATCCAGACCTTCCCGGAAGGTGATCTCGTTCTGATGGCTGGCGATAAGATACAATTCAAGGTGAAAGCATATCCAGGCTCAACAGTTACAACCATTAACGGAACGAGATTGTATGAATTACCTGTAAACCAAACCGGAGGCATGCCTGGTATTTACCAGGGCGAATATGAAGTGAAGCCGACCGATAGTTTCCGGGCCATTAAAATTCCTGTAACCATTACCGATAGTGCAGAACGAACCATAACCAAGGAAACCGGCAATAAATTTTCCGTGATGTCGCCGTTGGCAAGTGATGTTGCGATGACAGTTGGGCGGCTCGCTCACCTGGAGTATGGACTGGGCGATGACCGCCTCGGCGGGGCTAAAATTGGTTATATCGACAGCCTCATTCCTTTAAAGATCATCGGCAAAGTGGGCACACATTATAAAATACAGTTAGCAAAGTCAAGAACGGCCTATATTCCTGATGATGTTGTTACGCTGATGCCTAAGGGAAGTTTTGCGGGTTCATCACTTACCAACAAATTATTTGTTTCCGGCGATGATAAATACGATTATGTTTCAGTAAGCCTGTCTGCAAGATTGCCTTATCAATCCATGCAGTTGCTGGATCCATCAAGGATCGTGGTTGATATCTTCGGTGCTACCAACAATACCAACTGGATAAACCAGTTACAGTCTGCGAAGGAAATTTCGAATGTGGATTATGAACAACTGGCAGATGATATATTCAGGATAACTATTCAGCTAAAGCATAAACAACATTGGGGGCACAGTGTTTTTTACAAAGGGAATATGTTGGTAATAAAGATCCGGCAGCAACCCAAGGATCTTTCTCTGAACAACTTAACTATAGCAGTTGACGCAGGTCATGGCGGTACCAATATTGGTGCAGGCGGGCCAACCGGTGTTGCCGAAAAAACACTGGCGCTGGCCGTTTCTGTAAAACTTCAGAAAACACTGGAAGCTGCAGGCGCAAAAGTTATCATGACAAGAACGAAAGAAGAATTCTTCGACAATAAAGAGCGTATTCTTTTTTACCGCGACAGTACACCTGATCTTTTAATAAGTATTCATCTAAATTCCTCTGCCGACCCGATCCGTTCGGCAGGAACGGCTACCTTTTACCGTTATATCGGCTTCAGGCCATTGAGCAATGCCATCTACAATCGAATGCTTGAACTCGGTTTAAAGGAATATGGCAACAACGGCTCATTTAATTTTATGCTTAACAGTCCAACCGAATATCCCAATGCATTGGTAGAAACCTTATTCCTCAGCAATCCTGAAGAAGAAATGAAAATACTGGATGAAGGTTTTCAGCAACAGGTTGCAGATAAGATCATACTGGGCATAAAGGATTTCCTGGAATCATGTAAATAATATCGAACAAGGAACAAGGAATGTCGAATGCTGAAAGAACTTGCAGCAGTTCCTTGTTCAATATTCACTACGCACATTTACGTATTTCACAACAAAAACAATAGGTTAATTTTGTCCACTATGTCTGTTATCAAAAAACAAATATGCATTGTTGAAGATAAGAACGACCTGCGTGAAGGAATGAACATGATGCTGCAGTTAAGTGACCAGTATGAACTGGCAGGCAGTTATGCCAATGCCGAAGAAGCAATTGAAAAAATTCCGGCTATTCAGCCTGTTGCTGTGTTGATGGATATTAACCTGCCCGGAGCCAGCGGTATTAATTGTGTGGCAGCATTGAAAGCAAGATTCCCTGAAATGCTTTTTTTAATGTGCACCGCTTATGAAGACAATGACAAGATCTTTGATTCATTAAAAGCGGGAGCCAGTGGTTATATTTTAAAAACAGAAGGCCCTGCGTCGATCATTGAAGCACTGGATGACATGATCGCAGGCGGCAGCCCGATGAGCAGCAGCATTGCACGCAAAGTAGTGGCAAGCTTTGTAAAGATGGGCGATGAAAATACATTGATAGAATCTTTAAGCGAACGGGAAAGAATGGTGTTGGGTCATTTGGCAAAAGGGCTTATTGGAAAAGAAGTGGCAGATGCACTTGATATCAGCGCCGGTACTGTAAGAAAACATGTTCAGAATATTTATAAGAAATTGCATGTAAACACAAGAGTGGAAGCGGTTAATTTGTATTTGAAAAGATAAATTAATCACAGTATTGCAGGGAACGAACACAAAGGGAACGTCATTGCGAGGAACGAAGCAATCTAACAGGTAAGTACACAGATTGCTTCGTTCCTCGCAATGACGGTTTATTCATAATTTCTGTTATCTTCCCAAACCAACATGATAAATCACACAACATATTTTGTTTTCTTTTTTGAGAGTGTTGCCATTTTTATGACTGTATTCTTTTTCATTCAATACAGTATCATAAAAAGAAAGGAACATCTTAATTATGCGATCTACCTTTTATGTTTATCGGTTTATTATATACTGGCTGTTCCCGAAGTATTATTTAAAGTTGATATTTCGAATGCAAAAATACTTGATGCATACAACCTGTTCAAGCGGCCGGTACAGTTTCTCAGCAGCGTTTTTTACACCACGTTCATTATTTATTACCTGGGGCTTAAAACAAAATCGGCGTTCCTGTTCCGTTTTTTCAGGTCTTTGAATGTATTGTATGTAGCAGCTTCATTAGGATGCTTTCTTTGTAACCTGTTTGATTTGCCGTACGATAATGTTTATTATATTTTCAGCCTGTTGCTTTTTCCGTTGCAGGTTTATGTGCTGTTTACTTTGTTCAGGCATAAAGTACCGTATTCAAATTATATAATCTGGGGAAGCATTATCATTGTCGTCACCAGTTCACTCACACTTATTTATTCAATATACCTGCTGAAATATGACCAGGGAGATCTGTACGCAAATGCAAAATCATATTTTCCTGTGCAGGTTGGCATCATGATGGATATGTTCCTGTTCACCATAGCGCTACAGAAAAAAATAGCAGATAATGAAAAAGCATTAATAAATGCCGCTTTTGCCAGGCAGCAGGCGGTTTTGCTGGAACGGGAACGGATCATTGCAGACCTGCATGATGATGTTGGCGGCGGACTCAGCAGTATCAGGATGATGAGTGACCTGATGGTGCAGAAAAGTAATTCATCAGTAGATAATTCCTTTGCTTCGTTCGGACAAAAAATTTCTGCCACAGCAAAAGAGATCGCACAAAGAATGCATACAATTATCTGGAGCCTGAATGCCGAAAATGATACGCTGGAAAATTTCAGTGAATATGTAAGGCAATATGGCGTTTCCTTTTTTGAAAATACAGGGATCACATTTAAATACAATGCTGTTGATCTTCCTGGAGGAAAACAATTAGGAGGGGTGTTGCGAAAAAATCTTTTCCTGATCATCAAGGAGTCTTTTCACAACATCATTAAACATTCGGATGCAAATACTGTAACGGTTACCATTGCTACCAATAAAAATGTGCTGGCGATTGAAGTCATCGACAACGGAAAAAATAAACAAAACGATCAGGAGCCTGTTGCGGGTTCCGGCAATGGGTTAAAGAATATGAAAAAAAGAATGAGCGAGATCGGCGGCAGCATACATTTTTCTACAGTCAATGGCATGGCGATTTATCTTGAAGTCGGCATAGCCTGATCATTTTGGATCAGATTTTAACTTCTCTTTTCACTGCAACAAGATTTAACTTTACTGCTTAATTTATTTATATGAGTGAATTAGTAAAAGAATTCAATGACTACCGTACAAAGATGAACGATGTCATACTAAGCAAAGAAAACCTTGTGATAAAAAGATTGTGGAATCTTGATACCAACACTTATGCTGCAGGAGCACTTGATGTTAAGACAAAAGAACTGCTCGGGCTTGTTGCAAGTATGGTACTTCGTTGCGATGATTGCATAAAATATCATCTTGGTAAATCACATGAGTTACATGTGACCACCGAAGAAATGTATGAAGTATTTGCCGTGGCGAATATTGTAGGAGGCACGATCGTGATACCACATACGAGAAGGGCTGCGGAATATTGGGAGGAGTTAAATGCGAATGCTCAATAGACAAAATATTACTACCCTTTATTTAATAGTAGTGTTTGAATATATTTCAGTACGGTTAAATAAAGTTTACCATAAAGGCAGATCATTCTGATTGCGGCTTTTTATCTTTATTGCCACTTAGGCACAAGGGCACAAAGCAGCACCAAGATGAATACAGCAATGCAGGAACATAGGGAATGGATTGGTAAACAGATTGTTGACATTGCCTTTCATGTTCATAAAGCATTAGGGCCGGGATTACTTGAAAAAGTTTATGAAACATGTTTTTGTTATGAATTATCTAAACGAAATATACCTTTTGTCACTCAAAAAAAAGTCCCAATAGTTTATGCTGGTCTTCAATTTGAAGAAGCATTAAGACTGGATATATTAGTTGACGATATGGTAATAGTGGAAATAAAAGCGCAGGAAAATTATCACCCCGTTTGGGAGGCACAATTATTAAGTTATTTAAGATTATCAAATAAGAATTTGGGATACAGTATTAATTTTACTGTTCCACTTATTAAAGACGGCATTAAAAGAATGGTTTTATGATCTTAGTGTTGCTTTGTGCCTTTGCGTCTTAGTGGCAGATATCGTTGTCTTATATTTTGCCTTTTGTTCATTCCTCATAATTTAATAACTTTATGCACTAAAATATCAGCAACATGAGCGATACGGCAACCACAGCAGCACCTCTAACCGCAAAAGATTTCGCAACCGACCAGGAAGTTCGCTGGTGCCCGGGTTGCGGGGATTATTCCATACTGGCACAGGTGCAGAAAGTAATGCCTACATTGGGCATTCCAAAAGAAAATATTGTAATTGTATCGGGTATCGGCTGCAGCAGCCGTTTCCCTTATTATATGAATACTTATGGTATGCATAGTATTCATGGCCGTGCTACCGCGGTGGCGAGCGGGCTTAAGGCGGCAAGGCCGGAACTAAGTGTGTGGATCGTAACCGGCGATGGCGACGGGCTCAGCATCGGCGGTAATCATACAATACATTTATTGCGCAGGAATTTTGACGTGAACGTATTGTTGTTCAACAACCAGATATACGGATTAACAAAAGGACAATATTCGCCAACTTCTGAAGAAAAGAAAGTGACCAAGAGCACCCCTTTTGGAAGTATTGATCATCCATTCAACCCATTGGCACTTGCCATGGGCGCAGATGCAGGGTTCATTGCCCGTACCATGGACAGGGACCCAAAACATTTACAGGCCATGCTACTCCGTGCACAGGCACATAAGGGAGCCTCGTTCTTAGAGATATACCAAAATTGTAATATTTTCAATGACGGAGCTTTTGAAATATTTACAGAAAAAAGTTCAAAGCCAGACGAAGTATTGTTCCTGGAACAGGGCAAGCCTTTGATCTTTGGTGCAACACAGAACAAAGGGATAAAATTAGAAGGATTCAAACCCGTGATCGTTGACCTAGCTGCAGGTGCAAGTACAGATGATTTGTGGGTACACGACGAAAAAGATTTTTACAAAGCCCAGATATTGATCCGCATGTTCGATGATCCTAAGTTACAGGGACATTTACCAAGGCCATTCGGTGTTTTTTATGAAACAGAAAGGGCATGTTATGAAGATGCGATGTTAATGCAGATCGAAGAAGCCATTGCTCAAAAAGGGAAAGGCGATCTTGATAAATTATTGAAGGGAAGAGAAACCTGGACGATCAGTTAATTGTTTTACTTTGTGCTGCTTTGGGACTTCATGTCTTTGTGGCAAAAAATAATGGCCACAAAGGCACTAAGACATTAAGCAGCACAAAGTGTTTATTATAATAGATTTTTCTCCAACATATATTCCGCAATTTGTATAGCATTCGTAGCGGCACCTTTTCTCAGGTTGTCACTCACGATCCAGCAGTTTAAAGTATTGGCCTGTGTTTCATCCCTGCGGATACGGCCCACAAAAGTATCATCCTTGTCATGGGCTGTTAGTGGCATCGGGTAAATAAAATTACCCGGATCATCCTGCAATATCACACCGGGGGCTTTACCCAGCAGGTTCTTCACATCGTCAAGTACAAAATCATTTTCAAATTCAATATTTACAGATTCACTATGTCCGCCCATTGTTGGAATGCGCACACAGGTTGCTGTTACCTGTATCGACTCATCTCCCATGATCTTTTTCGTTTCATTCACCATTTTCATTTCCTCTTTTGTATAACCATTATCGGTAAATACATCGATCTGTGGAATAGCATTCTGATCGATCGGGTATTTATAGGCCATATCTCCTTTGATGCCTTTGCGTTCATTCTGCATCTGTTCCACAGCCTTCACCCCTGTGCCGGTGACACTTTGATAAGTGCTTACAACAACCCTTTTTATTTTGTATTTATCATGCAATGGTTTTAATACAACAACCATTTGTATAGTAGAACAGTTAGGATTGGCAATGATCTTGTCTTCAGCAGTTACAACATTACCGTTTACTTCAGGAACAACCAGTTTAATGGTTTTGTCCATACGCCACGCACTTGAATTATCAATAACAGTAATGCCGGCAGCTGCAAATTTTGGCGACCATTCAAGCGATGTACTTCCGCCTGCAGAAAATAAGGCAAGGGCTGGTTTTGCATCAATGGCATCCTGCATACCAATTACCTTATACTTCTTTCCTTTGAACTCAATTTCTTTTCCCACAGATCTTTCTGAAGCTACAGGTAAAAGTTCCGTTACCGGAAAATTCCTTTCTGCCAATACCTGTAACATTTTTGTACCTACAAGGCCAGTAGCGCCCACAACTGCAACTTTCATGTAATGATTTTCGGCAAAAATAAAACTTCTGCTTTTGATTTGAATATCTTTTACCGGATCATCCACAATAACCGCTGGAAAGCTGTTTTATTCTTCCCGGTTTTCAGTCTTTTACTTTCCCTTCTTTTTCCAAAGGCTTGGCTGTAAGCAGTATTTTTAAAATCAACAACATTGTTATGATGAGAAAACTATTTATCTGTATAACCATACTGGTTAACACATTGCCGGTTAGGGCACAGTTCACCGAAAATTTCAATGATGGCGATCTTACCAATAATCCTGCATGGAGTGGCGGAACGGCGAACTGGATCGTAAATCCTTCTTTTCAATTACAAAGCAACAATACAATTGCAAACAATACTTACTACTTGTGTACAGCAAATGCACTTGCCACAACAGCCCAATGGGAATTTTTTTGCAGTGAAAATTTCAATCCTTCTTCCGCTAATTATATAGATGTCTTTTTAACGGCTTCCGCAAGTGATATAACCCAATCTTCAACTACAGGATATTTTGTGCGACTTGGCGGCGCCGATGATGAAGTGTCTTTGTTCAGAAAAGATAACGGCACTGTTACAAAGATCATTGATGGAACAAATGGTATTTTGAACAACAGTATTAATGATGTAAAAATAAAAGTGACCCGGGACGCTTCCAATCAATGGATACTGACCCGGGATATTAATACAACAGGAAATTTTATTGAGGGAATTATTACGGATGCTACTTACCTGAGCTCGGCATTTTTCGGTATCCTGGTTAAACAAAGTACAGCAAGTTTTTTTCAAAAACATTTTATTGATGATATTAAGGTAACTGCATTTGTGCCTGATCTGATTGCACCGGTTATTCAAACAGTAACAGCATATAGCGCTACCAGCGTAGATATGCTGTTTGATGAACCTGTTGATCCTGTCAGCAGCCAGGTTGCAGGCAATTATTCGGTAAATAATGGTATTGGGTTTCCTGCATCTGCTGTAAAGGATGCTTCAAACCCGGCACTCGTACATTTAACCTTTTCCGGTAGTATACCCATCCGAACTAATTTGCAGTTAACGGTCAACGGGGTAAAAGATCTTCCAGGAAATGCTGTCAGCAATGTGGTATTTGTATTCAGTTATTTTGTGCCGCTACATTATGACATCGTTATTGATGAACTGATGGCAGATCCAACGCCATTGGTTGGATTGCCGGATATTGAATGGCTAGAACTCCGTAACACAACGGCTTTTGATATTAACCTGCAAGGGTGGCGTATTGGAAAACCATCAGGACAAAGTGGCCTGATGCCTACCTTTATTTTAAAGCCAGACAGTTTTGTTATTGTTTGTGCCGGAAGTTCTGCTGCTACAATGTCTGCATTTGGAACAACGATTTCAGTTACTGGTTTCCCAAGCCTTGGTAATACCGGCGATCTTTTATACCTGCAGGCGCCATCGGGTTCCGTAATTCATTCGGTCAATTATACAGATGCCTGGTACCAGAATGAACTGAAAAAAGACGGGGGCTGGTCGCTGGAAATGATGGACACACATAATCCTTGTTCAGGCATTACAAACTGGAAGGCAAGTGTGGATGTAAAAGGAGGAACGCCTGGGAAAAAAAATTCCGTTGATGCTGTTAATCCCGATCAATCTTCGCCAAAGCTGTTGCGTGCATATGCTACAGATAGTGTAAATATTGTGCTGGTATTTGATGAACCGCTTGATAGTAGCATTGCATCAACTGTAACAAATTATAGTATCAGCGATGGGATTGGAAACCCGGTTACCGCCACGCCGTTGACTTTTTTTCCAGACAGGGTAAATCTCCTCCTTGCAGGAGCATCAGCATTGCTCAGGAACAAAACCTATACAGTAATAGTAAATGGAGAAACAGATTGCAGAGGTAATGCAGTTAGCATATCAAATACAGCCAGGCTTGGATTGTATGAACACACAGACAGTTTAAATATTGTTATTAATGAAATTTTGTTCAACCCGAGATCAACCGGTAATGATTATGTGGAAGTTTATAACCGGAGCAATAAAATATTAAACTTACGCAATGTTTATATTGCTAACAGGAATACAACAGGTGTGATAAGCAATATTGCACAATTTAGCGATGAAGATTACTTATTGTTCCCGCAGGATTTCATGGTTGTAACAGAAAGTAAAGCACTCGTGTTAAATGATTATGTTGCCAATAACCCGGATGCATTTGTTGAGGTTGGCAGCATGCCGTCATTCAGTGATGATGCGGGAGACGTAATTATCCTGAACGAACAGGGAAATATTATTGATGAAGTTGCTTACAAAGATGACTGGCATTTTAAACTGATCAGTAATGATGAAGGTGTATCACTTGAAAGAATAGACTACAATGCTGATTCACAAAATGAACAGAACTGGCACAGTGCCGCCACCAATGTTGGATACGGCACACCAACATATAAGAATTCACAGTACAGAACCGATGCCGGCGTTCCGGGAGATATTACAGTAACACCCGATATTGTTAGTCCGGATAACGATGGCACTGATGATTTTGCAACCATTAATTACAGCTTTTCCGAACCCGGTTATGTGGCCAATATAACAGTGTTCGATGCGGCAGGCAGGCTTATAAGAAACCTTCAGCTTAATGCACTTTGCGGTATAAGCGGATATTTCCGGTGGGACGGGCTTGGAGAAAAGAATCAGAAAATACCCGCAGGAATTTATATTATTTATACAGAAGTGTTTAACCAGAAGGGGAAGACGAAGAAATTTAAAAATGTAATTGTTCTGGCCCGAAGGAAGTAATACTTTATTAAATACAAAAGCCGGATATAACTTCTAATTATATCCGGCTTTTACATATTTGACTATTATGGCTTTAATTGATCAACGCCGATCCTGTTGATATCGTCATCGATCTTTTCATCAGGCTTATTTTCCAGGATATACCTTACAGTGAGGTAACCACCAAAAGCGCAAGCCAAACAAAATAACATTAAACCAAAAAGATTCCCCATTCCCCAAAACGCAACTCCGATAAACAGGCCGAGGGTTTCGAAACCCAGCCAGGCGAAAATAGTATTAAGCTTCCACTTGCCCGCAGGTAACCCTTTCTGTATGGCCAGGGCGCCCATGTTTTTGGTGAGAAAATAAAGTAAAATTATATCTAGCATTATCCTTTATGGTTAAACAAGGTCAATATCAAAATTCACTAATTGAACAAATTCATTCAGGCGCTCATCAATATCAGCCCTGGTAATTTCTTTCAGCCTTTCGGGGCCAAATTTTTCTACACAGAAACTAGCCATAGCACTTCCTACAATGATGGCTGTTTTCATATTTTCAAAACTGATATCTTTTGTTTTGGCAAGATGCCCGATAAAGCCGCCGGCAAATGTATCTCCTGCCCCTGTTGGATCGAATACTTCTTCCAAAGGAAGTGCAGGTGCAAAGAATACATGGTTCTCATGGAAGAGCAAAGCGCCATGCTCTCCTTTTTTTATGATCAGGAATTTTGGCCCCATGGTAAGTATTTTGCGGGCTGCTTTTACCAATGAAAATTCATCACTCAGTTGTCTTGCTTCACCATCATTTACCAATAATACATCAACTTTTTTCAATACTTCTTTCAGGTCATCCAGGGCAATATCCATCCAGAAATTCATGGTGTCCATTACGATCAGTTTTGGACGGACCTTCAATTGATTGATCACACTCAGTTGAAGTTTTGGCATCAGGTTGCCAAGCATTAAAAATTCTGCACCCTGGTAACTGTCGGGAACAACCGGGTTAAAATCTGCCAGTACATTCAGGTCGGTAACGAGTGTATCTCGTGTATTCATATCTGTATGGTACTTGCCACTCCAGAAAAATGATTTTTTATCAGGAACAATTTCAACGCCATCCAGTTCAATACCACGTGATCTTAATTCGTCCATTTCTTCCTGGGGAAAATCGTTGCCCACAATAGATATCTGCTGAACCGGTTTTATAAAATTAGCAGCAGCATAGGCAACATAAGTTGCAGATCCGCCAACGATCTTATCTACTTTGTCAAAAGGGGTCTCAATTGCGTCAAAAGCCATGGTGCCGACTGTGATTAAGGACATGTTTTTTAGTTTATTGGTTTATTAGTTTAGTATGGTTGATCTCTGTATCAGGTTATAAAAACGCTGCAAAAGTAGCGGATAAATGTTGTTTTTTCACCAGCCACGGATTTTGTATTAATTTCATTCTATATGCTGATACAGATTCATCCGGAAAATCCACAACCAAGACTAATCAAACAGGTGGCAGAATGCCTGAAGGATGGCGGCATTATCGTTTACCCCACTGATACAATATATGGGCTTGGGTGCGATATCTTACAACACAAGGCCATTGAACGTATTTGTAAAATAAAGAATATAGATCCCCAGAAAGCCCAGCTGTCATTTATTTGCCGAGACCTCAGCCATTTAAGCGATTACACAAAGAGTATTGACACGCCGATGTACCGGGTATTAAAAAAATACCTGCCTGGCCCGTTCACATTTATCCTGCCTGCGAGCAAACAGGTTCCTAAAATATTACAAAGTAAAAAATCTACGATAGGGCTTCGTATACCCGACAATGAAATATGCCGGCATATACTGGATGAACTGGGCAATCCATTGTTAAGCGCCTCCTTGCCGGGAGATATGGTAGAAGAATATACAGATCCCGAAGTGATCTATGAAAAATTCGAACACCTCGTGGATTTTGTTATCGACGGAGGCATTGGAGGAATGATACCATCAACTGTTGTTGACTGCACAGGGCCGGAGATGGAAATCATAAGACAGGGTTTGGGGGATTTCCAGGAATAGGGGTTTAAAATTTGTCAACCTGTTTATAGTTTTTATCTGCTGCGATTAGATTTTCGAGGATTCCATCGAAATGTTTGCTGCCGAATACAATAATTATTTTATTGTTTTTGTCATTGATGATTGTGCTTGATATTATAGTATTTCTAAACCCTGTGAGAAAGTATTCATAAATCCCCTTCTCTTTTTTGTGTTTATATTTTTCTCCGAACTTTGTTTCAAAATCATATTTTTCTAATACAATTGTTCCATATTTATTTTCACAAGCACTAATTAATTGTGCAAAATTAGCATCTACATTCTTTACCCTTAAACTATCAAACGTGGGAAACATGGTATGGGATTGATTAACCAATTTATATTTAGCTATGTATTTTGTTTTTTTGCCCATCAAGGTATTTTTGCTTGTATCAATATACCCTTTGTTATTTAATGCAGTAAAAAAATCGACACCAGTTATTTTTCGAGCTTTCCGGTATATAGTATCTTTCTGCAACGAATCCTTTACAAGCATTCGGACATTTTCATAATATACAATATAGCCTATTGACATAAGTGAATCAATTTTATTCCTTGCATCATCATAGAAACTCGTTTTCCCTACATGATGCATTGGCATAAATACAATTTTTTTGTTACCGTTTGTTATAAACTTTAACTGCACATTGTCTTCAAGCGCACCTAAATTATTCAGCACTAATTTTTGCAAGCATGATGATAACGAAAGTTGTAAAATCAACAGTATTAAAGTGATTTGACGTGCCCGAATTTTCATATGAAAAATTTAATCTTAAAAGGGCTGACCTGATCTCCAGGTCAGCCCATAATATATTATGGTAATGGAATTATTCCGAAAGCGGCAAGAATAGTCTGTATTGTCGGCCAATTCGCCACAACCCAGTTCGCAAAATTTTCTACCAAACACCAGAACTGGTACCACCTGCATCCGGCAGCTTTAGCAGCAGGATTATTTTCCAATGCAGTTTTACTGCCGAATAATTCTGTGCCATCCGGCTCTATTCCTTTGTTGTGCAGATCCAACAGGAATTTAAAAGCATTGGCAACGGCCACACCATCATTTTCCCTGGCGATCTGTTCTTTACTTACACCTCTTGACAAATAACTGTATGCCACTTCTGCCATGGTATTTCCAGCAATAACGGGTACGGCTTTTCCGTATAGCCTGACCTTAAACTGGTCTAAAGTTACGCCCTTGCTGTATGCAAAAGAAGCACTTTGTGTAAAATTTGCCATTACATTGGCAGTGATCGATTTTGCTTCATCTACTGTAATTTTTGTCTGGGCAGTTCCCAAAAAATAGCAGCAATTCAACGCTAATGCTAAAAGTAATTTTTTCATTTTAGTTTTGATTTTGAGTACGGATTTAAAATTCACAATTGAACACTGTGTCTTACCTTGCTTATTTAAGGGCCAAGCTGTCAGAAATTATTCAGGCCCATTGGCACATTACCCTGTTTCATATTCTTCAATGTTCTTCATGCGAGGGTTTTTATAGTTACCTTTTTTGAACTATTAAAGTCTGAACTAATGATCTTCTGCCAATATCCAAATATCTATTTCCGCTTCTTTTAATCAAAGAGAAAAACAACCTGCTTTAATGATACTTTTCCTGAAAATATTCGTGATTACATCCCATATAAAAAAGGGCCGCAGAATTACCTGCAACCCTTCAATATGACTTCATGTTTTCTTAAAACCGTTCTCTCCGGTTGTGTTTTTTACGGAAAATATTCCTGTTCGCCCTGCGGGCATCATGCCTGATCTGCCTTCTTTCCCCTAGTGTTACAATACCATCGGCACGGGCCTCCCTTTTTTCATTCCTGATATTTCTCTGTTCCCTTGCCAGTTGCCTTGTTTCATGCCGGGTAAGTGCTCCATTCCTTACGCCCTGGGCTATTCGCCTGTGCTGGCTTGACGGTCTTAACTGTGCGTTAGTGCCCGGTGATATGATCAGCATTAAAACAAATGCTGTTAAAAATTTAATTGTTTTCATATTAATTCATTTTAAAAATGGTAAAAATTGACAACCGCGTTCTATGACGATGCCTTTTTAAAAAAGTTTAAAGAAGGTATTTAAGAAAAGAATTAAATTATGAGAGCCTGTGGAGAAGCGATATTAAAACTTTTCCGATGGTATTTACACAAACCGTTTTGTTCAATGGCCTGGCGGTGTTTGGCCGTGCCGTACCCTTTATTATTATTCCATCCATATTGAGAAAACTCTCTGTGTATCTGCTGCATGTATTCATCCCGGTAAGTCTTGGCAAGGATACTGGCTGCCGCAATGGATGCATATTTACTATCTCCTTTAACAATGCAATCGTGCTTTATCGCTTTGTACGGTTTGAAACGGTTGCCATCTATAAGAAGCCATTCGGGTGTGACATGTAATTTTTCTATGGCAAGATGCATGGCTTTAAATGATGCCTGCAGAATATTAATAATATCAATCTCGTCATTATCAACCGAAGCAACCCCAAAGGCAATACTTTCTTTTTCAATAACAGGCCTTAATTCATTCCTGTGTTTTTCAGATAATAGTTTACTGTCATTGAGGAGCGGGTGATAAAAATCTTTTGGCAGAATAACCGCTGCTGCAAAAACAGGACCTGCATAACAACCCCGGCCTGCTTCGTCAAGGCCTGCTTCAATTTTAGGTCCGTATAAAAAAGGTTGTAACATTTTGTTTAACAAATATCTGTAAAATCACATTTCATTTACGAAACAATTTTTGCTGCATTAACTTTGCGCCGTAATGGATAATATAAGCATAGAAAAAAATAACAGGCAGGTTGCCAACTGGCTTTTACTTGGAGTTGCAATGATCATAATACAGGTATTGCTTGGAGGCATTACACGCCTTACAGAATCCGGGTTGTCAATTACAGAATGGAAACCGATCACAGGGGCCTTGCCGCCACTCAACGACGCAGCATGGCAGGTTGAATTTGAAAAATACCGTACAACCGACCAGTTTAAATATGTACACCAGGGTTTTTCATTGCATGATTTTAAATTCATCTTTTTTTGGGAATGGGCGCACAGGCTCTGGGCCAGGCTGATGGGACTGGTCTTTCTTGCCGGCTTTATTTATTTTTTAGCAAAGAAAAAATTCAACAGGGGAATGGTTGCGCCCATGATCACCTTATTCATCCTTGGTGCATTACAGGGTGCGATCGGCTGGCTCATGGTTAAAAGCGGCCTTGTTCCTGAAAAATATTTTGTAGGACATGTTGAACTTACCACGCATTTTATCGCTGCACTTATACTGCTTGGTTATACACTTTGGTTTGCATTAAGCCTTTTGCCATCAATGAAAGAAAAAATTTACAGTATCTCTTTAAAGAATACTTTGTATGCTATATTGATAATGCTTTTTTTTCAGCTTATTTATGGTGGTTTCATGGCAGGATTAAAAGCAGCGGCTTCGGCACCAACATGGCCGGATATAAACGGGAGTTTCATTCCTCCAACTTTCAATGAATTATCTCCATGGGTACAGAACCTTGTCAACAACAAGCTTGCAATACATTTTATTCATCGCGGGCTTGCATACTTTTTACTGGTATCTGTCGTTTATTTTTATATACGTTCTGCAAAGATCAGCGGAAGCAGCCCCTTTCAACGATTCAGGGCTTTATTACTGATACTGGTAATTGCACAGGCAATACTTGGCATCTTCACTGTTTTAAACGCAACAACTCCGGCAGCTTTTGTATGGCTTGGCGTATTGCACCAGTTTACTGCAATGCTTCTCGTGATCTGCATGATCGCATTATTATTCCTTGTCAGGAAAAGGACCGCGGCTTTTTGATAAGAAGGGATAAGTATTTTTTACAGTAATTTTAATCAACCGCTCTATATGAAGCAATTGATAAAAGATATTTATTACTCTTTTCCTGTACAGCTTTTTATTCTTCATTTCAGAAAATACCAGATACTGCTGCTGTTCTGGTACCTGCTTGCCAGTACGATCAACAGTGGCTTTATGAAAAGCTATGGTGCCGACGCATTGTTCTTTTCACCTGAATATCTCGGCAACGTGAACGTATGGGGTGCGCTGATAACCGGTGTAGCTTTAGGCGTTTTTATTATGAGCTGGAATGTGACTACTTTCATATTGCATAGTAAGCGGTTCAAATTTTTGGCTACAACAACGCACCCGTTTATAAAATACTGCATCAACAATGCAATACTTCCTTTATTACTAATCCTTTTTTATTTTATAAAATTATACCGGTTTAATGATTATCGTGAGCTGATGAGTTTAGGAGAACTATTCACAGTAATGGGAGGTATTTTTCTCGGGCTGATCCTCCTGCTTGCAATATCATTGTTATATTTTTTCAGTGCAGAAAGAACCATCGTACGGACGATGGCACCAATTGTAAGTAATCCGGAACTGTTCAATAAAACATTTACCGGGCGAAACCATGTTGAACATGAATTTGCCTTAAAGGTTGGTTATTTCCTGAGCGGAAAATTCCGGTTAAGAAAGGCCAGGAGTGTGAATCATTACCGACAGGATTTTTTGGACAGCATTTTTAAAAGGCATCACATAGCAGCTATTATAAGTATTTTACTGGCATTTATTTTTTTGACTGTAGTTGGCTTTTTACTGGACAACAAGTATTTTGAAATGCCCGCTGCTGCAAGTATACTGATATTTTTTGCTGTGATGACTGCTGTGATCGGTTCATTGTCTTACTTCTTACAAAGCTGGAGCCTTACGGCAGCCATTGTATTTATAGCCTGTATCAATTTTTTGTACCGGAAAGAAATAATTGACCCGAGGAATAAAGCATACGGGATTGACTATGTAAATAAAAGCAAAAGTCCTGCTTATGATAAAGAGGCATTGCAGGCTTTGTGCAGCATAGATAAGATCAACGCAGACAAGGCAAACATGATCCGGATCTTAAACAACTGGAAAGCGAAGCAGCAGGAAGAAAAACCGGTAATGTTTTTCATTAATGTTAGTGGCGGGGGATTGCGCAGTGCGGCATTTGTTATGAATGCCATGCAAAAACTGGATAGCATTACACAGGGAAACCTGATGAAACACACTTTCCTTATCAGCGGTGCCAGTGGCGGCATGCTTGCGGCTACCTATTACCGTGAATTATACAGGGAAAAGCTCGGTAACAAAAATTTAAATATCAGCGACAGCCGGTTCACAGATAATATTGCAGGCGACCTGTTAAACCCGGTATTTACATCTATGATTGCCAGGGATATTTTTGCCCCGATACAAAAATTCAAAGTCGGTGAATTTGATTTTGTTAAAGACAGGGGATATGCTTTTGAAAAAAAGCTGGCAGATAATACAGATGGCCTGCTCAACAAACAACTGAAAGACATAGCAGCAGATGACCATAATGCAAATGTTCCGCTCATTATTTTTAATTCTGTTATTAAAAGTGATGGCAGGAAAATGATGATCGGCACCCAGCCACTGAGTTTCATGATGAAGCCGTCTTATTTATTTAATAACAGGGAAGCCAGTCCCGATGCGGTTGATTTTGCTGCGCTGTTTCATGACCAGCAGCCAATGAATTTGCGCATGCTTACTGCATTACGCATGAATGCAACTTTTCCTTATGTATTACCAAACGTATGGCTGCCCAGTAATCCTGTAATTGATGTAATGGATGCGGGCCTGCGTGATAATTACGGACAGGAAACAACACTTCGCTTTATTGATGTATTCAATGACTGGATAAAAGAAAATACTTCAGGTGTTGTAATTGTTCAGTTACGTGACAGGCTAAACGATAACTGGCAACAACCCTATGAAACAAATTCCGTAGCAGATATGATCGTAACACCGGCAACGATGCTTCAGCATAACTGGTATAAACTGCAGGATTATTTTCAGACAGACCAATATGGCTTTTTACGCGGAGCAAATGACAGCGGTATCCGGAGAATAAATATCATGTACAAACCGCAGAATACAGATAAAGGCGCTGCCCTTAATTTTCATTTGACAGGAAGGGAAAAACGTGATGTTAAACAATCATTCAGCAGTGATATTAACCGGCAGGCAATACAAACGATCACGGAACTTTTAAAACGCTAAGGCTGTAAAAGACGAAAAGCTTTATTAATAATGCGGATGCTGAATGAAGTTGCTGTTGAAGAAGGATCGCCATCAATGTGTAAAGGGGCAGATGAAGGATTTTGAATAATGAGTTTATCTGTTTGAAAATACTGTATCCCCATCTTATCGAAATTTTTTCCTCCTGTTTGCTGAACCTGGCCAATCCTTATTTGCTTCAGTATGGTATAAACCAGTTTTACCTTGTTCATTTTATTTACTACAACAATATCCAGCAATCCATCGCTGAGACTGGCTTTTGGAGCAATGGTAAAATTATTTCCAAACTGGTTGCTGTTGGCAATGCTTATAAAAAATGCATCTGTTTTGATAGAAGTATTGTTTGCTTCAATAATGAATGGATATGTTTTTGCCGACAGAAAATTCTTTACAGATAATTTGATATAGGTAGAAAGCCCACGGGAAGGATGTTTTGCAAACTCATGGGCCACCTGCGCATCAAAACCTAATCCGCAAAGCATACAACTAAAAGACGAATTGATGTTGAATGCATCAACAGGGGATGCATTTCCTTTAAAAATAATATCAAGCGCCTTGGCTGCTTTTTTTGAAATTCCTGCGGCAAGCGCCAACCCGTTTCCCGATCCCATTGGTATTATACCAACGTTCACGTCTGTATTTAAAAGTGATGCAACAACCTGGTTGATGGTTCCGTCTCCACCGCAAATAATGATATCCGTTATTTTTTCTGCTTTGATCTGTTCGGGTAAAAAACTATAATCACCGTTGGCGTTGGTGTGTAAGATTTTGTAAGGAATATTTTGTTTCAGCGTTTCTTTTTCTATCAGCTGCAATAAAGCTTCTTTATTTTTTGTACCGGATATAGGGTTAATAAAATAAATAAAATTTCTAATCATGATGAACCATTAAACTAATAAACCATTAAACTTTTTCACTACCACCTTATCAATGCACTTCCCCAGGTGAAACCACTGCCAAATGCCGCCATACATACAAGATCGCCTTCTTTTATTTTTCCCTGCTCCCATGCTTCACACAATGCGATCGGTATGGAGGCTGCTGTTGTATTGCCATACTTATCAATATTATTAAAAACCTGGTCATCTCTTAACCGAAGTTGATGTTGTACAAATTGTGATATGCGCAAATTGGCCTGGTGCGGAATAAGTAAGCCGATATCCTTTGTTTCAAGTTTATTGGCGTTAAGCGCTTCCATTACAACTTCGGGGAATTTTACCACCGCCTTTTTAAAAACGGCAGGCCCATCCATCCTGGGAAAATTCTGTGCTTTATCGATCATCTCATGGCTCATGAACATCTTGCCCATTTCTGCAGCTTCAAAATCTGCAACAGGTTCTTTCATCCAATGATTGGCATGTGTTCCGGGATTATACATGGCAAGTATTTCGGCACTTTCGCCATCACTGTGAAGGTGTGTGCTCAAGATCCCCTGTCCTGGTTTTTCTGTTGGCTGCAACACAACAGCGCCCGCACCATCACCAAATATCACGGAAATATTTCTGCCCCTTGTTGAAAAATCCAAACCAAAAGAATGTTTTTCACTTCCAACGATGAGGATGTTTTTATACATGCCTGTTTTTATGAACTGGTCGCCAATGGAAAGTGCATATACAAAACCACTGCACTGGTTCCTTACATCAAGCGCACCGATCTCTTTCATTTTCATAGCACGTTGCAGCAAGACACCACAACCCGGAAAATAATAATCAGGACTCAATGTGGCAAATATGATAAAGTCAATATCCTGTGCAGTTATACCGGCCCTTTCTATTGCGATGGTAGCGGCTTCTACACCCATTGTGGTGGTAGTTTCCCCAACCCTGTCGGCATAGTGCCTTTGTTTTATACCTGAACGTTCCTGTATCCATTCATCAGAAGTATCCATGAACTGAAGCAGGTCGTTATTGGTAACAACATTTTTGGGAACATAATAACCAACACCCGCAATTTTTGATTGTGGCATATATTTTTTATTTAGCAAGATGAAGTGGCAAATTACAGTATTTGAATTGAAATGCTTTTCCGGTATCAATTTACCCTTACCATTTCTTTCAAGCAAAACTGTTCATCAAATTTTGGGAACACCCATGTTTTACAATGCACCTGGACTGCAGCCCTCAGGTCTTCATCAGATTTTATATATTTTGCAGTGAAGCCATCTGCGAGGGGCATAAGGGAAAGCGTATCATTTTTATAAATGAGTTCTGATATATATGTCTGGCCTTTTATTTCAATATTCAGGAATGGCCGGTCTGCAACAATGCTCATGTAGGCAGATCCTTTAATGCTGTCTTCATATACAAGCCTGTAAGGTTTAAGGTCGTTAAGGTCGCCGGTAAAATCAATATTGTACTCATTGTCGTTCTTCTTGCTTAATATCATTTTAACAGGTTGCAGATTCCCTCTTTTATTAGTGACCATGGTTGCCCATTTACCAAGCAATGTTTCATCAACAGGAACAGAAGCTTCCTTATCAAGTTTGTAAGGGGAACTAAAAGGGCATGCATACAATATCAATATGGTTGCAGAGAAAAACATGCAGTAACAGAGTTTCCTGCAGATATTATACATATTCTGTGGTTGTAGCATTAAGGGTTAGTTTGTATGCGGCTAAATTTAATATTTAATTTTCAGAAAGCTCACCAGGTGTTTTGAACATAGTGTGCAATAAACCCGGCAACTTCCATCAGCCATGCGATCCCGAGGTGTACGATTAACCCTCCACGTATGCTTTTGGTATTATAGGATACAATACCAAGTAATATTCCCCCGGCAAAACTGCTGATAGCTTCACCCATTGGTTTGCCAAGATGGATGCAGCAATAAAAGCATGCGGCAGGAACAATACTGTGCTTTCCGCAGATATTTAACAGTGATATGATAAGAAAACCACGGAAGAATATTTCAATGGTAATGAAATCCATTGAATAAAATATTTCGTGTACAAAAAAGTATAATTTTTTTGGATGAAGGTCCCATCCCGCTACAATTTTTGCTCGTGGGTACATGTTTAAAAAATCGTGCTGTGTTGCGGCAAGAGCGATCAGGGGGATCATGCATGCGATCAATATAAAATATGGCCTTGCATTGGCTAATCTTTTGCTGCCATAAAAAGGTTCCGTGTTCCCATCTTTGATCTTCCAGATAATATAAACAGGAATTAACCCGGCAAACAGTCCGGCAAACCACTTGGAGCAACGCAACCAGAATAATTGTTCATCGTTTTTCCAGATATCTTTAATAACCGGCTGAAGGAAATCAAAATTCACCCTGAAAGAAAAGATAGCAGGAGCAGCAAATAATATTATCCAGAACCATTTTTTATTAAAATGCGAACGCTCTTTAAAAAATACCGGTTGAAGAAAATATGCAGTGGCGAAAGGGATAAAATAAATAAGGTAATACCCCGCAAAACCAGCAAACCAGCTGCTTCCAGCATTGGCAATATTAACCTCAAGCGAATGCCAGTAGTTGAAATAAATGATTAAACCCAGCATCAATATCACCAACAGGAAATAACCTGCCTTAAAATTGGTTTGATAATAAGACCTTATATAATTAAAGATAGTGTTGATGGGCTGCTGTCTTAATTAATGATAAAGTTATTGTCTGGGTTCATTCAGCGTTTTCCACAACAGGTCTTTTAGCTGCGGAAGGTTGTAACCTGTTATAGATGAAATAAAAATATTCGGAATATTTTTCGGAAGTTCTTTAACGATGGCTTCTTTTAATTCATCATCGAGCATATCTGATTTACTGATAGCGATCACAAAATCCTTTTGAAGCATTTCGGGGTTATATCGTTCAAGTTCATTTCTGAGTATTTCAAATTCTGCCCCATGGTCTTTACTGTCGGCCGGAATTAAGAAAAGCAGGATCGAATTTCTTTCGATATGGCGCAGGAACCGGTGACCAAGCCCCTTTCCTTCTGCCGCTCCTTCAATGATACCCGGAAGATCGGCGATGCAGAAACTTTTGCCATCATAATATTCAACCATTCCAAGTTGAGGAACCAAAGTTGTAAACGCATAATCAGCAATTTTTGGCTTTGCTGCAGTTATGCATGATAGTAAGGTTGATTTTCCTGCGTTGGGAAAACCTACTAACCCAACATCTGCCAATACTTTAAGCTCCAGTACTTTTATACCTTCAGAACCCGGTTCTCCCGGTTGTGCATATTCAGGCGCCTGGTTAGTGGAAGTTTTAAAATTGCTGTTGCCCAATCCGCCACGACCGCCTTTTACTAAAATTATCTCCTGGCCATCTTCCAGTATCTCTGCTTCAATGGCACCAGTTTCTTCGTTTTTTGCAACAGTGCCCAGTGGTACTTCAATGATGATATCTTTTCCAAACCTGCCTGTACAATTGTTGCCGCCACCATTCTGGCCGTCTTCTGCCAATACATTTTTAAAATAACGTAAATGAAGCAATGTCCACAACTGAACATTGCCTTTCAGAATAATATGTGCGCCACGTCCACCATCACCTCCATCAGGGCCGCCCATTGCGGTTAATTTATTACGCATAAAATGCTTACTACCAGCACCTCCATGGCCACTGCGGCAAAATATCTTGATCTGGTCTACAAAATTTGACTTTTCCATTGCTGCAAAGGTGCGTAAATTTTTATCATTAAGTTTGAGAAGATTAAATTGCAGTCATGAAAACGTTTTTTCTTATTATAATTGCTGCAATGATCTTTTCCTGCTCATCTAAGAAAACAACCAGCGAAACAAGGAAAGTTATTTCCGATACCACAATGACAAATGATGCGTTGCTGATGTCAGACACCGAGGCGCCAGCTTGCATAAAAAAACTCATCATTCAATTTCAGCAGGAAGAGAAACAAAATCCGCCAAGAAGTATTTACAGGTATTTATATAATGGAAAGACCGTTTATTTTGTACCAGCGATCTGCTGTGATTTTTACAGCGACCTGTATGATTCCGGTTGTAATATGATCGGCCATCCGGATGGCGGTTTTACAGGAAGGGGCGATGGTACTGCAACAGATTTTATAAAAACAAGAACAGGGGAAAAGCTGATCTGGAAAGATGAGCGGAAATAATTCATGGGGTCATTTCTTTGTTTCGTTCCATGTTTTATAAGTTGGATGATCTTTAATTTTACCAGTGGGCATTTCTCTTAAAGGCTCACATTCTTTCCATCCTTTATACATATCACCAGGCAATTGCTGATATAATTTCGTTCCTTCTGTTTTCCAGTGTATCATTTCATCTGTTGCTTCTTTTACAATTTTGGAAGGGTTTCCAACAACAACACTTCTTGCAGGAATTATCGTATCTGCTTTTATCAGTGTAAGTGCGCCAACAATACACTCGTCTCCTAATTGAACATTATCCATGATCACTGCATTCATGCCTATTAAGCAATTTCTTCCGATGGTTGCCCCATGAATAACAGCGCCATGGCCGATGTGTGCAGCTTCTTTTAATAAGACCGTTATACCAGGAAACATATGTATCGTGCAATTCTCCTGCACATTGCATCCGTCTTCTATGATGATCTGCCCCCAGTCTCCACGCAATGCAGCGCCCGGGCCGATGTACACATTTTTTCCAATGATCACATCTCCGGTAACAACAGCCTGCGGATGAATAAAAGCCGATTCATGAATAACAGGTTTGTATCCGTTGAATTCGTATATCATGTTAACGGGGTTGATAAAGTTAACAAGGTTGATAAAGTTGATTGCGTTTTTAAGTTCCCGAAACTTTATTAAACTGTTAACGGAATTTAATTATTAATTAAGTGTTTATTCGTTCTGAAACAGGTTCCTTTGAACAATGCAACTATATGATCATGCTGATTGGTTACCGTAATATGATACAGCCCTGTTGATTTTCCATTATGCAGCTCCTTTGCTTCGGCAGTTAACACATCATCTACATGAACAGGTTTTGTAAAATTGATGGAAGTGTCAAGTGCCACTGATAAAACATTCCTGTTATTACAGGCAAAAGCAAATGCACTGTCAGACAATGAAAATGCAATACCTCCGTGTACGATCCCAAAACCGTTGATCATTTCTTTGCGAACGGTCATTCTTATTTTGCTGTAACCTTCTTTTACTTCCAGCACTTCAATGCCAAGCCACTGGCTGAAGAGATCGTTTTCCATCATGTGGGTTACAACTGATTGGGGTGATATGCTCATAGTACTGTAGTTAATTATGTTGACAAAGTTGATAGTGTTAATAAAGGAACTGCTACATTATTTACGCTGGATATTTTTTTCGAGATAGTTTATATAGCCATTCATTAATCTTTCCACTTCTTCTATTTTGTTCCTGTAATAATTCATTATTTCAATAGTTATATAACTACAATCAAAAGTATCTGATAAATGATTTAGTGTTTCGCTTAAAGAACCTCTTGCAATAATACAAAACCTAATCCTGTCCGGGGCCGTTCTCCTGCCGTACCCTTCTGCAATCTGCGATGTTATCGATCTAGAACTTCTTATAAGTTGATCCGACAACCTGAATTTTTCTTCTGCAGGAAATGTTTTTACCAATTCAAATATTTCAATTTTCAACATCCTGGCTTTTTTCCACAAATCCAGTTCTTCAAAACTTTGGTACGGCATGTTTTATTTTTCAGGAAAAAATAAAACACGTTGATTTAAAATCCTATTGAACTAAATAAACTTTATCAACTCTTTCAACTGTGTATTTACTCTCCTTTAAAAACAGGAACCCTTTTCTCCAAAAAAGCAGCAACACCTTCTTTATAATCATACGTATCCGCAGCTTTCCGTTGCAGTTCGTCTTCTGTTAATAACTGGGATTCCAAAGAACTGTTTAATGAATAATTCAATGCATGTTTTGTAAAAGCAAGGCCTTTTGTTGGCATCTGCGCTAACGTGCTAGCGATCTTCATACTTTCATCTGCAAAATTTTCATCTGCAAAAACCTTATAGATCATTCCAATTCTTTCAGCTTCTGTTGAAGGGACTTTTTCTCCCAGCATCATCAATGCACTTGCTTTCTGCCAGCCGATAAGTCTTGGTAAAAAATAAGTACCACCGCTATCAGGGATCAAACCTATTTTACTGAACGCCTGCAAAAACGATGATGATTGTGCAGCAACAACAACATCGCAGCACAAAGCAATATTTGCGCCTGCGCCGGCAGCAACACCGTTAACAGCAGCAATAACGGGCTTGGGCATTTTGCGTATCCTTGTTATGATCGGGTTATAATGTTCAGATAATATCATATCAATGCCAACCGGGTTTTCGCCAACAAGTTCACCAAGGTCCTGCCCGGCAGAAAATGCTTTGCCCGCACCGGTGATGTAAACACAACGTATATCATGCACAGAAGCACATTCGTCTAAATGCGCCTGCATGGAAAAAGCCATTTCCCTGTTGAATGAATTGAATTTATCGGGCCTGTTCAATGTTATGCAGGCAACCCCTTTTTTTATTTCAAACAGAATAGAAGACATTGGTTTAAATTAAATGATCAAAAAATAAATAGCATTACCCTGTTACACATCAAAGCTTTTTACATCCTTGTGGCAAAGTAAGAATTGGTTCACGAGATCATAGTTCCTATCGGGTGAACTGATGCGGTAAAGATAAACAGCATCGTTGTTGTCTTTTACAAATTTCATGCACCTGAATGTAAGTTCACGGGCCCTGAAAAACTCTTCCAGTTCTGTCCTGAAATTATTTCCAAGTTCAACAGTACGTATCTTATAATCCTTGACCTTGTGAAACCTGTTAATAAAACGTTGAACGGGTTCAAGCACAAACAGCGCAACAACAACGATAATAGAAACAACGATTGCTAACGGGTAATTGTGGTAGCCGATCGCCATTCCCAAAGCGGCCGTTATCCAGATCAATGCAGCAGTTGTTAGTCCGTTAACGGTGATCCCTTCTTTAAAAATAACACCGGCACCAATGAAACCGATACCGGTTACTATATTACTGGCGATCCTGTCAGGGCTTCCGCCACCGGCTTCTTTAGAGAGAATGGTATATAAACACGCTCCTACAGAGATCAGGATCATGGTCCTGAAACCGGCAGGCTTGCTCCTGAACTCCCGTTCCAGTCCAATGATAGCACCTATTACAAAGGCAATGGAGACCTGTGCGGCTTCCTCAAAATAAATGGATAAATTCATGTTGATAAAATTAAGCAATCGCCGATAAAGATAATAATTACTTAACATGAGCATCAGGAATAAAAAGCACAATTACTTTTTGAGAGAAATATTACAGATATTAATTTCTGATACCTATTTATATTATTAAGTAAATGAATTAAATTGAAATCCTGTAATTTTTAATAAAATAATAATTATGAACCTGACGAAAACCTGTTATTTTTTTATGCTGACAGTATTGCTCAGTAGTTGTGAGTTTAATTGTTCTGCCGGCGGGGATAAATCTGTAGTTACAACAAAATCAGTTTCATCGGATAATAACAGTGCACTTACCGGTGCTGTTATAAAAAATGATATTGATGTTGAAGCTTCCGGTGTAAAAATTTCAGAAGTGTACCTGATGGACGCTGACAATAATTATCTCACTGAAAATATTACCAGGCTGAATGAAAAGATCTACCTGGTAATAAAAGCGGATACAGGCTGGGTTAAAGAAAATGACCTGTCATTTATCGGGGCATCAGAAAGGATTTCCACTGCTTCCGGCCATGTAATTGTAGATGCCGCAAATATTTTTAAAGATTATGAAACAACAGGATTGCCTGCCGACAAAGCTCATCTTATAAACCTTTCTGCCCTTATCACTGAGGCTGATCCGGGCGTTGAAAATTTTGTGGTACAATTCAAGGTCTGGGATAAAAAAGGGAAAGGAGAAGTTAAAGGGAAATACAAGTTCGGTATAAAAAAATAATATTTTAGCTATTGAAAAGGATTATTTTTTAGTGGCATTTAAAATAATCAAAAGGTTCTTTGCAATCATTGCATTGATACAATGCTTTACATGCGGTGGAACCAAACTGGCTTAGCAGTTTTGTATTGTGGGAATGGCATTGCGGGCATTCGATCATTCTGTTTGCAGCTTCGTCTGACCGGTTCCGTGGTGGGGCTATACCATATTTCTGCAATTTTCTTTTTCCGTTTTCACTCATCCAGTCTGTTGTCCATGCCGGAGAAAGTACATTGGTGATCTTTATTTTCTGGAAACCATGTTCAAGGAGTTTTAACCTGATGTCAAATGCGATTGCATCCATAGCCGGGCAGCCAGAATATGTTGGGGTAATGATCACTTCAACTTCTTCTCCGTTCAGTTTTACATCTCGTATAATTCCCATGTCTCCAATAGTAAGCACAGGAATTTCCGGATCACAAACATCCCCGAGTATGGATAGTATTTTATTTTTTATTTCAGTATCCTGCATACATAAAAGTTAAGGCGATCGTATCAAAAACGGCATGACAAAAAATGGCATACCATATATTTCTTTTGTAATAAAGCATCAGCCCATGATAAGCACATCCTGCTATAAAAGCATTTAATACGCCTCTTGGGCCAAGTTGTAAATGATACAAAGCAAAGATCATGTTCGTAAACAGAAAACTTAGCAGGACGGCATATTTGCCTGCCATCATTTCTTCAAGTCTGGTAAATATAAAACCATGAAAAGCCAGCTCTTCATAAAAACCACCGATCAGCCAACTCATAGTGACCAGGAAAATATAAAAACCCGTATTCCCTTTAATCTTAGCAAAATCCCCGAGGTTGTCAGGAGGGAAGTGGAGTACTTTTTCTATTAATGGAAAAAATGCCCAGTTCAAAAATACAAAGAGCAATATTCCTGACATGGTTCCAACAACGGCGGCTTTAATTTCAAACCACTTAAAACTAAAACCAATATCTTCAAAATTTTCTCCTGATCGTTTTAAATAGAACCAGATAAAGATCAATACCGGAATGGCATAACCGAAAGGGAAAGGCACAACTCCCGAATGCGGGACCAGTACAACAAAAATGATTGCCGCTAAACAAACCAGTATTTCTTTTATAGACATTGTCGACAGATTACCATTCAGCACCAGGATAAGTTCTTTGCAGAGATTGCATTTCTGCAAGTATATAGCCTAAGTACTCTGTATGTGCTCCCTGTTTGCCGCCAGTTTGCATGTATCTTTCAGACGGCATTGACAATGTTGCTTCTTCAAAAACATCCTTCACCTGTTGAAGCCATTGTTGTTGAAACAATGAAGGATCTGTGCCGGTTCCATTATTCGCACATGCTGTTTCATAATCCGCGGCCACAAACAGTTCCCCTGTGTATTCCCAAAGGGCTTCTATCGCCTTATTCATTCTTGCATGGCTTTCATCAGTACCATCTCCAAGACGAATAACCCAGTCGCTGCTCCATTTTATATGATAGGTAGTTTCTTTGATTGATTTTTTTGCAATGGCTGCCAGTTGTTCATCGTTGCTTTTGCCCAGCTGTTCAAATAACAGGTATTGATAAACGCTGAAAAGGAATTGTTTCAGAACAGTTTGTGCCCAGTCGCCATTTGGCAATTCTGTTAATAACAGGTTTTTGAATTCCCTTTCTCCCCGGAGATGTGCCAGTGAATCCTCAGTGACTATATCCATTTGATTATTGCCCGTATTGTTTATCAGCTCTGCGGCATATTGATAAAAATTTCTTGATTGCCCAAGCAGGTCAAGTGAAATATTGGTGATGGCAATATCCTGTTCCAGTATCGGTCCGTGTGCACACCATTCGCTGTTGCGCTGGGCGAGGATGAGGGCGCTGTCGGCTAGGTGCAGGATATAGTTTATCAGTTGATTGGTTGATTGGTTTTGAACAGCGTTCATTCTGATTTATAGTATTAATTAAAAAAATTCTGAAATAGTATAACAAGCTGGCTTACCAATAAACTAATAAACCAGTGAACCAACTACATGTGCTTCACCTCTTCCGGCAGTTCATAAAAACTTGGGTGCCGGTATATTTTATCAGCGGCAGGATCGAAAAGGCTTTCTGCTTCATCGGGGTTTGATGCATGGATATGTTTGCTTTCAACAACCCAGATACTGATACCTTCCTGTCTTCTTGTATAAACATCCCTGGCGTTCTCTATTGCCATTGCTGCATCTGCTGCATGAAGGCTTCCTGCATGTTTGTGATCGAGGCCCTGTTTGCTGCGGATAAAAACTTCCCATAGCGGCCATGCTTTTTCGTTACTTGCTTTGGAAACAGGTGTTGAGCCGCTGCCTTTTTCCTCCGGGATATCGCCGTAGTAGTTTTTTCTTATTTGAATATTCATTTTTCTTAGTTAATAAAGTTAATAATGTTGAAAAGGTTGTTAAGGGTTGCTTTGTTAACTCAATCAATTTAGTCAACTATTTACATCAGGCTGCTGCCTGTTTTTGCCTTGCCGCTTTCTTCTGTGCATAAGCCAGGGCTGCTTCCCTTACCCAGGAACCCTCTTCATGTGCCTTATTTCTTGCTGCCAGTCTTTGTTTATTGCATGGGCCGTTTCCTTTTACCACGCTCCAGAACTCTTGCCAGTTTATTTCCCCGAAATCATAATGCTTTCTTTCTTCATTCCATTTCAGATCCGGATCGGGTAATGTCATGCCGAGTAATTTTATCTGCTGGGCGATCATATCCACAAAGTTTTGGCGCAACTCGTCATTGGTTTTTCTTTTTATTTTCCACTTCATGCTTTGATCACTGTTCGTACTCTCACTGTCTTTTGGACCAAACATCATAAGGCTTGGCCACCACCACCTGTTGATCGCATCCTGGCACATTGCCTTTTGTTCTGCAGTTCCCTTGCTTAATACAAGCAATGCATCAAATCCCTGGCGCTGATGAAAACTTTCTTCTTTGCAGATACGCACCATCGCCCTTGCGTAAGGCCCGTAAGAAGTCCGGCACAACATTACCTGGTTTAAAATAGCAGCGCCATCAACCAACCAGCCGACGGCACCCATATCGGCCCATGTAAGTGTTGGATAATTAAAAATGGAAGAGTATTTAGCTTTGCCAATGAGCAGGTCATCTATCATTTGCTCCCTGCTGCTGCCCAGTGTTTCTGCAGCACAATAAAGGTACAAACCATGCCCGCCTTCATCCTGGACCTTTGCAATGAGTATCGCTTTTCTTTTTAAAGACGGCGCTCTCGATATCCAGTTTCCCTCAGGTAACATACCAACAACTTCACTGTGGGCATGCTGGCTTATCTGGCGGATATTTGTTTTCCGGTACGCATCAGGCATCCAGTCCTGCGGTTCTATTTTTATTTCAGCATCTATTTTTTCCTGGAATTTTTTTTCAAGTTCCTGTACAATCATAGTATGATATTTTGGCTCGTAAAGGTAATAAAAAACTAACAACTGTTAGTATAAAAATTTTTTCATGCATTGTCTTATGACCGTTATCCATTCAGGTACTTTTATTAAGCATTCTTATGCAATAGATTTAATCTTTCAATAAATTATAAAGGTGGTTATAGTCTGAATGTTGTTATTAAAATCACCCCTGTTAATCATTCCTTTTAATGAAGACAATAAAGAGAAGCTGAAATTATGAGAGAACGATAGCGCTAATTATGGTGAACCTACTACAAATTAAGTATATGGATTGCCCCTGCTTTGAGTGATTTTTACCAAGGAAAATTCACAAACCAACAAGAAAAGCGAAACGGTTCTGTTGCGATTCCTATGTCTGCTAAATATCAAGGTTTTAAATTTTATCATTCATATAATAAATCCCAAAACATGAGCACCAATATTGAACGATATGTCATAAGACATATATCTGGTACAAAGGCCAACCAGGTTGAAGAATTCGATTTTAATAAACCGGAACTTTCTATTGGCCGTACATCCGGAAGTGACATCCAGTTTGATCCTGAGCAGGATGTTGTTGTGAGCCGTGAACATGGAAAAATAACGAAAGTAAGTTCAGATCCGCCAAAATTCAGCATCAGTGATAACAATAGCCGGAATGGTATTTTTGTGAATAAGTTAAGGGTAAAAGGATCGGCATTTTTAAATCCCGGCGATGAAGTGCAGCTTGGTAGCAATGGCCCCGTTTTTTCTTTCGATATATACCCTCGTCCTCAGGACATGATGATGGAAACTAAAGTAATGGATATACCCACTTCCATTAAGCCAACAACTATTTCAGATGTAAGACAAACTTCTGCTGTTCAATCGGCAGACCCTGTAAAATCGGGCCTGGGAAAACAAACAGTTGAAAGAATGCTGGTAGCAGAGAGAAAAAAATCCTCTTCCAGGATGGCGCTTATACTTGGCGGGCTTGTACTCGTATTGGGTGTATTCGGATATGTATTCCGTGATAAGATCATCCCCAAGCCGTTGCCACCACTTCCACCGGCAGTTGATTCAAGCCGTTTAGGAAAAAAATCGCCTGAACAGATCTCCAAAGAAAATGATGACAGGGTTGTGCAGATAGAATTCGGCTGGCAGTTATTTGATGCCAACACCGGCATGGAACTGTGGCATGAATACTGGCCGGTAAAAGGCACCGATGGATTGGTAAGGCATTATGCAGCCTATATTGAAAATGCAAATGGCCAGATCGAACCATTCATTGACATACAGAAAAATGTTGAGTTCGGAGCGCCTGTTGGTATCCCTTCAGCATGGGGCTCGGGTTTCGTTGTATCACCCGATGGTTTTATTTTAACCAACCGCCATATCGGGGCAGCCTGGAATACGCGGTATGATTTTCCTGCTGATGCATTTCCGGGTGTGCTTATCCGCTATGTAGGGGGTGTTCCGGTTGTTGTTCCGGGAAGAACCATTACATACAATGAAGTATTTGGCTGGGTGCCCGCAGAAACGCAGGTGGCTGGTGGTTACACCGCATGGAAAGGAAGTATTAAAGGAAGGAATACCTATATGGATGTTATTTTTTCAGGAACATCATTGCGCCGTCCGGTAGCACAGCCTACACAACCTTCAGATGATCATGATGTGGCCATGATAAAAATAAACATGCCTGAATCATTATCACCGGTAACAATGTTTGATGATTATGATAAAGTAAAACCAGGCCAGTCTGTAACTGTTATGGGGTATCCGGGTGTTGCCCCGCAGGAATTTGTTGCTCGCAGGTCAAACGATCCTTTCAACAGGGATGCAAAAGTTACTACTATACCAACGCCAACGGTTACCCCGGGAAATATCGGAAGGATCATTCCTGGATCATCCGCCATGTCTGCCAAAAATATCACGTACAGCACTTTTGGGGATTCATACCAGTTAACGATCAATGCCACAGGTTCCGGAAATAGCGGAGGGCCTTTGTTCGATGATGAAGGAAGGGTTGTTGGTATTTATTATGCAGGCGCATCGGATGCCAATGGTACCCAGATATCATTTGCGGTGCCTATAAAATACGGGCTTGAATTAATGGGCCGTAAAAAAGTAAATAATTAATAATACAGGTAAATAATCCTGCACTACCTGGTTTCGAATTTCGCCCAAAACGATGAGATATGACAATGCACATATCACTGAAATAGCTGGATACCACCTGACCGAAAGGATCGGGTCAGGTGGTATGGGCGATGTATATAAAGCATACAATCAGTCACTGAAACGCATGGCCGCAGTTAAGATCCTGCACCAGAAAGAAATGGCTGAAAGGTTCAGGAATGAAGCATATATCCAGTCATCTGTCAGTCATCCAAATATTGCCTGCCTGTATGAATATGTTGTTTCAGGAGAAACGCCCTGTATCATCATGGAATATGTGGAAGGAGAATCGCTTGATACATTCCTTCATAAACGGGGCAGGCTTTCCAGCGGTGAAACGGAGAATATCATCCGGCAGGTGGCATCTGCACTTGCATACCTTCACAAAAAAGATATTTTACACAGGGATATTAAGCCACAGAATTTTAAGATACATGGCGGCAAAGTAACCATGCTCGACTTTGGTATTGCAAAAAATAAATACACCCCTAAACTTACGCAGCAGGGATTTGTTGTTGGCACTACCGAGTATATGTCGCCTGAACAATTCCAGCAACGGGTAGAAAAAAAATCTGATATATGGAGCCTGGGTGTTATGGCTTATGAATTGCTCACAGGCTACCTTCCATTCGAAGCTAATAATCCCGTAACACTTAGATCAAAAATAGAAAAAGGGGGATTTACCGATCCTAAGATCATGGTGCCGGAATTGTCTGAAAAACTTAAACTGGTTATTGAAAAAAGCCTTCGCTCAAATCCTGCAAGCCGCATATCCGCCGCTGAAATTGAAAAACTATTAGAGGATAAGGAACAACCGGGATATAACAGCAATGCAAAACAAAGAAGATTGCCTTTTAAAGTTGACCTTAAAATACTAAGCATCGCAGCAGTAGCAATTTTATTGGTCATTTTAGCATTTTTTTATTCAGGAAATAAAAAGCAGGATGATATTGTTACTGATAATAACCATGACATGAATGTTGCGGCAGAAAAAAATGATGCACTTGCAAAACAGCAGAAGTTAACGATAAACGTAAGCAGCCCGCTCAATGCTGAAATTGTTTTGACTGATGGAAGCCGTCACCAACTTCCATTTGACACATCAGGTAAACAAGGGGATAAATTTGAATTCACACTCGAGGCAGAAGGTTATGTGAGCAGGAAAGTTACAGGAATGGAATTTACAACAAGGGGATACTATAATTATAATCTTGAAAAAAAATAATGCATGGGCTGGTTAAATTTTTTATTTGGGAAAAAAGAAAAGCAAAATAAATCCGAGAACAATAATCAGTCCTTTGAATCAGGGGATTTAAAAGTTGTTGTATTATCTGATCTGGGTAATATCAGGACCAACAATGAAGATATGGGAATGTTCTTTAAAGTGGCTGATGAAAATATTATCAGGGACAAGGGTTATTTACTGATGGTTGCAGATGGTATGGGCGGCCACCAGGCAGGTGAAGTTGCCAGCGGAATGGCTGCTGATATTATCAGCCGTGAATATTTTAATCAGTCAAACGGTACTGTGGAAAAAAACTTATTAAAGGTTTTTTCGCTGGCCAATAAAAATATTTTTGAAAAAGCATCCTCACAAAAATCATATAACGGAATGGGAACAACCTGCACGGTATTGGTTGTTTTAGACCAGTCCATTTACTATGCACATGTTGGCGACAGCAGGGCATATCTGCAGAAAGGAAATTCTATCATACAGATCACACAGGACCACACCTATGTGCAGGAGCTTGTTAACAGTGGTGATATAACTCCCGAAGAAGCAGCAGTGCACCCCAAAAGAAATATCCTTACAAACGCCATGGGAACAAAGGTTGATACAAGGATCGACACAGGGAAGTTTACATTAAGTTTCGATAACAATGACCGGCTGTTGCTTTGTTCTGATGGCTTATACGATTACCTGAATGATGATGAACTAAAAGATATCCTCTGCAAAAATTCAATTCAACATGCAGCCGAGAACATGGTGCAGGAAGCAAAGATGAGAGGCGGCCATGATAATATTACTGTTGTTATTGCAGAACGGAAAGATAATAATAATGATCAGCCCGCCAAAGAAACAAGGGGATTCGATCTGCCACAAACAAAAGAATACGACTTGCCATGATAGGACAACAAATTCAGAATTATATCATCATATCCAAACTCGGACAAGGTGGAATGGGAACGGTTTACAAAGCAGTTGACAATGTGCTTGGCCGCGAAGTAGCATTAAAAATGCTGAACACGGTGATGATAAACCAGCCACAGGTACTCGAGAGATTTAAAAAAGAAGCGCAGGTACTGGCAAGGTTACTACACCCAAACATTGCCGTTATATATAACCTGATAGAACAGGAGCAGCAGCATTTTATGGTGATGGAATATGTTGAAGGAAAAAACCTGGATGAGGTATTACGTAAATATGGAACTATCCCATATCAAATGATCGTACTCATTTTTATGCAGGCACTGGAAGGGCTTCACCATGCACACCGTAAAGGGATTTTTCATCGTGATATAAAGCCATCAAACCTCATTCTTACTCCCGACGGAACTGTAAAGCTGATGGATTTCGGCATTGCTAAAGTTGCGGGCGAACAAAGAATGACACAGGTTAATAAAGTTATTGGCACCATTGAATTCCTGGCGCCGGAGATCATTGAAGGGAAAGAACCCTCTGTTTCATCAGATATTTATGCAGCGGGTGTAACCATGTATGAACTGCTTTCAGGAAAACTTCCTTTTGAAAGTAATACAGATTTTACGCTTATGCAGGAGATATTGAAGAAAAGGCCTGTAGCACCTGAAAAGTTGAACAGTTCAGTTCCCAAAGCTTTAAGCAACATTGTAATGAAGGCGTTGGAAAAAAAACCAGAGAGCCGTTTTGCTGATGCCGGTGAGTTTTTTCATGCACTATCCGCAGCATTTCCTGAATTACGAAAAGTTGACCTGGCGACTTTGAATAACCAGCTGGAAACAGTTACAGCATCTGCCCCAACACAATTAATTTCAATACCGGGAAAAGATATCAATACAGGATCAATCCTGGCTACAAAGCTTGAATCGCTTACAAAACCAAATAATATTTTTCAAACGGTTCAGCAAAAATACCTGCATGATACAAGGTCACGCATTATTGCAGGCGCTGTAGTTGTGCTGTTGTTATTGTTATCAGCATTCTGGATATTCTCAGGCGATGATAAACCAATACCCGGAAAAGCAACTGCCGAGAATGTTACACCCAAAGATGTAGTTCCCGAACAAAAGAATGAAACAAACAATACCAATAAAAACACCGGCGACAATATAATTGTACCTGTTAACCAGGAAATTCAACAGGCACCTGCAGATCCGCAACCGGTTATACAAACCCCGGTGAATGATGATCAGTTAAAAAGAGAACAGGAACGAAAGGATAAAGAGAAACGCGACCTTGCCAAAAAGGAACAGGAGAAAAAAGAGAATGAGAAAAAAGAACAACTGAGAAAGGAAGAGGAGGAAAAAAGAACTCAGATGTTTACACCGATAGCAGAGGTAAAACCAAAGGTTTCAAAAGCAATTGAGATAAGAGGAAGGGTACCTGTGAAAATAAGATTGACAGGAAATATACAATCAGCAGAGAATTTATCTGAAGGACAGGCTGTTCATTTTGTTGTAGCAGAATCGGTGGAATATGAAAATGAAACGATCATCAAACGTGGCGCCACAGTTAATGCCACGGTAAAAGGGATTGGCCATGTGCTTGTTGAGTTTACCATTAACAGCATAGAAAATGCCAGTGGCAAAAGGATAAACCTCGACCGTATAGCCTTAAGGGTTGGAAAGAAAAAATTTCCCGATGATGATACGCATACCATCACTTTGGGAAGAGGAGTTACTGTTTATCTCTAAAAACAACTATTGAATTTTCCTTCACTGAAATAATCTCACTACAAACTATAGCAAGCCGAATTTTTATTTTCATAATGTGGCCGAATTTTATTTTTGAGTTAAAATAATTAACTTAGGTAATCTCATGTTGAGCTGTTAAATACAGCATTAAAATCTGAGAGCCGCCCCCTATGTTTCCTGTTCCTGCACTAAATACCAATGGTATAAGAGGTAGCCCTGCTTCCATTCATGATATGCCGCATTACGAAAATCAAATTATTTTAATCCAAAACTTTTTTTATGAAATATTTACTTAAAAATATACAGGCAAAATTTATCTTTTTTGTAGCAATATTCATGTTAGTGAATATTGTTGTTAATGCGCAAGGTGGTGCATTTACAGAATTTGGTTCAACAACAGGCTCAAATTCTCCTTTAGCTATTACAGTTCATGGAACGGTTTATGTCGGGCACGGAACTTTTAATACACCCTCAAATACAGCTATTGGTGTAGCTGCTTTAGCAGGTACAACCACGGGTTTTCAAAATACCGGGATTGGCTTTAATGCTTTGACTGCACTTTTATCCGGCACTAACAATACTGCGGTTGGCTCATTCTCATTGACTAGTATAACGACGGGAGCTGCTAATTCTGCTTTTGGAAATAGGGCCTTGTCAGGAAATATAGCAGGGAATAATAATACTGCCATGGGTGATGCCGCATTATTACAAAGCAATGGAGGCAACGGGGCTAATAATGCTGCATTTGGATCAAGTGCAGGATGGAGTTTAACTACAGGCGTCCGCAATACGTTTATAGGTACCTCCAGCGGATTCGCAGCCGTGGGTAATGATAATACTGCAATAGGCAATTTTTCTTTAAACACACTCGTAACTGGCAATAATAATATTGCACTTGGGTCATCTGCACTTCAAAACCTGACAAACGGTTCCTACAATGTAGCCATAGGATATCAAGCTATAGCGCCAACAGCCACGTCTAATAATACATTGACTATTCAACGTGGTATATATGGACTAAATATGGACAACCAAACAAATAGTGTTATAGGAATTGGCATGGTTCCAATTGGCACACCTTCAACACCAGGAAACGTTGTGCCTCCAGGAACTTTTAGTAAATTACATGTAGGGGGTACCAGTACAACAATTCCAAGTCTCCAGTTAGATTATGTACCTACAGGAACTTCAACAACAGGAAAGTACTTATTCGTTGATCCTAATGGTGTGGTTTCGCAATCACAAAATCCGGTAGTCACTAATTCTTGTTTAACTACAGGAACTATACCGAGGGTTACAGATGGTTCTGGAAACATGGGGTGTAGCCAGATAGTTGACGATAACGCCAATGTTGGTATTGGTCTTGGTGGTGGTGCAACAACAGCAAAATTGGATATTGAATTAATCGCCGGCACTACACCTGGTACCGTGAGGCTTCGCCATCTTCAGGTAAACCCTACGAATGTAGAATTAAGACCAGTGCTTATTGATGACAATGGGTTCTTGTGGAAAGCTAGTGCTAGTCATCTTTCAAGAAATTCATCACCCAAGGATCAGGAAATACAAAACGATAAAATAGATAAGCTGGAAGCGGAGGTTAAAAACCTTAAAGAACTTGTAGAGCTGATGATGAAAAACGGCAATACCGTTTCTGTAATAAAACCTTTTACTGTATATCCTAATCCTGCAAAAAATATTGTGAGGATAGAAAAGTCAGAAAAAGCAGCAACAGAAGCAAACCAATATGTTGAGATAAGGGATATAAACAACCAGGTTGTTCTGGAAAAACAAATATTCAAACAATCTTTAAATATCACACTTGATAATAAATTGGTTTCCGGTACTTATTTATTGGTCATTTATCAGAACCAACAGATCATACAGACAGAAAAAATAACTATCGCCAAGTAGGCAGTGGAGAAACACTCTATAAATTAAAAGGAGTTAACCCGGGTTAGCTCCTTTTAATTTATAGAGTTAATAAAAAATATCCTTCAGGATTTTTTATTTAATATCGAAATCAACGACTACTTTATTACTTCGGGGATGCGATTGACAAGTAAGAATAAATCCCTGTTCTATTTCTTCCTGCTCTAAAGCATAGTTCACATCCATGTCAACCTCTCCTTCCACTAATTTTGCACGGCATGTTGCACAAACGCCGCCTTTACAGGCAAAAGGAAGATCGGCGCCCTGTTTTAATGCAGCATCAAGTATACTGCTGCTGTTAAAGCCCAGGTCGAAATCAAAACTCCTGTCATCTAATTTGATAGTGACTTTACTTTTAGGTCCGGCATCTGCAACCTGTTCATTGGTTTTTACAGTTACTTGATTTTGCCCGGGAGTTGTAAATAACTCAAAATGAATATTGCTTTTTGCCACGCCTTGTTTTTCTAAATAATCACTAGCAGAAAAGATCAATGCTTCCGGGCCACAGAGATATATCTCATTAAAACTTTGGTATGGTAATAATTTTCCAAGCGCTGTTAATTTATATTCATCTATCCTGCCATAAAAAATTTCAGCATCTGTTTTTTCACGGCTAAGGATATTAATGAAATTAAACCTGTTCATGAATTTGTTCTTCAATCCTTCCAGTTCATCAAAAAAGATGATAGAGTTACGGTCTCGGTTACCGTATATTAATGTAAAGTTGCTATCGGGCTGCGATTTTAAAGTGTGTTTGATGATCGACATGATCGGTGTAATGCCACTTCCGGCAGCAATGGCAAGATAGTTACCTGTTTTATTTGATTGGAGTTTCGCATTGAACTTACCTGTTGGCGGTAATACTTCCAGCATGTCTCCCGGGTGCAGATCGTTATTAGCAAAACCTGAAAAAGCGCCACCTGTTATTTTTTTAACGGCAACCCTGAGTTCTTTTTCATAAGGGGCGGAACAAATAGAATAGGAGCGTCTTATTTCTTCACCATTGATATTTTTCCTGACGGTAATATTCTGACCCTCTTTAAACATAAACTGACCAGCCAGTTCATTTGGGATATCAAAACTTATTGAAACGCATTCTGCTGTTTCTTTTTTGATGTCTTTTATTTTTAACTCGTGAAAATGTGCTGCCATTGTTATTTTATTATTCCGTTTAATAAATGTGTTACCATATCATTTTCCAGGTCGGTAATATTCATATTCTTTTTATGCCGTTGCCAGAACTCAAGTCCCCTTACCGCAGATAAAATAATAAGTACGGCAACATGTGGGTGCAGGTCTTTCAATTCATTGTTACTGATCCCGTCTTTGACTATCTCAACAAGCCGGCCTTCATAAATTTTCCGTTGGTTCAGGAAATTACTCAGGTAGGGTTCTTCCAGTTGTTTCCATTCATGATTGGCTACAAATACTTCATCATAGGCATCCAGCATCATATGTATGTGAAATCGTATAAGTGACTGCAATTTGGCCACAGCATTGTCCTGGGTTTTTTCAACCTCATTCAGGTGCATATTGAAATCATTGGCCACTTTGAAACAGATGTTTTGGAGGATCTCACTCTTGGAGCCTATATGGTTATAAAGGCTCGGGGCTTCCACACCAATATTGTCTGCCAGTTCCCTCATAGAACTGGCTGCAAAGCCTTTCTTCCTGAAAAGCGAAGCGCCCTTTTGGGTAATAACATCTTTCTTGGTACCGTTTTTAATGGGTTTGATCTTGGCCATAAAGCTATTATAGGTACAAAACTAACGCTTATTAGTTTTTTATTGCGTAGAAATACGACATTTTAAGACTGAAAATCAAATAAATCGGGGTAAAAAGGGGAGTAAATAAAAAAAGTAGCAGAAATACGGGAAATAACTCAAAAAAAATTATAATATTTAAAAAAAATGGTTAATTTTACGTCCTACTCAGTTACCATCCTCTCCAATACTATCTTATTAAAAGCCCGTGAGGGAATTGCATATCCTGCAAAAATATCCATATTATTAAAGTATTAGAATATATTATATAGCCTCAAACATTTTTTCTTGTGGTTTCAGAGGTAAGCAAGGCCGGTGATGTTTATCACTGGCCATTTTTTTGTTGTCATCCCGACGAAGGGGGGATCTGTCTGTGTAAATTACTATTGTCGAAAGATCCCTCCTTCGTCGGGATGACAGGCATTGTTAATCTATCGCCCTGTTTAAAAAATCTATTAAGGGTTTCAGTTGCTTAAAAGTGTTTGCAATATTTGTTGCAGCAGTTTTACCTGTAAGTTCATCATCGGTAAAACGCTTAGTCACAATAAAACTCTTCATTTTCAGGAAATCTATGGCGGGATTATCCGCATCATATCCTTTTGGCGGCCTTGATAAACTTTCCCTGTTTTCGAGCCCGCCGGGGAAATTCTTTTTAAAGGAACTGCTGCTGATGGTCTTCTTCCATTCATCAAAGTTATAATCGATCTCCTGCCTTATTTTGGAAAGTACTTCCGGTTCCGGCATCCAGATACCGGCAGCGGCAAAACTTTCACCCGGCTGCAGGTGAAAATAATATCCCGATCCAATACCTTTTTTACCATCTTTATTAAAGTACCCGGCCATATTATTTTTATACGGGCTTTTATTTTTACTGAAACGAACGTCCCTGTTTATCCGAAATGTGCAGTTCTTTGCTGCAAGCTCACCAATGGGTTTATCAAATACTGCAATTTTTTTTATCAGCGCTTCAATGAATAAATTAAAATCAGATTTAGCTGATTCATATTGTTTGCGGTGGCTTTCAAACCAGGCTTTATTATTATTCTTTCCCAGGTCTTTTAAAAATTTTAAAGTAGATGCTTCTAACATATTTTTATTTTTTGATAAAGGTAATTTACACAAATAAAAAAGGAACCATTGCTGATTCCTTTTCATTTGAAAATTATTTTTACTTATGATCGTATGAAAAAATTTATTTTATCCTTCCCCAGTTTTCTCCGCTTTTAATACGGTATAAAGTCATTTCACTTACACCATATTTTTCTGCCATTTGCTTATAGGTCAGTTTTCTCTTCGGATTATTAATAGTGTCTTTGATCGTTTTAACCTGTACAGCCGTGAGTTTCAGGCCAACGGTGCGGTTTGCCTGGCGCTTTTTGTAAGCAATTTTCTGCGGACTGTCCTGTTGGTGGTCACTCACTTCTTCCATAGTTGCCCACTTTAGGTTCTTCGCACTGTTATCTGACTTTTTATGGTTTACATGAATTACAAATTTGTATTTAGGAGATTTCTTTTTACAAAATAATTTGGCAACTTCCCTGTGAATGTAAATGGTGCCGTTACCATTTTCAACATGAAGGTTAAGTGTGCGGTAACCGGATGTAAGGGATCCGTTTAATAACTTACCATCTTTAGCAACACCTTCGGAATAACTTGCAGCACGTCCTGTGTTGGATACTGCATATTTTTTTCGTAACTGTTTGTGTCCGGTAAATTGCATTTGCTTCCAAACTTCACCGGGAATTTTTTTAATCATAACAATATGATTTAGATTGTGGGGTCCGATATTTTTTAACTAACGGACAATTAATGTTGACTCCTGTTAAAGTAAATATAATAAAAAAAATAACTAAGTAGGTAGCATTTTTAAAAATTCTTCTTCAGTAAGAATTTTTATTGATGGGATCTTCTTTGCTTTTTCAAGTTTACTTCCGGCATCTTCCCCTACTATGAGATAGTTGAGTTTACTGCTTACACCGCCCAGGATCTTCCCGCCGTTCCTTTCAACCCTTTCCTCTGCATCTGCCCGTTTCAGTTGATTTAATGTGCCGGTAAATAAAAACGTTTGGCCGCTAAGGTTGCCCTCACTAACGGGAACGCCCTCATTCTCCATTTTAATACCAAGCTGCTCCAGCTTTTTCAGCATTTGCAGGTTATCGTTATCATGGAAGAATTCATAGATACTGCCTGCAACCTTTACGCCTACATCCTCTAATTGCTGCAATTGTTCTTTATCGTATCCGGCAAATTCAACAATATTTTTTACGGTTTGTGCCAGTGTTTTAGCGGTTGTTTCGCCTACGTACCTGATACCAAGGCCGTATATCAGCCTGTGCAGCGGCTGCCCCTTACTGTTTTCAATAGCCTGTTCCAGGTTGCTGATAGATTTTGCCCCATACCCCTCAAGCTTTTTTATTTGCTCAAAATCCAGGGAATAAATACCGGGAATGTCTTTCAGTAAGCCAAGCTCATAGAATTTACGCACATTGGCATCGCCAAAACTTCGGATATCCATTGCATCCTTGCTTACGAAATGAATAATACGCTCTACAACCTGTGCCTCGCAATTGATATTTACACAACGCCAAACAGCCTCATCTTCGGGTTTGAATAACTTGTGATCGCATACAGGGCATTTTTTGGGATAAGTGATTATGGTTTCGCTTCCATCCCTTAATTCAGGCAAAGACTTTACGATCTGCGGTATCACATCGCCACTGCGTTCTATTAATATACTGTCGCCGATCTTCAGGTCTTTTTCTTTTATGTATTCTTCATTGTGAATTGAAATGCTGCTAACGGTAACACCACCTACCTGCACCGGTTCAATTTTGGCGACAGGGGTTACGGCACCAGTCCGGCCAACCTGGTAACTTACCGATAAAAGCTTGCTGGTTGCCTGCCTTGCCTTAAACTTAAATGCGATCGCCCACCTCGGGTGATGTGAGGTCATTCCCAGTTTATCCTGTAACGTGAGGTCGTTTACCTTGATCACCATGCCATCAATTTCGTAAGGCAGGCCATCCCTTTTTGATTCAAACAGGTTTACGTGTTCTATAACCCTGTTAATTCCCTTTAAAACCCTCATTTCCTGTTTAGGGCTTCTGAAGCCAAGGTCCCAGAGCATTTCCAACATCCCGGAATGCGTTTGCGGCTGATTATTACCGGTAGTTGTATAATAACTAACGTGGTATAAGAACGCTTCGAGGTTTCTTTTACTTACAACCGAAGTATCTTTTATGCGGAGGCTTCCTGCTGCAGCATTCCGTGGATTTGCAAGCGGCGGGATGCCTTCTTCAATTAATTTATCATTGTATTTTTTAAAATTGTGTTTGTTCAGCAAAACTTCTCCACGTACCTCAATTTGCTGGATGCCATAAGCATGAAATGTTGCAGCGAGTGGTATTGATCTTATCTGCCTGATATTGGGTGTAATATCATCACCTGTTTCACCATCTCCTCTTGTAACGCCCCGTAACAACATATCGTCTTCATAAACCAGTGAGATACTGGCTCCATCAAATTTTGGTTCTACACAATATTCTATTTCATCCAGGCCGGATAACTCCCTGGCTTTCCTGTCCCAGTCCAGCAAATCATCGGCATTATAGGAATTTTCGAGCGACAGCATTGGTACCAGGTGCTGCACTTTGGGAAAATCTTTTATTAACCCTACCCCTACCCGTTGGGTTGGTGAATTTTTTGTTATGGAACCCGGGTGTTGCTGTTCATATTTTTCGAGAAGCTTATACAATGTATCATATTCATAATCGCTTATCAGCGGGTCATTCTGAACATAATACCTGTATTCATGAAAGCGGAGAATATTTCTCAGTGTTTCTATTTCTGTCTTTGTTTTTTTACCGATATCAGCATGGTCTTTAGCTGCAAGCCATTGACCGGTTTCCTTTTGTAATTTTTTTATATGGTCCGCTGTATACATAAAATGAATATCGGGATAAAGATAAAAATTAAAGCGGCTTTATCTGCTGCAGGTGTTTTTGCAATACTTTTTTCAATTGCCTTTTTACAATAGAACCCATGGTATTGCATTTGGAAAAATAAGTTGTATTAAAATGTGCGTTCAGTTCTTCACGGAGCATTTTGATTTTATAATTGTCCGACAGCTCATCTTTGGTCATGATATTCAGCAATTCTATCAGTTGCTTCCTGCTTGCAAATACACGGTGTGCCATGGCAGTCTGTTCCTCCAGCTGGTATTGTTCAATCACATCAGGGCTCAGGGTTTTGAGCACAAGGTCAACGTATTCAAAATTCTCTTTGTAAAATTGCGGCAGATAAAGGTTTTTTCTTCCTTCGTAGCATTGCTGGTCAAAATCAATGGAACGGATCCGGTATTGGTAATCTTCAATATCCGGCGTAATATCAATTACAAAATTATAACTGCGCATGTCGCCCAGTAACCGGGCAAAGCAACGTTCATTGAACTTTACAAATTCTTTCGCGATGCGGATCTTGTTTGTTTCAGGCTCGTTCAGGTAATCTTCCAGGAAAACATCTCCGGGGATACCGGGAATATGTTCTTCCACCAATGTGTTCTTATGATGCAAGAAAGTGATCCGGTTAGGGCTAAGCAGGTGCTCCAGTTCCAGTCCGTAAATACGGGAAGCATCGGCAGCCTTTATATAATAATGATCGTAATTGTCATTGATGCGGTTGATGATGCGTATCCTGAAAGGCACGCTGTTGCCGAATTCGCAGAAATCTATCCGTTCAACATCAAGGTGTTTGGTATAAGTAAGATTTCCTTCCGTTTTTAAAGCCGCATATGTTTTTACCAGGCCTTCTTTTAAAAACTCCATTTCTTTCAGGTCATAAACAGCGGTTTCCCAATGTGTAAGTTTCCCTTTTTTATTGCGTAACGCGGTCGAGTACCTGTAGTTTAAAAGGTCCTTATATGCAATTGGTAAAGAAATATCCCTGCCATACTGGTGCAAGTAATGTTGCAGCCGTTCACTCACCGGGAAAATATCCTTTTTCATGATCGGCTTATCGGCTTCTTTACTTAACCTGGCATTGATGATCTTATCAAACTGCATGTTGTAAAGATACGTGTGAAAATGAATTTACCGCCTGTACACATACCCTTAACAGCATCAGCTCATTTGTACTATTTTTGAAAAATAATTAACTGCCATGCGATCAAAAACTTTCTCTTTCCTAATCTATAGTTTCTTATTTCTTATTTTATTTTCTTCCTGTAATTCCAAACAAAAGGTCAGTCTTATAGTACATCATGCCAAAATATATACGGTTGACAGCTCTTTTTCTGTTGCGGAAGCAATGGCAATAAAAGATGACAAAATTGTTGCAACAGGATCAAACGATGATATCCTGAAAAAATATGAAGGTGTTGAGATGATCGATGCATCGGGCAAAACAATTTTTCCGGGGTTCATAGATGCACACTGCCATTTTACAGGCTTTGCTACCGATATGTGGAAGTGTGATCTTGTGGGTACAGCTTCATTCGATGAAATTATAGGTAAATTAAAAGCATACAGCAAAACTGCCCCTATGCATTGGATTTATGGCCGGGGCTGGGACCAGAATGACTGGGCTGTAAAGGAATTTCCCGATAAAAAAATACTGGACAGTTTATTTCCCGACAGGCCGGTATTCCTGAAACGGATCGATGGGCATGCGGCTCTTGTAAATCAAATAGCACTGGATATTGCAGGTATCAACTCAGCCACTGTTATTAAAGGCGGTGAAGTAGAAATAAAGAACGGGCAACCAACCGGTATATTGATCGACAATGCCATGGATATTGTTGAACTTAAGATCCCGTTATTAAGCGACAGCCTTGCAAAGAAATATTATTCAGATGCCCAGGCACTGTGTTTCGCTGTTGGCCTTACCGGTGTTCACGATTGCGGTATAAGTGAACATACTGTTGAGATGGTGGATGCGGAACAAAAAGCCGGGAGGCTGAAAATGAAAATATTCGCCCTTCTGTCTGATAGTGCACAATATTATGAAAGGTGGATAGCAAAGGGCCCTTATATAACAGAAGGGTTGCATGTAGGCGGTTTTAAATTATATGCAGACGGGGCACTGGGATCAAGGGGTGCCTGCCTGCTGAAAGATTATACAGATAAACCAGGGTGGAAAGGATTCTTACTAAGTGACACAGTCCATTTTACTGAGGTTGCCAATAAATTGGCTGGTTCAAAATTACAAATGTGCACCCATGCAATTGGTGATAGCGGTAACAGGGTAATACTAAAAATTTATGCTGAGGTATTGAAAGGTAAGAACGACAGGCGTTGGCGTATAGAACATGCGCAGGTGATGAATGAAAATGATTATTCATTATTTAGAGACTATAATATTATACCTTCTGTACAACCCACACATGCAACAAGCGATATGTACTGGGCAGAAGCAAGGTTGGGGCAAACACGTATAAGAAATGCGTATGCGTATAAACAATTACTGGAAACAAATAACTGGATGCCGTTGGGCACCGACTTTCCGGTAGAAGACATTAGTCCGTTCAAAACATTTTATGCTGTTGTTGTAAGAAAAGATTCAAAAGGATTTCCTGAAAAAGGATATCAAATGGAAAATGCATTAACAAGGCAAGAAGCAATAAAAGGTATGACGATATGGGCTGCAAAAGCTGCTTTCGAAGAGAACATTAAAGGAAGCCTGGAAACAGGTAAGTCGGCAGACTTTATTTTATTAGACCAGGACCTGATGACCTGTAAACCAGAGTTGTTGCTGATGACAACAGTAAAGGCAACATATATCAATGGTAAAAAAGTGTACTAATTCAACTATATGGTACACAAAAGAGTTAGTAGCTATAATTATATAACGGTTAATTTTAACCGTTATATAAGACATCGTGCAAAACTCCGACAACCATACTAATCATACCAACCTTACCAGGAAAGAATCAGAAGTTCTCATTGCATTATCAAAAGGCTATTTATATAAAGAAATAGCCGCAGACCAGGAAATTACCATTAACACCGTAAAAAAGCATTGTAAGAACATTTACAAGAAACTGCAGGTAAGAAACCGGACTGAAGCAGCAAGTCATTTTCTTCAGAGCAAAACTGCCTGATCATCGTCTTTTCCCTACTCATTATTCTCCCTGTTTAAATATTGATTCAAATTTTTTGTTGTAAATCAATTAATTACAAACATCCTATTTAAATTTCTTTCGTAATTATTAGGAATTGCACGTTATATCCCCCTACCTTTGCCGTCCGAAAAATAGCAACTGGCT
>Ga0209023_10000600_pt1 | contig 53783 bp, 48 predicted proteins | sample LakOneMetagenome_FD_187468 | JGI IMG/M metagenome (GOLD analysis project Ga0209023, IMG submission 187468) | Freshwater and sediment microbial communities from Lake Erie, Canada (SPAdes) (version 2) | ecosystem: Environmental > Aquatic > Freshwater > Lentic | place: Lake Erie, Canada... | reverse complement strand
AAGGATACCATTGGCTTGTGGCGTTACACATGGTCCGGTGGTAGATACAATGTAATTGAAAGTACCTGCTACGGTTGGCGTACCCGTAATGGTAATAACACCTGCAGCATAGGTTCCGGTTACACCTGCCGGTAAACCACTCACACTGCCCCCGGTGCCGCTGCCGCCTACATCGTAGCGGATATTTACAATAGGATTATTGATACAAACCGTTTGGTTATCATTATCGCCCGGCCTTAAAGCAACCGTGGCATCAGGGGTAATATTTACTGTAACCGATTGCCCGGTAATGGCCCGGGTACAAGGTGTGCCTACGGGTAATGCATTGGCCACACCAATTAAATTGTAAACAAACGGACCGGCAACATTAGTGGGTGCACTAATAGTATAAGAACCTCCGGTACTTGGCGGCGTTGTTTGTGTGGCTCCACCGTTTATGTTATAGCTAAAGATATATTCTGCCGTACCGCCTGTACCTGTAAATGTTACCGGTACTGGGCTGGTATTTATGCAGGTGGTTATATTGCCTGTCGCCGTTGCATTGGGGATATCTGGTAACTCAATAAATTGAACAATAGTGTCGCTTAAACAACCAGGTGTTGTTATACTAGCATGCCTGATTCTTTTTGCAGTACCTAACGCAATTGTTCCTGGTGTCGTAAACAGGTGAGCTTTGTATCTCAATCCATTACCAGAATAAACGGTTGTCTGGTTAGTAACCGGGTCATAAAACTCCCACCATTGCTTGTAAGTAGCCTTAGGTAGTTGAGGTGTAGTTTCGGTAACTCTTACAGAATCCATGTAACAACCAGGTGCTGCAGCGTTAAAGCTTACTATTGGTGGATCGCTTATTGTAATTTTGAAATCATACAATTTATCGGTACCACAACCTTCATTTGTGCTGCTATATCCGGTTACTAATAATGTATCAACTCCGGCAGCATTAAAGTAATAGGTTGTGGGTAAAGAATACCAGGTTACCCTTTTTCCATTCTTTATCGTTATAGAATCATAGGTCACCGTGCATGGCGAAGGGCATGGAGGGTAATACATTATGGGGAAATTATTCGGAACGATCAAAGAACGGTTACTCAAATCCCATCGTAACGAATCGAAACGGATAGCTACAGGTGGCGTTCCCTGTGTTGAATCTGGAATATAAAATTTAAATTTAAATGGAGCGTTGGTACAAACAGATGGTGAAGTTTCAATACCGTAAGTGGTTTCTATCTCTAGTTCTTTTGAAAGATCTTTCACATTCGTGCCTGCCGAATATGCATAAGACTCAAAATTTCCACCCTGGTATCCATAGATCACTGCATTAAAACCGGTATCAGCAGTTAAATAACGAGAACCTGAAAAGGCAGTTGTGAACATATGCCTTAAGTAAGAATAACCAGGAATATTGGGAGCCGGAACAAAAGCTGTTGTAGGTGCAACACCGTCAATTTTAAAACTTCCCGCCGAAACTGTAGGAATTAAAACATTAATCCATTGCCGGTTAATATTCTGTTGTGTTGAAGTAAATACAGTTATATCTTTAATATTTTGTTCTATCGGATTAAGAATAACCATATCAGGATCGCCGTTATTAGATCCTGAGCATGCGCTGGTTTGCAGATAGTGAGCCACTGAGATAGGTTTGTCTGCAGTTATGCTAGATACAGCATTTAACAAAACAGGTGCAGATGTAAACGGAGTTGGCTGCACTCCCCCATAAACCTCCCCTGCGTTTAATGTTGCAACTACTGTCCCATTTATTGATACTGTCGTATTATCTTCTGAAGCCATAACCCTGAATGGGTTTCCCCTGTTGGTATAATCTCCAAAAGGAATAAACCCATAGTTTTTTCCCCAGGTACTTACAGGATAACACTGTTGGAACAAAGGATCGTAGGAAGTTCCAGTGCAATTAGGACTACTTGTTCCAATAGTTACTGCAGAATTACCCGAAAAAACTGCGATCGGCAAACAAGTGCTTGATCCGGAAGCAATTGATTCAATTAAAGTGCCGGTAACATCTGACGAGGCTTGGTATTGATACATATCTCCTACATTCGGAAATACTATTGTAAATGTTGTGCCTTTTGTGCCATTCGAATACGGAGTGACTTCTACCTGGGTATTGGGTTGTGTTGCGATAATCTGAAACTGAGATCTTGAATTTTGCCCGCCCCCGCTTGTTGCGGTATGTGTAAAACTAAATGCACGGTATTTTTTACCCAGAACATTGGTTGGTAGTAACAAGGTAGCAGCACTACGTGCATTACCGTATTGTTGGGCATAAGCAACTACAGGAGGCTGACCCGCATTCACTTTTATTCTTATTGATTTTTGTATAACCAGCCCCGATTCTGCGTTGCTAATGTGCGCATTTGCATAAGGAATATTAATAGGAGTAATACCGTTTGCAGCTACGGTAAAAGGGGCAGAAAATGAACCATTGGTTATGGTTACCATACCACTACTGGCCTGGTCAGAAGTTATCCAGATTGTCATCTGTCCATTAGATCCTGATGGAATGTGGTTTGGGAAGCAAGTCCAAAATTCCATCCCTTTATTACTAAAATCCTGACCGAATGCAGTTACGGAACTTACAAAAACTAAAGCGAGAAGTATTATTTTTCTCATATATGTTGGTATAAAATTAGGTTTGCAATGTATTATCAGCCCGGTAAACCGGATGCTGCTATTTGAGGTAATGCTGCCTTACAAGGATAAAAGAAATTAACAGTTATTTCACATTCGGGTACAAAACCAAATGTAAGATTTTAAAATGAAAATAGCCGCATTTGATTGCGGCTATTTTTTGGGTTTCAGGCCATTATGTGGATACTGTCTTCATAAACTACATTTCAAAATCGATGAAGTCTGCTGTTATCATTTTTTGGATCCCCGATTTCGATAGCATCAATGTCCTTTTACGGATACCTGATACGCAAAAACAAGTCAGGCGAAAGCCCGCTTTCACCAATATCCTGTTAAGCCTGTACGGGAACTTATACAGAACTTACAGGGAATTTATAGGGAAGTTATAGGGAACTTAAAGGGAAGAAGAGCCCTGGTAAATCCTCAGTAGCACTATAGCAAATCCCCATTTCCTTCATACATAAGCCAGGGTCTCTCCCACCTATCTATAGAGAATGACGCTATTGCAAATTGTTACCCGGGCACCCACAGACTGCCAAAAACAAAAAAGCCGCATAGAAATGCAGCTTTTGTTAAGAATCTCTCGATTCTGTAACCCCCAAAGAAAACATCGTAAACCAAGCACTTACGTTCAGTCACCCGGGGGCCGGGTGGTAAACGTTGATAAGGGTTTTATTAGTGTGCTGGTTGTAAAATCATTTTATAATTATAATATCTATTAAAATCTTATTGTATATACTCCTGGTTAATTCAATCAGTTTGCCTGTTATTGCTATAAAACTTTAGACCCGTATTCACTGGTATTGGTTGCTTTACCGGCTGCAGTTTATAAACAGTTACCAGTTTCAGCAAATTCGCCTTCAACCCATCTGTTATTTTATTAAAACTTATCATACTTAAATATTTGATACTACCTTGTAAGATCAGTCTTTCCGCTTGATCTTTCTATAACCTGCCTTGATAGTGGATTTATTATTTGAAATACCTGCATTACCGATAGCCAGACGGCCATCATCCCTGCTCTTTATGCCAGAGTTAATTTTGGTGAACTCAATTCAGTTCCCAGGATCAGCTCAGCAGGATTCAATATACCGGCAGAAAGGTCTTTTGAACCGGCTGCCGATACATTGATCTTACTCATGCTTATAGTTTGTTTGGATAACAATACCTGGCTGTTTGGATAAATAGTTACTGTTGTATTCATTTGTACGGCCATTACTGCACTGTAATGAACCTGGTTGTCATTATCGATCTGTTTAAGGCGGTAGTAAACAGTTTTACCTTTTTTAACATCGCCTGCAGCTTCTTTAAACTTATAGCTTTTACCGCTGTTGGTTCCGGTGGCAGCAAAACCATCTAAAACCATTGCTACAGTTTTAAACACTTTCATATCAGTTGAGCGCTCTACCTCAAAATGACTGTTATTTAATTCAGATACAGTAACCCAGTTGATAAGTACTGAATTATCAGTAGCAGTAGCTGCCAATGAAGCATATTCTATACCCGGGTTGTTTGGAGTTGTATATTTTTCAGATGCATTTGCAGTAGCTGCAAAGAACAGAGAAGACAATGTAAAAACAGAACTTAAAAGTCGATTGACTAATAATGCTAATGTAAAAGTTTTCATTTCCTGTGGTTTGTAGTTTCAAAAAAGTACAAATAAGGCTTTGGCAGAAATTGATTTACCGAACCGTATCTGGTTGGTTTTTTAGAGGGGAATTGGAGGTTAAGTTTCGAAATTCAGAATAACCGAGGTAACAGTCATTGTTGATTTCAGCACAAACATAATACGTTTTTCGGAAAGCGCAAATTTTTTTGACCGTAATTTTACTGTAAATAGAGGGCTACTACGTAAAAAGGGTTGTTTTTTAGACAGTATTCATGATTTATCGGGTGAACCTGTAGAAATATCTAAAAAACAGGATTAAAATTTAGAAATTTATTTTTTGATACATTCTTTTTTTAAAGGATACAGCTAAAAAACAACCTTTTTCTGCATTCAAATAAGCCCTTTCCTGAAAAACCAAACCAGGATGCAGGCCAATCCCCGGCACCTTAAATATCCAGACTTACATGGCTAACACAATATCCATCCTGGTATTTTTGATATGTTTAGATAGCCTACCTGTAGTTAATCAATTCCATGATCTTCATTTCCGTTTTAACCTGGTACATATATTCGCCCCAGCCAGATCACTCCCATAAATTCCAGGCTTCGGTCCAACGGTACTTATTTGAAGAACCGCCATTTTGGCCTATTTCAGTTTTCATCAAAAAATAAAATGCCCTGCCTGTTTTATATTGAAAAGCTAAATCCTCAAAGTATATACCATCGCTTACATGAAGATCCGGGCAATTGTTACCATGATAAGTTTAATACAGCAAGATTTATAGGAATATTAATAATTACCGAAAGTGGTTTAGCATTAAATCAAGATATCTATATAAATTTCAGCTGCTTATAATTTTTAAAGTAATAAAAATGTGAAAATTGCTACTTTATACAAATTCAGGCATATTATTTCAATTTTACGCTCCGAAATATTAAAATCAAATATTTTATTAAATCTCACAATTAATTGTATATCATATTTTTAAACTAATTTTATAAACTCTAACAAAATTAGTTTGTTTTTTACAGGCTAATTTTGAGTACCGGGAGCAAATGTTCTAATATTGTTAGCAACCATATTTGCCCACTTCAAAGCTGTTTATTGCCAATCAGATTTCTTACCTTAAATTACAGGCAGAAAAAATGATCATGAAAATAAGAACCCTGCTCTACCCTGCTGCTTTTTTATTGATGGTATTTTACACGACATCGTGTCAGGCTCCCAAGGAGCTCGTGTACCGCGATTTTAAAAACCTGAAAGTGGAAAAAGTTGGATTTGCAGCAACTACGCTGAAGGTTGACCTCATTTATTACAACCCCAATAATTTTGGGTTGCAGCTGAAATACACCGACCTGGATATTTATGTAGACAATAATTACCTGGGGCACAGCGCCCAGGATTACCAGATCACCATACCCAGGCTGGCAGAATTTACTATGCCCCTGGCCATTGAAGTGGATATGAAGAACCTTTTAAAGAATGCCTTGCCCACCCTGCTGGGCAAAGAAGTGATGGTAAAAGTGACCGGTACGGTCAAATTAGGTAAGGCAAATGTGTATAAAACCTTCCCGGTAAGCTACGAGGGTTTACAAAAGTTTTCTGCCTTTTAAGGGCATATTAAAAGGCATATTCAGCCTAAAAATAAAAGAGAAAGAAATTATTGCTTTATTACGGGTGTAGCCGCAGGATTTACTGCTGCAGCAGCTTTAGCTTTTGCCGCTGTAATTTCGGCCTTACATTCCTTGGGAAGCTTTTTAAAAACCGTTTCTTCTGCTTCAATATCATCGGCATCAAAACCAAGGTTGGCTATATCTGTCTTGATATTTTCAAGTGTAGTACGATCATTTAACCAGGTTACCGTGGTGGTATGTTTGCGGATATTCACCACAACAGAAGTAACACCTGGCTTGTGACTGATAAAGAATTCAACCTTTTCCTGGCATTTTTCACAAAGAATAGTAGGTGTTTTAATAACTGCCTTTCCAGATACGGGTTGGCTTTGCTGGTACTGCGAAAAGCCTGCTGTGGCAAATAAAAGGGCAATAAAACTAAGTGAAAATGCTTTCATTGATCAAAGATTTTAATGATAGGATAAGCAAAATTATTAAATCCCCTGCCAATTAGCAGGATCTGATCTCCAATTTAACAAGGTATTTTGTTCTGCTTCGGCAACAATGCCTTTTTCAAGTGCCAGCTCTATTAAGGTTTGGTAATTGGTAAGCGAATGATACGGGATACCAGCTGTTTTAAAAGCATTATCCGCAATTTCAAAGCCATAGGTGAATATGGATACCATGCCGATCACTTCGGCACCGGCAGCCTTTAGCACATCGCAAACCTGTAAACTGCTTTTTCCGGTACTGATCAGGTCTTCTATCACCAGCACTTTCCTGCCATTTTCCAGGCTTCCTTCAATCTGGTTGCCCAGGCCATGTTCTTTAGGTTTTGGACGCACATAGATATAAGGGTATTTGAGCTGATCGGCCGCCATAGCGCCCCAGGCAATGCCTGCCGTGGCTACTCCTGCAAGTACTTCTGCCTCCGGAAAATGCTCAAAAATAACACTGCACATTTCGCTTTTTATAAAGTCGCGGATATAGGGAAAAGACAATACCTTGCGGTTATCGCAGTAGATCGGACTCTTCCAGCCACTTGCCCAGGTAAAGGGTTGTTGCGGACTTAATTTAATTGCATTAATTTGTAAAAGCTTTTCAGCTACGGCTTTTTCGTTGGTCATACGGTAAAGATAATCAGGAATCAGGAATTGAGAATCAGGAATGTAGATGAACACCTAATTACCAACTTTTAACTATTAACTTTCAACTACTATGTATATCAGAATCTATTTTGGAGATAAACCGGTAATTCTTTGTGATAATATCGACAAGGAACTCAACGAGATACTGCACCACCCCGATGCGGTTTTTGTAGATGAAATAGCGCCCAGGGCCATTAAATCGATGCTGCACGAAATAAAGAAGGAGGAATTTCATGCAGGCGTATTGTGGCATAGCGACCTGCAAAAGTTGAAAGAAGTCTTTTTTAAGAACTTCCAGGTAATTGAAGCGGCCGGTGGCATTGTACAGAACGATAAAAAGGATATTCTTTTCATAAACCGGCTTGGCAAATGGGACCTGCCCAAGGGTAAGATTGAAAAAGGCGAAAAGGAAGAAGAATGTGCTGTAAGAGAAGTTACCGAAGAGACCGGTGTAAAAGGCCTGCATTTAAAAAAGAAGATCGGCGAAACCTACCATGTATATGATGCTTTTGGCAAACACTTTTTAAAGATATCGCACTGGTATTACATGACCTGTTCATCAAACCAGCAACTGGTGCCACAAACCGAAGAAGATATAACCGAGATAAAGTGGGTGAAAACAAAGGATATTAAAGAGCCCATTAAAAACACCTATCCTTCTATAAAAGATATATTGAGTAAGTTTTTTGATGAACCGTAGGCTGAGGTTGAGGTTGAGTATAACCCGGTCATCACATCATCAAATCACCTCATCACCAAATCATCAAATCACCAAATTACAAAGGCTTCTTCAAAATGGCAACCGTTAGCCTGCTTACACAAACCAGTTTCTGTCTTTCATCGTGTATTTTGATATCCCATACATGGGTACTGGCGCCAATATGCAGGGGTGTGCAGGTGGCTGTTACATAGCCGCTGCGGGCACTGCGTATGTGGTTGGCATTTATTTCAAGCCCTACACAAATGAATTTGGATGAATCGATCACAAAATGAGAGGCCACACTGCCAACAGTTTCGGCCAGGGCGCAGCTGGCGCCTCCATGTAGCAGTCCGTATGGTTGTTTGGTACGGTCATCTACCGGCATACGGGCTTTCAGGAAGTCATCGCCCAGTTCTACCCATTCCATACCTAGATGTTCGCCCATGGTTTTGGCTCCCAGCGGGTTTACATCGGGCAAAGCAAGTGATTTGTTGAACCAGATTGACATAATTGAAGCTTACATGAAACGGATCTGCCGCAGGCAAATCCCTATTTTTTCTTTTTAATAGATTGGTTTACCAGGTCGGGTAAAAACTGGGATACATCCCCGCCATTGCGCAATACATCTCTTACAAGTGTGGATGCAACTGATGTGTATTGGGGCAGACAGGTAAGGAAGATGGTTTCTATCTGCCTGTCGATACTGCGGTTCATATCGGCAATGGCTTTTTCGTATTCAAAATCATTAACGTAGCGGATACCACGCAAAATGAAATTGGCTTTTACATTCCTGCAGCAATCCACCGTTAAACCGTCATAAGCCAGCACTTCTACTTTTGGATTGTTCTTATAGATCTCCCGTATCCATTTTAAGCGCTGCTTTTCGCTGAACATCGGTTTTTTATTGGCATTGCGGCCAATACCGATCACCAGTTTATCAAACAGCGGCAGCGCCCTGTCAATAATATCGGTATGTCCCAGTGTAACGGGATCGAATGTGCCGGGGAATAAACAGATGCGGTTCATGTGAATGATTTGGTGATTTGATGATTTGATGATTGTCAGTCAGGCTTTTTTCCTGCCAGGAGATACAATGCTGCCATACGCACAGCCACGCCATTCTCTACCTGTTGTAAAATAATTGATTGATCACTGTCTGCCACATCACTGTCTATCTCTACCCCGCGGTTGATGGGCCCCGGGTGCATAATTACAATTTCTTTCTGTAAGCCATCCAGCAATTTTCTGCTTACACCATAAGCCAGGTTATATTCCCTTAATGAAGAAAACAAAACCTGGTTCTGCCTTTCCAGCTGAATGCGCAGCACATTGGCAACATCGCACCACTGCAATGCTTTTTTGATATTGTACTCCACTTTTACGTTCAATGCTTCAGCAATGTATTTGGGTATTAATGTAGGCGGACCGGCAACCATCACTTCGGCACCCATTTTATTTAAAAGATAGATATTGCTGAGCGCTACCCTGCTGTGCATAATATCACCGATCAGTACGATCTTCTTCCCTTCCAGGCTGCCCAGTTTTTCTGTTATAGATAAGGCATCCAGCAAAGCCTGCGTAGGATGTTCATTGATACCATCGCCGGCATTTACAATAGCTGCAGGAATATGTTTGGCCAGGAAATGTGGTGCTCCGCTGGCACTGTGCCGCATCACCACCATATCCACCTTCATGCTTAAAATATTATTTACCGTATCCAGCAATGTTTCTCCCTTTGCAGCAGAAGAACCCGAGGCCGTAAAATTGATAGTATCGGCGCCCAGCCTCTTTTCTGCCAGTTCAAAAGATATCCTGGTACGGGTGCTGTTTTCGTAAAACAGGTTTACAATAGTTACATCACGTAAGGAAGGAACTTTTTTAACGGGTCGCTGTAAAACTTCTTTGAATTGCCGGGCTGTTTGCAGAATTAATGCAATATCGGAAGGAAGCAGATCTTTAATGCCCAGTAAATGTTTTGTACTTAGTTGCATTAAGCAGCAAAGCTATCGTATTATTTAGATTGACCAAATTTTTATATAAAACCGGTTGATAGTGGTATGGCTTTTTTATACCCGCAGCTGCAGAAAAAACATACAAATCGCTTACTGATAAAAATCATAGAATACCACAACAAATGATGATAAAAACTGACTGATATCCTATATATCACCAACCACGGCAACTAAGTTTGTATAAAAAAAAACAAATGGAAAAACACAATCTGCACCAGGATTTTCCTGAATTAGACCAGAAGATCACCGACTACAAAGTTAACAATCCATACTTCAGAAAACTGTTTGATGAATACCAGGAAGTGACCAATGAAGTGTACCGTATAGAAACCGGTACCGAAATAAGCAGCGATGAAAACCTGCATAAACTGAAAACACACAGGAGCTACCTGAAAGATGAGTTATATACTTTACTTCAGCAGTAAGAAGGTGATCATGATACAGAGGCGGTTGTTTAATACAGTTATTGAACAGCCGCTTTTATTTTGTCAATACAAAATAACTTCTTCGTTCTGCCAGTTAACTTTTACTTTTTGAGAGGTAACAGAATCAATAGCCTTGCCGCAATAATCAGGCTGAATGGGCAGTTCACGGTTAAAGCGCCTGTCAACCAGCACGCAGAGTTCTACCTTACGTGGCCTGCCAAAATCCTGTATGGCATCCAGTGCGGCACGTATGGTGCGACCGGTGTAGAGTACATCATCTATTAAAACCACTTTTTTGCCTTCAATAGAAAAAGGGATATCGGTGGTATTGGCTATATGCAGTTCATCTCTTACATCATCGCGGTAAAAAGTGATATCCAGCACACCGTACTGCGGCTTTTGATCCTGCGCAAGCTGCTGAATGCACTCCATCAGTTTATTGCCCACCTGCACGCCACGGGGCTGCATACCTATGAAGACCGTGTCGTTCATATCTGCACAGTTCTCCAGCAGCTGGTGCGCCAGCCTAAGGATGGTAAGATGCAGTTGTTGTTTGTCTAAGATCGTTTTCAATAGTAAATGTTGTGCTTCTGATTTTGATGCCATTATTTTCCGCCCTTCAACTGCTGCTGCAGGGCTTCCAGTTCATCCCACTTTTCATTAGCCGCCAGCTTTGCCTGTTTAGGCCAGGTACCCGGGTTGTGCATGCTGTATTTATTTCCGCCAGATTCCAGTATCGTTTTTAAGTTGGTGATCGTTGACCTGGAAAGATCCTTGTAACTGCAGATCTTATGCTTGTACAGCAATGCCTCTATCTTTTTACCTATCCCTTCTATTTTAGTAAGATCTTCTTTTACAACAACCGGTTTGGCTGCAGCTTTGGGTTTGGCCGTTTTTGCCTTTGCTTTTTTTGGAGCAGCTGCTTTTTTAGCTTCAGTAATAGCAGGCACCCGCACAATACAATTCACTACCGGGTAGCCCTGCATTTCGGAAGTAATTTTTTCTGCATCATCATTAACCCAGCGGCCATTGCTGAGCAGGTAGCGGTATTGGTATTCGTTACCTGCAGGCAGTTCCACTTCCGCCGTCATAGAGCCATCGGCCTGTTTTTGAAGATAAATACCCTCCTCTAAATTCCAGTTATTGAATTCACCCAGCAAAACACATCCCTCGGCACCTATAACATTGGCCGCAGGTAAGGTGAATGTAATTTTCGTTGTCATTTTTGTACTTATTTACTTTTCTGTATCTTAAGTTCCTCTATGTGAAACCTATCTTTTCTATGATACTATGTGTTTCAGATTTGAACCACATAGGGTCATAGGTACATAGATAAAACATAGACTTTATTTCTCCTGCAAAAACGGATAACGGTAATCCGTTGGTGAGTTGAATGTTTCTTTAATAGTACGTGCACTTAACCAACGATACAGATTCAAAATAGATCCTGCCTTATCATTGGTACCGCTGGCCCTGGCGCCACCAAAAGGCTGCTGGCCTACCACCGCACCGGTTGGCTTATCGTTGATGTAAAAATTACCGGCACTGTTGCGCAGCTTTTCTGTTGCCAGTTCTACCGCAAAACGATCACGGGCAATTACTGCACCTGTTAATGCGTAGGGCGAGGTTTCATCAACCAGTTTCAGCGTTGCTTCAAACTTATTTTCATCGTAAATGTAAACAGTTAATACCGGCCCAAACAACTCTTCGCACATGGTTACATAGTTAGGATCAGATGCTTCAATAATTGTTGGCTCAATAAAGAAGCCTTCTGTTTTATCGCACTTACCTCCTACCCAAATTTTAGCACCACTGTCGCGTTTGCGTGAATTCTTAATGTATCCTTCCAGTTTATCAAAACTCTTTTCATCAATTACTGCATTCACAAAATTGGTGAAGTCTTCTACGGTTCCCATTTTCATGGTCTTAACCTGTTCAACCAATTTCTTTTTTACCTCTGCGGCAATGTTAGATGGAATGTAAGCCCTGGATGCAGCCGAACATTTTTGTCCCTGGAATTCAAAAGCTCCTCTTGCCAAAGCGGTAACCACCACATCCGGATCGGCACTCTTATGTGCTATCACAAAATCCTTTCCGCCGGTTTCGCCCACAATGCGTGGATAAGAGCGGTACATGCTCATATTCTTACCAATGGTTTCCCACATCTTATTAAATACACCGGTGCTGCCGGTAAAATGGATACCTGCAAAATCGCGGTGATTAAAGATCACTTCACCAATGGTTGGGCCATCAATAAATACCAGGTTGATAACACCGTCGGGTAAGCCTGCTTCTTTCAATATACGCATGAACATCTGTGCACTGTACACCTGTGTGTTAGCACATTTCCAGATAACCACATTACCGCACATGGCAGCAGAGGTTGGCAGGTTGCCGCCAATAGCCGTAAAGTTGAATGGCGTTAATGCAAATACAAACCCTTCCAGCGGACGGTATTCCATCCGGTTGTTCATACTGGCGCCACTGATGGGCTGCTGGCGGTAAATATCACTTAAGAAATGGACATTAAAACGCAGGAAATCGATCAGTTCGCAAGCCGCATCTATCTCGGCCTGGAAAGCATTTTTACTTTGCCCCAGCATGGTAGTACCGTTAATGTAGGGGCGGTATTTTCCTGCCAGCAGATCGGCAGCTTTTAAAAATATATTGGCACGGTTCTCCCAGCTCATACCAGCCCATTTATCTTTCACCTTTAGTGCCGCATTAATGGCTTTGGTTACATGCTTTGCATCACCCACATGAAACTGCCCCAGCAGGTGCTTACGCTCATGCGGCGGACGGATCTCCATGGTATTACCGGTTCTTACTTCTTCGCCGCCGATATACATTGGCACATCGATCCTGGTGCTTTTTAATTCTTTTAAAGCAGCTTTAAGTGCCAGCTTTTCTTTTGAACCGGGTGCATAAGATAATACAGGCTCATTGGCCGGCATGGGGTAATAAAAATCTCCAAAGTTCATATTATTCGGTTTTAGATGATTATTCAGTTTTGCAAAGGTATTTCTAAAATGACATATAGAAACTGAAAATTATTGGCTTTGTGCTGTGTATTTTCTTTTAAAAAAGCATCCGGATGAAAAACACTGTTATGAAGAAGATATTGTTACCCCTGTTGCTGCTGGTTTGCTCACTGGCAGGCATGGCCCAGAAGGCACAGAAAAAATTTGACCTGGCATATGATCTTTATGAAAAGAAACAATACAACGCTGCTCTTCAGCAATTTTTGAATGTTTACAACAAGGGCATTGGAAGCCAGGAAGTGATTTACAGATCATATTATTTTGCAGGACTCATTTATTTGAATACAAATAATACAAGCGAGGCAAAAAAGGTCTATAAGGACATACTTTCAACAGATATTGAATCTTATGAGGAAGATACTGATTTGTGGGATAAACCTTTTTCAATTATGAAGCATAACAGTTGCAAGATACTTGCCGGGCTGGCTTTGAAAGAAAAGGACTACAAGCAGGCGTTTAAGTACTTAAGCATGGCTGATAAAGAATATCCATTCATACATTTTTGCGGAAATGCTCACGAATCCAATGCTATTTTCCTGGCGAGGATGTATGCAAAATGTTATGTTGGTTTGGGAGAAAAGGAAAAAGCTATCCAGTTACTTTTACCTTATTGTTTTTCCAACCACTATGCAGACAACAGCGAAGCTGCAGATGAATTAGTTGTTTTACTAAAAGAAAAATATCCTAAGAGTGAGCTTAGAAAACAAATTGCCGAAGCTAGGGAGGGATTATATGTAGAGCAGCCGGAAAAACAACCCTGGTTTACTCAAGCTTATGTAAATATTTTTGGTATAAAAGCTGAAGTAACCCTTTCTATAGATGGAAACAATAAAAATATTGTAAAGGAATTAAAAGGTAAAGCTTTGTACCAGTATTTCTTTGATCAGGAAAAGTTTGTAAAGAATTTGTTGAAGTAATTATGGCATTACTTAAAGTCATAATAATGTACAAGTAAATGTTGCAACGAAAATGATGAGAATTTAAACTGCTAGTCACCAAATATTGTTTCCGATTTTTACCACAAAGAACACTGAGTATTTCACAAAGTACACAAAGGTCTTTGTGCACTTTGTGCTGCATTTTCTTTGTGTACTTTGTGGTAAAATCTACGCTTCAGTCTCCTTCTCACTCATCAAATAAGCCTTAATAAACCCATCCAGTTCCCCATCCATCACCGGGCCCACATTGCCCACTTCATAATCGGTGCGGTGGTCTTTTATCATTTTGTAGGGATGAAAAACATAACTCCGTATCTGGCTGCCCCACTCTATCTTTTTCTTTTTGCTGTTGGCTGCATCCCGTATCTCGTTGCGCTTTTGCAATTCAATTTCATACAGGCGGCTTTTCAGCATTTGCATGGCCAGTTCACGGTTGCCCAGCTGGCTCCTGTCTTGCTGGCAAACCACCACAATGCCGGTTGGTATATGCGTTAGCTGTACCTTGGTTTCTACCTTGTTTACGTTCTGTCCGCCGGCACCACCACTTCTTGATGTTTCCATTTTCACATCAGCCGGGTTTATCTCAATATTGATGGTATCATCTACCAGCGGGTACACATTTACCGATACAAAAGAAGTATGCCTGCGTGCATTGCTGTCAAATGGCGAAATACGCACCAGGCGGTGCACACCACTTTCCGATTTTAAGAAACCGTAAGCAAAGGGCCCTTCAATTTTGTAAGTACAGGTTTTAATACCGGCGCCATCACCCCATTGCCAGTCCATTTCTGTAACCGACCAGCCCTGTTTTTCGGCATACATCCTGAACATACGGGCCAGCATTTCGGCCCAGTCCTGGCTTTCGGTACCACCGGCACCACTGTTGATCTGCATCATGGCTGGCAGTTCGTCTTCCGGCTGGTTAAGGGTGCTCTTAAATTCAGCTTCCTCTATTTTTTCAATGGCTGTGTCGTAGGCTTCCTTTACTTCTTCTTCAGTAGTTTCGCCTGCTTTCCAGAACTCGAACAGCACGGCAAAATCCTCTACCGCAGTTTCCACCGCGTTGTACAGGTTTATCCAGTATTCGTGTACTTTAATTTCTTTCAGAATGGCAGTTGCACGGGTGTTATCGTCCCAAAAACCCGGCGAAAGTGAAAGTTGTTTATCATTGGCTGCTTTGGCCTGTCGGTTAGCGACGTCAAAGAAACCTCCCCAAGACCAACACACGGTCCCTCATAGATTTAAGATGCTCGATTGTCATACTGCAAAGATAACTGAATAGGCAACAGCCCCCAAGGCTTTTTAATGAATACAGAACAACCAATTAGCATAAATATCCGTTTATATAGAAACAAAGCAGCTAACTGATGCAAGTTTTGATCAATAAATCCGGCAGGCCGGTACAGAATATTGTAAACAATTGCTGCTGCAAGCCAAAAAAAGTACTAACTTCCAAAGCAATAATAAAGGCCAGCCATAACGTGCTTACCGCCACTATGTAAAATATGTTTTGTAACAGGTACATATCTTTATTATGCCTTACAGTACTCATAAGCTGTTTGGGTGGCTATGCTGTTCATGCTCAGAATTGTCCGCCCAATATTGATTTTGAAAATGGCAGTTTTGATGGCTGGACCTGCTATACCGGCAATGTAGCTTCAGTAAACAATACCAATGTAATTACGTTTAATTCGCAGGGCGGCCCGGTAGTGGGCAGGCATACCATGTACAATTCATTATCGGCCAACGGCGTAAAAGATCCTTACGGAAATTTTCCGGTTATGTGCCCCAATGGAAGCGGCCACTCCATTATGCTGGGCAATAATTCGGCCGGGCGTGAGGCCGAAGGTGTTTCTTACGACTTTACCATTCCTGCCAATGCAAATACCTATAACCTCATTTATAATTATGCCGTGGTTTTCCAGGACCCCGGACATTTGGAATCGGAGCAACCCCGCCTTGAATTGCTGGTGCAGAACCTAAGCGATGGTTATGCCATCAGCTGCTCTTCTTTTTCTTTCTTTGCCAATGGCTCGCCTTTACCCGGCTTTCAGTTATCAACCAATCCCGGTGGCAATACCCCGGTATGGTATAAGAACTGGACTGCCGTAAGTATTAACCTGGATAACCTGGCCGGAAAAACCATACGCCTGTTCTTCAGAACTGCCGACTGCACCTTCCGCATACATTTTGGCTATGCCTATATTGATGTTAACAGCGAATGCAGCGACCGCTTTGAAGGTGCCGATTTTTGCCCCGACGATAACCAGGTAATTGTAAATGCACCTTATGGCTACCAAAGCTATACCTGGTATAACAATACCTTTACCCAGGTACTGGGAAACAGCCAGACACTTACCCTTACACCGCCACCGGCTGCCGGTACACAGATTGCCGTGGTATTGGTACCATACAGCGGCTATGGTTGCCTGGATACCCTGTACACTTACCTGTACGATACTTTAAATTATAAGGCCAATGCAGGGCCAGATAAAAACTCCTGTAATAACAGCCTGGTGCAAATAGGCGTGCCGCCAAAGCCTGGCTGGTACTACCTGTGGACACCCGTAATAGCCGGCCTGAGCGACCCGATAGTTGCAAACCCATTTGCCAATCCCGATATAACCACGGAGTACATACTAACCGTGCGCCATAACGGTGGCGGATGCAGAAGCAGCGATACTGTAATTGTAAATGCTGCCAAGCTATACGACAGCCTGATGATCACGGGTAAACTGGAATGGTGTATAGGCAGCGGCGACAGTACTATTTTAGAAGTATTGCCCTGCGATAGTGTGCAATGGCTGAAGAATGGCATTGCCATACCCGGAGCCACGCAAAAAAAATATAAGGTAACGCAAACCGGTACCTACCAGGCCCATGTATTCAGCTACCTGGGCTGCGATCTGTTTACCAAAACGGTTAATGTAGATATTTCGTCGATACCGGTGCCCAGCTTTACGGTAGATAAACCAGAGCAGTGTTTTGTGAACAACAAATTCAATTTTAAAAGTACCAGTACCAATGCCGTAGGCAATATGCAATACAAGTGGCTTACCGGCGATGGTTTTACAGCCACCAGCAAAGACCTGAGCTATAGTTACCGGAGTGCCGGCACCTATAAGGTTACGCTGATAGTGAACAGCAACAGCCAGTGTGCCGACAGCACCAGCATGAACGTTATCGTAAACGACAATGTATTTGCTGCTTTTGAAGTAGGTGCCGCCTGCATTAATGAGCCGGTACTGGCCGTAAACAAAACCAACGACCCCGGTACTTCTGCCGTGCGATATTTATGGGATTTTGGCAATGGCACCACCTCTACCCTGCGCAACCCGCCGGTACAGGTGTATAATACCGTGGGCGATTATGTAATGAGCCTGTCCGTTAGTACCGACCGCTGCCCCTTTCCCATCAGCACACAAAAAAGATTTGTGAAGATAGAGAAAGCACGCCCCGGCATTAATAACCCCGTGGCTTATGCCGTGGCCAATTTACCGCTTACGCTGCAGGCCAGGGCCATTGGTGTAAGCGCCCTGTGGGCACCCGCCACCAACCTGGATAATGCAGCCACCTATAAACCCGTATTTACCGGCGATGCCGAAAAAACCTATACCATTAAACTTACCACTGCAGCCGGATGTGTTACTGTAGATACGCAACTGGTTAAAATAAACAAGAACATTGTTATTTATGTACCTAATGCATTTACGCCCAATAACGACAGCCGCAATGATGTGCTGAAGCCCTTCACCATCGGCATAAAAGAACTGGTTTATTTTAAGATATTCAACCGCTGGGGCGAACTGGTATTTGAAACCAAAAAGCTGGATGAGGGCTGGGATGGCCGCTACAAAGGCAATCCCGTACAATCCCATACCCTGGTATGGATGCTGCAGGGCATCGGCGCCGATGATAAGATCTATAATGCCAAGGGAAGCACGGTGTTGATAAGATAGCAGGTTTTAGGTTGGTGGTTAGTTGTTTGTGGTTGGTGGTCGTTAAAGCTTGCAGCCATCATTTTACCAGGCAAACCAATACATAAAGCAATACTGCTAAAAAGATCATTAGTTTTGGGTTTTAACAACTGGCTCAACATATTATGCCCAACCACAAGCTTCCAACCACATCATCCAATCACCAAATCACCCCATCATCAAATCATCAAATCATCACATCATCCAATCATCAAATCACCCCATCATCAAATCAACAAATCGTTACTTCATCATCAACAAACCCTTCAACATGGTATCGCAGTTTGTAAGCACACACGATGTGCGGCTGCTGGGGCATCTGAATTTTGATTTTCCCGAAGGCACCCATGCCGTGGGGCGGCTGGATAATCACTCCGAAGGATTGCTGATATTAACCACCAACAAAAAAGTGACCCGGCTTTTGTTTTTGGGCGATGAACCGCACAAACGTACCTACCTGGTGCAGGTAAATAACGTAATGAGTGCCGAAAACCTGGAGCGTTTGCGTACCGGCATACCCATCCGCATAAAAACCGGCGTAACCTATACTACCAGCCCCTGCGAGGTGAGCATCGTAACCAACCCCGAAGAACTATATCCGCTGGGCGACCGCCTTACCGCCTGGCCTCCCTTTACCTGGCTGCTCATCACTATCACCGAAGGTAAATTTCACCAGGTACGTAAAATGATAGCCGCCACCGGCCACAAAACCAAGCGGCTTATCCGCATCAGTATAGAAGACCTGCAATTACACGGTCTGCCTGCCGGCGAAGTGCGGGAACTGGAGGAAGCGGAGTTTTTTGAAAAGCTGATGATTACAAACCATTGATGATCAATTAAAAGCCTGTAAAAGGAACTGCAGGGGTGCAGAAAGCTTTCGGGAACTCCCGAAAGACGTCGCAGGGGTGCGGCAAGGTTTCGGGAACTCCCGAAAGGCTGCCACAGGGGTGCAGGAAGGTTTCGGGAACATCCGAAAGGCTGTTGCAGGGGTGCGGCAAGGTTTCGGGAACTTCTGAAAGACGTCGCAGGGGTGCAACGGGGTTTCATGAATTCAGGAAGTACTCTGCTACTCCTGAGTTAATGTATTTTATATTATAACTTTTAGTAAATTGCATTGGCGCAACGAACAATAAAAAATGTATAACGCTAAAGTACTGATAACCAGTGTATATTTTGCAAAGTGAATAGCGTGTAATAACATCAATACTAATGTTGCCTGCTACCCTAAAGAAACAGCATTTATATTACAACTTACGACAAGCAAACATGGGAGTATTTAATTTTTTTAGCAAACCAAAATATAAACTGGCAGACAGTTTAATTCCTAAAATCTGCTTAACTCCTATTCCAAATGAAATAAGTTCTCTTATTGACAAAATTAACTGGGCAGACTTTGAAACAGCATACGGAAATGCAAAAAACACAATTCCATTTTATTTAAAAAACTTATTCTGCATAGACACAGAAATTGCAATGGATGCGACTCATCAACTATGGTGTTCACTATGTCATCAGCATGCTTTCATTTCTCCAGCTTCTTTGCCAGCATATGACATTTTAAAAATTGGGTTACTAAACCTTGATGACAAATTTAAAATCGAAATCTTAGATATTTTTCAAGGATTTTCAGACTGTACAAGCAACGACTATTTTGCTAACACTAAACACCCCCCAGAAAAATGGGAGTTGGAACTAAGGCAAAAGCTAATTTCTGACATTGACATTTTTAATGAATTGTCAAGTAATAATAATGAAGAAATTTCGCATTTTGCAACAACTATTTGTGAAGGCCTTTTGAATGCATCGTAACTAAGTGACATTAAAGGGCAGCAGGCAACATGTGGTTTTATGCAAGTTAGGCAGGACCAGCAAACATCAGCCAATTGCAAATCCAGGCTGTGGTTCGGGCTAGACAAACAACTTTCAACATCAGTTCTTAAATTCAACTTTATATTTCAATCAGCAGCGGTTATCGGTGGACGGAATACTAATTCCCAACCTGCATAAAGCCCTGCTCGTTGTGTGTAATATCAAACGACATCTCCGATACTTTGAAAATTAGTGACTTGACATATAAGGTTGTTGCATTTTCCGAAATCTCTAATTTCGACACAGACGAATGTGTTGATTGGGCAACAGAAATGATTTTTTTAGGACACGACACGCCTTCTCTTTTAATCTTAGCTGGACTTGGCAAGCCGACAAATTACTTTGAAGTTGCTGACTATTTACCTGAGGTTTTATCATCGTTAAACCTGACACAGAAAAAGGGAGACGAAGCAACAATAAGTTATTGCAGTTACTACATAAATAAAATTGCGAACTCGGACAATATCAGAAATAATCTTACACACGTTTATAAATTTTGCCAAGCCAGGGATTATGAAAAATTAGTTTATGATTTTTATCTGCTTTATTGGGCATGGGACGATATAGACTATGGAAATGAGTATACTCCTTATTGGGAGAGTGCTAATAGAGATAACATAGAAAAAATTGTGGTTGACACTGCAAATAAATGGCTAGAAGAAAACGAGCAACACTACACACAACATTAGGCTTTGTGCAATTGGGGCATGACGTTGCAACAATCATCGGCAGTATGTCTCGTCCTGAAATAGGTTGACTACAAAATCAACCAAAATGGACTTAAAAGACCAGATCATTCAGGAGTATTTAGCCCAAGGCTCCGCCGCTGTAGTTGTTCCTATTCACCTTCGGCCACCCTCTAAACCAGCAAACGCCGCCGCCTCGTCTCCCGACGAGCGGCTATACATCGAAAAGCTGCTATAATTTTCAATTCATTATCCGTAATCAGCAAAATAAAAAACTAACAGCGGGCTGCTTGTTCCCGCTCGTCGGGAGACGAGGCGGGGGCATAAAAATAGCAGCTGCTCTTTTTTCGTCTTTGTTGTTCTTCGCCCCAATCATCGCACTCACCTTCGCCGTCGTTGGTCTTATTCCCAACACCCCACCCGCTCATCATCAATACATCCCCCATTTACTCCATTTATTTTACCTTCATACCCTCAATTAAAAATGCAGCATACCATGGCAGGTAAAAAGAAATTATCAGCAGCAGAAACAACAGCACTGTTAAGCACTTTAAAAACCCGTTTTGAAAAGAATATGTCACGCCACAAAGGCATGGATTGGGCCAAAGTGCAGGCCAGGCTGGAGGAAAGCGGCGATCAACTATGGTCGCTCCATGAAATGGAGAAAACCGGCGGTGAACCCGATGTGGTGGCTTACGACAAAAAAGCCAATGCCTTTGTTTTTTATGATTGCGCTGCCGAAAGCCCCACCGGTCGCCGCAGCGTTTGTTATGATGAAGCAGCCCTGGATGCCCGTAAAGAAAACAAGCCAAAGACCAGCGCCCTGGCCATGGCAGCCGCTATGGGTATTGAACTGCTGACCGAAGCACAATACCGGGAACTGCAGCAGCTGGGGAATTTTGATACCAAAACCTCCAGCTGGGTAGCAACGCCTGATAACATCCGTAAACTGGGCGGTGCCCTGTTTTGCGACCGGCGCTACAATACCGTATTTGTGTATCACAATGGTGCAGAATCTTATTATGCAGCCCGGGGGTTTCGCGGACTGCTGAAAGTTTAATGAACAAAACAAACCACATGAACCCGAAAGTTGATTTTTATTTCAGCAAGTCTAAATGGCCCAAAGAGCTGGCCCAGTTAAGAGCCATTGTGCTTGATTGCGGACTTACCGAAGAACTGAAATGGGGCTGCCCCTGCTATACTTTTGTTGCAGGTAACAAGCCCGCCAATATTGTTTTGATACATGAGTTTAAGGAATACTGCGCCCTCTTATTCTTTAAAGGCGCCCTGTTGCAAAACAGCAGCGGCATTTTAATACAGCAAACAAGCAATGTACAATCAGCCAGGCAGGCACGCTTTACCACGGTGGCCGAAATTGTAAAACAAAAACGGGTACTGAAAGCCTGTATTTACGAAGCCATTGAAGTAGAAAAAGCAGGCCTGAAAGTAACTTTAAAAGCGCCCGCTGAATTTGCTGTTGCCGAAGAATTTCAGCAGCAGCTGAAAAAAAATGCCGCACTTAAAAAAGCCTTTGCTGCATTAACCCCGGGCCGCCAAAGGGCTTACCTGCTGCATTTTTCGGCACCCAAACAATCGGCCACCCGCCAATCGAGAATTGAAAAATGCATACCGCAGATACTGAAGGGCAAGGGATTGAATGATGATTATGTGGCATCAAAAAAATAAGATACCGGCATGGCTGCGCTGAAACGTATAGCCGGCAGGCATTTATTAACATTTTACAGCTTATTAACTAAGTTATTGTTTTCAATTGATGCCAATACCTTAAGTTTGCCACAAACCCAGCCCTGATGGAATTGAAGTACGTAAGAAATATTCAGTTTACCCGCCTTATAAAATGCGATGGACAGTTAAAGGAATTTAACTTCAGAAAACCCAATGGCAAACAGGAAGGCCCTTTTACGGTAGATGTAATTGATGCCAAAGGCAACCGCATCATTTTTAATATGGAAATGGTTGATGGCGCCTGGAAGGTTACCACGGCGGATCTGCCGGCCTGGGTAATGGAAAGCGAAGCTGCTTTTCACGAGATCATAGAAGAAGAATTCAAATCGGCATAAACAGCAAAAACTCCTTAAAAAGAAAAAGCTTTTGTTCATCAGAACAAAAGCTTTTTTTATGGATCGTTGTATTAATTAAAACTCAGCAACAACGCTGATCTTTGGTTCTTTGGCAACTTTACCAGCAGCAATAGCACCACCGGTAACTTTGTAATCATCCAGGTTAATGGTAAAGTCTGAAGTAGCTTTTATTTTACCGCCGGCTACCACAATAGTTCCTTTTGCTTCAACTGGTTTTGTTTCACCGTGAATTGTAAGGTCGCCGCTTACAGTTACCGCATAAGTACCGTCTTTATTGAATTTTACATCTTTCAGGTTGGTAATGGTTCCTTTAAAGGTAGCGGTTGCAAACTGGTCGCTGTCCATCCAGCCCTTGCTGTTAAAATGGTCCTGTATCATCGGGTTGGTAAATGCAAAACTTTTAATAGCAGCTTCAAAGGCTACAGCACCGGTTTTGGTATCCAAAGATGCAATAACGGTTTTGTTTTCGGCCTTTGGTAATGCATCTTTAGGAGTAGTTGCATCAAAGTTTACCGTTGCAGATGTTGTTGTTTTCTTTTGTGCAAACAGCAAACCTGTTGCCATTACCAGTGCTAAAGAAAGGATCGTTTTTTTCATTTGTTTGATTTTTATATTTAAAAGTTAAAATTATTTATTGGCAGCACATCGCTTAAATGTGATGTACTCTGCCTCCAGTATACTGCTGAAAGCCCCGTTGCTGCAGCTTCCTTTTATAGATACCGCCTGGCCTTCCTTCATGGCTTTGGCTTCCGGCAAATGCTGCTGCTGAAAAGCAAAAATAATATAGGCCCCGTTGGTAGTATCTACCATTTTAATATTGGCCGTGGTATCTGCCATTTCAACTGCCGATACGGTTCCGTTTACCACGATCACCTTTTCGGAATATTTTTTATTGGCAGCCGCCATGTCCTTTTTAAATTCTTTGATGAAATCCATGGCATTTACCGTATAGTCTGCCTTCACCGAAGCCGTATCGTCGTATTTAAGCGTAAACAGGTACCAGGCCAGTCCGCCACCAGCCAATATAAGCACCAGCAATGCCAGCAGCCATTTTTTGTATTTTTTGAACATGAGAGTATTTCTGTTTAATTCGCCTTATTGGTAAGCAAATATATAGTGTTTAAACATTGAATCATCAATTTTATCCGTTTTGTTTTCCTCAAATATGTTAATTTTCAGCAAACATGCCTGGTTGTACTGCTGAAAACGCCTTGTAATTGGCAGGTAATTTGCTTTGGCATACTGCTTTAACAGCCTGAATGCTGTATAACCATATAAAAACCTATTTGTAAAGCCCAGTTGTTAATTTTGCAGTACATGATGAGGAACCAGAAGTTTTTAATACCCCGATACCGGTTGAAGTACAGTGTACGCCTGCTGCTGTTGTTGTTTATTTTTTTTGCATGCAGTTTATCAGCCGGCAGGCTTTACGCAAAACCACCGGGTGTAATTGGTACTGTTACCTCCACACAGCAACAGGCCATTGCCTATATTGACAAGATCAGCGAACTGAAAGCCAGTACCCACTGGCCCAATATAAAGCCCGACCTGTTCCTTAAAAATCTGAAGAACAATATTTACAATCCCATTAGTATTTACCCCGGCAAAAGCACTAATTTTTGCGGTTACGGGGCACTTACTTACCTGTTTTTGCAGGATGACCCGCTGGGATATGCCACCCTTCTGATGCAGTTGTACAGCAACGGCAAAGCCACATTCAGGCAGGTGGTACTTGACCCCTCACCTGCTATTAAACAGGAAGCCGGGGACCTGAAATACAAAGGCCTGCTGGATATTAACCCGGCCGAGCAGATGTGGTACCTGGTACTTGCCGATCATTACAAAGGCTACCTGAACTTCTTTAATAAACAATATGATGAGGGCGATGAGAACCGTTTCTGGGCTTCGGTTAACTATGCCAAATTCAACCGCATGACCAGGGAACTGCTGCATTATAATTCAAAAGCCATGGGCGCCGACCTGATGCGGCCCAAGCTACCCAGCCTCTATAACTATATCAGCGAAAAATTACAAACAGGCATTGTTGTGCTATTCATCAATAACCGCATTGTACATAAGAAAGACCATATCAGGATAAAACTGGGCGTGCCTACCCATTTTATTGTTGCCGAAAAAATAAGCATACAAAATGATGTGATCACTTTTGTGTACTGGGATTATGGCCGCAAAACACAGTTACAGGTATCTTCCGATTTTTTTAAGCGGATCGTGTTTGGTATTACCTGGTTCACCAAAAAAGAAACGGATGCTAAATAAAAATCTAACCATATTATTTTTACTCTTTAGTGCCGGCGTGCTTTTTTCCTGCTCACCTAAGAATATTTCTACCAGGTATTATTATGAAAATGAGAAAACGCTGGATAGGATCGAAGAATCCTATAAGGCACTTTACCCCCTGGGGCCCTTTAATGTGGGTTTTACCGACCGTGATTTTAAGACCGTTTCGTTAGAGATCATTACCGATACCCTCAGTTATATTTATGAATTTGGCATTAACGAAACCCGTATCAGCGATACGCTGGCAGCCTATAACCTGAATGTAACGAAGATCAGCACATTGATCAAAGAAATGCATGATATACGCTGCACCTGGATCAGCTATTCGGATTATTATGTAGATGAGAAAAAACAGACCATGATCCTGATGTCGATAAAACCGGTAGCGCTGAAGTCATTATTCTCTTATGCCAAATACTATGTACTCTCCTACTTTCCGCAGCCGCAATATTTTGATAGCGAAGGAAGGTTGCTGGATAAAAGAAAATTACGCAGGCTGCGCAAAATAAACGGGGAGGTTTTTCACCGCATCAACAGCAAGGTTTGCTATTCTATTGCCGGTCATTTCCGTTAGATCAGGATCTCATGAACAACATTTTTACCGCAAAGAGTACAATAAAGAAACTCATGCTGTACCGCACAATACGTTGGTTACGTTCATTCTTAAAAAAAGCCTGGGTGGCAAAACCAGCCAGGTACACAATGGTACAATTGGTGATAAAACTACAGCCCATCTGAATGCCGCCCAGCACCAGGTTTTGGGTTAATACAGCTCCCCTTTCCGGGTGAATAAATTGTGGCAGCACTGAAAAATACAGGAACAAAGATCCTGGGTTAAGCAGGTTGCCAATAAATCCTTTCAGGTAAAAAACAGCATAACTTTTATCTGCTGCCATAGTTTCACCGGTTTTCCAGGCTATTGTTTTAAGGTTGCTGTAAGCCAGGTAAAGCAGGTAAGCAATTCCGCAGTAGCGCAAAATATCCAAAGCATGGGGCATGGCTACTAACAGGGCTGTTAAACCAAATACAATGGCTGTAATATGCACCAGGAAAGAACTTACGATGCCCGCCGCTGTTGCCCAGCCCGCCTTTCGGCCATACTCAAATGTGTAGGTAAGGTACAGCATCATATTGGGGCCTGGTGTAAGCGCAAAGCCAATTACAAAAGCCATGTAAACCAGTAGTTCGTTAAGCAACATGTTGTTTAGCCAATTTTCTTAATTGAATAGTTGCTTCACTTACCTTATTAAAACGCTCATCGTATTCCTTGTGCGTGGTTTTCATCATGCGGTCCCACCAGGTAAAATACAGGCCATAATTACCTTTAAAATACTGGTGATGCATATTGTGGTTAACAGAAGTGTTGAACCATTTAAAAAGCCAGTGTTTATTTGCGCCTGCAGGAAATAATTCAAATCCCAGGTGTCCATACACATTGTACAGCGTCATAAAAACCAAAAAGGACAGGATATGAACCAGGTGAACCGGGAATGTTAATGCAAAAAGATAAATGATACCCGACTCAACAAATGCTTCTGTTGGTTGAAAAGAAAAAGATGCCCAGGGCGATGGGTTGGTGCTTTTATGGTGAACCACATGAAAGAACGAAAATAATTTCGGATGATGCATGATGCGGTGTGCCCAGTAAAAATAAGTATCGTGTACAACCAGCATCAACGGAAATACCAGCCAGAAATAAAGCATGCTATGCTCATGTATGTCTTTATAAATGGTTGTATAGGGTTTTATGTAAGCGTTGTTTAAAACCAGTGGTGTTATGGCAAAAATGATGAAGGTTACAAAAGAGTAAAAGATCTCCCGTGCATAGTCAGCTTTTGCCGGCCATTTTTGCTGGATCTTTGCAAACAGTGCTTTATTTTTGTACAGCACATAAAAGAATAAGAATGCCCCGCCGCCAATAACAATATAGCGTACCAGGCTGATGATAAAAACCGCCACCGCCTGTCCCCAGGCATCGTAAAGAAGCCACATAATGCTTATTTATATTCAAAATAAATTTCCGTAGCGCCATAGCCATACAAATGGCTGTATTGGTTTACAAAAGATTTTACTTCTTTTTTCAACCGCAGTATATCATGTATCTCGTCACGCAGTTTACCGGCTCCTACTCCATGTATAACGGTCAATACCGGCTGCCGGTGTGTTACCGAAAGCTCGTAGTACTTTTCAAATGTTTTCAGCTGCATGGAAAGTATCTCAAAATTACTCAGGTGCTTCCAGCTGTCGGTTAGTTTTTCAATATGCAGGTCAACCACAGTTCTTGCCGGCTCCAGGTTCTGTTTTATTTTATGGGCATCATAGATCCTGAAGCCTGCATTCCCCAGTCTGCCCAGGTCAACCTTTTCTTCTTCCAGCCTGTCGGGGTAATCTTCCAGCAGCAGGTAAGAAAAGCCGGGCTTGTTTTCCAGCTGTATCTCTTCTATCTTTTTAAATAACTGTTTGGCCTTTAGCTTTAAAGAGGTTTCAAAATAAGGGGCTTTCTTTTTATCGGGTTCTTTCAGCGCAAACTCAAATTCAAAACGAGGGCTATCGCTCAGGTCTTCAAATTTTACATCATGCAGGTAAAAATCGCTGAGGGGCTCAAGTGTATTTTTAAGCTGAAAATCGCTGTTGCCGCCAATCATCAGGTCGTACGTAAATGTATAGGCCGTTTCATTCTGGTTAATGAGGTATAGTTTAAATTTCTCTACAATATCATCATCAAAAATATCCTTATCAAAAACAGGGATGAACGACAGCGAAACACCATTGCCTTCTTTAACCTTTGGCCTTGCCTTCTCTTTTTGAACATTGTCGATATATACCTTCTTCTTTTCGGCCTTGAATTTTTGAGAGAACATTTTAAAATACGGGAAGTCTATCTGGTCGGTATAGATCGGGAACTTTACGCCCTTTACCTCTACCAGTACCATTTTCTCGTTCATGATCTCCAATACAGTACCTTCTTCATCAGTAAGCAAAACCAGTATTTTATCGCCAGGTTGATATTTCATAAAAACTACATACGGTTTATAATATCCATTTTATAATTTGGGGTATTACAACCATTTTTAATTTGCAAAGATACAGTTATGAGCTGCTGTAAATCCGTAAAAAAATCAATTGTGGTAGTTTATGATATTTTATTTAAAAAACATTTTACCGAAATGCCCGGCAATGCATATTTTTAATACATTTATATTTTAATACCAAAACAATATAAGCCAACCCTGATAAAACATGATAAAGTCATTTTTAATTGCCGCTGTATTTTTAACCTCTTCCCTTTTCGTAAGTGCCCAAAGAGAATTAAAAAACCCATTAATAAACAGCAAAGAAGTTATTGCCAAAGGCATAGAACTGCATGATGCCAAAAAATACAAGGAAGCCATTGCTGAATACCAGAAAGTGCCAGCAAGTGACACCAACTATGCGGATATAATCCATGAGATGGTACTTAGTTATTATGCCGACAGTAATTATGTTGCTGCAGAAAAATGGGTAAAAAAAGGGCTGGAACGTTTTCCTGCAAAAAAAGTGGCACTGATGAGGCTGCTTGCAGATATTTATGATGATACAAAACGTATTGATGAAGCCATTGCTGTGTACGATTCGATACTGGCTATGAACAAGTACGACTATCTCACCTATTTTAACAAAGGCATTTGTTTATACCGGCAGGAAAAAGATGAGGAGGCCGAAGCCAATTTCAAGAAAACAGTGATGCTGAATCCTTATTATTCATCAGCACATTATTTTCTTGGGCAAATAAACCTGCAGAGAGGCAATATAACAGAAGCCATGATGTGCTTTACCAGCAACCTGTTTGTAAACCCGGGTAATAAATACTACGAGAAGTCGATTGGCTACCTGTCTTCTATTGCAAAAGTAAACACAACGGTTGATGAATACCTGAAAAAATACAAGCCCTCCGGTTCAAACAACTTTGAATCTGTTCAGGAGATCATCGTAAGCAAAATTGCACTGGATAAAAATTATAAACTAAAGGCCGACCTGGAAGACCAGGTAGTAAGGCAGATGCAGGTTTTATTTGAAAAACTGGAATTCATCGAAGGCGATAAAGGATTTTACATGCAGTACTATGTTCCCTTCATCAGATCGATATGGGACAACAAGAATTTTGAACCATTTATCTTTTACATTTTCAGCGAACTTAATATTGATAAGGTAAAGAACTATGTAAAAAAAGAGAAAAAAGATATTGAAAAAATGAATGGCGGGTTGTATGAATATTTCAACAACATACGCAAAACACAGGAGCTTACCGCATCTGAAAGAGATGCTACCCTGGTAAAATTTTACATTAAAGATTACCTGGTTGTTGGCAAAGGCGAATTTTTAAAAGATGAAAAAGGAGATGAAACATTGGTTGGCCCATGGGAATTTTATCACAAGAACGGGAAACTGAAATCGAAAGGTGTATTTGACAGAAGCGGTGCCCGTACTGGTGTATGGTCTTATTTTTACGAAGATGGCAGCCCGAAAGAAGTAAGCGCCTACGAACTGGATAAGGCAAATGGAAAAAGCGAAAGCTGGTACGAGAACGGAGTAAGATATTCTTTATCGGATTATAAAGACGATGCGCTTGATGGTGTAGAATATCTTTATTATTACAACGGCAACCTGCAGTCCATCATCACTTACAAAAAAGGAAAGAAAGACGGGCCAGCCAAATACTACACCGTAAATGGTACCTTAAGCAGTACCTGTACCTTTGCAAACGACCTGAAAGAAGGCGAAGCATTAGGCTACTACGAAAGCGGAAAGCTGTATTCAAAAACCAATTACAAAAATGATGAAGCTACCGGCAATTATATTGAATACCACGAAAATGGAAAAATACTAAGGACAGGAGATTTTGAAGCAGACAAAAACATCGGCCCCTGGAAATGGTTTTATGATAACGGCAAGCCTGAATACACAGGCAGTTATATAAATGGTGAACTGGATGGTGAATATCTTTCTTATTATAAAAACGGAAAACTGGAGAGCAGAACATTTTATAAAAAAGGAGAAATTGACGGAAAGCGTGAAGATTATGACGATGATGGTGTATTGGCCTGCGAAACTGTATTTGAAAGAGGCAGGTTCAGGGATATTAAGTTCCTGGATAAAAAGGGAAATGTGATCAGCAATACATCCAGCCGTAAAGGCAATGCCAATATTACTTTTTACAATGCTGATGGAAGCAAGACCAGGGAAAGCTATTTTACCAAGGAAGGTATGCAGGATGGCAAAGCAGTGTACTATTTCAAAAATGGAAAGATACAATCTGAGGTAATGTATAAAGATGGATTGGCGGAAGGCAAAAAAATGGTCTACTATCCCAACGGTAAATTAAAAGAAGAAGGAAACTTTTCAAAAGACAAGGCAAACGGTTATTTCATTACTTACTATGTTAACGGCACAGTTTCAGAAGAAGGCTGGTATGTAGATGGAGACCGCCAAGGTACTTTTTTATATTACGATCAACTGGGCAATTTAACCAGCAAACTGTATTACCTGAACGATGATGTACATGGTGTTGCCGAATATTATACACCAGACGGGAAACTGAACTACACTGAATATTACGACAATGACTGGTTTAAAAAAGTAGTACAGATGGATACCCTGGGTAATGTACTTTCATCATCTGAACTGGTAAAAGGACAAGGGAAGGTTTTGTTTAAACACTACAATGGCAAACCCTATTTTGAAAGCAATTACAGCCATTATAAGCTGAACGGCCAGTATAAAACCAGCAACGGAGATGGCTCTGTTTCCAGCATTGCCTGGTATAAGAACGGCAACCTGGACAGCACTTTTAAAGCCTGGTACAGCAATGGTAAAGTTCGGATGGAAGCTAAATATGTAAATACAGAACGTGCAGGCACCTGGAGTTATTATTACCGCAACGGCGTGCTTTCCGAAACTGAAATTTATGAAGATGGCAAGCTGAATGGTAAAGATGTGCAATACAACGAATCGGGCAACATCAACAGGGAGTATGATTTTAAAGATGGTGTGGTTGATGGCGCAGTAAAATATTATGGCGAAAACAAACAGCTTGCACTCGTCTTATATTTTACCAAAGATGAACTTACCGGCTACAGCTATGAAGACAAGACCGGTAACCTGGTTCCGGTAATTCCAGTGAAGTATGGCAGCGGCAGCATAACAGCTTATTACAAAAACGGCAGCAAAAGTGCCGAGCTTTCTTATAATGAAAGCCTGCAGGAAGGAAAAAGAATACTCTATTACAGTAATGGAAAGGAATATGTAAACAGCACCAGTGTAAATGGTACAGATAACGGAGTTAAAAAAGTTTACTATCCCAGCGGTAAAATCATGAAAGAAGAAACCTATGTAAATGGCAACCTGCACGGTGTAAGCAGGTACTATGCCGAAAATGGCAGTCTTATTTCTGAACTGAATTATTACAACAACGAATTTCATGGTGTATGTAAATACTATGAAGCCGGTAAATTAACTGAAACACTGGTATATCATTATGATATGCTGGAATCAAAAAAATAAATTTATACATGATCATACAATATTTCCGTGCTCGTTTTTTGCTTACAGTTGTATTACTGGGTGTCTCTTTTTTTGTAAAAGCACAAACGCTGGAGGAATTACAGAAACTGTATCCGGGTAAAAATGCAGTCTTCTCAAACGTTAACAGAAATGTTGACATTTCATACAGCAAAGGTGTACCAGTGGCTAAAGCCACCGAAGTGTCAGAAATGTTTATCCTGGACGATAAGGCAAACGGCATGTACAACAAGGATAAAGTGTATCATAGCAGTTTTAATGAGCTTAAAAAAGTAGAAGCCTATACAACGGCACCGGATGGCAACGGTACAAAAAAGATAAAAGTGAGTGAGTTTAAAACGCAGTCATCATCAAGCAGGGATATTTTTTATGACGATGCCAAAGAAACAAGTTTTGACTACCCGAGGGTTGTTAAAGGAAGTATTACGCATGTGGAAACAGAGCATTTTAATAAAGACATTCATTTTATTTCGCCCTTCTATTTCAGCAGCTACCTGCCCGTGGTAAATGCCACATTCAGCCTTACTTTTCCGGAAGACATGGATGTGAAGTACATCATTAAGAATGATGACAAAAAGAATATTACGGTTACTGAAACCAAAAAAGGAAGAAAGAAAAAAATTGAGTTCAGCGCCAGCCAGATCAAAGAGTTTGAATATTTTCCCGATGCGGTATCTCCATCCTATTATGCACAGCATGTAATAGTATATGTAACCCAGTATAAAAATGAGGATAATAATATGGTGCCGGTTTACAATACCGTAAATGAATTATACAACTGGAACGCCGGTTTTTTAAAAGATATCAATACCACGCCAAGTGAACTGCTAAAAAAGGTTTCAGACAGTATCTGCAAAGGAAAAAATACCGACATAGAAAAAGCACAGGCCATTTACTGGTGGGTGCAGAACCACATCAAATACGTGGCTTTTGAAGAAGGACTGGAAGGTTTTGTACCCAGGCAGGCCGCTGATGTATGCAGCAAAAGGTACGGCGATTGTAAAGATATGGCAAGCCTGCTGACAGCGCTTTTAACAACCAGTGGACTGAAAGCCTATTTCACCTGGATAGGCACCCGAAGTATCCCCTATACATACAACGAAGTTCCTTTGCCCATAACAGATAATCACATGATAAGCGCAGTGAAGATCGATGGCAAGTGGATATTTTTAGATGCTACCGACCCCAATTGCATTTTTGGATATCCAACCAGCGGTATACAAAATAAACAGGCGCTTATTGGTATCAGTCCCGAGAAATATGAACTGGTTACCGTACCGGTTGTTGAACCTGCCAAAAATACCATCATCGACAGTACTTTTTTAACCATCGACAAAAAATTACTAAAGGGTTTTGCTTCGGTAGATTACCTGGGTTATTTCGGCAGTAATATGTATAGCAGCCTGATGTTTAACAAAGGTGATGATGAACGGGTGTATGCCCGCCGCAGGATGGCAAAAGGCAGTAATAAGTTTATCATGAAGGATTACAAGATAACCTATACAGATACGTTGAACAAATCAGCCAACATCAGATCAAACTTTGAGATACCTGACTATGCCAAATCAATTGACGATGAAATATACATAAACCTGAACCTGGAAAAACTTTTCAACTACACTCCCATTGATACGGCAAAAAGAAAAATTGCAATTGAAAATGATTACCTGTCAAACATCAGGCAGGTGCATGTTTTAAAGATACCAGAGGGTTATGTGATGGAGCATTTGCCCCCCAATGTTTCTGTATCTAACGGCGTAGTGGATTTTTCAATCGAATACAGGCAGGTAAAAGACCAGGTGTATGCCACACAGGTATATGTTACCAAAAAACTGTTTATTGAAGTAGCCGATTTCGCGGCCTGGAATGCTGCTATCGCAAAAATAGCACCTGCCTACAAAGAAGAAATTGTACTTAAGAAAAAATAATTCCTAAAAACAAAACAAACTATGAAACTAAAACGTATTTGCCTGGCTGCGTGCCTGCTTACGGGTGCCCTAACATCCCATGCACAACTTGCAGGATTGTATGGCACTTCTTTTAACTGGACAGACAAACCTGTGCTGCATAAAATGCCCGAAAAATTTAAAGATGCCAGCGCTGTTTACCTGCGGGATGACCGCATTTATGAATATAAATTTGAAGACAAGAAAATGGTTCAATATAACCATGTATATAAGCTTATCAAAGTGGCAGATGATAAGGGGATCGAGATCTTCAATAAAATCTATGTTCCGGTTTATGGCACTTCAGAAGTGAATAACCTGAAGGCAAGGGTTATCAATTCATCGGGCCAGGTTATCAATGTTCCGGCCGAAAAGATCAAAGATGAAATGTACGAAGGTAACCGCTACCGCTTTTTTGCCATGGAAGGGCTTGACAAAGGCTCCGAAATAGAATACACGTATGTTACTAAAAAGAACCCCACCTATTTTGGTTCAGAAACTTTTCAGAGCGAAACCACACCCTATGCCAGGGTGAATGTATCACTGGTGGTACCCAAGCATCTTAAATTTGAAGCGATGGGCTTTAACGGGGTAACGGTTTTATCCGACAGTGTAATTGACGAAAGCCTGGTTACTGCAGCATATTCCGATAATATACCACAACTGGAAGATGAAAAATATGGTTTACCATCGCCGCATCTGCAGCGTATTGATTATAAGTTAAGTTACAACCTGAGCAGTAATAACAGTGTGCGGTTAAATACCTGGAACGAAATGGCCAGGAATGTGCACCGAAATCTTACAACACTTACTGATAAAGAAAAAAAAGCGGTCAGCAAATTTGTTGCTGCTGCCAATATTCCGGAAGGATCGAATGAAGAAACCACCATTGAGCTGCTGGAAGATTACATGAAGAACAAAATAAATATTGATGAAAAGCTTGTTAGCGAAAATGCTGAGAATGTTGAAGCTGCCATCAAATCGGGTAACACTAATAATTTTGGAGCCAGCAGGCTGATGATTGCCATGCTGGATGCCAAAGGCATACGCTACCAGGCTGTTTTTCCTTCGGTAAGAAACCAGTTGCCGCTGGTAGAAGAACTGGAGAACTGGAACCGGATCGAAGAAATGATACTGTACTTCCCGTCCACCAAAAAATTCCTGCAGCCCAATTCAGTCATACTGCGTTATCCATATGTAGACCCTTACTGGGCAGCCACAAGAGGATTATTTTTAAAAACAACCAGCATTGGCGATGTAACCACTGCCATTGCAAAATTTGATACCATTCCCATGATCCCCTTTGATCAGCATGCACACAATATGGAAGTATCGGTTAAACTGGACGGAACCGGCGATTCATTGATCATTGAAAGTAAACAGGTACTAAAGGGTTATGGAGCCAGTGCTTACAGGCCAATATGGGCCTATCTTACGCCTGAAAAACAGCAGGATGCCTTGAAAGAGATCATCAGTGCTGTTGCCAAGAGTGAGAATATACAGAACATAAAAGCCGAGAATACATCTTTTACTGATTTCTGGGATAACAAGCCACTGGTAATAAGCGGCACCATACATACCGCACAACTGCTCGACCGGGCCGGTAATAAACTGTTGTTTAAAATTGGCGAATTAATTGGCACTCAGGAGCAGATGTACCAGGAAAAGCCCAGGCAATTGCCCGCTGAATTACAATATCCGCATGTATTGAACCGCAGGTTGCAGTTTCAGATACCAGACGGATATAGCGTAAAAAACCTGAAAGACCTGAACATTGATATACAGGAAAAGAAAGGCAACCTGATGACCCTGGGCTTTACAAGCAGCTACACGGTAACCGGTAACAGCCTGGTGGTAGATGTGATGGAAACCTACCGCGACATTAAGTATCCATTGAGTGAGTTTGAAACTTTTAAAAAAGTTATTAATGCCGCTGCCGATTTTAATAAGATTGTTTTGGTACTGGAAAAGAAATAGTTTTCACCATGAAAACAAAAAGCCTGCATCGGAACTGATGCAGGCTTTTTTATTGACAATATGTTTTTGTAACTATTACGCTTCAGTAGCCAGTTTACTTTTTTTATAGCCGTACAAAAAGTAAATGACGATACCCAGCAATAACCAGCCGATAAACCAAACCCAGTTACTTTTGCTCATACCGGTAAGCAGGTACATGCAGGTAATAACGCCCATTAAAGGTATCAGCGAATATTTTTTGATAAAAGCAAATACCGCCAGTAACAGGGCGCTTACCCAGAAAATGATCAGTGAAATATTGGTGATGGCCAGGTCCATGAACGTTTTTTTACCCGCCGCATAATCTGCATCGGTGCTGTAATCAAAATTAAACAGGTCGGTAAAATAGGTTTTTGAAAGTGCCTGGGCCATGATGATTGAACCTACCACGATCAAAGGGAAAATAAACTGCCCGTTTATATAAGGAAGATGAAAACGGCCCGCAATTTTCTCCTTGGCAGGAATCAATAATACCCCACCACACACCAATACAAAGGCAAACAAGGTTGCAATGCTGGTAAAATCAAGTACAAATGTTTTATCCGTAAATAAAATAGGAACGCCCACTACCAGCCCGGTAACGATCGTAGCAAATGATGGTGTTTTATATTTCGGGTGTATCTTTTGAAATACCGGCGGCAACAAACCATCACGGCTCATGCTCATCCAGATACGGGGTTGTCCCATTTGAAATACAAGCAATACGCTGGTCATGGCAATAACCGCTACAACAGCAACCAGGAACTGCATCCAGCCAACATTCAGGTTTTGCGGTTCAAAAATAAATGCCAGCGGGTCTCCTACACCATCAAAACTTCTGTAATTGGCTGCACCGGTCAAGATCAGTGTAAGCAGAATGTAAATGATGGTACAGATGACCAGTGATAATATCATCCCACGGGGCAGATCACGTTGAGGGTTCTTACTTTCTTCTGCCAGCACACTCACGGCATCAAAACCAATATAAGCAAAGAAAACACTGGCAACTGCCATCATTACACCGCTGAATCCATTGGGCATAAATGATTTTACGCCTTCGTCATTTGGCGGCATCCAGTTGCTGGTTAATCCATGCGAAAAAACAAGATAGCCACCCACAATGATGATAAGTGCCACCACAGCTATTTTTAAAATAACCATTACATTGCTGAAATTGCGGCTTTCTTTTACGCCGCGATAAACCAGGTAAGTGATCAGAAAATTAATGACCAAAGCAGGCAGGTCAAGGATCATTCTTAATCCCGCTATCACAGGGGCATTGTTCCAGGCAGCCAGTTCATCTGCATTGGTACTGCCGCCTTCAACAGCGTGTTTGGCTTCCATATAACTGGTGCATAAATATTCAGGAATATGGATGTTCATTTTTCCCATCAGTGAAGTAAAATAATCACTCCAGCTGTAAGCAACATAAATATTACCGATAGAATACTCCATAATTAATGCCCAGCCGATAACCCAGGCAAACAGCTCGCCAAAGCTGGCGTAGGCATAAGTATAGGCACTGCCTGCAACCGGTATGCGGCTTGCAAACTCTGAATAACAAAAGGCTGTGAATGCACAGGCTATACCTGTAATTACAAACAATACAACAACACCGGGTCCTCCATGAAACACGGCATAGCCCAGGCTGCTAAAGCTTCCGGCTCCCAGTATAGCTGCAATGCCAAAGAAGGTAAGATCACGTACTGTTAGCACACGCTTTAGCCCTCCGGCTGCATGTGGATCATCGCTTCCTTCAGCTAAAATGTTTGCAATTTTTTTTGTGCGGAATAAAGAATTTGACATGTTGGTCTCTGTTTTGGTAGAAGGAAATTAAGCAAAAATTTTTACTTGGTAGAATCAGGGGAATTTAGTTCGATTTGTAAATAAAAGCAAAAGCAGATCTCTGGAATAATTGAGCTGTCAGTCTGAGCTTGTCGAAGACGACTTGGAACGGGATTTTGCCAGTCTTTTTAAGGCCTCCCAATCCTCTCTAAATAAAGCTTCTTTCTTTTTTCTTGACCAGCCTTTAATCTGCTTTTCAAATTCAATTGCCTGTTTAATATCATCAAAGCGTTGAAAATACTTTAGAACAACTGGTCGTCTTTTAAAAGTATAACACAAAATATTCTGATCATTATTGTGTTCCCATAATCTTCTATCAAGATCATTCGTTACTCCAGTATAATAGCTTGAATCGCTGCATTCAAGAATATAAACGAAATAGTTGTGGGCTATTTTCATTGCAGGCTTATTTTGTAAGTTGCACCGGTTTCGACAAGCTCAACCTGACAGCATGCTGGTTTAAGAATTAACTCTCCCTCATCATCAGATAATCAGCCAGTTCTTGTAATGGCTTTTTACGTGCAGAGAGTACCGCAGTGTCTTCCAGGTGCTTTAAAGCGGTTTGCAGGTATTTGTTTTTTAATTCCTTCGCCCAGTCATCTACCTTGCAATCACGGAATATCTGCATCACTTTTTCAACTTTATCTGCAGGATCAGTCTTTATCAGCTCCTTGAGTTCGGCCAGCTGCGCCGGCTTTGCCGTTTCAAAAGCATGGATCATTAAAAAGGTCTTCTTATTGGCAACAATATCGCCTCCCACTTTCTTACCGAATTTTTCCGGATCGCCAAATGCATCCAGGTAATCATCCTGCACCTGGAAAGCGATACCCAGGTTCTTACCAAATTCGTATAAATGATTTTGATTGCCTTCTCCTGCCCCACCCAAAATAGCACCCAACTTCAGGCTGGCAGCTACCAGCACAGAAGTTTTCAGCGTGATCATATACACATACTCATCCATCGTTACTGTTTCTCTTTTCTCAAAATCCATATCCAGTTGCTGTCCTTCGCACACGGCACTGGCGGTGTTGTTAAAAAGGAATAGCACTTTTTGTAACTGCGCCAGCTTTATTTTATTCAGGTATTCATATGCTTTTACAAACATTACATCGCCTGCAAGCAGGGCTGTTGATTCACCGTATTTTGTATGCACGGTTTCCATACCGCGGCGCATGGGCGCTTTATCCATGATATCGTCGTGTATCAGGCTGAAGTTGTGAAAAAGCTCAATGGCTGAAGCAGCATTGTACGCATCCGGGTCTATCTCGTTAAACAGTTGGTTGCCCATCAGTACGCAAACCGGGCGTATTCTTTTACCACCCAGGTTTAAAATATATTGCGCCGGATCGTACAGGGTTTCCGGCTGCACCGGAAAATGGCGGTTGTTAAATTTCTCTTCGAAGAGTTTGGAAAGCTCGATAAATGAATACATATCGTTAATCACTAGATCACAAATACGCAAGCGAATTTGCTGTTAATTAATTTTATTTTCTCTTTTTCCCGGTTGGTTTACCGGCTGGTTTTTGTTTTGCTTTTCCGGCAATGGGAAACTTTGCTTTGGAAGCATTGGCTTTTTTATCTGTCACCCACTCAAAATCCAACTGGCGCTTGCTTAAATTAGCCGCTACAACCTTTATTCTTACAGGGTCACCCATACGGAACTTTTGCCCGGTACGCAGGCCAACCAATGCATAGTCTGCTTCATCAAGCCTGAAATCATCATAAGCACTCAGATCCCTTACCGTAACCATACCTTCACATTTATGTAACACCGTTTCTACAAAAAATCCAAAAGAAGCCACACCGCTGATGATACCGTCAAACTCTTCGCCCAGGTAGTTCTTCATGAATTCTACCTGCTTGTATTTATTACCGGCACGTTCTGCTTCCATAGCTTTACGTTCCCGGTCGCTGCAATGCTTGCAACGCTCATCCATTTTTTTATCCAGCTTCAGGTTCTTCTCTAAACATTCCTGTAAAATGCGATGCACCATTACATCGGGATAACGGCGAATGGGCGAAGTAAAATGACAATAGAATTCAAAGCCCAAACCATAGTGCCCGATATTGGATGATGTATAAATGGCTTTTGCCATAGTTCTGATACCCAGTTGCTCCAATACATGCTGCTCGGGCTTTCCCTGTACATCTTTCAGCATTTTGTTGAAAGATGAAGCCACTGCTTTTTCATCATGCATATCAAATGTATAACCAAACTTTTTGGCAAATGCCACAAAAGGCTTCAGCTTTTCATCATCGGGTGTATCATGTATGCGGTAAGGAAAAGGAATGGGTTCCTTATTCACTTTTATTTTAGACACGTAAGAAGCTGCTGCCCTGTTTGCCAGTAACATGAATTCTTCTATCAGTTTATGAGCATCCTTGCTTTCCTTTACAATAATACCGATGGGTTTCCCTTTATCATCCAGCTGAAAACGCACTTCTGTAGAGGAAAAATTAATGGCACCGTTTTTAAAGCGCTCGGCCCTGAACTTTTTCGCCAGGTCGTTCAGTAGTAAAATAGGTTTGTAATGCAGGCCGTCTTTCTTTTCAATAATATCCTGCACCTCTTCATAAGTAAAACGATGATTACTATGAATGATGGTACGGCCAAGCCAGGTATGTTTTATCTCTGCACGGTTGCTGATCTGGAATACAGCTGAGAATGTATATTTATCTTCATGCGGCCTTAAAGAACACAGTTCGTTTGATATTTTTTCCGGCAGCATCGGGTTCACCCTGTCAGGCAGGTACACGCTGGTGGCTCTTTCGTAAGCAATCTTATCCAGTAAAGTTCCTGGCTTTACAAAATGACTTACATCTGCAATATGCACGCCTATCTCGTAGTTCCCGTTATCCAGGTTGCGGATAGAGATGGCATCGTCAAAATCCTTTGCATCCACCGGGTCGATGGTAAAGGTTAAAATATCCCTGAAGTCTTTTCGTTTTTTTATTTCCTCCCTGCTAATAACAGGCTGCAGTTTTTTTACTTCTGCCAGTACTTCTTTATCAAATGCCAGCGGAAATCCCGCATCAATCAGTATTTCCTTCATGGCCATATCATTCTCATCCTCCGACTTTAAGATGCTGACCACTTCGCCAATTGGTTTTTTTTCCGATTTATCCCAGCTTACTAGTTTTACAACAACCCTTTCATTATCTGTAGCGCCGTTTAATTTATCGGCCGCTATATAAAAATCGGGTACAGGTTTTTCGGATGCCGGAATAAAAAAAGCAAAATTTTTGCTCATTTGTATATTGCCAATGAACTCAGTTTGTTTTCGTTCTGCCACTTCCAGTATCTTTCCTTCCTGCCTTTTATCTTTCGACTGGCCTTTGTTGATCTGCACCCGAACTATATCTCCATGAAAAGCCCGGTTAAAATCATTGGGCCTAACCATAATATCCTTATCTGTTCCTTCCACGATCACATAGCCCATACCGCTTTTCGAAATATCAAGCTTTCCTGTTACTATGGCCGTTTGTGATGATTTTTTTACGCCTTGTATCTTTTTACTCATAACTGTTTTTTATGCTGCAAATACTGTATAAACAAAATTCATATTGATGTTCATTATAGTATAAGTAACAAATTATCTTTTTATCCCTGCAATGTACCAACAAATTGCTACATTCGGAAAAACGATGGCAATTGCATACACCCTCAAATGCTCCACAAAGAATAATTACCAGAACGATTTGGATACTCTCGCTGGTTAGTTTATTTACAGATATGGCCAGTGAGATGCTGTACCCCGTTATGCCACTCTTTTTAAAACATATTGGTTACACTGCTATTTTTATTGGTGTACTGGAGGGAGTTGCAGAAGCAGTTGCCGGTTTAAGCAAAAGCTATTTTGGCAAATTAAGCGATAGTATGGGTAAGCGACTGCCCTTTGTACAATTCGGTTATTCTTTAAGTGCCATCAGTAAACCCATGCTGGCATTTTTTGTTTATCCATGGTGGATATTTTTGTCAAGAACAATAGACAGATTGGGCAAAGGCATTAGAACCGGTGCAAGAGATGCCCTGCTGAGCGACGAATCTACCAAAGAAACCAAGGGCCGTGTATTTGGCTTTCACCGAAGCATGGATACATTGGGAGCCGTTTTTGGGCCGGCCATTGCATTGGTTTACCTGTATTATTATCCTGATCATTATAAAACACTTTTCCTGGTTGCTTTTTTACCGGGACTGTTGGCCATTATTTCTACCCTGCTTATTAAAGAAAAGAAAAAACAACTGGTATCAGGCATATCCAGACCAAAGGTTCATGTTTTTGCATTTGTTGGTTATTGGAAGACCAGCCCGGCCCAATACAAAAGATTGGTAGCCGGTTTATTATTATTTGCTTTATTCAATAGCTCAGATGTTTTTTTATTGTTGAAAATGAAAGAAAGCGGACTGAATGATACTGCCGTTATTGGCGTATATATTTTTTACAACCTGGTGTTTGCATTGCTGGCTTATCCAATTGGCATTGTGGCAGACAGGATCGGGCTTAAAAAAATATTTATTGCAGGGCTTTTTGTTTTTAGCATAGTGTACATTGGTTTTGCCTTCAACAATAATATCTACTTTTTTCTGCTGCTGTTCTTATTATATGGTATTTACGCGGCGGCTACAGAAGGCATATCAAAAGCATGGATCAGTAATATAGTTGATAAAAATGATACGGCTACCGCAATTGGCACCTATTCAGGCTTTCAGAGTATCTGTGCTTTTATAGCAAGCAGCCTTTGTGGATTATTGTGGTATAATTTTGGGGCCAAAGAAACTTTCCTTGTTACAGCTGCCATCACATTACTCGTTATTGTTTACTTATCTTTTAATAAAGTAAAGACAGAAAACCAGATTTCGTAATTTTAATAAAAAAACATGAATACATACGACACCGTAACAGAAGCACTGAAAGATCTGAAACAAAGGGGTTTTACCACCGATTTTAATATTGCTTTTGATAAACTTATGTGCAGCGAAAACAAAGTCTGCTTAAATCCTGATGAATTTGAAATTGTAGAAGTGTACCGGTTTGAAGGAGAAACAGATCCCGGCGACGAAAACGTGGTGTATGCAGTTGAGTCAAAGGATGGAAAAGTAAAAGGCAGTTTTATCAGTGCTTTTGGCACCTATGCCGAAACTGCTTCCAATGAAATGCTTCAAAAGCTTTCGATGCACAAATAATTCTATATTTATTGTTTAAACCGTTGTTCATGTCGCAGGAATTAAACCGCAGAAATTTCATTAAAGCAACCGCATTAACAGGTGCTGCATTAACACTAACCAATTCAATCAAAGCATTTTCAGCATCAAAAAAAGATAAGGTGCGCATTGGCATTATCGGCGCCGGTTTCCGGTCGCACGAGCACATGGGTAATTTTTTACAGCGGGATGATGTGGAGATCACTGCCATTGCCGATCCGCAGCAACGCAGCGTGGATGAGGCCCTGGCTGTATTCAAAAAATATAACCGGCCCGAGCCGGTGGTATATAAAAACGGCAATGAAGATTATAAGAATTTATTGAAAAGAGATGATGTAGATGCAGTGATGATCTGCAGTCCCTGGGAATGGCACAGCATACAGGCTATTGATTCCATGAATGCCGGCAAGATATGCGGCGTGGAAGTTTGCGGAGCAGTAAAACTGCAGGAATGCTGGGATGTGGTGAACACCTCGGAAAAAACAAAGGTTCCGTTAATGATGATGGAGAATGTTTGTTACCGTAGGGATGTGATGGCTGTATTGAACATGACCCGTAAAGGCATGTTTGGTGAATTATTGCATGCGCAGGGAGGTTACGAACACGACCTGCGTGGTGTGCTTTTCAACGATGGAAAAACTGCCTACAACAGTGGTGTTGAGTTTGGCAAAAATGCCTACAGCGAAGCCCAGTGGAGAACAGAGCATAATTTAAAACGTAATGGAGAACTGTATCCTACGCATGGCCTGGGCCCTGTAGCCGTGATGATGGATATCAACCGCGGCAACCGTATGACCAGGCTTTCTTCCATTGCATCCAAAGCAAAAGGATTACATAAATACATCGTTGAGCATCCCAAGGGCGGAGCAAACCATCCCAATGCCAAACTGAATTTTAAATGTGGCGATATTGTGAATACGCAAATACAATGTGCCAATGGAGAAACGATCTTATTAACGCATGATGTTTCTTCTCCGCGTCCTTATAACCTGGGCTTTCGTGTGCAGGGCACAGAGGGCTTGTGGCAGGATTATGGCTGGGGAGAAAACAAACAAGGCTTCATCTATCTTGAAAAATTGATGAAACACAGTCACCGCTGGGATAGCACGGAAACCTGGCTTACAGAAAATGATCATCCGCTCTGGAAAAAATATGGTACGCAGGCCGAAGGCGCCGGCCACGGTGGCATGGATTTTTTTGTTGACCATGCTTTTATTGAATGCATAAAACGCGGTGTAGAATTTCCCTTGGATGTGTATGATTATGCAAGCTGGTATTCCATTACACCGCTTAGTGAAAAAAGTATCCTGGAAGGCGGGCAGGTTCAGAACATGCCCGATTTTACAAGAGGTAAATATAAAACAAGGAAACAGATATTTGCATTGGATGATGAGTATTAAAAACCCCCTCCGCCCCCTGAAGGGGGAACTGTGGAGAAGATTTTAGCAAAGATGAATAAAACACAATTAAAGATGAAAATTGGCTTGATGTACAAGAGTGCGACGCCAATGAAGCTTACTTGAAATACTAAAGTTTGGCCCATAAAAAATATTAAATGATCAATAGAAGAAAATTTTTACAGCTCTCTGCATTAACAGCGCCATTGCTGGCAGCAAAAAAAACCTTAGCTAACGGTATTGAGGGAACAACCAAACCCATTGTGGTGTCTACCTGGGATAGTGGCATGCCCGTGAATGCAGAAGCCTGGAAAGTACTATCAACCAAGGGAACCGCCCTGGATGCAGTTGAAGCCGGTGCTATACATATCGAAAACCAGATCAACTGTTGCGTAGGCCTGGGTGGCTTCCCCGACAGGGATGGCATTGTAACACTTGACAGCTGCATTATGGATCATAAAGCCAATGTTGGTGCTGTAGCCGGCCTGGAGCGGATAAAACACCCGGTTTCTGTAGCCCGGAAAGTGATGGAGAACACGCCGCATGTAATTTTAGTTGGTGCCGGGGCGCAGCAGTTTGCATTGGAAAACGGATTTACTTTAGAAAGCGGTGAGTTATCTGAAGATGCTAAAAAAGCCTATGCCGAATGGCTGAAGAAAAGTGAATACAAGCCGGTTATAAATATTGAGAACCTGCCTCCCGGACAGGCAGGCAAAAAGCAGAATGGCCCCTTTGCTCCCAACTTTTTTGAGGATGGTACTGCCAATCATGATACCATGGGATTGGTGGCAATGGATGCCATGAGTAACCTGTCGGGCGCTGTAACCACCAGTGGCATGGCGTTTAAGCTGCATGGCCGTGTAGGCGACTCTCCCATTATTGGCGCCGGTTTATTTGTAGATAATGAAGTGGGCGCTGCCACCAGTAGTGGCGTGGGCGAGGAAGTGATACGCATCTGCGGCACCCACCTGGTGGTTGAATTCATGCGCCAGGGATATTCACCCGAAATGGCCTGTAAAAAAGCGGTAGAGAGAATTGTGAAAAGAGATAAGGAAAAAGCGAAGAACCTCCAGGTTGGTTTTCTGGCATTAAATAAAAAAGGGCAGTATGGTGCTTATGCTGTGCAGAAAGGTTTTGTGTTTAGTGTAAAGAGTAATAATGAGAACCAGATCCATGAATCAAAATTCCTGCTTTGAAATTTACGTTAGAAGTTATAGGCTTTAATATAGAAAGTTGCATCCTGGCGCAGGCTGCAGGCGCCCATCGTATTGAGTTGTGCGACAATCCTGGTGAAGGCGGCACCACCCCATCTTATGGTTTTATTAAAGCTGCCCGTAAACATGTACACATTCAATTATTTCCCATCATCCGCCCACGTGGTGGTGATTTTTTTTACAGCGATGAAGAATTTGAGGTAATGAAAGCAGATGTGCAAATGTGTAAAGAACTAGGCTGTGATGGCGTGGTAATTGGCATACTGCATGCTGATGGAACCGTTGATAAAAAGAGATGCAGAGAACTCGTGCAACTGGCTTATCCCATGGGCGTTACTTTTCACCGTGCATTTGACCGGTTGAAAGATGCTGCACAGGCTTTGGAAGTTGTAATTGAGATTGGTTGTGAAAGAATACTCACTTCCGGCCTGGTGCCTAATGCTTTGGATGGAGCTGAAACCCTTGCTGCATTAATTAAGCAGGCAGATGAAAGGATCATCATCATGCCCGGAAGTGGTGTACGTGCCGATAATATTATTGAGCTGGCGCAAAAAACCGGTGCAGTAGAATTCCACACCTCTGCCAGAATGAATATTGATAGCAGGATGAATTTTATAAATGAAGGAATGAAGGAAAATTTACGATCAGTTTCATTGGATGAAGAAGAAGTAAAGAAGATAATTTCATTACTCGATAACATTAACGGAACACCTGGATAAAGGAAAAGAGACTTGCGTTAGTGTAACCAATAATTTAGAGCAAAGGCTTGTTGAGCATTACATTGATAGAATTGAGAAGAAGACATTCACCGGAAAATACAATTGCCATTTTCTGATTTTATATGAAACTTACCGGTATGTAAATGAGGCTATTGCAAGGGAAAAAGAAATAAAAGGATGGCTAAGAATAAAAAAAGTAAATCTCATAAATAATTTCAACCCTGTATGGAAATTTTTGAATGAAGAATTGCTGGGCGAATGGCCTCCGAAAGAAATGCATCATCGTGGTGGTGGCGCTCTGTGAGATGCTTCGTTCCTCAACATGACAGGGCATAGAGACTGACAAAACAATAACAGTATTAAATGAAAAGACTGATCTTCTTATTTATTTTCTTCTATGTGCAAATATCAAACGCACAAAACATTTCCATAGAACTAAACAAAAACTGGCAATTCAAAAATCAAAAAGAGAACAAATGGTACAAAGCCAATGTGCCAGGCACTGTACATACTGATCTGCTTGCCAACAAACTTATCCCAGATCCATTTTATCGCGATAATGAAAGTAAACTGCAATGGATTGACAAAGCCGATTGGGAATATAGAACTGTCTTCACTGTAGATGCACAAACATTTGCAAAGAAGAATATTGAACTGGTCTTTGACGGACTGGATACGTATGCAGATGTCTATCTGAATGGAAAATTAGTTTTACAGGCTGATAATATGTTCCGGGGCTGGACGATTGATGTGAAGTCTCTCATCAAAAGAACAAACAATTTATTGCTTATAAAATTTGCGTCGGCACAAAATAAAGTGGATAGCATTGCAAAATCAAGACTGCCATTGGTTTTACCGGATAACAACCGGGTTTATGTGCGCAAAGCACAGTTTCAGTTTGGCTGGGATTGGGGACCAAAGTTTGTGGGATGTGGGATTTGGAAAAAGGTAAAACTCATTGGAGAAAATATAAAAGTTGTTGAGTCAAGATTACCACTTCCAAAATGGTGGCCCGGAACAAAGCTCATCCAAAAAAAAGACTCCCTTGGTACTTCTTTTCATTTTGAACAAAATGGAAAACCCATCTATTGCAAAGGTGCCAACTGGATACCTGGCGATGTTTTTTTACCCAGATTGAAAAGAGAAGATTACCGCAGAATGTTACTGAGTGCCAAAGAGGCAAACATGAACATGCTCCGTGTCTGGGGTGGTGGTGTATATGAATCTGATGACTTTTACAATCTCTGCGATTCTCTGGACATCATGGTTTGGCAGGATTTTATGTTTGCCTGCGGTATGTACCCCGGCGATGATGCATTTATGAATAATGTTCGGGAAGAAGTAAAATATCAAATTGAAAGATTACGTAATCACCCCTGCATTGTGTTATGGTGCGGCAATAACGAGATTGATGAAGCCTGGAAGAACTGGGGCTGGCAAAACCAGTTCAATTTACATGGCGCAGATTCTGCCAAAGTATGGAACGATTATAAACGCCTGTTCCAGGACAGCCTGAAAAAATGGGTGGAAGAATTTGACGGCAGTCGCCCTTATGTATCCACCTCACCTAAAAATGGCTGGGGCCATAAAGAAAGTTTTACCGAAGGTGATAGTCATTACTGGGGCGTTTGGTGGGGACTGGAAGACTGGGAAGTATTTGAAAACAAGACCGGCCGCTTTATAAGCGAATACGGCATGCAGGCCATGCCCAACTGGAACACGATCAAAAGTTTTACGGATTCGTCAGACAGGAACATACTGTCTCCTGTTATTCAGGCTCACCAAAAAGCAAGTGAAGGTTTTAAAAAACTTAATCATTATTTAACCAGGTATTTTATAGATTCAGCAAGGCTTAGCCGACTTTCACTGGAAGATTATGCTTACCTAACACAATGTATGCAGTACTATATTTTAAAAAACAGCATTGCAACGCATCGAAGCAAATCTCCTGCAAACATGGGTACGCTCTTATGGCAATTAAATGATTGCTGGCCAGTTGCCAGCTGGAGTATTACTGATTACAGCAGGCAGCCAAAAGCAGCCTGGTATGCGGTTAAAGAGGCTTACAGGGATGATGTGTTGCCGGTAAAAGATGCTGTTTATCCAAAAGACCTGGTATTGCAAAAACCGCAGTTTGCCATATTTACAGCCGGTAAAACCATTTCTGTTACAAGCACTGTTGCGGTTAAATATCTGTACCTCTCAACAAAAGATAAAGAGATCAATTTCTCTGACAATTACTTTGATCTGAAACCTGGTGAAACAAAAACCATCAGCACCAACAAGATCATCAATCTGCCAGATCTGAAAATACGATCGCTGTACAATATTTTAAATGCACAATAATACATGTATGAAAAAGTTTTTTGCATCAATCATTCTGCTATCTGTTTACTTCACTGCCTTCTCTCAACATGCAGAAAACATCATCATTATAACCACCGATGGCTTTCGCTGGCAGGAATTGTTTGGCGGCATGGACAGTGCTATTGCCAATAATAAAAAATTTAACCAGGGCGATAGCGATGCGATCTATAAAAAATACTGGGCTGCCGATGCCATTGAGAGAAGAAAAAAACTGATGCCATTCTTGTGGACTGTTCTTGAAAAGAACGGGCAGATCTATGGAAACAGGAACCTGGGCAATAAAGTAAATAATGCAAACCCCTATTGGTTCTCCTATCCGGGCTACAATGAAATTTTTACCGGCTTCCCGGATACTTTGGTTAACAGCAATTCCTTTCCCCCCAATCCAAATACCAACCTGCTGGAATTCCTGAACAAACAATCAAAATACAAAAATAAGGTTGCTGCATTTGGAGCCTGGGATGCATTTGACAGGATACTGAATGAAGGGCGGGCAAAATTCCCTGTGTATTCTGCATTTGATCTGTTAGGAGGAAGTAATCCAACCATTACAGAAAGAACCATCAATAACCTGGCAAAGGATTCTTACAAACCGTTTGGCGATGAAGAAGTGCTGGATGTATTTACACATTATGGAGCAATAAATTACCTGCAAACAAAGAAGCCGAAAGTCTTATACATTTCTTATGGCGAAACAGATGAATGGGCTCATAGCGGTCACTACAAAGATTATTTAAATGCCGCCAACCAGGTAGACAAATGGATACAGGATATCTGGAACTATGTGCAAAGCGATCCCATGTATAAAAACAAAACAGCCATTTTCATTACCACCGATCATGGGCGTGGCGATGCAAAAAAGGAAGAATGGACCAGTCATGGTGGTGACATCAAAGATTGCTACCAGATATGGATGGCCGCCATGGGGCCGGGCGTGCAGGCAAAAGGAGAAATGAAAATAAGCCAACAGTTGTATCAAAAACAGTTTGCACAAACAATGGCTGCCATACTTGGCTTCACTTTTACTGCAGAGCACCCCATTGGAGAAAAGATCGATCTTAACCGGAAATAAATTCCTGCAGCCGTTGCAATAATACCAGCTGATTGCCGGCCCGTACAAAGTTATGACCTTCATATTTTGCTCCGTAGTAACAATCATTATTCAAATGATCGGTTAAAAAACGGATGGCCTGCATGTAGATCATAAACTCACCTGCAAAAGAGAAATGTTGTTTTTCAAAATCAGTCAGCTCCGCTCCCATTTCTGATAAGTAACCATCTGCAATAGCATCATAAAATGCTTTACGGATATTAATTTTGGAGAAGTCCTTCTCTTCTTCACTAACCGGGCTTAGATAGGTCCGCATCATATCGCCCACATCGCTGATGAAATAACCGGGCATTACTGTATCCAGGTCAATTACACAAAGCCCTTTCTGATTTTCGTCAAACAACAGGTTGCTGATCTTGGTATCGTGGTGTGTTACTCTTACTTTACATTTTCCTTTGTAAATCTCATATTCATCAACTATCCTTTTGTTTTGTTTAACTACTTCAATCATGCCCTTTGATTGTGTTATCCTTTCGGGGTTACCCGTTTGCAAAGCGCTTTCAAACTGCTGGTAACGAAGCGTCAGATTATGAAAGTCGGGCAGTGTTATTTTTAATTGGTCAGTGTCAACGCCTGATAATAGTTTGGTGAATCTGCCGAAATGCATGGCTGCTTCATAAGCCTGTATTGGTTTTTCAACCACATCAATAGTGTAAGAAGCTGTTATATAAGGAAACATTCTGTAAAACATATTATCAGTTTCCACCAGTTCCTTTCCTGCAACACTTATAACCGGCGATACAAATAAATAATCCGGAAAATGAGATTTCAGATAATTATCAATAAGCCGGATATTAAAAGCAATATCCTCTGGCTGTTTAAATATCTGCTGATTTATTTTTTGAAGAATGTACTTTGGTGAACCCTGCTTATCGGCAATCTTCCAGGTGGTATTGATCAACCCGCTATCAACTGGCAGAACCTGAATATTTTCTTCCGTTAAACCAAATTGAAATAAAATTCCCTTCATAACTGCTAAATTCGTGTAATTCATGTAATTCGTGAAACTAAGAAACGAAATATTAAAAGAACATTCCAAAGCACAATGTACAAAGATTGTGAAATGGGTTGGAAGCAGCCAGCAGCGTTTTGATGAACTCTTCTATCTTTTTTTGAATGATGAATACCGCGTTGTGCAAAGGGCGGCCTGGCCGGTGAGCTATTGTGTAGATGCACATCCACAGCTTATAAGCAAGCACTGGAAAGAATTAATGGATAATCTTAAAAAACCAGCCCTGCACGATGCTGTAAAGCGCAACAGCATCCGTTTAATGCAGGATATAGAATTGCCTGAAAAATATCATGGCCAGATCATGGACATCTGTTTTAAATACCTGGAATCTCCTACGGAAGCGCTGGCTGTAAAGGTTTTCTCTATGTCGGTTATAGCCAACCTGGCAAAATATTATCCCGAAATTGCTACCGAACTGAAGTTAATTATTGAAGATCAGTTGCCCCATCAATCCGCAGGCTTTAAGAGCCGGGCAAAAAAGGTATTTACCCAACTTTCCAAACTCCCCAATTGACAGGCCGCTTGTAGAATTAACTCTATCACAAAAGCACAATTTCTGTAGAATTTTGTTACGCAATTGCAACTATGAATTTTAAAGGCCATTCATATTTACTGTGTTTCTTTATTTTACTTCCTGCTATATTATTTGCACAAAACAGATCAAATAAAGGCAGGGAATTCTGGCTGGGTTATGGCCACAACGTGCTTTTCACGCAGGATAATCCTGTAAATGGGCAGACGCTTGTTTTGTATCTGAGTGCAGAACAGGCCGCTGTTGTAACCGTAACCATCAATTCAACCGGATTTAGTCAGACAGTAAATATTCCCGCTAATACCGTTGATTTTTCTGTCATCATACCCAAGTCAGGTGTTAATGATGCCCGCATTCAGGCAGAGGGTTTATCAACCAAAGGAATTCATATTGTAAGTGATGTGCCTATTGTGGTGTACGCTCACCAGTATGGTTTGTTTTCGTCTGGTGCAACCATGTTGATGCCTGTGGAAACTTATGGATACCGGTATTATTCGATCAATTTCACACAGGTATCTAATTACCCGGATTCTTATTCCTGGTTTTATGTGGTAGCATCAGAAGATAATACCCGCCTGCAGATAACGCCTGCAGACAGTACCGAAGGAGGTTGGGAACCAAACCTCACCTACACTGTTAACTTAAACAAAGGAGAAATCTATAATGTCTTTGGAAAGAAAACAAGCAACTATACCAGTAAAGATATGACGGGTAGTAAGGTCGTTTCAGTTCCGGGTGGCGACGCTCTTTGCCATCCCGTGGCCATGTTTTCGGGCAGCAGCAGAATTACCATCTGCTCAAGTGATGGTGGCGAAATTATGCAACAGCAGATCTTCCCGGCACAGGCATGGGGCACCCGCTATCTTACGCATCACACACTTAACAATAGCAATACCAATATAACTTCAACCTTCAGAAATTATTACAGGGTTTGTGTACAGGATCCGACTACCATCGTTAAAAGAAATGGAGTTACGATGACAGGCCTGATCAAAGATTTTTACTACGAGCTGATGGATTCAACAGGTGGCGATTATTTCACCGCTGATAAGCCCATATTGGTTTCGCAATATACTCCCAACAAAAACCAATGCTGGAATACACTGCAGAATCCTTATGGCGATCCTGAAATGATATACCTGAGCCCGATAGAACAGGGACAAAAAAATGTACTTTTATATACCACTTCTAAATTTGGCATTGATTATATCTACTCCAACATAACCGTTCCTACGGGCGGAATACCATCTTTATTGGTAGATGGAGCTCCACTTCCTGCGGCCCAGATAAAAGTTCATCCAAATAATCCCGCTTATTCGGTTGCATTTGCAAACCTTACCAATATTGATATGCAGCATAGCATCAGTTGCGATTCAGCATTTACAGGTATTGTGTACGGGTTGGGATTTTTTGAAAGCTATGCTTACAATGTGGGTACACTGGTAAATAATCTGAACGCCATCGGGCAAATTAAAAACGTAAACAGTACGGTTGGCGGGGTTGACTCATTTACATGCCGGCAAACGCCTTTCCGTTTATTTATCAAAGTGGCATACCCTCTCACTGCCATTCACTGGAAACTCAGATTGGTGACCGGTATCAGCCCTAATACAGATTCAGTTATCAGTGCTCCCATTCCTATATTTACAGAAAGTATTAACGGTAGAACATATTATACCTACACGTTGCAACAGGATTTTACCCTGGCAAATCCGGGTACTTTTTACCTGCCGGTAACTTATACTGCCAATGAAATTGACAATTGTAGTCATACAGAGAATTACAATATTGAAATAGTAGTTAAGCTATCTCCTGCTGCCGACTTTACAGTTCCTGCAATTAATTGTTTAAGAGATACTGTGCATTTTATTCATGTACCTGTTGCAGGGCCATTTAGCATTACCAATTACCTGTGGAATTTTGATGATGCCACAACGCAGTCGACCATTGATGCCAGTAAACTTTTTACCGCATCAGGAATACAAAATGTACGGTACCGTGTTTATGCAAACAACGGATGCATTGGAGATACAACAAAAACCTTGATCATCTCCCCAAATCCTACTGCTGTAATTGGTGCCAGCACGCCCATCTGTGCAAGCGATTCTGTTTTAATATCTGATACATCTGCCATTGCAAGCGGCAGCATTGCCAGCTGGCGATATGATTTTGGCGATGCAACAAGCCTGATACGCACAAACAACACTCCTTTTTATCACACCTACACTTTGCCGGGTACCTATACCATCAAGCTAGTTACCGTATCAAACAGCGGCTGCGTCAGCGATACCGGTTACAAGTCTGTAACTGTCTTCGCAAAACCGGTTGCTCTGTTTGGTACAACCAATAATATTTGCATCCGGGATTCTGTGCACATCACAGACACATCTTCCATTACCATCGGCGCTATTACAAGCTGGCAATACGATTTTGGTGATGGCAATACTTTGGTAAGAACTAACAACGCTGCATTTTATCATGCTTACAATACTGCCGGTAGTTTTATTTTATCGCTGGTTACCGTTTCTGATATGGGTTGCCCAAGCGATACTTTTAGAAGAACCATTATTGTAAATGACAGGCCCAAAAGCGATTTTGTAATCAACACCCTGAACTGTTTAAGAGATACTGTTTATTTCAACCATATCAATCCTCCGGGTGTATTCAACATCACCGGTTACTTATGGAACTTTGATGATGCAACCACACAAAGTACTATTGATGCCAAAAAGAAATTTACCACTGCAGGTGTGCAAAATATACGCTATCGCATTTTTACTGCCGAAGGTTGCACAGGCGATACTACCAAACAGATA
>Ga0209023_10000599_pt1 | contig 53813 bp, 55 predicted proteins | sample LakOneMetagenome_FD_187468 | JGI IMG/M metagenome (GOLD analysis project Ga0209023, IMG submission 187468) | Freshwater and sediment microbial communities from Lake Erie, Canada (SPAdes) (version 2) | ecosystem: Environmental > Aquatic > Freshwater > Lentic | place: Lake Erie, Canada... | reverse complement strand
GGACCGGCGCGTAGGCGTGCGAAGCGCCAAGCGCGCCGACGGCGTGGAAGCGCCGGCGCAACAGCCCGCGCTGGCTGATCGGTCGGCCGAGCCAACGCCGCAACGCGCGCGATCCCATGCCTGTCACGGTGCTGTCGAGCACCGCCAGCAGCGTCGCCGATTCGTTGCCGTTCAGGCTGGAGTCGAGCTCGAGATTGCGCCGCGTGGCGGCGTCGAGCGCGAGCGCATCGCCGGTTTCCTCGACGTGCAGCGCGCGGATGTGCGGCAGCGCCGTGCGCTGCGTGTCGCGCACGTACTGCAGCAGCGCGCCGGCCGCGCCGATCGCCAGCGGCAGTTCGTCGGCCCCGAATCCGCGCAGGTCGAGCGTGCCGAGCTGGTCCGTCAGCGCGCGCGACGCGGCGGCCAGCTCGAAATGCCAGGGCGCGCGCTCGCGCGTGACCGGTACGTCGCCGCCCGGCACTTGCATCGGCGGCGCCTGGTCCTCGCGCACCAGCAATTCCGCGGGCCGGAGCCGCTCGAGTTCCGCCGCCAGCGCGGCCGGCCCCCGCGATTCGAGCATCGTGAAGCGCCCGGAGCTCAGTTCGAGCCAGGCGAGACCGAAGCGCTCGCCATCGCGCAGCAGCGATGCGAGCAGCGTCGCGCGGTCCTTTTCCAGCAGGGAATCTTCGGTGACGGTGCCGGGCGTGATGACCCGCACGACCTGGCGCTCGACCGGTCCCTTCGACTTGGCCGGATCGCCGATCTGCTCGCAGATCGCGACCGACTCTCCGCGGCGCAGCAGGCGACCCAGGTAGCCCTCGACGCTGTGCACCGGCACGCCGGCCATCGGGATCGGCTCGCCGGCCGACTGTCCGCGCGTCGTCAGCGCGATATCCAGCAGCGCGGCGGCGCGTTTCGCGTCGCCGTAGAACAGTTCGTAGAAATCGCCCATGCGATAGAACAGCAGCGTGTCGGGATGCCCGGCCTTGATGCGCAGGTACTGCTGCATGACCGGCGTGTGCGCTGCGGAGGCGGCGGCGCTGTTCGCGTTGGGAGGCGCGCGGTTCATGGGCGGCAAATCATACACAGCAGCATGAAGCCGGGCTGCTGCGCAATGTGACTTAATACGGCGACAGGGCCTGATCAGGGCTTCGACTTACATAACTATACTCTTGTATAGTTATTCTCCATGCCGTATTCAGCGCGCCGTCCCATGGAATCGGAGCTCTCAGTCGTACGGGCCGCCAGCAGTTCGCGCCGTCCATCGCCATTCGAGCGACGCGCGACACTGGTGGTGCAGTTCGCGATGGAACTCGCTGGCGTCGCGCCGGAACAGGTGAGCGGCGACATCACGCTGCCGCTGTCCGCCGCTGAATTCCAGCGGGAATTGCAGAAGCGCTACGGCGTGGCCCATCCGGAACTGGCCTTTCGCTCGATGGCCACCGTCGAGCGCGCGCGCCTGCAACGCGATCGCCTGTCGCACCTGCCGCGCATCATCCTGCGACAGGGACCACCGCCGCGCGGGCAGCGCTGAGCGGCGACACCTCTGCCCGGCGTGGCTGCGAACTTGCCGTGACGCCCACCCAAGCCGATGACGCCCCGATCGCCACGCTCGCCGCGCAGGCCGGACGTGCGCTGCTGTCGGCAGGCCTCAAGGTTGTCACCGCGGAGTCCTGCACCGGCGGCGGCGTCGCCGCGGCGCTGACGGACGTGGCCGGCAGTTCGCAATGGTTCGAGCGCGGCTACGTCACGTACTCCAACGCCGCGAAATCCCAGGACCTGGGTGTCGAGGCGGCGCTGATCGAGCGGCACGGGGCGGTTTCCGCCGCGGTCGTCGAGCAGATGGCCGCCGGCGCGCTGCGCGCCAGTGGCGCCCAGGTCGCGGTCGCGGTGAGCGGCATCGCCGGCCCGGATGGCGGTACGGCCGACAAGCCGGTGGGACTCGTATTCCTGGCCGTCGTGCGCCAGAACGGCCCCGTGCGCGTGCTCCGCGAGCAGTTTCCCGGCGATCGTGCCGCAGTGCGCCGCGCATCGGTCGCCGCCGCGCTGCGACTGATCCTGCAGGCCGCGACGGCCGCGAATTTCGACGCGAACACTTGAGAATTCCGGGTCATCGGCAGGCGCGTGATGTGGGATAATTCCGCTCACACCAACTCAAGGGGCACCACCCGCATGGAAGACAATCGCAAGAAGGCGCTTGCGGCCGCGCTCGGCCAGATCGAGAAGCAATTCGGCAAGGGTTCGGTCATGCGGCTCGGCGACGCCCCGGCGATCTGGGACATCGAAGCCGTGCCCACCGGTTCGCTGGGCCTCGACATCGCGCTCGGCGTCGGCGGCCTGCCGCGCGGCCGCGTCGTCGAGATCTATGGTCCGGAATCTTCCGGCAAGACCACGCTGACGCTGCAGGTCGTTGCCGAAGTGCAGAAGCGCGGCGGCACGGCTGCGTTCGTCGATGCCGAGCACGCGCTCGATCCGACCTACGCCGAGAAGCTCGGCGTCAACATCCAGGAATTGCTGGTCTCGCAGCCCGACACCGGCGAGCAGGCGCTCGAGATCACCGACATGCTGGTGCGCTCCGGCGGCGTCGACCTCGTCGTCATCGACTCGGTCGCGGCGCTGACGCCGCGTGCTGAAATCGAAGGCGAAATGGGCGAGCTGCAGGTGGGTCTGCACGCGCGACTGATGAGCCAGGCGCTGCGCAAGCTCACCGGCAACATCAAGCGCTCGAACACGATCGTCATCTTCATCAACCAGATCCGCATGAAGATCGGCGTCATGTTCGGCTCGCCCGAGACCACCACCGGCGGCAACGCGCTGAAGTTCTACGCCTCGGTGCGGCTCGACATCCGCCGCATCGGCGCCATCAAGAACGGCGAGGAAGTCGTCGGCAACCAGACGCGCGTCAAGGTGGTCAAGAACAAGGTCGCGCCGCCGTTCCGCGAGGCCGAGTTCGAGATCATGTACGGGCAGGGCATCTCGCACGAAGGCGAGGTCATCGAGCTGGGCGCCAACAACGGCATCATCGAGAAGTCGGGTTCCTGGTACGCCTACAAGGGCGAGCGCATCGGCCAGGGCAAAGACAATGCACGCGAATTCCTGAAAACCCACAAGGACATCGCGCGCGAGATCGAAGACCAGATCCGCGCCAAGCTGCTGCCGTCCAAGCAACAACGTGCCGAGCCTGAGGAAAAGAGCGCCTAAGCGCGCTACTGCGCCCGATCCGGGTGATGCCGCGGCCGCCGAAATGGCGGCCGTGGCGTTTCTGGCCAGGCGCGATTACGCCAGCGGCGAACTGGCCGCCAAGTTGCGCGAACGCGGCTACGATGCCGCCGTCGTGCAAACGCTGGTCGATGATTTCGCCGCTCGGCGGCTGCTCGATGATGCGCGCTACGCGCTGCACTTCGTCGAGTACCACCGGGCTCGTGGCCAGGGCCCGATGCGCATCCGCCGCGACCTCGAGGCCTTCAAGGTGGCCGACGAACACATCGAGGCCGGGCTCGCCGCCGTGCCCGACTGGTCGGCCGTCGCGCGCGACGTGCGCCGCCGGCGATTCGGCGCCGAGGCGCCCACCGATTGGGCCGAGAAAGGGCGGCAGGCCAGATTTTTGCAATATCGCGGCTTTTCCAACGATCATATCCGCACTGCCCTAGGGAACGATCTCGAACTCGATACATGAGCAAGCGCAAACCACCCTACATGAGCGCCGCCGATGTACGGCGCGCCTTCCTCGACTACTTCAAGCAGCGCGAGCATCGCGTGGTGGCTTCCTCTTCGCTCGTGCCGGGCAACGACCCGACGTTGCTGTTCACGAACGCGGGCATGGTGCAGTTCAAGGATGTGTTCCTCGGCAAGGAGCAGCGCGACTACAAGCGCGCCGTGACCAGCCAGAAATGCGTGCGCGCCGGCGGCAAGCACAACGACCTCGAGAACGTGGGCTACACGGCCCGCCACCACACCTTCTTCGAGATGCTCGGCAATTTCTCGTTCGGCGATTACTTCAAGCGCGACGCGATCCGGTTCGCGTGGGAATTCGTCACGAACACGTTGGGCCTCGATCCCGATCGGCTGCATGTCACGGTGTTTCGTGACGACGACGAGGCCGCGCGGCTGTGGGTCAGCGAGGCGGGCGTCGATGCGAGTCGCGTCACGCGCATGGGCGAGAAATCGAATTTCTGGGCCATGGGCGACACCGGACCCTGCGGCCCCTGCACCGAGATCTTCTACGACCACGGCCCGGAAGTGGCCGGCGGCCCGCCGGGTTCGCCCGATGAAGACGGCGATCGCTACGTCGAGATCTGGAACCTCGTGTTCATGCAGTACGAGCGTTCGGCGGACGGCACGCTGACGCCCCTGCCCAAGCCCTCCGTCGACACCGGCGCCGGCCTCGAGCGCCTCGCCGCCGTGATGCAGGGCGTGCACTCGAACTACGACATCGATCTCTTCAAGGACCTCGTGGCCGCGGCGGCCGACGTCACTTCCACCGGCGCGGGCACGGTCGATCTCGCCTCGCCGTCGTTGCGCGTCATCGCCGATCACATCCGCGCCTGTAGTTTCCTCGTCAGCGACGGCGTCGTGCCCTCGAACGAGGGACGCGGCTATGTGCTCCGTCGCATCATCCGCCGCGCCGTGCGCCACGGCTACAAGCTCGGCCAGTCGCAGCCGTTCTTCTACAAGCTCGTGCCAGTGCTGGCGCGCGTGATGGGCGATGCGTATCCCGAGCTGAAGGAGCGCGCCGAGCAGATCGCGCGCGTGCTGCGCGCCGAGGAAGAACGTTTCGCCGAGACGCTCGCCTCGGGCATGGCGCAGTTCGAGGCGCGCATGAAGGAGGCGGGCGGCAACACGGTGTCGGGCCCGTTGCTGTTCCTGTTGCACGATACCTATGGCTTCCCGCCCGACCTGACGGCCGACATCGCCCGCGAGCGCAACCTCAGCGTCGACATGCCGGGCTATGAGCGCGAGATGGAATCGCAGCGCGAACGCGCCCGCGCGGCGAGCAAGTTCAGCGTCGATCTCACGGCCGGCGAGGCGATCGATGCGGCGAGCGAGTTCAAGGGATACGAAACGCTCGAGGCCGACACGCAGGTCGTGGCGCTGCGCCGCAACGGCGCGCTCGTGCGCGCATTGCAACCCGGCGAATCGGGCGAGGTCGTGCTCGAGCGCACGCCTTTTTACGCCGAGTCCGGCGGACAGGTCGGCGACACGGGCGAGATCGTGGCAACGGCTGCCGGCGCGCGCTTCGCGGTCACCGACACGCAGAAGCTCGGCAAGGCGTTCGTGCACATCGGCACGGCCAGCGGCGCGGCGCTGGAAGTCGGCGCCGCGGTGCATGCGCGCGTCGATGCCGCGCGGCGCGAAGCGATCCGGCTCAACCACTCGGCCACGCACCTGCTGCACGCGGCGCTCCGCAAGGTGCTGGGCAACCACGTCACGCAGAAGGGTTCGCTGGTCGCGTCCGACCGGCTGCGCTTCGATTTCTCGCATTTCCAGCCGGTCAGTGCGGATGAACTCGCGCGCATCGAGCGCATGGTCAATGCCGAGATCCGTGCGAACGACGAGGCGCGCATCCGGCTGATGGACTACGACCAGGCGGTCGCCTCCGGCGCGATGGCGTTGTTCGGCGAGAAGTACGACCGCGAAGTGCGCGTGCTGAACTTCGGCGATTTTTCCACCGAGCTGTGCGGTGGCACGCACGTGGCGCGCACCGGTGACATCGGCCTGCTGCGCATCCTCGGTGAATCGGGCGTCGCCGCCGGCGTGCGCCGCATCGAGGCCGTGACGGGCGAGGGCGCGCTCGAGGCCATCGCGAAGAGCGAGGCGACGCTGCGCGATGTCGCCTCGCTGGTGCGCGGCACGCGCGATGATGTGGCGGACAAGGTACGCGATGCGCTCGAGCGCATTCGCGCGCAGGAGCGTGAGATCCGTGCGCTGAAGGACAAGCTCGCCTCGGGCCAGGGCACCGATCTCGCCGCCGGCGCGGTCGATGTCGGCGGCACCAAGGTCATCGCGGCGCGTGTCGAGGGCGCCGACGGCGGTTCGCTCCGCAATGCGGTCGACCAGCTCAAGAGCCGGCTGGGCTCCGCGATCATCGTGCTCGCGGCGGTCGAGTCACCCAGCAAGGTGACGCTGGTCGCGGGCGTCACCGCCGACCGCACGGCCAAGATCAAGGCCGGCGAACTGGTCGGCGCGGTGGCCGCGCAGATCGGGGGCAAGGGTGGCGGACGCCCCGACTTCGCGCAGGCCGGCGGGAACAATCCGGCCGCGCTCGAGGCGGCGCTCGCCAGCGTCGTCCCACAAGTGCGTGCGCGACTCGGCGGCTGACGCGACCTAAGGCACTTGTCATCAAATTGGCGTCTAACCCGTACTAGGATTGCCCATCCGTCGATGGGCACCCGTGCGTGGAGGACGAAGCCATGTTGATACTCACCCGGCGTGAAGGCGAAAGCATGCTGATCGGCGATGAAGTCACGATTACCGTGCTGCGCGTGAAAGGAAACCAGGTGCGCCTCGGCGTGAATGCGCCCAAGAACGTCAGCGTGCAGCGCGAGGAAATAGCCGAGCGCGTGCGCGCCGAGGTGACCGGCGCGGCTGCGCCGCTCGCGGGCCCCGGCGCTTCCGCCGGAGAGGGCCCGGCCTAGCGCTCAGCGCAGGTGGAAGGCGCGGCGCGCGTTGCCGTCGTAGATCTTGTCGATCACGGAACGCGGCAGCGCCAGGCCCGGTACGTCGGCCTTGATGGCATCGATGCGTTGCGATTCGCCGGTCGCCAGGTACTTCCAGTCCGATCGCCAGAATTGATCGGCTTCCTCGCCGAAGGACTCCAGCGTAACGGGGGGATTCTGCGCCTTGGCGGCGGGATCGGGCGGATTCTCGGACAGGTCGGAGCCGTACATCAGCCGGTCCTGGTAGCGAATGAAAAATCGCCGCACTTTCCGGTAGTCGCGCACCGATTGGTACTGCACCTGCGTCATGCGCGCGGCGAGATCCACGCGCGCATTCGGAAAGCGGTCGAGAAACTTCGCCAGCTCATCCACCGACCACTCGAGGCTCCCCATGTGCGCGCCGTCGAAATTCAGTTTCGGGTGGCGCGCCAGGAAGCGATCGCGCGCCGCGATCAATGTTTCGTAGCTGGGTTCCTCGGGGTGCAGGTACATGTAGTACTCGGGGTGGTCGCGAAAATAGCTGCGGTCGTTCTCGGTGGTCATCTCATCGAGCGGCAGCCAACAGTTCTTCGGCTCGGCCTGGTGCGCGATCAACACCTTGCCGTGGGCTTCGATGTTGGCCATCACGCCATCGAATCCCGGATCGTCCAGCATGATGTGCTTGCCGGCCGCATCCTTCTCGACCATGCCGATGTTCTTCCACACCTTGACCGCGAGTGCGCCGCGCGCGAATTCCTCGTTGATGCGCTGGTTGGTGGACTGCGTCCAATCCGCGCCGCCAAAACCCTTCATCGAGAACGTGGTGGCAAAGTGAAAGCGCGCCGGATCGCCCGCCTGCAGTGCGTGCGCCACCTCGGCCTGCTCGTGCAGGGTGGGAAAATCGGGATAGTCGACGTTGATCGACAACAGTTCGAAATTGTCGCGCCGGGCAACGTCCAGGAAAATGTGATCGGGCGTATTCGCGTGCACATGCGCGTCGAACTTGCGCACCCGCTCGAAGTCCGCCATCGAGTAATGCGCGGTGCTCCACGCGGGGGTCGTTCCGAGCAGGGCAGCCGCCCAGACCAGTGCCGCCAGCTTGCGCATCATCACGATCGTCTCTCCTTTAAGATTCGCGGAGGTACCATAGCATTGCAGGGCCTACGGGACGGGGCGCGGGAGTGGCGAGTGCTCCTTTGCGTTGGGTGCTCCCCGCCAGTATCATGGCGCCCGGTCGCCAAGGGGCCGGACCAATGCAAGTCCCTGATTCCTTGGAAATATTTAGACGAATTCGGAGAGATGGCCGAGTGGTCGAAGGCGCACCCCTGCTAAGGGTGTAAGGGTCAAAAGCCCTTCGAGGGTTCGAATCCCTCTCTCTCCGCCAGTCTTTCTCTTTGTAGAACAAACGCTTGCCCTCTTAGGGGGGTGTTCTACTGCCAATCTACTGCCAAATTCTGGGGACTCCAGGGGACCTTTGGGGCCTTCCGGCGGTATCAGAATCGCTCCCGAATTGATGACCACCGGCAGGCTCTGCAGCGCACGCTCCGGCGCTCCCGCCATCGCCTGGCGGATCGCTTCCACGTCCGATTCCTGCGCACCCTCGGTCCACGCCGCGTAGGTGTCGAGCATGGTCTGCACGCTGTGGCCGTGCTGCTTGGCCACCCACAGCGGATTCTTCCCGACCATGAGGTTCCAGCTGACGGAGGAGTGCCGCGCGTTGTACGCCTCGCGGTAGCGCGCCTTCATCTTGCGCAGCGTGCTTCGCCAGCGGACCCACGGATACTGGAGATTGCGGATCGGCTCGCCGGTCTCCTTAAAGAAAAGGTCGTCGTGCCGGATCAAGCCGGCGAGCTGCAAGCGGGCACGCAGTGCCAGGTGCCGTTTGAGCACTTGGAGCGCGCGCGGACACAGTTCGATCAGGCGGTCCGTCGATGTCTTGGTGCGATCCTTGTCGCGCGCCATGACCCGTGCCTTGCTGATGCTGACCTTGCCCTGAGCGATATCGCAGTCGCCCACCTGGAGGGCGATCTGCTCGGACGGCCTGAGCCCCGTGAAGAACCGGAACTCATCGTAGTTGCCTTGCGCCTCGCCCCAGTCGCGGTGGATGGCCGCGATCAGCGCCTCGGCCTCCTGGATGCTGAAGGGATCGATGACGGGTCGGTCTTTCTTCGTGATGCGCAGACACCTCAGGCCCTTGGCCGGGTTGTGCAGCTCGGGCGTATCGCGATAGCCGTAGTCGAACGCGCAACGCAGGGCGCTGATGATGTTGTTGTAGGTCTTCTTCGATTTGGCGTGCCGATCGGCAATCTTCATGAGCTCCGAGTAGCGCACTTCGGAAAACAGGCGCGTGCCGATTTTCGGTCGCCAGATGTTGTTCAGGATCTTGCGATAGGTGTCGGAGCTGGAGAACGCGAGGTCGTGTTTGGCCACGCGCGCATCGACATGTGCGAGGAACTCCTCGAATACGTCATTGCAAGTGCGTGCGGTCGTGACGCCCGGAACGTGCTTCTTGAAGCGGTAGTCCGGAAACTCCTCCACGAAGGAGAACGTCCCATGTGCGATGCGCTCCTTGATGCCCTGCAACTGCAAGCGGGCACGGCGCAAGTTCGCCTCGGTCGGCGCGCGCTCCAGCGTCGGGCGATAGCGCACGCCCTCGAATTCGAAATCGAACTGGATCCGATTCTTCCCCAGGGCACTGACGCCCCGGTTTATCGACTTTCGACCCATCGCTGGAACCCCATCATGTCGATCAAAATGTGGCCGTCGGGAGCCCGCCTCCAGAGCTTCCCCTCGGGCCAGTCGCCGCGCTCAATTTTGCGCTCCATTGCCTTCACGGAATAGCCGGTAATGGCGTTCGCGACGGGCAGCAGCACATAGCGCGCGGGCGCTACCAAGACCGGCGGTTCTGTCTCCTGGGTCACGGTGCGCCCTGTCGATCGCGGGATCCCCGGCACCGGCCGAGCCGCCGGAGCTGGTTTCGCCGATGGAGGCGAGCTTTCAGTTCCCGCTTGGATTCAAGCCAGTGGGCAAGATCGTTGCGGTGCCAGCCGATCGCATGTCCGCGAAAACGTTGCTGCTTCGGGAATCGGCCGATCGCGGTCAGTGCGAACAGCAGCCAGCGATGGCGTCGAGTGAGGCGCGCCACATCGTGCGCGCTCAGCAGGAAACTCAGCGGCGGGAGCGGCTCGTTGACCCGATTGGAAAGGCTGACGGGTCCGGGAAATCTAGCCGGCGAGACAAGCGTCCGAGGAACGGGGTCGGTCGTGCTCATGGGTTTGAATGCTCATGTGCGGTTCCGGTCGTTCAGGGACGAGTTGTCACTCACTGAGAATGATCTACCAAGAAGGCAAGAAAGTCAGCTTAGGTTTTTGGCCAAAACCGGCAAGAACTCCTGTGGTTCGGACCGTGGTGCGGGGTAACAATGGCCCCGGCCGGGTAATCGGCCGGCCAGTCAGCGCATACAAAACGTCCGGAGTTGCTAATAACACCGTGCATTCTGTATCATCAATCTCCATGAACCTCGCGGGCAAACAACAAGTGCGACGGCTGTTCGCCAAGCAGGGCGTGCTGCGATCCCGCGAACTGGAATCGCGTGGCATCACGCGCGTGGACCTCGCGCGCTGCGTCGAGGAGGGCGTCCTGGTCCGGGTGGGAAGGGGGCTCTATGCCACGGCAGATCATGCCCCTTCGGAACACCACTCTCTGGTCCAGGTGACCAAGCGTGTACCGAACGCGGTCTTTTGCCTGCTCACGGCGCTTCGATTCCACGAACTGACCACTCAGTCGCCCCACGAAGTCTGGATTGCGCTGGCGGAGGACGCTCGCAAACCCAGCCTCGACTACCCAAAGCTGCGCGTAGCCCGGTTTTCCAAAGCGGCTCTGGCCGCTGGCGTCGAGCAGCATCGCGTTGAGGGAGTGACAATCCGCGTGTATTCAGCCGCGAAGACGGTCGCGGATTGCTTCAAGTACCGCAACAAGGTTGGCATCGACGTAGCGGTCGAGGCACTGCGGGATTTCACGCGAAAACATCGGGGCGGCGCCAACGAACTCGCGCGACACGCTCGGATCTGCCGGGTTGCACGAGTCATGCAGCCTTACCTGGACGCCATCGGGTGAAGGAAAAGGCCAACCTCGGTGCGTCGGTATCGACCCGCCTGCTCAATCAGGCCAGAAAGACCGGTGCGGACTATCAGACACTCCTGACATCGTACTGCCTGGAACGCTTTCTCTACCGGCTAGGTGCATCGGATCTTCGGGAGCGCTTCGTACTCAAGGGAGCGATGCTCCTACGCCTGTGGGCGGACCAACCCTATCGAGCAACACGGGATCTGGATCTGCTGCGCCGAGGTGACGCCGAATTCAATGCTGTGCGCGCTGACCTGCGCGCGATCCTGGCGGCACCCGTCCAGCCAGATGCCGTGAGATTCGATGCCGAAAAGATCGAGGTGGAGGCGATCCGAGCAGAGGATGAGTACGCTGGCGTTCGCGCAACGATTCCGGCGCAGGTGGGGACGGCCCGGCTTGTCCTGCAGATCGACATGGGTGTTGGCGATGTGGTTTCACCGGCTCCAGCCCTGTGCGCCTTTCCGACGCTGCTCGACTTTCCGGCGCCGCGCATACTCGCCTATCCGAAGGAGGCGGTGATCGCCGAGAAGTTCGAGGCCATGGTCGTCCTCGGTGAACGCAACAGCCGCATCAAGGATTTCTTCGATATCTACTATCTCGCGGGTCACTTCGAATTCGATCGCGAAGTCCTGGGACGTGCCGTCCGCCAGACCTTCGCGCGCAGGGGGACACCCGTGCCCACTGACGTGCCGATCGCCCTGACCGCGGCGTATTGGGAGAATGCGACTCGCCCCGCACAGATCCGCGCGTTTTCGCGTCGAACAGGTGTCGAGGTCCCGGGCGACTTCGCCATGGGGTGTTCGCGGCGCCTGAGCCAATTCCTGATGCCGCTGCTGGAAGATCTTCGGACGCCAGCCAGTAACCCGGGGACTTGGTCGCCCGGCGGACCCTGGCGCTGACCTCGCGGGACACATGTCGATATGCGAGTAGGCCGAGGGCGCCAACGGACCTTTAAGTGACAACTTGTTTTCTTGGTCGGCCGCGTGCTCGGCGGCCACCCGTTTCCTCCGCGGCTGGTGCGCGGTAGCCTTCTGGGTCGCGGATCCAGTCCTGAATCGCGCCGACTGGCCAGCCGCACGCGCGGCCGCCGAGATGTACGGGGGCCGGGAATCGGCCCGCGTTGACACGTCGGTAAAGCGTTGCGCGGCTGAGTGACGTGATTCGCAGGACGTCGCGCGTTCGTAGGAACGCGGGCGTAAACGGCGGTGTTAGGTCCGGAGATCGTGCAGCGACGGGAGCGTCCAGGTTCGACTGAGGGTGCGGCACATGCGCCTTGCTCATGGTTTGCGCCTTCGGAGTAGGAGTGGGGGCCTACGCCTTCGGCAGCGCGGCGCTTGCCGTCAGCTGTAGTGCGTGGAGTACGAAGTCGTGTGCGGCGTCGACTTCCGTGCTCTTGGCGCAGAACATCAGCTGGCGCCATACCGTAGGCCGATCTTCCCAGCGCGGACGAATGCGCCGATGGTGCTGCTCGGCAATCCGATCGATGTCTTGTAATCGCTGGGATCTCAACAGTCGAGCAACGGTCGGAGTAATCCCAAGAAGCACAACTGATGCTTCGGCATCTGTGCGTACCGTGTGCCAGGCGAGCATCAGCGTTGCTCGGGAGAGAGCGATTGCAGCTGTACGTGGGAACGGCGAGGGCCACGTTGCTTCGCCAGCGTCGTGCTCGCTGCCTGCGGTGATCTCACTCCACCACTCGGGGTCACGGAATCCAAAGTCGACGAGCAGGAACGGAAACCGTGCGGCCGTGCTGAGCGTCCTTGCGTCAAGCGTCGCAATGAGCGCAAGCAGTTGGTGGATGAAGGGTTCGTTGCCGGATGACGGAACGTGCGCAGCCTCGACGAGCATTTGCAGGCATTGCTCGTTGATGTCGCAGATAGGCGCCAGCGCATCGGTACTGTGGTGTTTCCTGGTTGGCGCTCTCATCTGCCCGAGCGTGCCGGGCGATGTATTCATACCCTCCGTGGATGCCCCTGCGCATTCTTATGCCTTTGCCGCATTGTGCGCCCGAGCCCAATTCCCAGTACACGGTGGGTTTTTGCCTATATTGCTCAATTACTTAGGGGAATGTTATGTCACAACTTTGCTGCGGCGCAGCTGATTCGCGCGCAGCATGGTGCTATGCGTGTATGGGGGGAACGCTACAACCGCGATCTCCAGCGCTACAACCTGGCGCTGCGCATGATCGCGCACGAGGCCCGGACCCACACGATCTGTGACTGGACGGGATTGCCAGACGACCGGATCCGGCACCTGTACCAGTCCTATGTCGACGAGCATGGCAAGCGGCACGTGCTCCGGCGCCGCGGACCCTCTCCTCAGAGCCTGACAGTCTTCTTTGGAACAGCCCGTAGTCGCAGCGAAGCAGCTGCACTCGTTGGGCTCTGCTATCTCCTCGAAGTATTGCCGACTCGCACGCTGGACGATCCGCGCCGCGAATTGCCGAGCGTTGCGAGAGGGGAGCGGCTCTGCGAGGCCTATGAAATGTACCGCCAGCTCGTGCCCGAAACGTCCATGACGTTGGAGCATCTGGTGCTTCTCGTCATGACCGTCTCGCAGGGGCAGGAGTTTGAAGTTACTCAGTGCGCGAGTTGTGGTGGAGTGGTTGTATTGGATCGTGGCGCGCTCAGGCGCGGCGACTGTGCTCATTGCAACGAGCATCGGCACTTCATCAATGAGGGGTGCCAGTCGATCCGTTGACGTGCAGGACTTGCGACGTAAGTATTCAACTCCATTTCGATAAGGTGAACCGAACTTACGTGCGCCAGCGCGCCCGCCAGTCGTCCCGATCCCAAGAAGCATCCAGCATCTCATCCGGCAGGTGGAGCATTGCCAGTACCTGGCCAGGTCTGTAAGGAACGCACTCTTCCGTGATTTCGTACTTGTCCGAGTCCGAGTTGTCGAACCAGGCGTCCGCAGATTGCTTGCCGGGGCCCGTACAAGGTCTTTCGCCTCGCAAAAAATCGTGCGCAAACGTTGCTTCATCCAAGAATGGCTTCAGTCTCCAGCGAGACGGTACCATCGGGGCAGGCAGCGCCCATTCTCGTCCCGCGGCGGAGTAACAGCACAAGATCACGGGATAATTGTCTAGAAGTGTGATTCGGAAGGCCGTTGCCGCAGGACTTGTAGAAAAGTCGGCGGCAATGCTCTCGATATCCTTGAGCGACAACACCCGCAGCTTTCCGATCGCAGGCACTAACAGTGACGCCGGCATCAGGAGGTGGGAGGAAAACTCATCCGCCTGCTTCTCCTTCGCCCTATCTGCTTGCGCGTAGTTTCCGAAGTCTTCCGCTCGGCAATAGAATGACTGGCCACGATGCATTGACCAATGACCTAACTCGTGACCGATCGAAAAACGATCGCGACCTCTATTCCCTGAAGGGCTAATCGTCGCAATCGCGCGGTCTTTGATGCCCAACAGGGTCGCCGCGCAGCCGTCAAGGTTGCGATATCGCACCTGCATCCCGGCATCAACAGAGATCGCTTCTACATCGATGTCTTTTGGATCCCGAATTGCGAACCCCTCGATGATGGATTCCGCCCATTCTCTGGGCTTCACTATTGATCGCCCTCGGGTTCCGAAGTGTCTTGAAGAGTCGTCGCTTGCCTGAATAGATCAAGGACATCTTCATCGGACAAATCGTTCAAGTTGCGTGCAGCAAGTGTTAGATCAGGCAGGGACTGCAAATATCTCCGCGCCTCCGCGGCCGACGGAGCGGTGCCGGCCGTGTCGTTCTCGGAAACAATCGCGAGGCGGCGCTTTGCATCTGCCATCCGAAGTCTTCCAGCCTCCGCTCTGGCGCTCATTAGAAGGCGCTCGCCGAGTTTGATCAGAGCTTCAGGGCTCTCGCCCTCCAGCGCATCCGTATCAGTCATTGACTGCAGCTCTTTGACGAGTCCGTCGAGGAGTCGCTCGCTGCTGGGCTTTTCTCCGTTTGGATTCCTCATGGCATTCTCCGATCCGTTTTCGGCGCGGCGAGCCGCCGGCTTAGCCGCTTGCGCGCGGCTTCAAAGGTTTTCTGGTCCCAGCCAAGCTCCTTAGCGATCTCGGCGCCGGTTAGTCCCTCGGCGAGTGCTTCGAGGAAGAGCTCTGCTTCCTCGTCGCCCTTTACGACCTGTCGAAGCGTCGATTCGGCCTCGGCAATCAGCGCTGGATCCATATCGGAGCTTCCTGCTCTATCCAGCGGAGAGGAATTTCCATCTGCGTCGTCGTCGGAGTGCGTGGCAAGGTCGTCGGCCAGGATGTAGTCGAGCTTCTTGCGCGTATTGGAGGCGACGCTTTGCATCACGCCTTTAAGCACGACTAGGGTCGAGAGGTCGCGACGCCACTTGCGCCTTCCCGCCAGCAAGAGGGTCACTGACTTAGACAGCAGGTCGTCGGCATCCATTGCTGGTAGCCCGTGGGCGAAGAGCCTAGCCAACTTCCTGGCCCGCGCAATCTGTGCCGGGTCCTTCATCAAGCTGGCCACGGCAGTGTCCACCTCGGCGCGCATGAGATTTTTTGGCGGGCTACTTCCGGGCATCAGCATCGTTCGGCCTCAACCTGTCTTGTTCCCTAGGCTCCTGGAGACCGTGTCTCTGGACGCGGCCACAAAAATTCTTTTCGGCTGTCCAGGTGGTTCCCGCCGAGAGCACTACCCCCTTAAGAGGCCGGCAAACCGCGCTGGCTTCGAAGTGTCAACCAAGACCCCCGAAGAAGGATAAACGATTATGAATCAGGAAGTTAAGCACGCGCACGTCGCGCGAATCCACGTCGATACGCAGCCATATGAATCGCCTAGTCCGACCACGGGGGCGGCGCTGTACCTGCTTGCCCATGTGCAGGCTGGGCTGCAGCTCTTCAGCAGGGGACACGACGACGGAATTGATTCGCTGATTCCCGACGATGCTACGTCAGTCGAACTCAAGACCGGCGACCATTTCCGGACCGGTAAGCCCGGCCACGACGGCATCACGATCTACGTGAACACTGACCCGTTTGTCTGGGGGCGCCCGCGGATCAGTTACGACGAGCTCGTGAGGCTGGCGTTTCCGGACGGCCCGCTGGAGGGCAACGTGCGGTACAGCATCACGTGGACCATGCCGGACGGCTCGGAGGGGGCCGTGCTAAAGGGGGGCAAGGTCAAGGTGGTCGAAGGGATGAATTTCGATGTCCGCAACACTGATAAGTCTTAATCCTGACTTGGCGCGCCTGGAGGCGGAGGGGTACCGCTTGCGCATCGTGCGTGGCGTCTCAAACCACCTCATCGTTGAGGGCGTCCCGGCTGTCAACTCCAAGAGGGAAGTTATTTTCGGCGATCTCTACACGCCGCTGGAGATTGATGCCGCCGGCAAGGTCAGTAGCCCGCTAGCGAACCACCAGTGCTGGTGGATTGGTTCCGAGCCGCCTTGCGATCACACTGGCCAGATCATGGACGAGTTGATCGCGAATTCCGGCCCGGAGGAAAAGGGAGACGGAATCACAACTCGGGTGGGCATGTCCCGAAAGCTGAAGTCCGGCAACAGCCCGATTCCATATCCGGACTACCACACAAAGCTGACTACTTACATCGCCCTGATCTGGTCACCAGCTGCTCACGTTGATCCCATTTGCACGCCGAGGGTCGACAGGCCCGTGGCCGCCGTGCTCGAGGCTCAGGCAACAGTCTTTCACTATCCAGACATGGCAACGACCCGGGCAGGTATTGGAGCGGCAACCGCTAAACTACTTGTCGATCGCGTCGCGATAATCGGGTTGGGTGGAACCGGCTCCTACATTCTTGATCTGCTTGCCAAGACACCTGTGCGCGAAATTCACCTGTTTGATGGTGACGAGTTCGACCTTCACAACGCCTTTCGCGCGCCTGGCGCGCCCGACAAGAAGGATCTCACGAAGCCAAAGAAGGTCGACTGGTTCGGCGCGATCTACGATCGCATGCGAAACGGAATTGTGCGGCATGCCTACCACATCAGAGCAGAACAGTTGGCCGAAGTCCGTGACATGAGGTTTGTCTTCCTCGCGATAGACGATCCCACTGCGAAAAAGGTGATTGTGGATTTCCTGCTGTTAGAAAGGGTCCCGTTCATCGACGTCGGAATGGATCTATCTCTGGATCGCGACGTATCGCTTAGGGGGCAGGCGCGCGTTACGGTTGGTACGCCGGCTGTGAAGGACCACATCGAGCAGGTCGTTTCGTTCGCCAATGGTCCGGAAAACGACGTTTATAGGAACATCCAGGTGGCCGATTTGAACATGCTGAACGCGGCCTTGGCAGTAATTCGCTGGAAGAAGTGGCTGGGATTCTACGGCGATGACGCCAACGAGTATCACAGTCTCTATAACGTTCAAACCGGCAGTCTAATCAAGGCGGTTGTCGGATGAGGGTCGACACCATCAAGCCGGCATACGTCGAGTCCTTTCCAAAGGTGCTAGAGGACGGAATTCTCTACATTTCTCGAAAGTTCAGTACTGCTTGCCACCGTTGCTGTTGCGGATGTGGGACAAAGATTGTGACTCCCCTGCGCCCAACGGAATATCGGTTGACCGATTCTGGCGGGCAGGTGTCCCTATATCCATCTGTTGGCAATTGGAACCACCCCTGTCGATCCCACTATGTAATTCGCAATGGGCAGGTGATTCGGGCCGGTGCTATGGGTCAAGCCGATATCGACAAGGGGCGGGCCCGAGATGATGCGGAGAAGCGCGCCCACTACGCACAATCGGTGCGGTCCGGAAGGTCTGTTTGGGACTGGATCAAGCGCCTATTCGATTAGTGCAGGCGCAATCCGTGACAAATCCGTTGATGAGATTCGCAGTGCGCTCTGCCCATTAACTCTTCGAAAACAGGCGGATTAGCAGATAGTAGGGGATCTGCAGCATCCCGACGCCGACCGAAATCCCGAGCACGATCCAAAACGGGAAGTGGGACTGCCTCCCGAAGTACTCCCAAAAGAACGCCGTCAGCACGCCGAGGATCGCGAGCAGCGTCAGCGTTCGGCAAATCAGCGGTTCCATGACAACCAGCAGCGTGAGCGCCGGTAGGCGAATGGCGTGCCAGGTGACGCGCAAGGCTCCTCGACCAGCGATGCCGAGCCAATGCGGCGACTCAGAAGTGTTGTCCCGCGGGTAAACCGTATTCATGGGGCGCTCCCGGAAGGTCGGTAGCAAAAAGGGAGCCTACGCCGGTCTTCGCCGGTTTGCACTTTGCCGCTTGCGGGGGCGCTCGACCGCCAAAACCGGCGTGTCCGGCCGTCGTCCGGCCGGGTATTGCCGAGTTTTGCCCCAAAACCCTCCCTCGTTGGACGCCGACGGCTGTGGTGGCATGGAACTGCGCCACTCCGGCGCCGTGCCACGACCTACATGGCGCGGTCAGGTGGGCACGGTGAACAACGAAATTAGGGGGGTCGACATGCGTGTTTCGGGATTTATCGGGCGTACACCCTTGCTGCACGTCTTGCTGTTCGCGGTCGTCATGGCCGCTCCTGACCTGGCCTTGGCGCAAGCGTCGCCGTTTCTGACGGGCGCCAACTCCCTTCAGACCAACATACTCGCCTGGGCCACACCCATCGCCGTCATTCTGGTCATGGTCCTCGGCATCATGGCCATGGCAAATCGAATCTCCTGGGGTTGGCCGATCACGGCAATTGTGGGAATCGCGGTCGTATTCGGGGCGCCGCAAATGGTGACCTGGATACGCGGGATGTTCGGCGTTTGAGTGCCCGCCGTGTCTGCGCATGGAACTGGGCTGACGGCTGATCCGCTCTTTGTCGCGGTCACTCGACCGCCGATGCGCTGGGGCGTGACGTTCTCGGCTCTCCTCGTGAACCTGGTGTTCACGATGGAGACCTTCCTGCTCACGAAAAATCTACTCACCCTCCTGATCGCGTTGCCGATCCATGGCGTGTGTGCGCTGCTGTGCCTTCGCGATCCACGGTTCTTCGACTTGATGCTGCTCTGGGGGCGAACCCGGCTGCCGGCATACGCTACGACGCTGCGATACTGGAAGGCGAGCAGCTGTAGCGCATTGGTGCTCGACCTCCCGGACCGCAAAGGCAAGCGGCGCGATGCGTGCATCGCGCGAATCGCCCATCAATCGCTCGGGGTAAAGCCATGGTCACCGTAGCCCGCGGGGCAGAGAGCCGCCGCGAGATGCTGGCGGCACGACACATCCCGTACACCGCGCAAATCAATCGGCACGTCGTCCTCACCGAGTCCGGAGACTATCTCCAGGCATTTCGTCTGGCCGGCGCCAGCTTCGAAAGCGCCGATGACGACGAACTGAACAACTGGCACGAACGGCTCAACGTCACCTTGAGAAACATCGCGAGCCCCAACGTAGCGCTTTGGGTGCATCTGGTGCGTCGACGTGAGCTGACGAAATTGGCGGGTAGCGTTGGTGGCGCCGGGTTCGCAGAGACACTCGCTCATCGATATGGCGAGCGGCTCTCCGACGAAACACTCATGGTCAACGAGCTGTACTTGTCGGTCCTCTACCGACCGGTTGTCGGCGCGGCGCCGAGCCTGCTCGCGCGGATGCTGCGCGCCGGTCAGGCAGTTGGGAGGGACACCGGAGATGCTGATGCGCTGGACGCATGCGAAAAGCTGGCCGACGTATTGCTCGCATCGCTCGCTCGCTACGAGCCGGAGCGACTCGGGGTCTACCTGACTCGCGGTCGTCCTCATTCTCAGCTGCTTGAGTTCCTCGCGCTGCTCGTCAATGGCGAGTCGCAGCCGATTCCGCTGCCGAGGGCACCTCTTCGTGAGGTTCTTGCGACGACGCGCCCTTTGTTCGGCACGGAAGTGCTGGAATGCCGGATGCCGACGGCAACGCGACTCGGCGCCATGCTCGGTATCAAGGAGTACCCGACACCGACCACGGTGGGTATGTTCGATGCCCTGCTGTCGGCGCCGTTCGCGTTCGTCCTCACCCAGTCCTTCGCCTTCCTGACGAAGACTGCTGGACAGGGGCTTCTGCAGCGCCAGCATGCGCGCATGGCGAATGCCGGCGACTTCGCGGTTTCCCAGGCCGATGAACTGGTCGACGCCCTGGACGCGCTGACCGGCAACGAATTCGTGATGGGAGACCACCACTTCACGCTCCAGGTCCTGGGCGATGCCCCGTCCACCCAGCCAGCGGACATCGAACTAGGACTGCGCGCCCTGAATGACAACGTAGCGCAAGCGCGGGCGCTCCTCGCAGATGCCGGGATGACGATTGCTCGGGAGGACCTGGCCCTGGAGGCTGCCTTCTGGGCCCAGCTGCCAGGGAATTTCGGGTACCGGCCGCGCAAGGCGCCGATCACCTCTCGGAATCTCGCGGCGATGGCCAATTTCCACAACTTCCCGACGGGGCGGGCCATTGGAAATCATTGGGGCGATGCACTGGCCATGCTGATCTCCAGTGCTCAGTCTCCGTACTACTTCTCCTTGCATGCCAGCGATCCGGCCGACCCGGACGGCGGCAGCCGAAAGGACACCGGCCACACGCTGATCTGCGGACCGACCGGGTCCGGAAAAACAGTGTTCATCGGTTTCATGGTGGCCATGCTCGCCCGGCAGGGCGTCACGCAAGTCCTGTTCGACAAGGACCACGGCCTTGAGATTCTGGTCCGTGCACTGGGGGGCGACTACCTCCCACTCCGCAATGGGCGACCGACCGGATTCAACCCGCTGCAGCTGCCGGAAAGCCCCGGAAATCTGGAATTCCAGAAGCAATGGCTCCGATGCCTGGTCCGTGGACCGGCGCCGCTGACCGTGCGCGAAGAGGCGGATCTGGACCATGCCCTGCGCGGCACGATGGCCCTCGATCCGGAGCGCCGGCGTCTATCGCGCCTGATCGAGTTCACGGATGTCACGCAAAGTGAGGGCGTCCACGCTCGACTGGCGCGCTGGTGCGAGAGTACTGGCGGTGACTACGCCTGGGTCTTTGACAACCCGCAGGATCTCCTGGCGGGAAGACTCGGACAGCAATCGATCATTGGGGTCGATGTCACCGAGTTCCTGAACAACGATCTCGTTCGCACACCGATAAGCCTCTATCTATTCCATCGCGTTCGCTCCTTGCTGGATGGCAGGCGATTTGTTTGCTGGGCAGATGAGTTCTCGAGACTGCTTGATGATGCCGCGTTTGAGCAGTTCGCCAAAGATGGCCTCAAAGTCTGGCGCAAGTTGAATGGCGTCTTCTGTTGCGCGACTCAAAGCCCGAGCGACGCACTTCGCAGCGGCATCGCGCGCACGATCATCGAGCAGACCGCCACCAAGGTGTTCTTTCCGAATCCCGATGCCGATGAGCAGGAATACCGAAACGGCTTCGGGCTCACGGAACGCGAGTTCCGACTCATCAAGGAACGGCTCGAGCCAGGGTCCCGCATGTTTCTCGTCAAACAAGGGCACTGCAGCGTGGTGTGCGGACTTGATCTCAAGGGATTCGACGCCGAGCTCGCTGTGATTTCCGGTCGAGTGTCGGAGGTCGACCGGATGCATCGGATCATCGACGAACACGGATCAGCGCCCCAGCGCTGGTTGCCGCTCTTTCAGGCGGGGGTCGCGAGGTAGTGGCGACTATTTGAATCTCAACAGGGGAGGGTGTCATGGGCAGGATTGCGGGGTTGTTGATACTCATGGGTGGGCTCGGGTTCGGTTCGACGGCGCACGCACAGTGGGCTGTCGTGGACGTTGGAGCCATCGCGCAGCTGGTGCAGCAAGTCAGCACGATGGAGCAGCAGCTGACCACGATGCAGAACCACCTGCGACAGGCCGAGCAGGAATATCAGTCCATCACCGGAGACCGGGGGATGCAGAACCTGCTCTCCGGCACGCTGCGCAACTACCTTCCGGCGGACTGGCAGTCATTGCAGGACGCAATCTCCCAGACTGGCAGTGCCTACCCAGCGCTGGCGGCTGCCATCCAGGGCTCAATTCGAACAAACGCCGTTCTGACGGCCGATCAGCTTGCCGCACTGTCGCCAACCGAAAGGGACCGTGTCATAGGAGCCAGGCAATCAGTCGCCATGCTGCAGGCCACGGCGCAACAGGCACTGACCACCATCAGTGGTCGGTTCGCCAGCATCCAGCAGCTTATCGGGGCGATTGGCGGTGCCCATGACCAGAAGGCCATTCTGGACCTTCAAGCTCGCATATCGGCCGAGCAGGGGATGCTCGCCAACGACCAGAGCAAGCTTCAGGTGCTGTTCCAGGCGGCTCAGGCGCAGCAGTGGGCGCTGCAGCAGAGAAATCGAGAGCAGGCCATCGCCGACATCGGTTCGCTCCGTCGTCTCCCGCCGATGGGACTGTAGACGGGCCATGCATAACCTCGGGCTTCATTTCCGGTTTCGGCGCGGCGCGCAGGGTGTCCGGCCCCATTCAGGGATCGTTGTCACCGATTGTTCCGGCCCCTGCGCGCCGCGGCCGATCGCGACATCTACCGGGAAGGAGCGCTAACCCATGGGATTCTTCGCGGAATTCAGTACCTGGCTCAATGGCCTGCTCGGGGCGTACATCGGGACCAACACAGCGCGAATCGCCGCGACGCTGGAGCCGGCGATCGTGTCGCTCGGGGTGCTGTATCTGATGATCTGGGGCTATCTGCAACTCGCCGGCCGTATTCAGGAGCCCTTCGTTGAAGGGTTGAAGCGCATATTCACGCTTGCGGTCATCTTTGGCGTCGCACTTCGACTGTGGCTGTACAACGACCTCATCGTTGACACGTTCTTTTCGGCACCTGCGGCTCTGGCCGCGAACGTCATCGGCGCCTACGACTCGGTTGGCATTGTCGATCAGATTCTCTTCTCGGGAGGCGATGCCGCGTCGCTGCTGATGCAGAAGGGGGGAATTCTCAACGGCGACTTCACGTTTTACATCGCAGGAGTCGCTGTGTACCTGATGGTTGGCATAACGGCCGTCTACACCATGTTTCTCTTGGCGTTATCCCGCATCGCGCTATCGGTACTTCTGGCGCTCGGCCCGCTGTTCTTCGCGTTGCTGATGTTTGACACGACGAAGAGGTTCTTCGAGACGTGGATTGCCCAGCTCGCGAACTACGCCTTCATCACGATTCTGACGGTCATGGTCGCGGCACTGATGCTGACGCTTCTGACGACCGCGGCACAGCAAGCTGTAAGCGCCGGCGGCGGCATTCAGGTCGCTCATGCGGTGCGAGTGTGTTTAGCGGCGGGCCTTACCTTTCTCGTCATGCGTCAAGTTATGCCGATCGCGGCGGGGCTGGCCAGTGGGCTGGCACTGAGCTCCTTTGGCATGGTGAGCACGGCGCTGGCCTGGGGATTTGGTGGCACGACGCGCCACACCGGACAGTTCATGCGGGGTCTGCTCGCCGACCGGGAGACGACTCGCTGGGACAGCTTGAGCCGCAAGTCCGGTTACTTCTTGCAGCAGGGCGCTCGTGCCGGGGTTCGTCAGATCGGTCGGCTTCGTGGCGATAACGCCGTACGTCGGGGGTGAAGTCATGAGAGCGAAGTACTGGTGGGGTTGGCAGCCGGTCCTGATTGCAGGCTTGGGACTCGTACTTGGCGGGTGCGCGAGCACGGGAACCAAGGTCTCCTGCGAAGGCAGATTGCAGCCCATCAACTCGATGTCGACGGCGCAGGTATCGACGCCCGCAAAGGCGGGCCCGCAGCTTTCGGCGGGAGCATCACCGTGAAGGCCGATTCAGATCTCGCGGGCTACTTTGCCGAGGCCGCGGCCTGGGATGCGGATCGGGGTGCGCAACAGCGGCGAGTCGTGAAGCTGTCTCTCTGGGTGGCCGGAGCCGGCTGGCTGTGCGCAATCGTGAGCGGGTTCGCCCTGATGTTGCTGATGCCCCTGAAGCGCGTCGACCCGTTCGTCATCCGGGTCGACAACACCAGCGGCATCGTCGATGTGGTTCCGGTCTACGCCGGGCAGGCGAACCTGTCCGAGGCGGTGACGCGCTACTTCCTAACGCACTACGTGACGGTCTGCGAGCGATTCGCCTACTCGACGGCGGAGAGCGATTACGAAGAGTGCGGCGCATTCCACAACGCCGCGCGCAATCAGCAGTGGTACGCGAAATGGAATCGAAGCAACCCAGCGTCGCCGCTGAATGTCTACAAGGACGGGACGCTGTTGCGCGCTGAAGTTGGCGCGGTGAGCTTCTTCGAGCGGGCCAATGGCGTGTCGGATCTCGCTCAGGTTCGGTATGTGAAGGCCACGCGCCCAGCTGGGGGAAGTGAGGAGCAACTCACCCACTGGATCGCGACGGTGCAATACACCTACGGATCACCATCGACCGATCCGAAGGTGCGTCGCTGGAATCCTCTCGGATTCAAGGTGCTGGAGTTCAGGGCCGAGCCTGAAGTGCTTTCAACGCCGGAGACGACGGCCAGCGTGGCGTCAACGGGAGCGCGGCCATGAAGTCTCGCATCGTGTGCGCGACACTGCTGTCGTGGTCCCTGGCGATGACGATGTGCCAATCCGCGCATGCCGAGACACTACCGCAGAAGGGAACGGCGGACAGCCGGATCCGCAAAGCGACGTACAACCCCGACGAGATTTACCGTCTCTATGGCTTTGTCGGCTATGCCATCGAGCTGACCTTCGAGGAGGGCGAGACCGGGGCGGGCAATGCTGGTGGTGACCTGGAGGCCATCACGTTCGGCTGGCACGACAATCACCTGATCTTGAAGCCCAAGGCACCAAACGTCGGGACGAACCTGGTCGTCTACACCAACCGGCGCGCCTATCGATTCGAGTATTCCGCTTCGGCCAGGAGGCCCGATCCGCGGCTCGATCAAGTGATGTACGCCGTGCGTTTCGATTACCCGCCGCAGTACGCGACGAAGACAGGTCCCAGTGCGGCGGAGCTCGCGGGACGCGATCTGGACGCAGGCGCCGCCGGACGCAAGCGCAACCTCGACTACTGGTTCTGCGGTTCGTCGGCGATCAAGCCGGTGGCGGCGTCCGATGACGGCGTGCATACGCGCTTGACGTTCAGTGCCCACGCCGAGCTTCCAGCGCTGTTCGTGCGAAACGACGACGGCACCGAATCACTGTTGAACTTCAGCATGGAAGACGGCGATGTCGTGATCCATCGCGTTGCCGCACGATTCATTCTCCGGCGCGGGCAGTTGACCGGCTGTGTCGTGAACAAGGCGTATTCGGGAAGCGGAGATCGACTCCAGTCCGGAACCGTGGCGCCGGACGTGCAGCGCGAGCGTCGGGAGCCGAACCCGTGAGCCTCCGCGAGTTGTTCCCCAAACGCTCCGTCCGACCCGCACCCCCCGGCAAGGAAGAGGCGACCGAGACTCCGGAGCCGGGCGGTGTCCCCGGTGAGCGTGGGATCGCTTCGGTCAACCAGAATCGCTCGCTTCAGTCCCGCATCAGCAACCTTATGGCGATGGGACTCATGGGCGCGATGGGGCTGGGACTGCTCGGCTGGTACTACGGCCAGACCTATGCCCACCAGCGGGAGGCGAAAGATCAGGCGCAAAGCGGCACCCGGACAAAGGCCCAGGGGGACATGCCCTTGCCAGCCCTTGGCCGCGTCGACCCGCCCGGGTTCGTCCGGACCGGCATGGGACAGCCGGATGCCGGCGGACCCTTTGGAGGGGCGCCGCCGCTGCCCCAGGAGGCTCGTGCTCGGCCGGTGGCCTACACCGCCCCGGAGTCGGCGGCTTTGCCGCCCGGGGGGTACGGGGGCGCCGCCCCAGTCGCCGACCGGCGCCTGGAGGGGCCGGTCTTCTCGGCGCCGGGGGAGCCTGACCGGCGGATTGCAGCTACGACGGCGGCTGCTGTCCCGCCGGACGGTGAGGCCGGGACCTACGGCGCTCCCGACACCGGAGGGGGCGCGGGCCCGGCCCAGGGTGGCATGGCGGCGCTGCTTCGGCCCACCGTCACGCCGGCCGTCCGCGCGAGGGTACTCCCGACCCAGCAAATGCTCCTGCCCAAAGGGGCGTTCATCGACTGCACGCTCGAAACCGCCATCGACAGTTCCCTGCCGGGTCTCACCACCTGCGTCACGGCCACCGACACCTTCGGTGCCGACGGCAAGGTGGTGCTCCTGGAGCGGGGCACGAAGCTCGTTGGGGAAACCCGGGGCGAGGTCCGACAGGGCACCGCACGGGTGTTCGTGCTCTGGACGGAGGCCCGGACGCCCACCGGCGTCGTCGTGCCGCTCGCTTCGCCGGGGACCGATGAACTGGGACGCTCAGGATTACCGGGTGTCGTCGATCGGCACTTCCTGGACCGCTTCGGTGCAGCGATCCTGATTTCGATGATCGACGGCACGATCCAGGCTGCGGCCCAGTCGCGCTCGGGCGGCGGCACCGTGATCTACAACCCAAGCAACGCGACGGATGTCGTGACCGAGGTGCTCAAGAGCACCGTCAACATTCCGCCGACCGTGCGCAAGCAGAACGGCGATCGCATCCAGATCCTGGTCGCAAGGGATCTGGATTTCCGCTCCGTCTATGAACTCAAGTCCACGGCCAATGCACGCTGAAGCCTCAAGTCGGGCGAGTGTTGCGCCTGCCGCCGAGGTGTCGTCGCTGGAGCTGATGCTGCGGCCGCTACGGCCGTACCTGACCTCCCCGGACATCACGGAGTTGTGCATCAATCGTCCCGGCGAACTGTTCACCGAGACCCGGCAGGGCTGGCAGTGTGATCGCCTGCCATTCGCTGACTTCGATTGGTGTCGCCGCCTGGCCAAGCTGATAGCCAATTCCACTCGGCAACGCATCGATGAAGAATCGCCGATTCTCTCGGCTTCGCTTCCGGGGGGTGAGCGCGTGCAGTTGGTGATGCCACCCGCGACCACGGCGGGAGCGGTCGCAATCACCATCCGCAGGCCGTCCGAGTCGGTCTGGTCCTTGAGCGAACTCTGCGCCAGCGGAATCTTTCGCTCGACGCGTCGCGCGAGCGAGGCGCTCGATTCAACGGAAGCGGAGCTGCTGCGTCTGCTGGAGACTGCGGACTACGAGTCGTTCATGCGCTTGGCAGTCCGAAGCCGCAAGAACATTGTCGTGTCGGGGCCGACCGGTTCGGGGAAGACCACCTACACGAAAGCCCTGATCCGAGAAATTCCAACTGACGAACGGCTGATTACGATTGAGGATGCCAAGGAGCTCGTGCTCGACGATCACCCCAATCACGTGCGGCTCTACTACAGCAAGGACGATCAGGGGCAGGCGCGCACGACGCCGAGGCAGCTGCTCGAAGCGTGTCTGCGGATGAAGCCAGATCGGATCCTGCTGGCAGAACTGCGTGCCGACGAGGCCTTCGACTACTTGCGCAACGTGAACTCCGGACATCCCGGCTCGATCACGAGCGTCCATGCGGCAAGCGCCGAACTTGCCTTCGAGCAGTTGGTTTTGCTGGTCAAGCAGAGCCGCGCCGGCTCCGAGCTGGCCCGCGCGGACATCAAGAGCCTGCTCTATTTGCTCGTCGACATCGTGATCCAGTTCGGCGTGGATCGGCATGAGCGATTCATCAAAGAGATCTGGTATGACCCCGCACGCAAGCGCAGCGCCCTGGCAGCCGCCCGCTGAATCGGCAGGACGGGTCTGGGCGTTGAAAGTCGGCGTCGGACTCGCCGCGGCGCTCCTGGTCGCGGCGTACCTGTCCGGTTACGTACTCCTGTGGTCGCTTCACCTGAATCCGCGCGATGCGTCGCCGCTGACAATCGTCCGCTACGGCTATTACTACGGTGACCGGGAGCAAATCCGGAAGAAGATCCTGGCGAGTACCGTCGCCGGCAGTGTGATGGTGCTGGCCAGCGCCCTGGCGCTCGCGTGGCCGCGGCGACGGTCCCTGCACGGCGACGCTCGGTTCGCCACCAGCCGAGAACTGGCGGCGGCAGGTCTCTTTGGCGATAGGGGCATCATCCTCGGCCGGGTGGGGCGGCGCTGCCTGATGCTCGCCGGCCAGCAGGGTGTAGCGCTCGCGGCCCCTCCCCGCGCCGGCAAGGGCACGGGTGTGGTCATCCCAAATCTCCTCAACTGGCCCGACTCGGTCATCTGCGTCGACATCAAGCGAGAGAACTGGACGCTGACGGCGGGATTCCGGGCGGCGAACGGTCAGGAGTGCTTCCTGTTCGACCCGTTCTCCGAGGAGGGACGGACGGCACGCTGGAACCCGTTTTTCTACGTGTCAGAGGACCCGGTCCGGCGGGTTAATGATCTGCAGCGCATCGCCGAGATGCTCTACCCCGATCCACCGAATGTGGACCCCTTCTGGACGGCGAGCGCACGCTCGCTCTTTCTCGGCATTGCGCTGTACCTGTTCGAGACACCGTCTCTCCCTAAGACGATCGGCGAGGTCTTGCGCCACGGCATGGCGTCCGACGACGAAGGATTTGGCGAGCACTGGAAGCGTGTGATCGAGGGGCGCAAGAGCGGCAAGTATCCGCTGTCCTCCCAGTGCGTCCGGGCGCTCTACGACGTCATCGATCTGGCCCCGGTCACAGCCTCCAGCATTCGCAAGACGTTCACGTCGCGTCTGGATCTGTGGCTCAACCCGATCCTCGATGCAGCCACCTCTGAGAACGACTTCGACTTGCGCGAACTGCGGCGCAGGCCGTTGTCCATCTACGTCGGCGTGAACCCCGATGACCTCCATCGATTGAGGCCGGTGTTGGCCCTGTTCTTCCAGCAGGCCATCGGACTACAGACCCGTACGCTACCGGAGCACGATCCGACGCTGAAGCGGCAAGTCTTGATGCTGCTCGACGAGTTCACGGCGCTGGGGCGGATCCCCATCATCGCGGAATCGGTGTCCTATCTGCCGGGCTACAACGTACGCGTCCTGTTGGTCATCCAGACGCCGGCGCAGCTGCGTGAGGTGTATGGGAACAACGGAGCCGAGACCATGCTCAAGAGTCTGGCTGCGCGCATCGTGTTTGCACCCAAGGACATTGCCGACGCTCGGGAAATATCGGACGAGCTCGGCAACACGACCGTCAAGGTCAAGACGCTATCTCGGCCGCTGATGGACTTGGCGGACGCGAAGGGCCGCCGGCACCGCAGCGTCAGTGTGAGCGAGCAGCGACGCGCATTGCTCTTGCCCCAGGAGGTCAAGGCACTAGGCAATGACAGGGCGATCATCTTCTACGAGGGCTTAAGACCGATCCGCTGCCGAAAAATTCGCTATTTCGAGGACCCACGATTCACGCACCGCATGTTGCCAGCACCGGAGGTGCCGCAGCAGAAGCCTGCCGAGGCGCAGCCTCCGCCCGGGCCGGCAACTATTGCGGAGGTCGCGGAAGCCGAGGTGCGGCACGATGGAAAGCCCCTCGAGAGGGACGCGACGATCGAAGACATCGAGCGTATCGAATCGCTGACGCTCGAGGACTTCGCTGCGGATTTCAGTGCGATCGAACTGCCGACCGAAGGGCAAATGTCGACTGAGCAGATGAAAGACGCCGCGCAGCTGTTCGTGGAGACGCTGCGCGCGCGGTAGGAGAGCGGTATGGCAACCATAACGAATTCTGACAACTCCAAACCCGCCGGTGGCGCCGCGCCGATCGGCAATGGAGATGGCGACCGGAACAGCCTGCAGCAGGCCAGACCTCGGCAGCGCAAGAGCCCATCCAAGCGCAGCGCTACCGCGAACGGCCTGCCAGAGGGTCGCTCGGGTCGGCAGGTCAACTCGATCAGCGCGCCGCCGGCCCGGTCCAGAAAGTCCGGTGACCGTTCCACGGCAGACAAGCCGGTGGAGATCAAGGACGAGTCGACCCGTTCGACGCGGTCAGTGCCGAAAGAATCTGCGGCCACGGCCCCGGCAGCGACTGAGGATCACCAGACGATGCCGGAGCATGTCCGGCGGCGATTCGTGCAAGTCGGTCGCAAGTACTACTTTCCGGACGGGGCGCGAGCGTTTACCGATCGGGGCAGGAGACTGACCACGCCGAGCGAGAACACGGAGGTGATTCGGAGTCTGGTGTCGATCGCTGAGGCGCGGGGGTGGCAGGAGATCGTCGTGCGCGGCACGGATTCCTTCCGGCGCGAGGCCTGGTTCGCGGCGCAGCTGATGGGCCTGGAAGTGCGCGGATACCGGCCAACGAATTTTGAGCAGGCGCGTCTCGTCCGGACCCTTGCGAGCAGGCAGGCAGGGGCAGAAGACACTGCAGAAAAGACGGCACCGTCAAGGGTCGCCGCCGAGAGCGTGCGCCGAGGGCGAGCATCGCCTCCGTCGAGCGACCAGGAACTGATCGTTGGGCGGCTGCTCCAGCACGGGCGGGCGCCGTTCCAGCACGATCGCCATCAACCCATGTCCTACTTCGTCAAGGTCGAGACAGGGAAGGGCGAACGGGTCATCTGGGGTGTCGATCTCGAACGCGCCATCGCGGAATCCGCGACCACGCCCCAAGCCGGCGATGAGATCGGCTTGCGTGCGGTGCGCAAAGACAGCGTGACCGTGAAGACAGCGAAGCGCGATCAAACCGGCAAGGTAATCGGAGAGCAGGATCTCGATGCGCTGCGTAACCGGTGGGTCGTGGAGAAGAGAGCGTTCTTCGATGCTCGACGTGGAGCAGCCGAAAAGGTGCGTGACCGGAACGTCCAGGCCCGCCAGGCCGTCAAGGAACACCCCGAACTCGTCGGGACGTACCTGCAGATCCGAGCAGCGGAACTCGCCGCGAAGAAGCTGAAGAATCCGGACGACCAGAGTCGTTTTGTCTCCGCCGTTCGAACGGAGCTCGCGGACTCGGTGGCCCGGGGAGAGCCGGCGCCGCGAGTGCGCATTCGCGAGCGGACGGCCAGCCGGCCGGCCACGAAGACGCGTGGGTCCCGGACGACAGACCAGGCACCGGCGCGAGGCTGACTCGGAATGCCGCAGACGCCCTCCAACGGTTCAGGATCCGGGCGGATCGACGGGGAGCGTCGACCGGATCTCGCGCGACGCCGCGGTGAAGAACTACTGATCGGCCGGCTCATCGGGTACGGCCAGGCCAACTACCAGTTCCGGATTGACGAGGATCCGTCCTACTACGTCAAGCTACTGACGAGCCGCGGACCTCGCACGATCTGGGGCAAAGACCTAGGACGCGCCTTGCTGGAATCGGAGACCAAGCCTAAGACGGGCGATCTCGTCGGCGCCCGGCGCGCCGCGCGGGAAGCCGTTACGGTGACCGTCAAGGAGCGCGACGCCGAGGGGCGGGTCGTAAGCCAGCGCGAGCGGCACGCCCACCGTTCGCTCTGGGTGGTGGAGAAGGTCGGGTTCTTTGCCGAGCGGGCGCGAATGGCGCGCCGTGTCAGAGATGAGCAGGTCGACGTCCGAGAAGCCGTCCGGGCGCATCCGGAGCTTCGATCGGCGTTCCTGAGCGTCCGAGCGGCCGAAGAATTCGCGACCCGAAAGATCAAGGACCCGACCGACCGGACGCGATTCCTGGAACTGATCCGTGGCGCCATGGCCGGGTCCATACAGAATGGCGAACCATTGCCGGCCGTGAAGCTCCGCTCGCCAGCCAAAGCCATCACTCCCTCGACGCCTCCGAAGAAGCAGCGCGATGAACCCACCCGTTGAGCCGACGGACGAAGTCTTGATTGCCCGAGACGTGCTGGCGAATCCCGCCACCTCGTATTGGCTGAAGTCAGCGATCGAAGGCGCGCTCGCGCGGGACCCGGTCGATGCCCTAAACGATGCGCTCGTGCTCGCCGCCGTTCTCGACGGTCACCTTCGTGAGGTCCTGGAGCTCGACAGCTCCACTTGAGTAGATCGGTAACGCCTGACAGGCGAGCCGATCCAATGCCCGTCAGACACCGAGACGTTCGTCTCCGTTGCGCCGCTTGAGCGCAACCATCGCTTCGACTCACAGGAATCCGAGATCGGAACGGGCGGGATGGTCTGTGTGTGGTCAGGCTATCACGCCGTGCTCGCCGTCAAGGACGAGTGCGGGGACGCACTCGCCGCCTGCGGCGGTCTTCGATCCTTGACCGCTGCGCGCGCCGTGATCCCGGGGCCTCGGGCCATCCCGCCCGAAATCCGGAGATCGATCATGACGAAGCACTCACTATGGGTTCGCGATGCCGCGACTGACACGCTGCGCGAGGCGACTCACGAAGAAATCATTCACGCGGCGCGTAGTTGTCTGGCGCGGCGTGTCGTCAAGGGCGCGGTGCTGCAATCCCCAGGCGCGACGCGCGACTTCATCCTGGTGGAACTCAGCGAACGGTCGCATGAGTCGTTCTGCGTCTTGTATCTCGACAATCGTCACCGCGTGATTTCCTGGCAGGAACTGTTCCGCGGAACGATCGATGGTGCGAGCGTTCATCCGCGCGAAGTGGTGAAGGAAGCGATCAGCCGGAGCGCGGCGGCCTGCATTCTGGTGCACAACCACCCGTCGGGTGTGGCAGAGCCGAGCCAGGCGGATGAACTCATCACGCGTCGTCTCCGCGAGGCGATGGCGCTCGTGGACATTCGGATCCTCGATCACCTGGTCGTCGCTGGAGCGACGGTCCTGTCCTTCGCGGAACGCGGTCTGCTTTGATCCGTAGCGGCGGCGCCAGCCGAGTGCACGGTTGGCGTCGCCGTTCAATCCCTCCGTCGTTCGATGCCCTGTCCCGGACTCTCGGTATGCAATCCAAATGAGAAGGGAGGAAGAGGGCGGGATGACCTGAGTGCTTCAGCGTATCACGCCGTGCTCGCAGTCAAGGACGAGTGCGAGGACGCACTCGCCGCCTGCGGCGGTCTTCGATCCTTGACTACTGCGCGCGCCGTGATGCGTCACGCGCGGGCAATCCCGCCCAGATTCATCAAGGACCAAGACCATGAACTCCAATTCTTCACTTTCCTTCTCGCGCTACTCCCATGCGTTCACTCCGGCGCTCGCGATGGAGGATCTCCGTACCAAGGTGCCGGCCGTGTTCGCGGGCGGCGCTCACGAGAGCCTGAGCCAGAAGTACACGTTCATTCCGACGGAGAGAGTGCTGTCGGGGCTGATGTCGGCAGGCTTCGTGCCCGTGGACGCCAGACAGGCCGGAAGCCGCAAGGCCAGTCCGATGCACGCCCGGCATCTGGTTCGTCTCCGCCGCCGGTTCGAGACAGTCGCACTCCGGGACTCGGTACCGGAGGTGGTGTTCCTGAATAGCCACGACGGGTCGAGCGCTTACCAGCTGCGGCTGGGGCTCTTCCGGGCTGTCTGCACCAATGGCCTGATCGTCTCCGTTGGAGCCTTCCCGGCGCTCTGCGTCGCCCACCGGGGCGACATCGTGGATGAGGTGGTAACGGCTGCGCTGGAGGCCTCAGAGCGGTTCGAGAAGCTTGCCGGTCGCGTCGAGCGGATGGAGCAGCGCAGGCTCGACCGCGGCGAGCAGCTGGGCTTTGCCGGCAAGGCGCTGGCATTGCGGTATCCGGACCTGACCAAGGCTGGCATGCAGCCGTCGCAGCTGCTGGGCAGCCGTCGGGCGGAGGATGTCTCTGACGACCTCTGGACCGTATTCAACCGGGTCCAGGAGAACCTCCTGGGCGGCGGCCTCGTGCGCCGTACCGAGACCGGCCGGCTGTCCCGGACGCGGCGGATCACCTCCATCCGCGCCGATGTGCGGTTGAACAGTTGGTTGTGGGACCTCGCGGAGGAGGTGCTGGCCGGCTAGTTGGGACTGGCGGGAGGGGGCGTCTCCGGGCGCTCTCTCCCGCGATTTTCCTTTGCCGTGGTCTTGCCTCGACACCGGATTCGATGCGCTGCCGGTGGGACGGAAATCAGGGGCAGGCAAGAGGTGGCACGCGCCGATAGCGGCGGTCCGGAGCGGCAGCGGCAAGAGTTTTTGCCTGTTTTGGGGGTAGATGCAGGATAGCCTGCGGCTTGCTGTTGGGGCCAAATTGGTCCCATGGAGAACAGCGAAGTATTGAAGACCAGAGTCGCCTCGGAGTTGAAACTCCAGGTGAAGGCACTTGCCGACCGCCAGCTCCTGTCCGAAGCGGCGTGGCTGAAGGGGCTGGTGATCCGGGAGGTTCGCGGCGCCCGGGAAGCGGATGCGGAAACGGAGCGCGAGCCGTCTCGCGCCAGCAGCGTCCGCAAGCCGGGACGGGAGCCGCGCGGATCGGGCGCGTGTAGCCGGCCCATCTTCGTGCGGCTGAAGCACGACGACCGGCTCTTGCTGGACGCGCGCGCAGAGGCTCGTGGAATGCGTCCGGCGACCTATGTTGGGGTTCTGACCCGAAGCCATCTCCGCCGACTGGCACCGCTGCCGAAGGACGAGCTGCTGGCCCTTCGGCGCAGCATCACCGAGCTGGCGGCGATTGGTCGGAACGTCAACCAGATTGCGAAGGCGGCCAATGAGGGCGGCCGGCTGCCGGGCTCCGTGCGAGACGAATTTCGGGCGATGCTAAAGGTCTGTGAGGCGCTCAGGGACAACACGAAGGCGCTGCTGAAGGCGAACCTCACGAGCTGGGAGAGCGGGCATGGCGAAGACCTTTAGGCTGCCCAAGGATGAGCCGCTGCTGAACATCGCGAGCTACGCGCGCGGCGGACCAAGCGCGGCGAATCGGCTCACCCCATCCCAGATCGAGCACATCCGCCTCACCGTCAACCGTGCTCCCGAGGCGGTCGTTAAGGTCTTGCCCCGACACAGCAACGACCTGAAGGCGGTCGGAAAGCACATCGACTACATCGGCCGCCGCGGCAATCTGGACCTGGAGGGCGACGATGGTGAGCGGCTTCGCGGACGAGTCGGTGCGGCGCTTCTGGAGGAATGGGATCTCGATATAGATGCAGTCAGGCGCCAAGGAGGTCTCACGGCCGCGACCACGCGAAGCCCTCCGAAGCTCGTTCATAAGCTCATGTTCTCGATGCCGCCGGGCACGCCACCGCAGAAGGTTCTAAAAGCGGTGCGCAATTTCGCGCGTGAGGAGTTCTATGGCCAACATCGATATGCGATGGTACTTCACACTGACGAGCCGCATCCTCACGTGCATCTCATCCTGAAAGCCATCAGTGAGCAGGGCGTGCGTCTAAATATCAAAAAAGCGACGTTGCGCCATTGGCGGTCTCAATTCGCCAGCCAGTTGCGTGGGCTTGGGGTTGCTGCGAATGCGACCGAGCGGGCAGTGCGCGGGGTGAGGCGCAGCGCACTGAAGGATGGCATTTATAGGGCGCATGCTCGCGGGGAGTCGACGTTCCTTGCGAGGCGTATTGAATCAAGGCTGGACGGACGGGCCACTGGCGAAAGTCGTTCGACCTACGCTATGCAGAAGTCACTAAGCACACGGGCCGAGATTCTCAGGTCGTGGCGACTGGTTGCGGATCTTCTCGACAAAAAGGGCGAAAATCGCCTGGCGCTTGAGGTGAGCGCGTTCGCTAAGAAAATGCGCGAGCCGCCCATTCAAGAGCATCGTGATGCGCGCAACGTTCCGTTGCGTAGATGAAGGGATGTTGGCAGCCGCGCGATAACGAATGGCACTAGCCGTTGGGCATCGGGGGCGACATTCTCTACCGCCAGTTCCGGACCTTGCGAGCTTCGGTAATGTACTTCGGCGGAGGATTGTCCCTAACGTCATGTGGCAGCGCGATGATGGGGCGAAGACTCTTTTTGAACTCCTTCAGTCCGCCAGCCATGCGAGTTGCAGTTAGTCTCGCGATTTCATCTTCGCTAACCTCAATCTTGTACTTTTCGTCAAAAGAAATCAGGTTGCTGTCGTACGCGGCATGATGCAGTTTACAAAGCGCTACGCCATTCTTCGTTTCGTCTGTGCTGGTGGGTGCCGCGACGGGAATGATGTGCGCGGCATCGATCAGTTCGAGCTGTACGCCGCACACAGCGCACTTGTGGGAGTAAGCCCCAAGCACTCTCCTTCTGAAGTCAGCGGCCCTGAACTTGCGAACGATTTGAGCCACGACCATGCGTCGTTCGCGATTTTTGATCTCAGAAATCTGCGTGTCGGTGAGAGTGTCAAGTTGATTCAGGACCGCAATATCGGAAGCTGCTTTGCCGGTCGAATGGAGTGATGCCGCATTCAAAGCGTACTCAATTAGAAACTCCGGCCGAAACGCCACAGCGATCTCGCCATTGTGACGATGATGAATCGCGAATGCGTGAATCTGCGCGTTTCGCAAGGTCTCTTCTTTAACTTGAATTGACGGCGATTGCGACGACTGGCCTTCGTGTCTGCGAAGATCGAAGGCAACGAAGACTTCGTACTTCTCATGCCACCCCAGCAGCAGAGTTAGTTCTCCCGGTGCAGAACCTGGTACTACTCCAGTCAGCTGAACTCGGTACTCGTCTTCGGCGCGTGCTCGACCACCACCATGCGTGCAATTCCAGATGTACACGCGAAGAGTGACACCCATCTCGTCACCGCGGAATGCGCGAATCTGAAAGGGCTTGCGGCTAGAGAGCACCAGGGAACGCCATCCGCTTGCGTCAACAGCACGTACGACCTCGGATAGAAGCTCACTTGGGCTGAGAGGAGCGGCCATGGATCTGTATACCTTTCGGGGCGCGAACTATCGCTCCGCTGGATGGAGAGGTGCCAATCATCGCGTACAGCTTTCTAAGCTGTAGAATATAGTACAGTTGCATCGATTTTGTTAGAAGCTGCAGAGGCACGTTTTGACCGACCAAGTCCTCACAATCCGAGACATTGCGTCCGCACTACGCCTCACTGAAAAGACTGTCTATGCGATGGCGGTAGCTCGTGAGCTGCCAGCTTTCAAGATTCGTGGCCAATGGCGAGTTCGGCGGAGCGATTTTCAGAACTGGCTGGCAACTCATGCGGGGGAGACGCCTGAGTCGTTGGGCAGTTCGGTGCCCGTTGGAGTCCCGGTACCTGAAACTGGGCCTCCAGTTGGGGCTAGGGAAGAGGCAGCCATTTCGGATCTGACCGAACGCGTTCCGCAAAGCGAAATGCATCGCCGCCTCGTCGCCGCCATTGGCGATTCAAACGTCCGATCGCATACAGACTGGGCGGCAAAGCCATTCGAGATGGATTTGGCGCCGCCTATGCCCCAACGAGTTCGCGTCTATATGTACAACGCGACACGGCCCCCGGGCGGAAGGCCACTCGGAGAGCACAAAGTCCAACTGATTGTCCCTGGTCAGAAGCGCGATCAGCGCGGGTCATTCGATCACAGTGACGGAAGGATCGTGCTGCTCGTCGGATATTCGGCGGAGGAAGAAGTTTTCGTGCTCTGGGATGCTGGTCTCTACGCGGATTTTGCTTGGTCGAGAAATGTGCAAGTAAAGGCGGAGACCATTATTCAGGCGTCTGCTGGAAAGCTTGCGACGCAGGAGCGGCAACTCCGGCCGGCGTCCGGCAAGTCGGTAATCGAAAGGCTGATTGCGACAAAGGCACGAGGCCTACCGGAAGCCTTGGTGCGTCGCATGGAACTGACGCGAGCTCGCCTCCTGAAGGAATAGGTAAAGATGTCGCTCGCCGATCTTCCGCTGCGCCCCGCCTACCACAAACCTGAGGATGATATTGCCAGCGATTTCTACCTGCCCTGCATGGCTGTCGCAACGTCCTACGACCGTGCGGTCGGCTACTTCAGCAGTGCAATCTACGCACTAGCCTGGAAAAGTTTGATTCAATTCGTCGAGAATCACGGAAGAATTCGGCTGATCTGCTCGCCAGTATTAACTAGCGACGATTCCGAGGCTATGCGGGCAGGTTACGCTGCGAGAGTCGAGATCTCCGAGTCGCGGCGGATTGAGGAGCAGTTTCAAGCGCTTTTGGATTCGGCATCTACACGCAAGCCGGCGAAAGTTCTGGCAACGCTCGTCGCACTAGGCTTGGTGGATATTCGAATCGCCTGGGTGGGCGATTCGTTAGCCGGCAGACCAAAGAGAATATTCCATGACAAGGTCGGAATATTCTCGGACGCGCGCGGCAATTGTGTTGCATTCAAAGGGTCAATGAATGAAACATGGCCAGGTCTCGCATTGGACGGAAATCTAGAGTCCGTCGATGTATTTGTGAGTTGGGCTGGCGAGAGAGAAGCGGCTCGCGTATCAGAGGAGCGCGAGTACTTCAATCGGCTGTGGAAAAATGACTTTCCGGGAGTAGTGACGATCGCGCTGCCAGAGGTCGCGAGAGAGGCACTAGTTGCCGCGTCAGATCCCGACCATTGGCGAGAACTGGTGCAAGAGATAGTAATTGAGGTGACGGCAGGGAGTTCTTGGGCGCCAGACACTCGAGCCAACGCCCGCCAACCTCGTCCCCACCAAGTGGCCGCCCTTAACGCGTGGCAGGCGCAAGGTCGGAGGGGAATACTGCAACACGCAACCGGTTCCGGTAAGACCTTCACCGCGCTGTGCGCTATCAGCGACTCGCTGAAGCGCAGCGAAGTACCGCTCGTGCTGGTGCCAAGCGATCTGCTGCTAGCTCAATGGTCAAAAGAGCTTCGATCGACGTTTGGCCATGCGGAGCTACGTCTCCTTGTTTGTGGGGGCGGTCATTCCGACTGGCGGATAGACGCCAAGCTGCGTGCATGGACGCGGCCCTCCGTCGGGCAAAACAAGATTGTGCTTGCAACGATGCAAACTGCCTCGTCGGGCGAGTTCCTTCAATTGTGCAGGGATGGATCGCATATCTTTCTCGTCGCGGACGAAGTGCACAGGCTCGGCGCGGCCGTTGCTCGAACGGTATTGCAACTGAACTGCGGCCCAAGATTGGGTCTTAGCGCCACACCTGAACGAGCGGGTGACCCTGCTGGAACAGCAGCGATTCTGGATTACTTTGGCGGCATCGTTCCGCCGCCCTTCACACTAGGCGATGCAATTGCGTCCGGGGCACTGACCCCGTACGCGTACAACGTTTCCGTCATTACCCTCGATCCAGAGGAACAGGCCGAATGGGATGCGATCACAGGAAGGCTGCGGCAATTGGCGGCACGAGCCAAAGGACGTGACGATCAGGCGCCGCTAGATACCCAACTGAAGCTGCTGCTGATACAGCGCGCTCGCATCGTCAAAGGAGCGCGCGCGAAAGTAGCGGCGTCCGCAGCGATTGTTAAAGAGAATTTCTCTAGAGGGCAGCGTTGGATTGTCTACTGCGACGATCAGGCCCAATTGCGTCTCGTCAGAAATGCGCTCGTCACTCAAGGTGTGCCAGACGTATTTGAGTATCACACGGGAATGGACGGTGACGCGGCTTCCACTCTAAAGCTGTTCGATGCACACGGTGGCGTGGTGGTGTCAATTAGATGTCTCGACGAAGGTGTCGACATTCCATCCGTATCACACGCCTTGATTCTCGCGTCATCAAAGAATCCCCGCGAATTCATACAAAGACGAGGCCGAGTACTTCGCCGATTCCCAGGGAAGAGCGTGTCACAGATCTTTGATGTGCTTGTTGCTTCGGCCGTAAATGGCCCGGAACCGACCGAAATCTCCATTTTGCAGGGCGAGATAGCGCGCGCCGTTGAGTTTGGGCGCAATGCTGTGAATCCAGGTTGCATCACTGACTTGGAACGGCTTGCCATCTCCTATGGTCTGGATCTGTCGACAGTTGTTGGTTCTGGCATTGAAGACGACGAGGACTCCTATGAGTGAACTGCGGGCAGGGATGGAAGATGATCAACTACGGTCGCTCCTGGAGACGGTCGAGCGGATACGGGCAGAGCGATTCCCGGATCTTGACGCCGCCATGGTAGAGCAGCTACTTCGACTGCACGCAGATTCGAGTGCGGGAGACGGTGAGCTCACTCGAGCCGTGGAGCAGGCGGTAGAAGACATGCTTTCACGTGGAGGCTAGCCGTGCTGCAACTAAAAGCGCTCCACGTCGAGAACTTCGGACCGTTCAAAGGTCATCAGACAATTGACCTTGCGGAAGAAGGGGTCACCGTTGTTTATGGCGAGAACATGCGCGGGAAAACCTCCCTTCTGAATGCCATTAGATTTGTATTTTTCGGAAAGGTGATTGGCCGTGGCACCAAGACGATGTCCTTGCACAAGGTCGGAAACTGGGAGCAGGCGGCCGTCGGAAAGTATGGCTTCCAAGTGCAATTGGAGTTCTCCGAGAGTAATCGCCTTTACAAGCTCACCAGAGTCTGCCGTGTCCGAGAGCCATTGGTGCCACCATCGGGTGATGATGATTACGTCGTAGATTACTTTCTGGAGCGCGGAGGCCAGGTTTTGGGGCCTCAGCAGGCAGAGTCAGAATTGAGGCGAATTCTCCCCGAGCAGATCTCAAGATTCTTCCTCTTCGATGGCGAGTTGCTGCAAGAGTATGAGGATCTGCTTGCAAGCGATGCGGATATGGGGCGCCGAATCAGCGACGCGATAGAGCGCATTTTGGGCGTTCCCGTTCTTACCGCAGCACGCGCATCCCTGCTACGAGTTAAAGAGAAGTCGGAACGCAGAGAGGCGACAGCAGCGCAAGGTGATCAGAAGACGCGCGAATACGGGAATCAGCTAGCGGACTTGCACGCTCAGCGAGATGTGTTGAAGTCCGATCTAGGGCGCCATGAGAGGGAATTGGAAGATGCGCGAAAGAAAAAGAGCGCCCTCGAAGACGCGATGAAGAAGAAGGAGCGACTTGCGGCACTACTGGATAAGCGAGATGGGATCAATCGCCAGATCATCGATATTGAAAACCGAAAAGCGGCTAGGGCCATTGATCTTCAGCAAGCTATGTCAACCGCATGGTGCTCGATGCTTGTCGGTCCAATGACAACAGCAAGAGACAGCCTAAAGAAGACAGAGTCGGCGTTACAGACGGAACTTCTGCGTAGCGAGGTGTTGGCATCCCTTCGTGAGCAGGGCGTCTCTGAATGTCCAGCATGCATGCAGCCAGTCACGGACAACGTCCGACACAGGATCGAAGAGAGCCTCAGGGGTACTTATACGGTCTCCAGGCAGGACAAAGATTCCGAACTGGCAGCGATTCGGAGGCGGCTGACGGCAATTGATCAGTGCCTTGGAGCGGCGAGAACTGACGCAATCAAGATTCTTTGGGACGCTGTCGAGGAGGCAGCTGTTGATCTTGCCGCTCGTACTGAAGAGCGCGACGAGATTACCCGGCAACTTGAGTACGTCGATGAAGAATCGCTTCGCGCTACGCGAGCTAATCTGGAGAGCACAATTCGGGTGATCGATGCACTTGAAAGGGGCATTCAGGCGACCGAAAGGCAGATTGAACAGAATCAGACTGACGCCGACAGCATTCAAAAGCGGCTGGTTAAGCTTAGCGGAGGAAACCTCGGCAGCGAGCGGCGGCGTAGAGAGACGTTCTCTGATCTCCACAGACTCTTTAGTGAAGCAGTGATTGCGTATCGCGAGCAGCTGCGTCGCCGTGTAGAGGGAGATGCCACTCGACACTTTAAAGCGCTAACTACAGAGCCAGACTACGCTGGTCTTCGAATTAACGACAGCTATGGTCTTACAATCGTGCACAAGGATGGGAGCGACATTCCGGTGAGGTCGGCCGGTGCGGAGCATGTGGTCGCTCTTTGCCTGATGGGAGCACTTCAAAACAACGCACCCCTTCGCGGACCGATCGTGATCGATTCTCCGTTCGGGCGGCTCGATAGAGCACACACTCGGAACATTGTTCGTGCACTGCCATCCATGGCAAAGCAGGTGATCCTGCTTGTCTATGAAGACGAACTACCTCCAAGCATGGCCCGCGAGGAGTTGAAGGCGCGCCTCCGTGGCGAGTGGCGTCTTGAGCGTCGGACTGCCAAGCACACTGAGCTTACTGCGCGGAGGGACTAGGAAATGAGCGTAGACAAAAAGACAATCGGTGTCGCAAAGACAAATCTCGCTGCGCTTGCGTCGCTCGTCGAGGGCGGCAATTTTGCTTCGGAGCTTGATGCAGCACGCTTTGCAATGGCTTATGCCGTTAGATCCGGGCTGCCACCTGGAGCCGCTGAGGGCGCCGACACCAAGTGGAACGTCGGCAGCGTGGACCCGGATGGGACATTGAGATCGCTGGTGGAGGCGCTCTGCCCGGGGGCTACTGAGCCTTATCGATTGGTTGAGTACTTCATGAATGAGGGGATCAAGATGCTGGCGGGCCGACGTGCTGCAGGGCGCGACGTGTACGATGAGCTATTCGCCCGAGGTTAGTGTTTGCCCTTCTTTGAGGTTGTCGGCTTCTTTCGTAGATTCTTGTTGGAGCGCGGCATGTGCGCTCTTACGTCTTCAAAGCGAACTTCGTCGAGTTTTCGACCAGACCGCGCAAGAAGCTGGATGACTTCGGAATGAACTCGCTGGACGGTCCGAGAAGCAGGCGGCAATGATCGCCACGCGGATTTTACGATGTCCTTAATGGTCGGCTCCGTGCCTGTTGTCACCTTCCGCGGACGCACGGACACGCGCTTTCTCATCGACATGATCACGTCGAAGTGTGCTACATCTTCGGACTCCGACCGCCCTTTGTAGCCCTTGTGGCTCTGCTGCTTCCGGTCAAGCGCTCCAGCATCGTCGATAGTGAAGCCTGCCGCTTCAGCTGCACTCTGAATGGCGCGCCATACCGCGGGGTCGGTATTGTGGAACACGAGCGTTGCCCAAGCCTTGGGCTTCAATACCCGGTGGACCTCGCGCATAGAAGCGGTCATTAGGTGCTCGTAGTCTTCTACAGTCTTCCCGCCCCTTTGCGAGTCTCTTGATCTATTGACGACGGCTTCGTCGGACTCTCGCGTAAGTCCGCCAAGCCACGACTCCCACACCAAGTTGCAGTCCGCATAGAAGAGGTTGGAACCAAATGGCGGATCTGTGAAAACGTAGTCGACACTCGCGTCAGGGACAATGCTCAGATCGGTTGCGGAACCGACGCGGATAGCTGGGAGCAAGTCCTGGGGAGCACCGAAACTGGAGTAGTAGGTCCTCAGCTGGCGCAACTTGTTCCGCATGACCTCTAAGACATTTGCCTCAGAGGAAAGCTGCGGCACGTAAAGTGTGCCCGTGAGCGGACGCTGCCCACCACGTGCATTAAATCGGCGCATTCGAGTGCCATGCCACGCAGTGTTCGTGAAAGCAAACGTTAACCCGGCACGAAGGCGATCGTCTGCAACATGTCGCAAGCGCGCCCAGAGTCGGGCGAGTGCCCGCAGATTTCTGGGAGTGTAGAAGTCAGCTACAGTCTTGATGCCCTGGAGGTGAAGTGCAGAGCGGATGTACATTTCTCGGCTAGGATCGATGACTACGTCGGGAAACCAGTCGCGTGGAGGAATCCCAGACTGCGCCTCGATCAAGGCAATGTCCGCCGGTGTTGGTGCCCTTTCCACTCGCTTCCCGGACATAGACTCATAGCTAAGCAAGACAGGCTTGGAGCCCGCATACTTTAAGGCCTGCTTAGCGGTCCTACCTCCACAGCGAGGGCATGTGACTATTGTCGGCATGCGGCCGGAGTCGCGGTCTATGGCGTCCCAGATAGAGAAGCCCTTTCCGCAAGAGGGGCAAAGTGCGTCTCGCCCCCACAGTGTGTAGTGCACGTACCCGCGGCCACCCCGTTCGTGGCACGAATAGATTGTTCGGAATTCCTCATCCAGGTCGTTAGCTACCTTGTCAAATTCGTCCTGCAACGCCTGAGGGTCGCAAGGGCGAGTATGGTTGAAGGAGAGATGTGCGGCAGCAACGGAAAGGTCATTGAGAATCGCGCGACGCCCGGCTTGCGATGCGGCAACGCCAGTCATGCCAGTTCCGCAGAAAGGATCCAGGACAACGTCACCCCGCCGCGTGAAGTGCTTGATGAAGGGCGTTATGGCTTCCGGGGGAAGCTTTGTATGGTAGCTGTGAGCATTGTAGAGCGCCGTGTTGCGTTGGCCGACGACGACGCGGGGAGGTGTGCCGCCGACGTTAGGAGCGGGTCTATCAACCCGCACGATCTGTGCGATAGATGCGGGAGCGGAAATGTAGGCATCGACAACACATCCGCTCGGCGAAGACACGGCGACGTATGGAGCGTGCGTATTGTTTGAGTCGGTTCGAGGCCTAACCCAGCGATCACCGACCCGCGAACAATGCTTCGCGCAGAGCGCCTTAACTGTCTGAATCGATACGCCTAGGAGCGAACTGCCGTTTGTGAGCCCGCCTCTAACCAGCGCTGAAAATGCGTCGTCAGTTGTGAATGGGTCAGCGTGACGCGCGACGTAGGCAAGAAAGGCCGTCTCGATGTCTATTGCAGACGAGGCTGAACCGGCAGCCAAGGCACGCGGCGCGGCGCGGCGACGAAGTTCGATTAGGGCATCAATGGACGCAACATCTTCCTTCGACTGCAAACCCTTTACGCCCTTTATAGATGGGTGAATCTTGTCCAGCCCAACTGCGCTGTGAACTTCTAGACCCGCGTCTGAGATCGCGTCTTGAATCGCCCTCCAAACTTCGTCACTAGAATTGTTAAATTGAAGGGTGGCGCGTGCGCCAGGCTTGAGGATCCGTCGAACCTCCTCGAAGGACTGTGCCATTAGTCGCTGATAGTCGATAAGAGACTTGCCGCCATCGGTCGCTGTTCGGCTTCGATTTACGACGATCTCCTCTCGCTCGTCCGTGAGTGCGCCAAGCCAGGCATCCCAGAGCAGGCCGCTGTCCGCGTAGAAAATGTTTGATCCAAACGGGGGGTCCATAAATACGTAGTCGATGGACGAGTCGTCGAGGTGCTTGAGGCTAGTTGCAGATGAATGAATAACCTCTGCTTTTGTGGTAGGCGTTCCGAGATGCTGGAAGTACTTCGCTACGTCGCGAAGTTTGCGTTCAAATAGACTGCCAACGTTCCACTCGTATCGAAGGGACGAAATGTATAGCGTCCCCGTCATCACGTTCGTGGGGCGCTTAGGATTCCACTGGTAGCGCTTAGAGGCGCGATTGACCATTCCCGTAAATGCAAACATCAGCGCTGAACGGAGTCGCTCATCCCGTTCTTCCTGAATGTGGTGACGAATTGCCCCCAGCGCATGAAGGTTTCGCCGAGTGTAGAAGCCAGCCACAGAGGACACGCCTAGGGCGGTATGGCTTGCGCGCCACATCTCGCGCTCGGGCGTAAAAGGAACCACAGGCATCCAATAGAGGACTTCTGTCTGGTTTGCCCTGTCGATCAGATCGAGCTCAGGTCCAGTGGGGACATGGGCGTCTCGGCGTCCGCCAAAAGACGCATTGGTCTCCACCGGTCGTTCAGCAACCCACTGAAGGTCCCGCTTGTGGCTGTTTGCACGACACCTTGGGCAGGAGACCGAGTCGAGCACGGCTCCGGTTCGCGCGTCACGAGCGCCCTCCCAGTAGAGAATGTCGGCGCCACATTGTTTGCAGCGAAATACGTCGCTCCAGACTGTGTACTCAACGCGCGATCGAGAAGACGCCGCTCCAGTCTCATAGAGCCACGTGAGAGTTGGTCTCACGCGATCCATCACTCTCGCCGCCGCTCGAAGGAAAGCGTCTGGATCGCATGGCGTGGTGTAGTTGCGAGAGATGTGAACGGCGGCCGGTGACAGGTCGCTGAGTACGGCAAATCGCTGAGCGAGGATTGAGCCAACACCGGTCATTCCGCTGCCGCAGAACGGGTCGGCTACAACGTGCCCGGGTTCCGTGTAGTGACGCACTAGGCGATCGATTGCCTCCGGAGGGACTTTCGTGTGGTAGCTGTGCGCACGATAGGCCTGCGAATTCTTTCCCGCGCGTACGTTGTCCTCAAACGCCTTGATGTCAACTCTTGGCGTGCGGGGCTTCTGCGAGTTGATGAACGACTTGTACGCCGGAGAGAGGCTGAGAGGCAGGCTGACTTTCGCAGCTGTACTTTCGCGCCTGATGGCACTGACAATTGTATCGGCGCGATCGGGGAGCACGCTGACCACGTCGGGAGGAAGTCTGCCGGCGGCAACGCGCAAGACATCGGATGGGATTTCGAGCGCCCGCGAAAGTGCTTCAAATTGGTCGTCTGTTGGCGGACGCTGGCCGCCCTCAATCATGCTGAGCTGCGACTTCGAGATTTCAACCGCTCGCGCTAGGTCCGTAAGCGACAAGCCCATTTCATTGCGACGCTCGCGGAGGAGTCGACCGCACCCGCCCGTAACTGTCGTGGGCGCGTCCTGCATCTGGCTGTCCTGGGAGAGGTCTTCCAAACTGGCTGGCGCGCTTTCTGGCATTCTGCGGTCTCAGAAAATCTGTGTTCACAAGGGCTGTGAACACGGAGTTTACTGGTAAAGTGACCGAAATGGGAGCCGCAATTTGGCCCGAAATATTGCCAAAAGACCGTCTGGCTGAGTGCGCCGCCGGTCAAGCGCGTGCGGGGCGGACCAAGTTGTGGAAATGCCCTTGCGGCCGAAGGGCTATGCGGCTGGCCAAGACGGAGTCGTAAAGGTGGCGCGGAATGGCGGCGGTGTCTCAAGCAATATCTGAGATTGATTTTCTGCGCAGCGTTGCACGCGATGCGGAACATGTGATGTGGTTTGTTGGGGCAGGAGCATCCCGCAGCTCTGGTCTACCAACTGCGTCTGACATTACTTGGGACCTAAAGCGCAGCCTCTATTGTCTGGAGCAAAGCCAAGACATAGCGCGCCATGACCGGGGCAACAAGGCGATTCAGGCGCGCATTCAGAGTTACATGGACGGTAAGGGCTACCCATCCCAGGGAGACCCAGCGGAGTATTCCTTTTACTTTGAGCGGGCGTTTGGCGCAGACCACGCAGCACAGCAGGCGTACCTGCAAGAGGCGCTAAGTACCGCGAAGGTGTCTTTGACTATTGGGCCTCGGGCGCTTGCGGGCATGTTGGCGATGAATCGCGCGCCTATGGTCTTCACAACTAATTTTGACGAGATTCTGGAGTCCGCCTACTCGGCGGTGTCCGGCCGCAATCTTTCGACCTTCCATCTGGAAGGGTCATATGCGGCGCTGGCAGCGCTGAACGCTGGCCAGTTCCCGATCTATGCCAAGGTCCATGGGGACTTCCGATATCAGAGCGTCAAGAACTTGAGCGCGGACTTGGTCAACAATGATCGAGAGATATGCAAGGCGTTCTTCGCTGCCGCAACGCGATTTGGTGTGATCGTCGCTGGATACAGCGGACGGGATGAGAACGTAATGCAGATGTTTCGTGGCGCAATCGATCAGAGCAACGCGTTCCCGCACGGCCTCTATTGGACCGTTCCGAATGCCTCCCGTGTCGCTCCTAAGGTTCACGAGATGCTCATCTATGCGCAATCAAAGGGCGTGAAGTGCGGAATCGTACAGACCGGTACCTTTGACGAGATGATGTCGAAGGTGTGGAAGATGCTGGCAAACAGGCCGCCCGACATCGATTCGAGAGTGCGAAGTGCCATTGCCGCTTCCGTTTGCATTCCGCTCCCGGCCGCCGGGACCGGATCCCCGATGCTGCGTACCAATGCGCTGCTGGTAATAAAGTTGCCGAATGCTTGCGCCGCAGTTGACGTAAAGGGCGAAATAGTGATGGGAGAGATTCGCTCAAAGATGTTCGAGACCCGTTCCGAATGCACCCTCGCCTACACCGACAAGCTACTATTTTGGGGCTCTAGCGATGACGTAAAGAAGGTCACGGAAGGAGTCGACTTGGGAGACGCAAGTCCATTTCCGCTTGGCGACCTGACAAAGTCTGTAAGTGAGTCCGGGGTGCTCAAGGGTTTTGTCGAGGAGGCGTTGGCACGAGCCTTGGTGCACGGCAAGCCGCTGTTGCTGCGTCGAGCCGACCGTACGTGGTACGCGGTTGTCGACCACAAGAACGGAGCAAGCGATCTGTGCAAGCCGCTTCGGTCCGCAGTTGGTAAAGGGAGGCCGGAAGCCGTTTATGGGAGGGTAGCCGGCCCAAGAGATCTGTTCTGGGCCGAGGCCGTTGCACTTCGCCTTGAGGAGCGCAATGGCTCTCTCTGGCTAATGCTGCGCCCTGACGTGTGGATTACGCCGCTTGCCGAGCGCGACGAGGCCACGGAGTTCCTTCGCGCCCGGAAACTCAAACGATACAACGCGCAGTCCTTCGAAATCCTAAGCGCGTGGATTCGAGTTCTTCTTGGCGATCTCGGTGGGGCTCCAGTGAAGGTGACTGCATACCCGGACAAGGATTACGAGGCCGCGTTCGAAATCAGCACGCGCACCGCGTATAGCAGGAGAAGCGCGTGATCGTGGCTGATCCGACAGTTCTTGCGGGTAACCACGCAGTCTCGGAACCCGTTCTGCTGTTTTCCTCGGGCAAGATGCACAAGCACCCTTTGCGCGGGCTGACCGAACACGGACCCTATAGCGCAGACCTCGGACTACTCACCAAGGTCCGGCTTGCCTATCTTGCGCCTGGCGACGCTCTCAGCAAGGTCAGCGCTATCGTGGCCGAACTTCAGTCGCGGAAAGACCCTCGTGACGCGTTGAACTACTACATTCGATACGAGGGTTTCGAGAAGATATTCCGCTGCGCCCTTGCCGGTGCACCGGCAGCGCTTCAGGTGGCGACGCCGAGTGAGTGCGGCGCGCTAGCAGCAGCGGGGAACGGCCAGGGGTTGGTGAACGCTATCCTCCAAGCGGTCGCTTCCCTTTTCCGGGCGCGCAATGCCTTTGACGTGCTGCTGATCTACCTGCCTGACGCATGGAAGGCGGCATATCAATATGAGGGCTTCAATCTTCACGACCGCATCAAGGCGAAGTTGGCCCCGCTCAACATTGCGATCCAAATTCTCAACGACACGGCACTCAACAGGCCGGACCGAGCTAACGTCATGTGGGGAATCAGTGTCGCGTTGTACGCGAAGGCCGGTGGCATCCCGTGGAAGCTTGCCGACTGGGATAAAGACGAAGCGTATATAGGCCTCAGCTACGCGATGAAGACAGTTCCAGATGGGGCTGAATACACGACTTGTTGCAGTCAGGTGTTTGACCCGGACGGCACCGGCTTCGAATTCGTGGCCTACGACACGCGGGAGTTCACAACCGACAGAAAGGGCAATCCATACCTTAGCTATCAAGAGATGCAGTCGATCATGTCAAAGAGTCTACTGCTATACCAAAACCGGCACAGAGGACGCTGTCCAAAGAAGATCTACGTTCACAAGTCGAGCCACTTCACCGAGGATGAAGTTCAGGGTGCTTTGGACGCTTTCGGCTCCAAGACGGAACTTGAGCTTGTTCAGATCATCCGAGGGAATAGCTGGTACGGCTTGAAGGTCGATCCGCCTCGATCGGGCAGGAATGCAGGACCTTCGGGTTATCCTGTTTCGCGTGGCCTCTACCAGCCGCTCACGGGCAACGAGTGTCTGCTTTGGACCCAGGGGAGCGTTGATGGCGTGAACCAGCAGTCAGGGCGCGAACATCAGCCCGTGTTCAAGGAGGCTGCGCTGAAACCGCTTCCTGCGCCGATCATGCTTCGGCGCTTTAGCGGCGATGGTGGTTGGCACGCGACGTGTACCAGTATTCTCGGGCTCACCAAAGTCGACTGGAACAACAACACACTGTATAAGACCCTTCCCGCGACGCTCGTCTATTCGCAAAAGTTTGCCGAGGTCGTCAAACAGTCCCCCGATATCGTCAACGATGTCTATGACTACCGATTGTTCATGTAGCTGTTCATGAGCGATCTTTACACGTACGTTTTGAAGCACGACGCCGGACTTGCTCCGAACCCCTTCTTCGGCATTTGTACCTTGGCTGTATGCACGCCAAACCACCAGGGATCGCGCGCGAAGCGTGCCGATTGGATCGCGGGCGTCTCTGACAAGAGTCGGGGGCACAAGCTTATCTACGTGATGGAACTCGATGATCGAATCCACATGAGTGACTACTTTCGTGACAGGCAATTCGCAGAGAAGCGGCCAGTCATGAACGGAACTGCTCGGCAGCGATGCGGTGACAACTTTTATAGCCAAGACGGCTCAAGTCGATGGATCCAGCATCCGAATCGATATCACATGGGACCTGAATGTCTGGCGCAAGACACACGAAATCCGTGGGTTTTCGTTGGGAAAAAATTCTGGTACCTCGGGCGTAAGGCAATCGACCTGCCGACCGAGTTCTTGCCGATGTTTGGCGGCCGGGGTGCTCGGGTCAATCACCCGGCGGAACAGGTGGCCGCCTTCCAAGCCTGGGTCGATGCGTCGCTTAGAAGAGGCATGAATGCGTTGCCGCGTGACTTTGAAGGTGACGGCTGCAGCCCGCCAATTTCGCGCACCGCCAGGAGGCCAAGAGAGACGGTGAAACGGTGCTGACCGGACGTACGTCGTGATCGAGCGGGACTGCTCGGGCACGGGATTTTCCAGTGACAGATCCAGTGACAGCTATGGGGATTCTGGGGGATCGATGGGGACAGGATTTTCTTCTGAATCCGTAACTTGCTGATCGGGCAGGGGGTCTTTCCCGGGGTCGAATCCCTCTCTCCCGCCAGTTCATTCCCGTTGGTTCTCAAGGACTTGGATTCATGCGCCCGGATCCTAGTGCCAGATTTACTGCCAAGCGCTGAGTCCCTGGCCCGAGCGCTGGGCGCAGCTTCGCGCGTCACCTCGTGAGTTGAATTCCGATGGTCGGTGCTACCGCTTGACACTACAAGAAAACATGAAATATCGTAGAGCCATGAAATCGCCCCAAGCCGTAAATGCGCTTGCCGCCCTGGCGCACGAACACCGCCTCGGGATCTACCGGCTGCTTGTCCAGAGCGGGCCGGACGGTCTGTCCGCGGGGACGATCGCGGAACGAATGGGGCTGCTGCCTTCGTCACTCACGTTCCACATCCAATCGCTGCAGCGGGCAGGGCTCGTGACGCAGACGCGCGTCAGTCGGCAATTGATGTACGCGGCAGACTTTTCTGCAATGAATAGTCTCGTCGACTACTTGACGGAGAACTGCTGCGGCGGAACCCAGTCATGCGCTACGCCGTGCACACCAGTCACGCCGAAGGCCGGTGCTACCAAACAGCGGAGGTCGGCATGAAGCGTTTTCACGTGCATGTGTCAGTCGGTGATATTGAAGAAGGCATCCGCTTCTACTCCACGGTATTCGGAACGCAACCGGTACGTGTCGAGTCGGACTACGCCAAATGGATGCTGGAGGATCCGCGGATCAACTTTGCGATCTCCAAGCGTCAGACCAAGATCGGCGTCGATCATCTCGGTTTCCAGGTTGATGAGGCCGAGGAGCTGCGGGATCTTAAGGGCCAGTTGCTAGCCGCGGACGCCGCTCTGGTGGAACAGACCGCCGCCGCATGTTGCTACTCGTCCTCAGATAAGTATTGGGTCACGGACCCTGCCGGCGTTCCGTGGGAGACGTTTCATACACTGGGCACGATTCCGGTGTACGGCAATGATACGGATATCGCAAAAGCCACGGCCTGTTGCGAACCAGTCGCGGCCGCCAAAGATGGCGCCTGCTGCGTTCCGAGTTCGACGCGCGCCAGCGACGCGGGTTGCTGTGCCTGATGCACATCGATCGCGCCAAAGAATCGGACCTGCATCGGGTTCGAGAACTCCTGGCTGAAGCAGGGCTCCCCGTCGACGATCTGGTGAGCGCGGACATCGGTTTCTGGGTTGCCCGTGATGCGACGGGCATCTCCGGTGCGATTGGAGTGGAGCGATTCGGGACTGCTTGCCTGCTGCGGTCTCTCGTCGTCACCGATCGCGGCCGAAGGCAGGGCACCGGATCCGCGTTGGTCCAGGAACTGGAGTCGTCGATGCGGGCCCATGGAGTCAGGATGCTCGTGCTCCTGACCGAGACGGCGGAGTCCTTCTTCGGCAAGCGCGGCTACACGGTCACTCCGCGAGAGCGGGTTCCAGATCAGGTTCGTCAGTCTGGCGAATTCCGAACCCTGTGTCCGGCGTCAGCCGTGTGTATGTCCAAGGCGCTCTAGATTCCGCGCACTGAGAGAAAAAAATGATGACTGATCGGAAGTACAACGTGCTGTTTCTGTGCACAGGCAATTCAGCGCGGAGCATCCTCGCGGAGTCGATCCTCAACGAGAAGTGGGGCAGCAGATTCCAGGGATTCAGCGCTGGTAGTCACCCAGCAGGGCGCGTCAATCCCGGTGCGATCAAGCTGCTTGGCCAACTGGGGTTTTCAACGGAGGGATTTCGCAGCAAGTCGTGGGATGAATTCGCGCAGCCTGGAGCACCACCGCTCGATTTCGTCATTACCGTTTGTGACAACGCTGCAGGCGAGGTGTGCCCGGTGTGGCCCGGTAAGCCCATGACGGCGCACTGGGGTGTGCCTGACCCGGCCCACATCGAGGACCCGGTCGCGAGTTCGCTGGCATTCAGGGAGGCCTTCCGGCTTCTCTCCCGCAGGATCGAACTGTTCGCGAACCTCCCAATCGCCTCCCTCGACAAGATGGCCCTCGGAAACAAGATGCGCGAAATCGGCAAGGCGATGGAATGATCCCGCTGTCCCGACGCTTGGCCGCAGAAGGGATCGGTTCCCTGCTGCTCGCCGCGACGGTCGTCGGCTCGGGCGTGATGGCTGAACGACTGGCCCAGGGCAATACAGCGGTGGCCTTGCTGGCGAACACGGGTGCTACGGTGGCGGTGCTCGCCACCTTGATCGCGCTGCTAGGTCCCCTCAGCGGGGCGCACTTCAATCCGGCCGTGTCGGCAGTCGAAACCTTGCGGGGGCGGCTGTCGATCCCGGAGGCGCTCGCGTATGGGTTGGTCCAGGTGGCGGGCTGCTGTGCCGGAGCGCTGCTCGCCCATGCCATGTTCGAGTTGCCCTTGATCCAGGCCTCGACCCATGTTCGGGCCGGGCCGGCCCAATGGTTGTCCGAAGGAGTTGCGACGGGCGGGTTGCTACTGGTCGTCCTCGGACACCGCCGTAGCGAGGACGCCCCGTGGATGGTCGCCGCCTGGATCGGCGCGGCGTACTGGTTTACCGCCTCGACCTCATTCGCCAACCCGGCCATTACAATCGCTCGGTCGCTGACGAACACGTTCTCAGGGATCCGGCCGACGGACGTACCCGGGTTTGTCGGCGCTCAAGTGGTGGGCGCGTTGGTGGCGTTCGCGGTCTTTAAGGCGCTGTGGCCGGTATCCGAGCAGGGCGCGCAGACTGGCAAGTGAGGTAGTTAGCGCTACGCATCGCCAGAATCCTATTGCCAAATCTACTGCCAAATCGGGGGATTCGAGGGGATTGCAGGGGACAAAATGATCTTTGAAGTCAGTAAGTTACTGATTTCGTTGATGCCTCCTTCGAATCCCTCTCTCTCCGCCAGTCTTTTCCTGTGCGATCTCAAGGGCTTGGGCGCCGGCCCCGCGTTTCTAGTGCCAGATCTACAGCCAGACTCTCAGTCCGCGGCCCGCAGCTTGAGCACGGTGGTATTTCGCAATTCGCCATCGAGGGCGCTAAAGCTCTTGTGGACCAACTCCCGCTATCTCGTGATCGCACGCCGCCAGAGCCGATAGGCCGCCGGTATCACAAACATCGACAGGAGAGGGGCGGTCACCATGCCGCCTACCATCGGCGATGCGATTCGCGTCATTACTTCCGACCCTGTGCCCGAGCCTACAAAGATAGGTATGAGGCCGGCGATGATGACGGCCACGGTCATCGCTTTCGGCCGGACTCGCAGCACGGCGCCGTGGCGAATGGCCTCATCCAAGGCGGAATTGTTCCATTCGGATCGCTTCTGCGTAAAGTCTGCCACAGCGTGGTTGAGGTAAAGCACCATGATCACGCCAAATTCGGCCGCGACTCCTGCCAGTGCGATAAATCCCACGGCAGTTGCCACAGACATGTTGTAGCCCGCGAGGTAGAGGAACCACAGGCCACCGACCAGTGCGAACGGCAACGTTGCCAGAATCAGGAGGGCATCGCCTAGATTGCGGAAGATCGCAAAGAGCAGACCGAAGATAATGAGAATCGTCACTGGGACGACCAGCATCAATCGCGCGGTCGCACGCTGCAGATATTCGAACTGACCGGAGTAGGCGAGGCTGATTCCGGGTCCAAGGGTGACTTGCCGTGCCACGGCGCCCCGCAGGTCAGACACCACCGAGGCCAGATCCCGGCCGCGGACATCGACATAGACCCATCCGGAAGGCCGGGCATTCTCGCTCCGCAGCATCGGTGGGCCATCGGAAATGCTGACTCGTGCGACGGTGCCGAGCGTGATCTGTTGCCCGCTGGCAGTCAGGATGGGCAGTTGCCTCAAGTTGTCGAGTGAGTCGCGCAACTCGCGTGGATAGCGCAAGTTGATCGGATAGCGGGCGAGGCCTTCAACGGTCTCGCCGATATTTTCCCCGCCAATGGCGGACGACACAATGGACTGCACATCGCCCATATTGAGTCCA
>Ga0209023_10000598_pt1 | contig 53887 bp, 41 predicted proteins | sample LakOneMetagenome_FD_187468 | JGI IMG/M metagenome (GOLD analysis project Ga0209023, IMG submission 187468) | Freshwater and sediment microbial communities from Lake Erie, Canada (SPAdes) (version 2) | ecosystem: Environmental > Aquatic > Freshwater > Lentic | place: Lake Erie, Canada... | reverse complement strand
ATAAATTATCTTTGCGGAAACCCTGATCCGCAATAATAGGTTTTTTAATCGCAAAAGAAAAATGATGAAAAAATTATTTTTTACCCTCCTGATCTTAATCGCTGTTTCGGCCATCGTAAGCAGTTGTGCACCAAGCCGCAGGTCTGGCTGCCCTATGAGCGAAGGCATCATCCATTAAGCCGGTTACTTTTCATGAACTGGATCGAACTGAACAACCTGCAGCAACTTGCTGAGATAAAAGAATTATCAAGGACCCGGCCGCAGGTAATTTTCAAACACAGCACCCGTTGCTCAATAAGTACCGTTGTAAAAAACCGGCTTGAAAGAAATGAACAGCCCGGATCTGCTGATTTTTATTTTCTCGACCTTCTCCGGTTCCGTTCCATTTCCGACAAAGTAGCGGAAGATTTCGCCGTTTACCACGAATCACCCCAGGTCCTTTTAATAAAAGACGCCCAATGTGTTTACGAAGAAAGCCATAACGGAATTGACATGGCCGGCATTACTGACCAGATCGGCCTGAACTGATCTTTCTTCTTTTTAAAAACTTCACTCCTTCGAACCATATAACCGAAACAAAGCCGGCAAGTATGGCAAAACCGGTTTGCCCCATATCGGGCCTTTCAAACTTGAAAAGCTGCGCAAGCGGATGAATAAGCACAAACATGGCTGTTAATACAACCGTAATGGCAATGATGATCAGTACCAGGTTATTTTTATACCGGCTTGTTTCAAACACCGAATAATAAAACGAACGGTTCACGAGCGTAAGAAACACATTGGCAGATATAAGCGCCATAAAGATCATGGTCCGGGTTATGTTCTCATCATAACCCTGCCTTACGGCGTATTGATAGGTAAATAACGTTCCTGCCGTGATCACCAGGCCCTGCACAATACTGGTGGCAAGTTCCTGTCCGTTGAAGAAAGTGTTTCCAAATTCTCTTGGCTTCTGCAACATCATATTTTTCTCGATGGGTTCATTTTCATAAATGATGGAACAGGTTGGCCCCATGATCAGTTCAAGAAAGATCACATGCATGGGCGTGAATATGTTTGGGTACACCCAACCCAGTGCCAGCGGAATAAAAACAGTAAGTATGATGGGGATATGAATGGAGATGATATACTGGATGGCTTTTTTCAGGTTGCTGTATATTCTTCTGCCCATGGCAACCGCATCCACCATTTTTGCCAGGTCATCGTCTGTTAATATTAGCGACGAAGCCTGCTTGGCAATTTCACTTCCTTTCTTTCCCATGGCAATACCAATATGAGCCGATTTCAACGCTGGGCCATCGTTCACGCCGTCTCCCGTCATCGCTACGATCTTTCCGTTTGCTTTCAATGCATTGATAACCCTGAGTTTTGCATCTGGAAACATCCTGGCGAAAATATTAATGGACATTACTTTCTTCAGCAGTTCTTCATCCGGCATGGCCTGCAGCTGCTGCCCATCGATGATTCTGTCTGCATCTTTAAACCCGGTTTGCACAGCAATGGTACGGGTGGTGGCCATGTTGTCGCCGGTGATGATCTTTACAGCAATGCCTGCATCGTCGAAAGATTTGAACACCGCATTAATATTTTTCTTTGGCGGATCATAAAAAGCAAGCAAGCCCCTGAATGAAAAAGGAAACTGCTGTTGCTCTTTTGGAAAATCATTTCCGGGATGAACTGTTTCAGCAACCGCCAGCACACGATAGCCTTTTTCAGATAACTCATTTACTGCTGATGATACCAGTTTCGCATCTTCAGGAGACAAAGCAGATACCGCTATTATGGCTTCCGGGGCTCCCTTGGCCGCAATGATGCGGTTGCCCCGGGCATTTTCAAAAACATGTGTCATCATGGGCGGCTTTCCGCCTAATGGATATTCATGCACCATTTTATAAGAAAGCCTTTCATCATTTGCAAACAGGTTGTGATAGCAGTTGTGCAATGCTACTTCCATCGGGTCGAAAGGAATGGGTTCACTTGCCCACATGGCAATGCGTACGAGTTCCTTTTCTTCTTCAGACAATGTACCTGAAGGATCTGAAAAATGTTGTTGCCCCGGTACAAATATTTTGGTCAGCTCCATTTTGTTTTCAGTAATGGTACCCGTCTTATCCACACAGATAACAGAAGCACTGCCCAAGGTCTCAACCGTCTTTGTCTGTTTTACAATAACACCCATACGCATAAGGCGCCAGGCACCCAATGCCATGAACGTAGTAAAGGCAACAGGTATCTCTTCCGGCAAGATGCTCATCGCAAGCGTAAGGGCTTTTAATAAACTGTCGAATATGTTTTTAGATTGGAAATAATTAATGCCCCATACGATCAGGAAAACAATGATGCCAACAATGGCCATCTTCTTTACAAAATTGTTTATCTGCAACTGCAGCGGTGTTTTTTCATCCTGGATGGAAGAGATCGATCCGCCTATTTTACCCAGGTTTGTTTCATTGCCGATGGCTGTTACCCGGCAGATGGCCAGTCCGCCCGAAACAAAAGTTCCCTGGTACACCTTGTTATCCGCATCAGCCTCGGATTTAAAAATACTCAATGATTCACCGGTAAGTATGGATTCATTCACCGAAAAGTCGTTGGACTGAATAATGATCCCATCTGCCGGTACAGAACTCCCCTCTTCTATGATCATACTGTCTCCAAAAACAATTTCTTCGCTGTTGATCTCCTGGGTTCTTCCACCACGTATCACTTTACTCATAGGCTGGGTAAGTGCCTTCAGCGCTGCGATGGCATTCCGGCTCCGGTAGTCCTGGAAAATAGATATGGCCGATACAAATACAATAGCTCCCGACATAAACAGCCCATCGTTCCGGTGGCCGGTAATAAAATAAATAACCGCAGCCAGCACAAGTAATATGAACATCGGTTCCATTACAATTTCCTTCAGCAACGAGATTAACCCGGCTTCCTTCTTAAAATTTTGCCGGTTAAAACCGAATTCTTTACGGGCATCTGTTACCTGCTGGTCGCTGAGTCCCTGTATATTGAAGCTATTTTCTTCCATCTGCTTTCACCTGTTGATCTTTCTATTAAAATTAATACAATTGAAAGTTTGCGTACTGTTTTATTTGAATAAAAGAGAAAATCACCGAATATCTTCCGGCATATATACTGTTTATCGTAATTTTAGGGCAATACAATAAAAATGCCGGCATCTTCCCCTTTATCAACCGAACATCTGCAGCAGGAAAAGGAAAAATTTGAAGCCCTGTTTCAATATGCTTCCATGGGTATATTGGTTGTAGCCAAGGGTGGAGAGATCCTTTTAGCAAACAATTTTCTGCTATCCCAGTTTGGCTATACTGACCCAGGCGAACTGGTTGGAAAAAAAATTGAACAACTCATCCCCAACCGTTATCATGGTCATCACACAAAATACCGGGATAAATACAATAAGCATCCCGAACCGAGGCCCATGGGGGTAGGCAAAGACCTTTTTGCAATTAAAAAAGACGGAACTGAATTCCCTGTAGAGATAAGCCTGAGCAGTTACACAATGGATGGAGAAAGTTACACCATCGCTTTTGTAAGCGACATCAGCAAAAGAAAAGAATACGAAAATGCTGTTGTGCAGCAAAGAGAGCAATTGGCCGAAACAAACAAAAAGATCGAAGAATTAAATGATGAACTGGAAGGAAAAGTAGAATTACGTACCAAGCAGTTGAAAGAAACCCTTGCCGAACTGGAAGTATCAAAAGATGAGCTTACCAAAGCGCTGAGCAAGGAAAAAGAACTGAGCGACCTGAAAAGCCGCTTTGTTTCTATGGCTTCGCATGAATTCCGCACCCCCCTCAGTACCATTCTTTCCTCTGCCTCGCTGGTGGCCAAATACACCGAAACCGAAGAACAGGAAAAAAGGGACAAGCACATACTCCGTATCAAATCATCTGTAAACAACCTGACCGGTTTGCTGAATGAATTTCTTTCCATCGGCAAGATCGAAGACGGAAAGATCATTGCCAATAACATCAATTTTAATATCCGTGAACTTATCACGGCCCTGTGCACCGAACTGGAAGGGATTGCCAAAAAAGACCAGCAGATCGCATATGAACACGAAGGCGATGAAATGGTTTTCCTGGATCCCTCCCTGCTGCGGAATGTGATTACCAATCTATTGTCCAACGCCATTAAGTTCTCTTCCGAGAACGGTATTATTAAAGTAACGAGCGTTGTTACGGCCAATGAGGTCATACTTACCGTTCAGGACAATGGGCTCGGCATATCCAAGGAAGACCAGGAACACCTGTTTGAACGCTTTTTCCGGGGCGCCAATGTCACCAATATCCAGGGCACGGGGCTGGGTTTGCACATAGTAGGCCGTTATATTGAGATCATGGACGGGAGAATAGAATTCTTCAGCGAATTGGAAAAAGGCACCAGATTTATTATTACATTTAAAAAAGAAAATGCTTAACTTATCTGCTTATTGATATATGAAACATTTACTGCTGATAGAAGACAATAATGAGATAAGAGAAAACACGGCTGAGATACTTGAACTGGCCGGTTATAAAGTACGCACTGCCGAAAACGGGAAAGTAGGCGTTGAAATGGCGCTGGAACAAAAGCCGGATCTCATCATCTGCGATATCATGATGCCGGTACTGGATGGCTACGGTGTATTGCACCTGTTGAACAAGAACCCCGACCTCACCGGTATTCCTTTCATTTTTTTAACTGCCAAGGCCGAACGGGGTGATTTCCGAAAGGGAATGGAAATGGGAGCCGATGATTACATTACAAAACCCTTCAGCGATATAGAACTGCTGAATGCTGTAGAGAGCCGGATAAGAAAAACAGAACTGTTCGCAAAAAACTACAACAGCGATGTGGATGGCATGCAGCAAATGCTGAAAGATTTCAGGGGCGATACGGCCCTGAAAGAACTGGCTGCAGACCGGCATATCAATCACTATAAAAAGAAACAGATCATTTACTCCGAAGGCAACCACCCCAACCGGCTTTATTTTATTCAGAAGGGGAAAGTAAAAACATTCAAGACCAACGATGCCGGCAAAGAATTAACGGTTGGCCTTTTCAATGAAGGTGATTTTTTTGGATATACTGCCTTGCTGGAAGAAACAGTTTATAAAGAAACTGCCGAGGCAATTGAAGACTGCGATATTGCCATTGTGCCGAAGGAAGAATTTGAAAGCCTGTTGCTCACCAACAAGGAAGTAACCCACAAGTTCATCAAGTTGCTGGCAAAAAATATTTCTGAGAAAGAAAACCAGTTACTCGGGCTTGCCTATAATTCCTTACGAAAAAGAGTAGCCGATGCCCTGCTTACCCTGGAGGCCAAGTACCATAAAGAAAACCAGGATAAATTCTCCATGCACATCTCCCGGGAAGACCTGGCCAATATTGCCGGCACCGCTACCGAATCGCTCATCCGTACCCTCAGCGATTTTAAAAGCGAAAAACTCATAGAGATTTCGGAAGGTAACATCATCATCACCAACCAGAAAAAACTGGCAGCCATGCTGAACTAGCATTAAAGGTTTGTAGAGAGATACCTGTTGAATTCGTTTTTCAGTTTTGAAAAATCGGTTTCCATATACTCCATTTCATTGCGGAGTTTTTCCTGCTTCTTCGTTATTTTCTGATCCGGTATTATTTTGTCTTTGCTGGTTAAAGCCAATAACTGCAGGTTCACATCGTGACGCAACTCATCAATGAATTCATCTTTTATGATGAACATATTCTGAAAATGCTCAGCCAGGGCAAGGAACTCATTGTCTGCTTTATGATCAAGTACTTCGGCCAGGCGATTTTTTAAAATCGTATTTTCCTGTTTGAAGAATTCCAGCAGGCGCAGCCAGGTTTTATTCTCATGAATAAATTGCCCCGGTTTCAGTATTTCAACAGTTGCCATATTTTTCATTTATACGTATCCCCTTCTTTTGTACAACTATGGTTGCTACAAATCTATCTTTAAAACAAACGGAGATATAGGATAATCATCACCCCGTTTCCTGAGATTAATCAGGGTTTGGCATAGCACTCAATTGCATGCGCTTTTTCTGCATTCATTTTCGGACTCACATATGGAATACCCAAACCCATTCCCCTTAAAATAAGCAGGCAGGCCATCAGCATCATCATATAGGGATAAGCCCTGCGTATCTTTTGCCGGATACCAACACTTACATAATTACCAAAGAAAGCCACACTCCACATAACCGGCAAGGTGCCCAGCCCGAAAAATGCCATAAACAAAACACTGTCTGCAACATTCCCCGCCCCCACGGCTCCTGCAGCAGCCATATAAACCAGTCCGCATGGCAACAAGCCATTCAGCAACCCGATAAGAAACAAAGAAGCCTGGTTTCTTTGCAGGAAAAGTGTACCCAGCAATGAACGTACTTTTTCATAAAACCACAGGCCGGCATTACGGTTTTGCAAAGCCGGTATTCTTTTAGGAAGTACTACGAATACAATAATAAGCGCACCCATTATAACCGAGAGCCATTGCTGGAACCCAAACAAGGCAAATGTTTTTCCAATGAAGCCGAACAATAAACCAAAAACAGAATAGGTTACTATACGGCCGGCATTATAGAGCAAAGCGCCTGAGAATTTTGCCCAGGTACTGTTATTACTCAATGGCAATGATAAAGCCAGCGGGCCGCACATACCCACGCAATGGAAACTGCCAAGTGCTCCCATCATTAGTGCCGCAAGCATTAACTGTATCATTTTTTTTAATGGTTTTAGATAAATATTTTCTTCTCAAAATAATAGGCAACGCCCCCATCCTCCCAGCTCAGGTGCAGTTCGTACGATCCTTTTTTGGCAGATGAAAGAGATATTATTAAATGTTCATCTTGTATGTTGAAACCCTTTTTAATGTCCCTATCTTCATCGGAAGGCCGGTACAGAACAGCCTCACCGGTTAATTTATGCCCGGCAAAATCTTTGGGGAACGCAATGACCAGCGAATCGCCTTTGATGATGCAGGTTACCGGCGCCGACAGAGCCGATACCCGGTTCATCTCATTGATCTTGTCCTGGTACTTCAGTTCTTTTGCATAATAGTCCGGCGTAACCAGGTCAAACTTCTGCGACGATGATTTAAACACCATGAATAATATACCCGCCACAAAAGCGGTGTACACAAAAAGTATCTTATATCCCCAGTTCATAGTTCGTATTTTTAGTTATATACTTCCGGCCCGATAAATTTGGCCGTAATGGTTTTTATTTTTTTACCGTTCTCATACAAACCAAGCTGCAGCATCGTCTTCCAGCCGGTGATGCTGTTCTTGTTCAGTTTTACAAAGAACTGGAGGTTGGTATAGTCTTCTTTCTTCACCGTAAGTTTTCCGCTTCCCACCAGTTCTATTTCGCCGGGTACGTTCTCCAGCTTTAAAGTGAATGCAATATCCTCATGCGTTTTATTCGCCAGTTTCAGGTTATACAGGTTGGTGATGCGGCCATCTGCCAGTGTATTGTAGGTCATGCCGGCGGTCCGCATCAGCCGTACATCCAGGTCGGTGCGGCTCACTATTAAAAACACCAGCAATGATATCAGCAGCATCAGCACGGCACTGTATGCCTTGATACGTGTATTGATCTTCAGCTTCACGCCGTTGGTTATGCTGTTCTCCGATGCATACCGCACCAGTCCCTTGGGTTTGTGGATGCTCTCCATGATGGCATCACATGCATCAATACAGGCAGTGCAGTTCACACATTCAAGCTGGGTGCCGTTGCGGATGTCGATACCGGTTGGACAAACACGAACGCAGGCAAAGCAATCAATACAATCGCCCTGCTTTGACAATGCCTCAAACTTTGAGTTGATACTTTTACAGGCGCCGTCTTCTTTGCAATCCATGCATTTGCAGTCGTGGTCCTCCTTCTTTTTAAGTTTACCCCTCGGTTCTCCTCTTTTATGATCATACGCCACCACGATCGAATTCTTATCCAGTAAAACCCCCTGTAATCTTCCATAGGGGCAAACCACGATGCATACCTGTTCCCGGAACCACCAGTACACAAAAAAGAAGACCGACGTGAAGATCAATAATGAGATGAGGGTGCCTACACTTGCACCAGGATTTTTTATATGGCCTATCAACTGGTCCATGCCAATGAGGTATGCCAGGAAAAAATTGGCGATAAGGAATGATATGGCGAAGAATACAATGAATTTTGTGATGCGCTTTCTTATCTTCTCTGCATTCCAGGGCATGGCCCTTAATTGTTTTTGTTTGGTGGAATCACCATCGATCCAGTATTCGATCTTACGGAAGACCATCTCCATGAAAATGGTTTGCGGACAAGCCCATCCGCAGAAGATGCGGCCAAACACAACGGTGAACAGGATCACAAACACAATGAAGGTGAGCATGCCGATGCCGAAGATGAAAAAGTCCTGCGGCCAGAAGATCATGCCGAAGAAAATAAACTTACGCTCCAGCACATTGAACATGAACAACGGCTCACCGCTCACTTTAATGAAAGGCAACGTAAAGAAAATGATGAGATAACCGATACTGAACCAGGTACGCAGATTGTATAACCTGCCCTTTGGCTTCTTAGGATTGATAAAATTCCTGGTTCCCTCGCTGCTGATAGTAGCAACAGAGTCCCTGAAAGTTTCCTGTTTCAGTATGTTCGTAGTTTCTGCCATTGTTTATTTTTTTATTCCTGCCGAATCGGGCGTTGGTTTTGCAGGCGCTATGGAATCTCCCGCCGGATTCTCCACCCAGAACTCGCCCTGCTGTGCCTTAGGCGTAGCCGGTTTTGTACCATGCAATGACTTTACAAAACTGGCAAGGAAGCTGATCTCCTTTGGAGAGAACTTACCACTCCAGGATTGCATTCCTTTATCGGGATAACCAACTTTAATGGTGTGGAAAATGTCGTTGAGCGATCCTTTGTGCAGCCAGTAATCATCCGTTAAGTTTGGACCCACATTACCACCGCCGTCTTTTAAATGGCAGGCAGCACAATTGGCTTCAAACATGGCCTGACCGGCTTTAATGCCCGCCGCATCAGCCATCGGCACTTTACTCTCATCGATCTTGTCTTTATTGCTGGCTTCGTAACGTTCTTTCTGGATCCTTGCCGATTCCATTTCAGCATTATATTCTTCCGTTGGGTTCTTACCCAAACCCATCACATGAAAATTCAATAAATAGATAAATGCCACCACGATCGTAAAATAGAAACCATACTTCCACCAGGGTGGTAATGCATTGTCCAGTTCCTTTATTCCATCGTAATCATGATCCAGCATTACATCGGCTTCCCGTTCAACAGGCACGGCCTTGGTGAATATCTTTTTATCCAGGCCTGACCACCATGCTGAAAGTTTCGATCTTTCAGCAGCAGTTTTTATTTTCTCCGGCAGCAGTTCGGTGTACATCCTGCGGATAGAAAAGGCAAGGAATAATATCACTATTACTTCCATTCCCAATACGGTAAGGAATATATAATAAACAGATTCTGACAAACCCCCGTAATTGGGTACTTCTTTAACGGCTGTTGTGGCTGCATCCTGTGCAAACGAAACCTGCGAGAGCAGCGACAGTCCCAGCAGCATTACCACCGGAAGTACTTTAGAAGTATTCTTGCTTTTTTCAAGGAGTTGCCTGCCGAGTGCAGTAAGTACCTGTCCCATTCCCCATATCACAAAAGCAAGCACCACGATCATTACCACTAAAAGAATGGCCAGTTGGTTATAACCGGATGTTACCGGCTGAGCGGCAGCAGGTGCAGCGTCCTGTGCGGTAGCAAAGGCTGCTGCAAATAATGCCGGCAAGGTGAATACGATCTTATTCTTTATTGATGTGCTGAAATTCATACTATGCATTTTTTAAATTTGAGTTAGTCAATTCATCATTATCAAACGGGATATTGGACAATGTTTCTATCCTTTCTTTTTTCATTTTTTTCACCATCACCAGCAATACCACAAAGAAGCTGAAGAAGATGAACAGCGAAATGATGGGGTAGATATCCACATTGCTGATGGTTTCTGCGTATTGTTTTATGAATTTGAACATGGCTTATTTATTATAGGTGGCTGTTTTATTTTTACTGATATCGGTACCGAGCCGCTGGATATAAGCGATCAATGCGATCACTTCCCGGTTGGCAGGTATCTGGATGCCTTCTATCTTGAGGTTGATGCGGATGCTGTTGGCCTGCGTCATGAGGTCGCTGTTGGCAAATTGTTCATAGCCCTTGTCATACGGCACACCCAGTTTGCGCATGGCATTGATCTTTGCAACCGTAGATGCCGTGTCGATATTCTGTTCCATCAGGAACGGATAAGAAGGCATGATGGATCCTTCACTCATAGATGATGGTTCACGGAAATGGCGGAAATGCCAACCATCGGATTTCTTCAGGTTGCCCGTACCTTCCCTTGCCAGGTCGGGGCCCGTACGTTTACTTCCCCACTGGAATGGTTTATCATAAACAAATTCACCGGCCTTTGAATATTCCCCGTAGCGTTCTGTTTCGCTGCGGAACGGACGTATCATCTGCGAGTGGCACACATAACAACCTTCACGAACGTAAATATCACGACCCTGCAATTCAAGCGGCGTATATGGTTTTACACTGCTGATGGTAGGTACATTTGATTTTATAAGGAACGTTGGGACCAGTTCAATGGCGCCGCCGATCAATATCACTACCAGGCTCAGTATCATGAACTGAACGGGCCTTCTTTCAATAGCCCGGTGCCAGTGTTCGCCACTGTGCTTCACATATTCTTTTACCAGCGGGGCTGCTTCTGCTTCCTCATTGGCAACCAGGCTTCCCTGCTTCACTGTTTTATAAATATTATAGAACATGATGAATACGCCGATCAGGTATAAACTTCCACCCAATGCACGCATGGCATAAAATGGTTTCAGGTATGTTACGGTTTCCAGGAAGGTATATTTCAACTGGCCTGCTTCGGTGAATTGTTTCCACATGGAGCTTTGGGTAAAGCCGGCCCAATACAAAGGCACGGCATAAAAAATGATGCCCAGTGTTCCCAGCCAGAAATGGTTGTTAGCTAATTTCTTTGAATAGAGATCGGTCTTGAATATCCTTGGTATCAGCCAGTAGATCACACCAAAAGTGAGCATACCGTTCCAGCCAAGTGCACCAACGTGTACGTGTGCAATGATCCAGTCGGTAAAGTGTGCAACGGCATTGAATGATTTTAATGAAAGCATCGGACCTTCAAATGTGGCCATACCATAAGCGGTAACGGCAACCACAAAGAATTTCAGGATCACATCATCCCTCACCCTGTCCCAGGCGCCACGTAAAGTAAGTAAGCCGTTGATCATACCGCCCCAGCTTGGGAAGATGAGCATGAAGGAGAAAACGATACCGAGTGACTGTGCCCAGTTCGGCAATGCGGTATATAATAAATGGTGAGGGCCCGCCCAGATGTATAAAAATATCAGTGCCCAGAAGTGAATGATGGAAAGACGGTAAGAATAAACGGGGCGGTTGGCCGCTTTCGGCATAAAGTAATACATCAAACCCAGGTAAGGTGTGGTAAGGAAGAATGCCACCGCATTATGGCCATACCACCACTGCACCAGCGCATCCTGCACACCCGAATACCAACTGTAACTGTGCAGCCAGCTATAAGGCAGTTGTCCCGAGCGTACAATGTGCAGCACCGCTACGGTAACAAATGTGGCTATGTAGAACCAGATAGCAACGTATAAATGTTTTTCCCTCCGCTTGATGATGGTACCAAACATGTTCCAGCCAAATACCACCCAGATGATGGTGATGGCAACATCAATCGGCCAGATGAGCTCTGCATATTCTGCTCCCTGTGTTAATCCAACCGGAAGTGTAATGGCTGCCGATACAATGATCAGCTGCCATCCCCAGAAATGGATATAGCTGAGTTTATCGCTGAACATCCTTGCCTTGCAAAGACGCTGCAGCGAATAATACACACCCATAAAGATGCCGTTGCCCACAAAAGCAAAGATCACCGCATTGGTATGCAGCGGGCGAAGCCTGCCGAATGAACCATACTGCGTGATATTCATCTGTGGAAATACTAATTGCAAAGCCACCCAAAGGCCGGCCAGCATGCCCACAGCACCCCACAAAATGGTTGCGTATGCAAAATTTCTTACAATACGGTTGTCATAATAAAATTTTTCTACCTGCATGTTGTTATTTGGTTTGAGTTAAAGTTGTGTCGGATGTTGAAGCGGTTGATTTCTGTTTCTCATCAAATAAGATGCGAACGGATGGGGTATAATCATCATCATACTGCCCGTTCTTAACGCTCCACAAAAAAGCAGCAAGAAAACTGCCTGCAACCAGTATGCTGATACCGATCAAAATGAATAAAGCGCTCAAATGAGATGATTTTTGTTGATGTCAAAAGTAAAATCAGCCGTTCCTTTCTATGATGATGGCTATCAAAGTCAAATATGATTTTGGTCATGTTGAGATACCAAGGCCTTTCTTACGGGCCACAAAGGAAGAGAGGATGGTTACAAACAGCACAATGCTGATGCTGCTTGCCGGCATGAGAATGGCCGCAACAATGGGAGAAAGGGTTCCCTGCACCGCAAAGGATAAGCCCACGATATTGTACAGGATAGAAAGTATGAAACTGGCCAGCACGATCTTTTTGCCGGCCTTTGCATAGGCAATGAATTTATCCAGCAAGCCCACTTTGCCGCCATCCAGTATGGCATCGCTTGCCGGCGAGAACTGGGCAGAGTTCTCACTCACCGCAATACCCACATTGCTTTGCATCAATGCGCCCGCATCATTAAGGCCATCGCCCAGCATTAATACATTCTTTTCAGTTTGCTGAAGGCCTTTTACAAAATCAAGTTTTTCCTGCGGCGACTGGTTAAAGTGCAATGCCGTTGCTTTGCCGAATATCTTTTCCAGGTTTGGCTTTTCAGCGCTGTTATCGCCAGACAATACAAAAAGGCCGAAACCTTCTTTGCGAAGTTGCCTGATCATGTCACTGATGCCATCCCGGTATTGCGTACTTACCGTAAACCGTCCCATGTGCACACTATTCATCAGCAGGTGAACATGCGTGCCGGTATCGTAAGAAGCAAAGCCATCGCTGAATTGGTTGATGAACCCAGCCGATCCCATCTTCACTTCTACATCATTCACCGTTGCCGCTAATCCTTTGCCGGTATATTCCTTGAAATCACGAACGTTTACTTCCTTCTCAACCGGCGTCTTCAATCCGGATGCGATGATCTTACTGAGCGGATGCGATGACTGGCGGGTGATACTTTTAACAGCGGCCAGTTCCATGTCCGTAAGCGGTGTACCCTCATAACCCAGTACCGAAGAGTGGTTTTGGGTAATGGTACCCGTCTTATCAAAAACAATACTGTTAACTTTTGCCAGCGCTTCGATCACAGAAGCATTCTTCATGTATAATTTATTCCTGCCAAAAATGCGGAGCATATTGCCATAGGTAAATGTTGCCGAAAGAAGTAAGGAACACGGACAGGCAACGATCAGAACCGCCGTAACAGCAGGCAGTATCTTCGACGTATCAAATACCCACCAGTATAGAAAGGCCCCGATGGCAATGGAGAACAATGCCATGGTAAAGTAACGGCTCCAGGGATGTATAAATGACTTCTCTTCATTTTTTTTGCTGCTGAATACCTCGTTGTTCCAGAGCCGGGTGATATAACTCTGCGATGCTTCTTTAATGATCTCCAGTTCAATGGCGCTCCCCGTTTGCTTTCCACCGGCATAGATCAGTTCGCCTTTTTGTTTTTCCACCGGCGTATTCTCGCCGCTCACAAAACTGTAATCAATGTTTGCGATGCCTTTCATAAGCACTGCATCGGCGGGTATCATTTCCTCATGGCGGATGATGATGCGGTCGGATACCTTTAACTGGGTGACAGGAATATTTTTTTCTGTGCCGTTTTGAATTACAGAAACACCCAGTGGAAAATAAGAACGGTAGTCCCGGTCGAATGAAAAAGAATCGTAGGTCTTGTTCTGGAACCACCTGCCCACCAGCATAAAGAAAACAATGCCCGTTCCGGAATCGAGGTAACCGGCGCCGGTGCCGCTGATGATCTCGTAATAGCTTCTTGCAAAGGTTACAATAATGGCCAAAGCAATCGGCGCATCAATGTTGAGGAATTTTTGCCGCAAGCCCTTCCAGGCAGAACTGAAAATGGCTGAAGCACTGAAGAACAGGACCGGTAGTGACAGCAGCAGGTTTATCCAGGTAAATGTTTCCTTCAAACCTGCTTCTTCAATATTGCCCGATGAAAAATATTCGGGAAAGCTTAACATCATGATATTGGCGAAACAAAATCCCGCTACCCCGATCCTGTATAGTTGGTTTTTACTGAAATTATTTTTCGTTTTAGCCCCCGTGTCGTTCAGGCTTATATAAGGTTCGTACCCGATGAATGCAAGCAACTCCACCACTTTGCGCAGGGATGTTTGCCGGGGATCGTATGTTACAAAAACTTCTTTCTGCTGAAAATTAGCCTGCGATTGTTTTACACCCGGCTCAATACGGTGAAGGTTCTCGAGCAGGTAAATGCAGGAAGCGCAATGCATCTGCGGTATGGAAAAACTGATATTCACCTGGCTGTCGCTCTTGAACTGTGCCAGTTTTTGTACGGTTACATCATCATCCAGGTAAGCAAAACGGCCCGATACAAACTTGCCTTTTGCTTTCAGCCCCGGCGTTTTATCAAGGTCGTAGTAACTGCAAAGGTTATTCTCATTGAGTAAAAGGTAAACCTGTTTGCAGCCCATGCAGCAAAAATCCTTATTGCCGTCAGTAACTGGTGTACTGTCGCATACGTCTCCGCAATGATAACAATGAACCTGTATGTGTGCCGAACTGCTGATGATCTTTATTTTGCGTTAAAAAAAGCCGCCGCACAAGAATATGCAGCGGGTAAAATAAACAGAAACTACTGTACACTTTTGGTTGAACTAACGTTCAGCCCCGAAAATTTATAGGCAGAATTAAAGAAACAGCGCCATTGCCATGAAACACCCTCTCTTCCTGCCCGCAATTCTATGAATCTTTTGTATAGCCAATGATTACATAACAAAAGTGTACAAAGTTCTTAACCCATAAAATGACGGGTATCAAAATAAAGCATGACGTTGGTCATGAAAGCAGGAAGGGAAATATCAACCTTTTTCAAACAGCCATTTAAAGGGCTTGAATGGTTTTTCGGGCTGCAGGTTGAATTTTTTTATCGTATTGTTCTGGATATATTCCACGGCCTCATCCACACTGTCGGTGAAGAAGAACAGTTCCATGTCTGCAGGCGAGATCGTTTGCTCCCGTTTCATTAATTCAATATGGGCAATGATGTGTTTATAAAATTCCTTGTCCATGATCACTACAGGAAACTGGCTGATCTTTTTTGTCTGTATCAGTGTAATGGCTTCAAAATACTCATCCAGTGTTCCAAAGCCGCCTGGGAAAACAACAAAGGCATAGGAGTATTTTGAGAGCAGGGTCTTTCTTATGAAAAAGTATTTAATGGAAACCCATTTGTCCATGTAGGGGTTGGGCTTTTGTTCGTGGGGCAGTTCAATATTGCAGCCTACGCTCCTGCCTCCTGCTTCCCGGGCACCCCGGTTGGCTGCTTCCATGATGCCCGGGCCGCCGCCCGTCATTATGGTAAACCCAAGTTGCGCAATTTTTCCAGATAAGGCACGGGCTGTTTCATAATCGGGATGCCCCTCTGCAAAACGGGCCGATCCAAAAACGGTTACGCAGGGGCCAACAAAATGAAGGGCACGGAGCCCTTTGATGAATTCGTATAAAACGGTTACGGTAAACTTTAATTCTTTCCAGCGGCTTTGCGGCCCTTCTAAAAACCGGATCTCTGTTTTTGACATAGGTTCTTTTTATTCCTTTTCAAACTTAGCCAATTTAAAAAGAAATAAATGGTTAAAATTTAAGCCACCTGCTCTTTGCTGAGCAATACTTCGCCGTGGTGAACCAGTAATGGCTTAATGGAATTGGCAATAATGCAGTGTTTGTAAGTCTTCAGCAGGATCTCGTTTGCAGCAGGAATGTCGGCCTCTGTTTCCACGTATATTTTTGGAAAGAGATCAATGGTGGTGAATTCCAGGTGCCCTTCGTATAACCGCACCTGCCCGATGCTGCTGCATTCAAAATCACAAACAGTAAGATGTTTCTTCTCTGCAATGGCAAGGAAGGTGGTCATCAAACATCCGCACAAGGAACTTAAGAATAGGTGTTCGGGGCTCCACTTATCCGGCACGCCGCCCGCAAACTCCGGTGGCGTAGCCACTTCGATGGTTCCCTTCACATTCTTTGCCGACAAGGTTCCGATCCTCCCTTCTTTCCGGTTCAACTGCACTTCAAAATAATATTGATGCGCTTCTGTTTTAGAGATCATGACAGTTTATTTATGTGATATAAAAATGGGCATTTTAATTTCATGTATCAGCCGGTTTGCCAAACTCTTTTTAAACAGCTCAGAGAACAATGACCGTGAGAATGCACCCATCACCACATAACCGGGCTGCTGGTTCCTTATCCAGTTTGAGAAATCCGTGCGGCTCGCCAGCGGAAGCGGCATCATTTTCAGGTTTGGATAATGCCTGGACACCAGTTCAGCTACCATGCTGTACTCCGGCATTTGTTCTTCCTTACCGGTGGCTGATAAAAGCATCGTTTCATTTGTTGCCAGTTCGGGAAAAACATAAGCAAACTGTTTGATGGCAAACACAGAAGATTCACTTCCATCATAGGTAAGTATGTTCTGCGCTGGTTCTTTGTAATTTTCCGGGATCAGCATTACCGGGCATTCTGCTTTTTTCAATACTTCTTCCAGGTAAAAATTGGGCTGTTCCTTTTGAACATTCTCATAAAACAAGTCGCTGCTCACCAGCAATACATCAGCAAAACGTGTTTCTTCTATCAAAGAAGATATTGCCATCATATCGGTGTCTTTGTGAACCCGGTATTCTATTCCTTCCGCAATACAGGCATCTTCAAAGATCGTTATGTTCTTACTCACCAGCGTATCATCTTCGCCACGCATGAGCCACTCGGGCATCATCGCCACGCCTTCCATGCCGGTGAACGCAAGTACCTTCGAATAGTCGACCGGGCTGAGAAAAACGCCCGCCAGCAGTACGTTGCTCTTGTTATTAATGCTTTTCACAAATTCAAATGCGCCGTGCGGAAAATGTTTGCCGTCGAGCGCTATGATGATCTTTTTCATTGTGAATGGTTTTATTGTTCATCAAATCTATCCAAAAGCCAATCCAAATTTACTGATGCCCGGTATCAGTAAAAATGATCCTTGTCATAAACCCCGCTTTTCTTGGAACGGGCAATAGAAGGGAGACCAGGGATACCGGCATTGTCATAAACTTTGAAGCCGGGGTGGTTTTCAAATGCACCCGAAAAAAATATTCTTCAATTTTCAAAATGTGATTCAGGTCATAAATGATCATACTTACAACTGTTAGTTTTACACAAAACATTATTTATGAAAAGTAAATTAATAACAACTGCTTCCATAACATTACTGTTGTTTGCCTCTTCATGTAATTCCGGGGAGAGCAACGGACCAGCATCTGCTTCTGCAAACCCAGGCAATACGCCAACTGTGGGTCAATCGGGTGTAAAAGATGACATGTCGGAAAAAAATGTGGTACAGGTTGCTATCGGCAGCAAAGACCACACTACCCTTGTTACCGCTGTTAAAGCAGCCGAACTGGTTGATGCATTAAGCAACGCAGGTCCATTCACCGTTTTTGCGCCCACCAACGCTGCTTTTGATAAGCTCCCTGCAGGCACTGTTGAAGGTTTATTAAAACCCGAAAAGAAAGATGCGCTGACCGACATCCTTCAGTATCATGTTTCTGTTGGTGTATTTAAAGCAGACATGCTGCAAGACGGGCAGGTACTCGGACAGGTAAACGGCGGCAACATCAGCATTACTAAAAAAGCAGATGGCTTGTACGTGAACGGAACGGCGAAGATCATTGCATCTATCCCGGCATCAAACGGCATCATTCATGTGATCGATGCAGTACTGCTGCCTCCGCCGGCGAAATAGTTTTGGAATGAACAGAATAAAAAGAAAAGCGCAGGCCATATGCCTGCGCTTTATGTTTCATAAGCAGTCAGAATATCTTATCAATGGTTGATGGATCGAGTATTTTTATCTTCATTACGGAAGAGATACTCAGCGCACGTTGTTTTACCAGGCTGGCAGTATCGCCTTCAAACAATTCATCCACGGTTTGGCAGAAAAGCAACTCCCATTGCTGAAAATGTTCCCTGGTAAGCGGCAGGTGACGATTGATATGCCGGTGCAGTTCCATCGGGTTGCCCGTGTATGTGCCGGTGTAGAACAGCATATTCTCAAAAAAATCGTACATCACCGGTAAATGTTTTTCCCAGTTAACCCGGGCGATGTCAGTAAAGATATAGCCGATAACTGCATCGCTTTTTACTTTTTCATAAAAGCTGTTCACCAGTAATTCTATATCCTTCCTTGATGTTATGTCTTTTTTCATAAAGTGTCTTTTAGTGCAGTACGGCATGTATCTGCTGTAACAGATCTGCAGAACAATGCTGTTGCAAAAGCGGGAATAAAATCCGTTCTTCTTTCCGGATATGATCTTCCAGCTTCCTGCCCAGTTCATCCAGCTGGTCTGCCTGGTTTATATTATTATCCAAAGAATGAAACAAAGCTGCCAGTTCCCGGTGTTCCTTCTTTATTTCTTCAGCAAGCCGGCCAATGGTTTCGTTACAATCCTTTGCTTTGTCCAGCATCATCTCTTCTTTTTCAAAATGCCCTTTTATTTCTTTTTCAAACTGCTGCCTTGCATAAACCGCTTTCCCTTCAATGGTTTCGGGCAGGCCTTTATATGCCGGCGCATCCTTTTTTAAAAGCTGTGCAAGAATAAGAGAGGTATGATGTTCTCTCGACAAAGGGGCCAATGCTTCAAGTCTTTTCATCTTACAGGTCTTTACGGTTGAATTTTCTTAATGATAACCAGGCGGGCATAACTATCCAAACCAGTAAAACAACAAAGGAAGCTGCCTGCCCTGCCTGTGTTCCAAAAAAATCTTTGAAAATAGCACCGGTATATCCCATCAGCGCCGATACATCCATCTTAAGGAGGATCAGTATCCTGCCCAGGTCGATCGGGTTCAGAACGGTCAGTCCGATCATTGCCTTTTCCAATGGGTAATCTGCAAACTGAAATAATATAAATAAGATCAGCCCGTCGAAGATGATGGAAAAATACAGCCATAGTAATATGGCAACCCCGATCCCTTTGGCCTTGTCTCTTGTTTTTACAGCGGCCAGCATGGCGATGGCAACAAATATTACCGATAAGAACAGGCCGGCAGCCAGCATCATAAAACCGGTAGCTGTTGCTTCAAATAATAAGATGGGAATTCCAACCCCCACAAAAAAAGCAGTAGCCATGCTCCCCGACAGTCCCGCAAACAAACTAAGCCAGATCGTTCTTCTTTTCAGGGGCTGGCTTACAAGCAACTCTAAAAATTCGGCACTGTTGTAAACATAGATGGTAGAAAACAAAAGGCTCACCAGCGGCACGATGATCAGGATGATATTTAATAAACTCAAAAGGCCCTTTGCAGAATTATCTTCCAGGTTGAATATGCTTACCGATATGAGTAAAAGGAATACCGTGTACCCCAGCATTATTTTATTCCGCAGGATATCGATCAGGACGTATTTAATTATTTTTTTCATCGGCATTTATTTTTCGGCCTGCTTTCCCAGCATAATGTGCGCAATGGCTTTTGATAATTTTTCTTCACCGGTCTCTTCCCTAAGCGATGCAATGTTTTTATGAAAGCATAGTTTTCCTTCCTGCATGAACACAACCTGCGTTACCAGGTCATCCAGTTCACTTAATATGTGTGAGGTGATGAGCACCAGTTTGCCCTTTACTTTTTCGGCAATGATCTTTTCTTTTAAGATCTCGGAAGCAACCGGATCAAGACCTGCAGTGGGCTCATCCAGTATAAGCACATCGGGATCGAATAAGAATGCCAGTGATGCACTTACCTTCTGCCTCGTTCCGCCCGATAAGGTTCGCATGCGTTTGTGCATGATGTCCTTCAGGCCAAACTGATCTACCAGTTCTTCATCAGGCTTTACCTTTGATTTACCCCGGATGTCCTTCATCATATCCAGCACCTGCCCAATGGTCATGTTCTCCGGGTACCTGCCTATCTGCGGCATGTATCCAATATTTGCCCGGTATTGCCAGTCGTGAGAAATATTTTTTCCATTAAAAGTTATAAAACCACTGTCGGGAATGACCATGCCCAGGATGGATTTGATAAGCGTTGTTTTCCCGCAGCCATTAGGGCCAATAAGGGCAATACATTCGCCCTTGCCACAGGTAACGGATACATCATCCAGTACTTCTAATTTTCCAAACCGCTTCGATACGTTGCTTGCAATGATCATAATGGCAATGGTTTCATAAAAGGATGATCGTCTTTCAGGTCTTCCGGTGTTAACGAGGGCAATATCTTTTCTGTTTTATCCAGCAATGAAGACATAAAACTTCGGAAGAGGATCATGGCCGGTGGATTCTGTTCAATGATCATGGCATACATACTTACCGGCCGGTAAGGTATGTCGCCGAGTTTATCTTTGTTCAGGTCGTAGCCTTCGTATTTGTCCCAATAATTATTGGTGAATGTATTCAACACCAGGCTGCCGTTGGTACCCACATCAAATGTATTGGAGAGGAAATTATTTTTTGACAGCACTACTTCCATACAGCTGGCCTGTATCTTCATGGCCCAGCCATTGTCTTTAAACACGTTCTTCGCTAACTGTACCCGGCTCACTCCTTCCATAAAAATACCGGTGGTGTTCTTTACAAAGCGGTTGTTGTAAATAATACTGTTGCTGATCTCTTTCAACAACAGGCCATAGGAGCCATCGCCCCAGTTCTCTTCAAAATAATTATTTTCCATTGTCACATCCTTCGAAAACATAACAGCAACACCGGCGCCGTTGCCGGCAAACACATTGCTGTAGTATGCATCGTTGTTTGAAAACATAAAGTGCAAGCCGTACCGGAGATTGTTCTGCGAAATATTCCGCCAGATCACGGAATGCGTAACAAACTCGAAATAGATCCCATCTCGGTGACCGTTGATGGTGTTGGCTATGATCTGCATACTGTCGCTTTTCCAGCAGTGAATGCCATTGCCGCTTTGCTGTTCTTCCGTACTGTAAGAAGTAAGTTTATTATTTTTGATGATGCAGTTTGTACCAAACTGCGTATAGATCCCAAAAAAAGTATCTTCCAGGATATTATTGAGGATGATAACATGGTGCCTGTTATAAATTTTAATGCCGGCAAAGTCTTCGATGCTGGATACACCTGAGTGCATCACTTTAAATCCTTCCACCAATACGTTGTCTGCTTTTATCGAGATCACTTCGTATTTATGGTCGCCATCAAGTATCGGATGATTGACACCAATAAGGGAAATTGATCTTTGTACCAGCAGGTTTCCTTCGTGGTAATGCCCCGCATCCACCAGTATGGTATCGCCGTCAACAGCAACTTTGAGCGCTGCCTGTATTGTAATAAAAGCCTGTGCTTTCCCTACCCGTATTGTTTTGCTCCATGCATTTAAGAAAAGAAAGAGCAACAGTAATATGATGATCAACCGGTTCATTGCCTGTTTAGTTCATTCCAATTAACCGCATTGCCCGGAAACTTTTTCATCACCGCCGCCATACTGTCGTTATTGTTGAATGCAGCCATGTTGCCGCCCATGGGACTGCGCAGTTCATCAGCCTTCAGCATCATTGCATCTTTTGCATTGATAAGCTGGTGATCGCCGCTGTAATTGGTAACATATACATTTTTTACCTGTTCTTTTTCGATCATGTTTGAACGAAGAAATGACAACAGGCAATGCATATCATCAAACTTATAGATCCTGCCTTTCTTTGTCACTACCTCTGCCCCAAACCTTGCATCACTTACAGTCATTTTACAGAAATAGCAATTGTCAACACCTGCTGTAATGGGCTGTGGGCTGCTGCTGCAGGATGTAAGTACCAACAGCGATGTAAGTGACATGATCAACCCCTTTTTTATTTTTATGGCACGGCGCCATTCCATTATAAAACAGAAAAGCAGTATCGCTCCTGCCGTTACAAATATCCATCCGCCTTTATCCGGTATGGAGTAAGCACCAAAATTGAGCAGTTGTTTAAACCCGATCAATGGAGGCTGGTATGCCATACCCGGAACAATGATGGCTGCATCGGGATTCAGGTTATGTCCGTAATTATATTCCCAACGCCAGAAATCATACATGGCCAGGATGCCAAAAGAAACAAAAAGTATAAAGAGTATGTAAAGTAATTTCCGTTTTCCTGCAATGGCTGTAACTAAAAAGAGTAAAGAGAAAAATCCGATGATATATGGCAGCAGGGTGAATTCAATAAAATCTCCGGTATGCAATGTTTTCATACCGATGTAATGATTAAGCCCGTTGATGATGTCAACATTTCCTGCCAGTTTCGACGGGTAGATAAGCAACATCAACCCTTCGGGGTATTGCGGTGCCGCCAGCTCTATTCGCCACAGGGGCACAAACATCACCGGTATCAAAGCCAGTCCGCTAATAACCAGCAGTATTCTTATCCAGGATCTTACTTTATCATTTTTCATCGTACCAGGTTTCAGCTAACTTAAAAAAGGACAGGCTGCAAAGAAGCCTGTCCCCGTTATCATAAGATCATTTTTTTGCAGCAGAATCTGCGGCCGGCAAATTTTTACCGGTACTGAATAACAACGGCACATTACTTCCTATTGGTGATACCCGGATGTAACCTGTCATCTCCTGGTGCAATGCACTGCAGAAATCGGTGCAATACATCGGGAATATGCCCACCTTATCCGGGCTCCATTTCAATGTTTGCGTTTCGCCCGGCATCACCAGTAACTCTGCATTGGCCGCACCTTTTATAGCAAAGCCATGTGGCACATCCCAGTCCTGCTCGAGGTTGGTAACATGGAAATAAACCTCATCGCCCATTCTTATCCCTTCAATATTATCAGGCGTAAGGTGAGAACGTATGGCAGTCATGTATACATCTATCCGGTTCCCGGCACGAACCACTTTTGTAGCTCCTTCGCCATTGGATAGATAAGGATTTTTGTTCTCTTCGATCTTGAAGAACTTAAGGGAATTGTTCTTTATGATATCGGCAGGTACTATTTGTGCATAGTGCGGTTCACCAATGGTTGGAAAATCGAGGATCAGTTGCATCTTATCTCCGCTGATGTCGTATAACTGTGCACTCTGCGATAATTCAGGGCCGGTAGGTAAATACCTGTCCTTGGTTATTTTATCGTATGCAACCAAATATTTTCCGTTTGGATTTTTTGTATCGCCACCAGCCACACATAAGTGACCAACAGAATAATACGTTGGCACCCTGTCTACTACTTTCAGGTCTTTGATATTCCACTTAACCACTTCGGAAGAAACAAACATGGATGTGTACGCATATCCTTTGTTATCAAATTCAGTATGCAATGGGCCTAAGCCTGGTTTTTTAACTTCACCATATAAAACAGATTCGTACTTAAGAATAGGAATGCCTTCAAATTCGCCGATATAATCTTTTGCTGCAATGGCTTTCTGCAGTTTATCAAAACTGAACACAGGGATCAATGCGGCTAATTTTCCACTACCAACAATATATTCGCCGGTCGGGCTTACATCACACCCGTGGGGGGATTTGGGGCATGGGAAAAAATAACAGATGTCTTTCAGTTCTTTGGAATCAAGCACGGTAACTTCTGTTCTTATTTCAGAAGTGGCCGTATGTGTTGATTCATTATACGAGTTGTGTGCATAACGAACAGCCTGTTTTCTTCCTTTACCGGCTTTCAGATACTCCTCTGCTTTCTTCCAGTTTACAGCCATGATGAAGTCCTTATCTTTTTGAGAAGCGTTTACTTCCAGCAAGGTGTTCGCCTGTTCGGTATTATAGCAGGAGAAAAAGAACCAGCCATGTGAAACACCTTTGCCGGCACGGCTGAGGTCGAAATTAAAACCGGGGCACTGTATCTGGAAAGCAATATCCATCTTACCATCTTCTTTTGCAACACTGATAAAACTGATGGTGCCTTTGAAGTTTTGCTTGTAGGTATTAATTGGTACATCACCATTCCTGTCATCCGGCGGTACACTGAAACGGGTTCCTGCCACCACGTACTCGGTATTTTCAGTAATGAAAGGAGAAGAGTGGTTACCACCACTGTTTGGCAGTTCAATGATCTCTGCCGTACGGAAAGTTTTCAGGTCAATTCTTGCAACACGGGGGGTATTGTTGGCATTACCAAAAGCCCAGCGTCCGTCATAATCACCATTGGTTTTCGACATTTGAACGTGGTGCAGGTCATCCCAGGGAACAAAACCATGCGATGTATTCAACATTGGTTTTGTTTCTTCGCTGTAACCCCATCCTTTTTCAGGATCAACTGAAAATACAGGAATTACACGCAGCAATCGTCCGCTTGGTAATCCATACACAGACATCTGCCCGCTGAAACCACCCGATACGAAATTGTAAAATTCATCGTACTTACCGGGGGCTACATAAACTTTAGCAGCAGCATCTGAACTTACGGCCGAGCCGGCATTTTTTGGTTTACAGGCTGAAAAGCCCAACAGCAAGCTGAATGCAAAAACAGCAACTGTTATTTGTTTATACTTTTTCATTTTGGTATTTATTTATGCGTAAAGGGTTAAATTATTTAACACCATCATTTTTTCTCATAAATTCATATAAAGACCGTGCATCAGCATCGGCCAGGTTTTGATTTGGCATACGCACCAGGCAGATCTCAAGTTGCGCCTGTGCTTTTGGATCTTTGTCAAGCATGGCATCCGTATTGGTAACAAAATTCATGATCCAGGGACCTTTATGCCTGTCGGTAACACCCAACCAACCCGGGCCAACTAATTTTTCGCTGGTGAGTTTGTGGCAACTGCTGCACTTAACACCATATATCTTCTCTCCGCCTGCAGCCAGGGCCGCATCCAGTGTTGCACCTATCTCTACGTCTTTAAATTTCCCTTCTCCCCTGTCAGGATCGTAAGAAGGATTACCGTTCGCTGTTTTTGAAGCGCCCGGCGAAGTAGATTCTGTGTTTGCCGAATTAGTATCTGAATTGCCTCCGCATGCAGCAAAGAAGGCACCCAGGATGAAAACGACTGCAAATTTTTTCATAACAGGAAAATTTTTTGTTTTAAATTTATTACACAAGATTACTGGCATGTACCGTGAAATTTTATGCGTAAGGTCATATCCTCAATAATTGCCGTAAAGAAAAAACCACCTGTGCTTAAAACCCCGACCCAGTGAGTGTTTCAACTAAGTGACTCACAGATAACCTGTTGCTATGATTTTAATCATATATATGACTGTCACAGGTCATTCGGCCCCTGCAAGGTCAACGATACATTTGCTCACACTAACTAAACTACTCTACCATGATTGATATAGACATGCTGCTGGCCTGGGGGGCGGCATACAAAAAATTAAGCGCCGGGGAAATGATATTCCAGGAAGGTGCCCAGTCTTCGTTCTACTATCAATTGGTTACAGGTAAGGTACGATGGGTTAATATCAACGATGAGGGGAAAGAATTTATCCAGACCATCATTGAACCCGGCGAATGCTTTGGCGAGTTTCCGCTGTTTGATGATGAGCCATTTGCTGCTTCGGCCATTGCAGATGAGGACTCCGTGATCATACGGCTGCATAAGGCATCATTCCTCCAGCTTATAAAAGAAAATCCCGAAATACATTTTGGATTCACCAAACTGCTCACTGAACGTCTCCGCTTTAAATTCCTCATCCTTAAAGAACTGGCCACACACAATCCTGAGAGCAGCATTTCTACCTTGCTCGGTTATTTTAAACAGAACCGGAAAAATATCTGCACCAAGTGCAACCGTTTAAAACTAACCCGCCAGCAAATTGCCGATATGACCGGGCTACGGGTGGAAACCGTTATCCGCACCATGCGGAATATGCATTCACACGGACTTCTCCGCATTGATAAAGGCAAAGTGTATTGCTGATTGTGATTGAAATCATACAGCTTTATCAGCGCCCGTTGTTACTTTGCTTCAAATAGAAATTATGGCATTACCGGTTCATCGGTGGGTAAGAATTTCCCTGTTTAATTTATTTATTGTAGCCAGCCTCGGCGTGATCCTGCGCTACAAGATCCTATACCCCCTCCCCTTTGTTGATCAGAAACACCTGCTGCACGGCCATTCGCATTTTGCATTTGCAGGATGGATATCGCAGGCAATTATGACATTGCTGGTGACCTACCTGGCCAGGCAAAGCGGGGAGATCGTTTACAAGAAATATAAGTGGCTGTTATACGGTAATCTTTTTACAGCATACGCCATGTTGATCGCATTTCCCATAGAAGGCTACGGGTTGTATTCCATTATTTTTTCAACCGCTTCCATTTTCGTTTCCTATGCATTTGCTGTTTATTTATGGCGTGACCTGAACAGGCTGCAGCAAAAAAGTCCCACCCACTTATGGCTCAAAGCGGCCGTACTCTTCAATGCATTGTCATCGCTGGGTGCCTTTGCACTTGCCATCATGATGGTGGAACGGCTCGTTTTTCAGAACGCTTACCTCGCTGCTGAATATTTTTACCTGCATTTCCAGTACAACGGCTGGTTCTTTTTTGCCTGCATGGGTTTGCTGAATGAAGTACTGCGAAAAACCGAAGCAGATCCAAAAATTCTTACCCGGATATTCTGGCTCTTTGCTTTTGCATCCGTTCCTGCTTATTTTTTATCCGCCTTATGGATGGACCTGCCGGTATGGGTTTACATACTGGTGGTGATATCGGCCATCTTACAGGTAATGGGATGGGGCAAGATGATCATACAAATAAAAAAGAAATGGCCGGTGCTGAAAAACACCCTTCCACTCACCGCAAAATGGATCATGGGGTTTTCAGCCATTGCACTCACCGCAAAATTATTGTTACAGCTTGGATCTACCGTTCCCTCATTAAGTGATCTTGCCTTCGGTTTCCGCCCCATTGTGATCGGCTACCTGCACCTGGTACTGCTTGGGATGATTACCCTTTTTTTACTGAGCTATTTTTTTGCCGGCGGGTATATACAGGCAAATAAAAAAACCTCTTTTGCCGTTTTCCTCTTTGCCGCTGGCGTTATACTAAACGAGATCCTGCTTATGACACAGGGCGTATCGGCCATGAGCTATACCGGTGTTCCTTTTATCAACGAGTTGTTATTTGCAACCGCCCTCGTTTTATTTTCCGGCGCATTCTTATTGTTTGTTACATCATTAAAAGTTTTCAGAAACTGATTTCAATCACAGTTTACCGGTTTTTATTGCTGCAACTTTGATGAAAATTATTTTATGAAGACAATCGCAGATCAAACATTAGCTTCCATCGTAAGCAGCAATCACCAAACGGTTCCCGTTTTGGAAAAATATAACCTTGATTTCTGCTGCAAAGGAAAAAGAACCCTTGCAGAAGCCTGCACAGAAAAGGGTTTGGCAGTAGAATCCATTGCAGAAGAACTGGAAACAAAAATAAGTACTGAGCGGAGCAATAAACTGCCCTTTGCTTCTATGACGGCTGAGCAACTAATCAGTTATATCCTCATTCAGCATCACTTTTATGTAAAACAATCCATGCCAACCATTCTTTCGCACCTGGAAAAAGTAGCCATGAAGCATGGAGAACGCTTTCCCTACATGGTGGAAGTGCTGTACCTGTTTAAAGAAATCAGCGAAGAAATGACCATGCACATGCACAAAGAAGAATCCATCTTATTCCCAAGAATAAAAGAAGTGGAAACGCTTTCGGCCATACATCAAAAACGGAACTTCACAGACGGGTATATTGCCGGCCCTATCCACGTAATGGAAATGGAACATGATCATGCCGGTACATTATTATACCGCATACGTGAACTCACTAATGATTATACGGCTCCCGAAGATGCATGCACCACTTTTAAAGTAAGTCTTGCCGAGTTAAAAGAGTTTGAAGAAGACCTGCACAAACATGTTCACCTGGAAAACAACCTGCTGTTCCCTCTTTCAGAAAAAATATTTAAGCAGCAATCCAGTCTGAATTAAAGGGATTGGTCATTAGTCATTAGTCATTAGTCATTAGTCATTAGTCATTGGATTATCTAGCGCATTTATCTGCTGCTTGTATTCGGATGGAAGAATGAGCGATTTGACAAGACCGTCCAGTTTTATCTTCCGGCTGAACTTATAAAATGGCAGGATCATTTTAAGCCAATACCTGTTATTAAAGCCAAGCATTGTCTTGGCTCTTGCAGGCACTACAAGTTTCTGGGATTCTACCAACAGTTTATAGCGGAAAGCGCCGAGGTGTTTTTTATATTGCTTATAAAGGTCAATCGTGTACTCTCCTTTTACAAGGTCGGCTGCAAGGTGTTTATCCCTGCTGATCAACCAGCCGGAATAATTTGCAGGTAATTCTTTTAAATTCATTCTTGCTCCCAACCGGGAAAACACGTCATACACTTCGTTCTTTTCTTCTTCGTTCAATTTACGTTCCAGTAACTCAAAAGAAGCGATGGAATAATGGATCAACATGAACAACACATCCCGGTAAGCCCAGTCAGGAATCTTTGCCTCGCGGCTTTTTTCAATGGCTGAATGGATGCCGGTTATCTTATCAATGGCTGTATGAGCTTTTGTAAGTTCTGAAAAAACAATTTCCCTGGCATACGTAACGGTGGAAAATAACCTGCCCAACGGATCGGCGGGAAGTTTACCGGTGAAATACAACCAGTCGACAGCCTTATTCAGGGCAAACTCTGCTGCAGATCCGGCAAAGATAAAAAGGATGGTATCTGATTTACCCCATATCTTTCGTACGATGGAGTGTTCGGGAACAAAATATTCGGTACCGGGGTTCATTAGCTGACGGAATAAAAAGTAGTAACACAAATATCCGGCTTTTTATTCAGTGCAGATGAAACTTACTTCAGTTTACCCTGGTAAAAATCCAGCACCTTGGTCCGCAATAAATAATCGTACCGGGCGGAAGTAAGATTTACAGTCGCCCTGTCGAGATTATTCTTTACAATAAGGTATTCCACGCTGTTCAATGCACCCAGGTTAAAACGTATCTCCGCCGCCCGGAATGACTCTTCAAAAGCAGACACCTGGCCGCCAAGTATTTTGTATCGATCCCATGCGGTTGTCATATTCAGGTGCGCCTGCTCAATGGCCTGGCGAAGTTGTATCCGGGTGTTCTCTGCAACATAACTGGTTCTCTTTTCTTCCAGCCTTGCCAGTTTCACTTTTGTCCTTGACTGGAAAGAAGAAAATATCGGTACCTGCAGGCTCACTCCAAAAAAAGTACCCAGATTATTATTGTACTGTTTAAAAAAATCGATCTTCTGGCTGCTGTAATTTGTTTGCTTGCTGATCACAGGACTATTATTTCCATTCACCACCACGTAATCGCTGGTCACAACATCCGTAACACCCGCAGCAGTAGAGTTCCTGGCAGCGCTGGAATAATTGGTACCCAGTTGCCCGAATAAAGAAAGGGTTGGATACAGGTCTGCCGCTGCAACCCGGATGGCTTTGTTGGCAGCTTTGGTACGCAGGTCGGCAGCTTTCACAAAAGCAAGGCCTTGTAAGGCTACGGCATAGATATTATCAGCCGTTGCATCATACAACTCCATCTTCATATCAAAGCCTTCCCGGTCGAGCTGCATGTTTTTATCATAAGGAACATTCATGTATTGTGACAAAGTAAGCTTCGACATCTCCAATGCACGGCCGGCGTTAATAAGCGCCAGTTGATCAGAGGCGTACTGTCCTTTCATATCATACAGCACGGCGGGTGCGATGGCACCTTCTTTGTTCAACAGATCAAGCCGTTCAACCTGTTTCTCGGTAACGCCTATTTGTTTTTTTGTAAGCGCAAGTACATCTTCATCATTCATCACCTGCAGGAAAGACAGGATCACATTTAAGGTGAGGTTATCTTTCTCCTGCTGCAGTTCCATCTTTGATGCCTGGTAATTATACGAAGCCTGCTGAATACTGTTCTGTGTTTGAAACCCCTTGAATACCGGTATGGAAGCAGTGATGCCTGAATTGGATGAAGACAGCTGCTGGTTAATATAACTGTTTGTGTACGGATCAATGCTGCGGCCATTGTTGATGCCGTAATTTAAACTGGCCGATACATTTGGCAGCCGGTTCATCCTGGCCTGGTTCAGGTTCACTTTGGCATTCTCCTCAAGCAATTCGCTTTGCTTCACCGGGATGTTATTAGCCGTTGCTATATCCAGGCAGGCTTTCAGGGTTAACTTTGATGTATTGTTCTGTGCATATCCATTTACAAAACCGGTTGCGGTCATTATGCACAACATCATTACAACTTTTGCTTTCATCATTTTTCTTTTAATTATTTTTTATAACTCAATGCGCCCGTCGAGCAGGTTGATTATTTTAGACCCGTACGACGCATTTTTTTCCGAATGAGTTACCTGTATGATGGTCACTCCTTCTTTATTTAATTCACTGAATAAATTCATGATCTCTTCGCCTTGTTTTGAATTCAGGTTACCGGTTGGTTCATCCGCCAGCAATAATTTTGGTTTGGAGATGAGCGCTCTTGCAATACCCACCAGTTGCTGTTGCCCGCCGGAAAGCTGCGAAGGAAAAAGATCTTTCTTCCCGACAATGTTGAACCGGTCGAGCATATCGGCCACCATGGCCTTCCGTTCGGAGGCTTTTACATCCTGGTAGATCAGCGGCGTTTCAATATTCTCATACACCGTCAGCTCATCGATGAGGTGATAAGCCTGGAACACAAAGCCGATGTATCTTTTGTACAAGCCGGTACGTTGTTTCTCTTTCAGCTTATGCACTGGTTCATACAGGAATTCGTATTCGCCTTCATCAAATTCATCCAGCATGCCGATCACATTCAGCAGGGTTGATTTGCCCGAGCCCGAAGGGCCCATGATGGAAATGAATTCGCCTTCTTTTACGGTAAGGTTGATATCTTTCAAAAGAAAGACCCGGTTATTCCCGTTGTTCACCCATTTAAAAATTTTTCTTAGTTCTAACATGATCTATTTTTTTATTCTGTTCGTAATAATTTGACCGGGTTTGTTTTTACAGCCTGCCATACTTTTATTCCGGATGTTACTATCGCAATGATAAACAATATAACTACTGAACTTACCAGCGTTGAAATATCAATACCGGCATTTATTTTAAATATCATATTCAGCAGAAGTCTTGTCAATGCCCACCCGCCATAGCAGCCCAATGCTGCTGAAATAATGAATATCCAAAAATATCCCTTGTTAATTAAAACAAGGATATGCGCCGGGCCAGCACCCACTACTTTACGCAATGCTATTTCTTTCATTTTTTTCAATACGGTGAGTGAGACCAGCGCAAATAGCCCGGTTGCAGTAAGCAGAATGGAAATGATCGCAAACCATGAAAATATCTTGGCAATATTTTTACTTGTTTCAAAGGCTTCTGCCTTTATTCCATTTTGATAAAATCCTGTATATGGTTTCATGGGGAGCACCTTTTTCCATGCATCCTTTGTTTTGGCAAATACATTATTCAGGTCTGCAACGCCGGCCTGTATGACGAGATATTGGAACCGGTTATCCCTGGCCAGTTTCATCGCAACCGGTTCCAGTGGTTGAAATAAAACGTCCGATTGAAAATCGGTAAGCACACCAATAACTGAATACGTAGCGGAATCTATATGTATTTGTTTATGCAATGCCTCCTTATTTTTCCAGCCATACATGGCAGCCAGCTTTTCTGAAATTAAAACAGCGTTGGTATAATCAGATTCCATCTCTGCATCAAATGCCCTGCCTTCTGTTAGTTTCAGGTTCATCGTTTTTAAATAGTCCCTTCCTATTTCCAGGTAATTGGTTTCTTTTTTTATTCCCTCTGATTCAGCCACTACATTCCTGTATCCAAAACCTATATGGTGCCTTGTTCCTGCCATTGCAGTGATCTGGGGGATCTTTGCCACTTCATTCTTAAAAGCTGCAAATGCAGCTGTATCGCTAATGACGACGCCCATGGTGTTTTCAACGTTATAACCAAAATCATAATTCTTTTGAAATTCAGCATTTCGTGCAAAACCTATACCGGCAATGACAGTAATAATGGCTATGGACAATTGTAAGCCCAGCATTATCCTCGAAAACAAATTAGTGCCCCCGAATTTTACCGTACCCCGGAAGATCGTGGAGGGGTTAAATCCGCTGATATAAAATGCAGGGTATGCACCAGCCAGTAATGTAGTGCCGATAAGTGTGGCACTGAGAAAAACCAAGAGTTTTGTATCATGAAGATAATCAGCAGTAATTTTTAAATTGTTAAACATTTCGTTAAACACCGGGAACCACAAATAATTTAATACCATTGAGAGAAGTATCGCTGCTATTACAATAGAAGCACATTCGAGTAACATCTGGAAAATTAACTGCCCGTGTGAACTGCCCATTACTTTGCGCATGCCTATTTCTTTTAATCTCCTGTTGGCCCGGGAAACGGTAGTGTTTGAAAAATTTAGGCAGGCAGAAAGAAAAATAAGAAAAGCAAGTACAAAGGGGCCATAAGTAGCCGAATCATCGGGTCTTTGATAAAAATTATTATTGCCTATTTGCTGTGCTACTGCATTTTCGTTAAGTGTAATTAATTTAAACCCTGAAGTTTTCCAATCTTCCCTTGCTTTATTTTGCAGGGGAATATATTTATTAAATTCTTTTGCAAGCCGCTGAGCATCTCCCGCATTTGGTATTTTAAAAAAAGCAGCATCTAAAAGCCAGTTCCAGTCATCATCAGCGATCTTTTTGCCATCGTCCTTTAATTGGTTCTCAAAATTTGTAATAAAATCAAACCGTATGGTAGAATTAGCAGGCGGGTCCTTCAGCACGCCTTTTACCGTAAGGGGCATGGCATAAGCTTCGTCAGAATAGAAAGTTAACGTCTTTCCTAACGGATCTTGGTTCCCAAAATATTTCCTGGCTGTTCTTTCGGTAATTAGAACAGCAGCCTTATCATTGATATCAATAGCGCCTGCAACCAGTGGGAAATTAAATAAATTAAAAAATGCCTGATCGGTAAAATGGGCCTGCTCAGCAAATGGTTCATTCTTATCGTATTTTACATTCAGTCCCCGGCTATCGAATCTTACCGCTTCCGTAATACCCGAGAAATCATTTTGCGCTTGCCTAACAGCAGCCATTGGAAATATGCCTTTAATCCCTTCGGCACCATCCTTATAAGATAAAGCCCGGTAAACAATGTCCCTGTCCTTATGAAAATTATCAAAGCTAAGACTGTACCGGAAGGTTTGATAGCCCCAGACAAGTGCGGCAATACCAATGGCCATTCCAATAATGTTCAGGGAAGTATATCCTTTGTTGCGCCATAAGTTGCGTAACACGATCTTTAAATAATTTTTAAACATAAAATAGTTTTTAGCTGTTAGCCAGCAATAGCATAATTAATTATTTATTTATCGGAGCGTTTTGCCAATAGCTAATGGCTATCAGTTAACCGCTTTTTTTATTCAGTTCTCAATGATTTAACCGGGTTGGCAATGGCGGCTTTAATAGCCTGGAAACTTATTGTTATCAAAGCAATCAATACTGCAACAATTCCAGTTATTGCAAAAACCCACCAGCCAATATCTATGCGGTATGCAAAATCCTGCAACCAGTTATGCATGAAATACCAGGCAAGCGGGATGGCGATAATGATAGCTATGGCAACAAGTTTTAAAAAATCTTTTGATAATAACCCGATAATACCCGGTATACCTGCACCCAATACTTTCCGTATCCCTATTTCTTTGGTACGGTTAACAGCAGCCAATGCAGCCAACCCAAACAGGCCCAGGCATGCCAGGAAAATGGAGATACCTCCTGCCCAGCCAACAATACTGCTCCAGCGTGATTCTGATTTATAAAAACGATCCAGGCTTTCATCCAGGAATTCATATTTGAAAGGCAGTTCCGGTACAACACTTGCCCATGACTTCTTCATAATATCCAATGCAGCAGCGGGATCACCCGGTTTGATACGCACAAAGTATTTGTACGGCGCATAACTCTGAAACTGGTGAAACAATTGCGGTTCTACTTTTTCGCTGAAAGGACGGAAATTAAAATTCTTTACAACACCGATCACCACCGGTGTCAGCGTTTCCTGGTAGCCCAGCAGTTCTTTTCCAACAGCTTCATTGGTTGTCCATCCAAAATCTTTGGCCATGGCCTCATTGATGATAACCGAAGTTTGTGTATCGGAAGCGATCTTCGGATCAAAGTTCCTGCCGGCAACCATTTCTATCCCCATCAGTTTGATATAATCGTTGTCAACAAAATATTCGTACGCATTCTTTTGTTTGCCATTATATCCCCAAGCCGACTGGCTCCAGCCTGTTCCTTCTCCCAATCCCAGCTCTGAACCTGCAACACCTATGATCTGTGGCTGAGCAGACAATGATTGTTTGAACAGTGGAAATATTTTTCTTGTATCCGTTCCTTCCGCATCAACCATCACTATATTTTCTTTGTTAAAGCCTGGATTCTTATCCTGCATGAATTTCAATTGCTTTAAAATGATCACCGTGGAAATGATCAATCCAATGGACAGAACAAACTGAACCGTTACCAATGATCTGGTAAAAATGTTAGACCCGCCTACCCTCACTTTGCTTTTTAGTACTTCAATCGTTTTAAAAGACGATAGCACCAGTGCCGGGTAAGATCCAGTCAGCAAACCAACCAGCAGAACCAACCCTATCAACATCCATATCATTTCGGGAAAAAGGGCAAAAGAAAAACTCAGTTCCCTGCCGGAAAGCTGGTTGAAATAAGGCAATAAAAAATTACTCAACAAAAAACCAACTGCTGCAGATACGATACTCAGCAACAATGCTTCGGCTAAAAACTGTACTACCAATTGTCTTTTACCGCTGCCGATCACTTTGCGAACACCAACCTCTTTTGCCCTTCCCGCCGAGCGGCCAATGGCCAGCGTGGTGAAGTTGATACAGGCAATAAGCAACACGCCCGCAGCAATAGCGAGTAAAATCCATATGTTCTTTGGATTAACAGCTTCTATTGTTCCACCCCCGATGCTCAGATCGGTATGCATTTCATTCAGGGGCTGCAGGCCGAATGTTGACGGAGATCCCTGCGCTGTCCATGAACTATCTTTCTTCATTGATGCTTCATCATCGGCATAATAGCGGCTGCGGAAATTCCGCAATTGCTGAGATCCCCTTTCCAGCTTACTGCCAGGCCTCAACACAACATAGGTTTGATAACCGGAGCGATGCCAGTTATCAACACCCGGCTTGCCGCCCTTTGTGGTTATATAATATTCAAAACTGTAAAGGATATCAAAGCGATTGGTGGAATTGGAAGGAATATCATCTGCTACAGCGCTTACCGTAAAGGGTTCAAACCCGTCATCTATTTTTATGTCGATCGTCTTTCCAACTGCATTGGCTTCTCCGAATAATTGTATGGCTTTCTCCTTTGTCAATACAACATCATGCAGGCCTTTTAAGGGATCAACCGGGTTGCCATACAATATTTTAAATGAAAAAACGGAAAAGAATTGCGGATCTGCAGCCGATATCTTACTCCTGCTTACTTTATTATCAGCTTTAACAAATACCTGCTCCCATGAATCCTTAATCCTTACAAAATCTTCCACTTCCGGAAAATTCTCTTTCATGGCAGGGCCAAGGGGTATGGGCAAATAAGAGGAACTCCTTGCTTCTTGTCCATGAACAGCATCCCGGTGATAGTAAACACGGTATATGTTCTTTGCATTCTTATGAAAACGGTCGAAGCTGAATTCATTCACTGCATACAACAGGAACAGTGTAAAGCAGGCCAGGCCTACGGATAAACCAAAGACATTGATAAAGGATAAACCCTTTTGCTTTCCCAGGTTTCGCAAAGCGATCTTGAAATAATGTTTTATCATGGTTATGTTTTTATTCTGTTCGTAAACTTTTTACGGGATTCGCCATGGCCGCCTTAATGGTACGGATGCTTAATACTGTCATGGCGATCAGCAGCATGCTTATTCCGCATACTGCAAACACCCACCAGCTTATTTGTGTGCGGTAAACAAAATCCTGCAGCCATTTATTCATGGCCAGCCACGCCAACGGTGCGGCAATAACAAATGCGGTTAATACCAGCGACACCAGGTCTTTGGATAATAAGGAAACGATCTGTGTAACGGATGCACCCAGCACTTTGCGTACGCCGATTTCTTTTGTACGTGTGTTGGTGGTGTAGATAACCAACCCTAATAAACCCAGGCAACTGATAAAGATGCAGAGCCCTGCCGACCAGTTCAGCAATCTTGAAATATCCTGCTCTTTCTTATAAAATGCAGCAATGGTCTCATCAAAGAACTCGTACTTAAAATCATTATCAGGATAAAGTGTTTTAAATTCCTTCTCGATCTTTGCCAACCCTTCCTTCCATAATCCCGGTGAGCCCGCCTGTGGCCTTAATGCAAAATGAATGGCATAGCTCTGTTTATCTGCACTGGAATATGCCAGTGGCATAATAGCCTGGTGTGTGGATTTTGTATGAAAATCCTTCAGCACCCCAACGATCGGGATCTTTTTATTATTCCGGTTCACAAATTTTCCAATTGCATCCACCGTATTTGTAAAACCAAGTGCCCGGGCATAGCTTTCATTTATAAGATATTCTTTGATCGTATCACTTTGTGCCGGGAATCTTCCTCCCACCAGTTTTAATTTAAAAATATCGTAATAGGCCGGATCAGCATTTACCACTTCCACCATCAGTTCAACTTCCTTTTTCCCATTATCAACTTTCAGCGTGGTGGAAGAAGCTCCCTGATGTGCAGGTGCAGCACTGCCCAAACTTACTTTTTCAATTTCAGGCATGCCCTTTATTTTTTCAAGCAGTGCAAAACGGCGGTTATCTGCCTTGTCTGAGAAAAAATTCCATGGTGTTCTGAAAGAAACAATGGCATCTTTCTTATACCCAAGATCTTTATTCAGTGAATAGTTGACCTGTTTACTCACCACCAATGTTGCGATCACGAGGAACTGTGCAATTACGAATTGCGTAACCGTAAGTATTTTTCTTAGCCAGGCCTTCCTGCTTTGTGTGCTGTTTTCATGTACCTGGTTCTTTAAAACTGAAACTGGTTTGAACTTTGTCAGCACCAACGCCGGATAAGATCCCGACAGTACCGTCATTACCAAAATGAGCAGCAGCAGAAATACCCATACATGCGGCTGGTTGATCGATGCAAAATTTATTTCCGGTGGAATAAAATCACCAAAGATCCTGAGCAACCAGGGAAACAAGGCAATAGAAAGCGCCGTGGCCAATATTGTGAGCAGGAATGTTTCACTGAGGAACTGAAAGATCAATTGTCTTTTTCCGCTGCCCAGCGTTTTTCGAATACCAATTTCTTTTGCCCGCTGTGCTGTTTGCGCAGTGGTAAGATTTATGAAATTAATGCACCCGAGTAATAAAAGAAATAATGCCACAGCCAGCAATCCGTACAAGGTTGGCTTGTGCGCCTGGCGGCCATCATCAAAGGAGCCATAGTCAGCATCAAAATGAATAGCGCTTAAAGCCTGTAACTTATGTTTGGTGTCGTCCTTTTCCCCACCTTCTTCTTTCTTCCGGTATTTTTCTCTTAGTACCGCAAGCTGTTTATTTAACTGCTCGGGCTTTTCTCCTTCTTTTAATTTTACAAATGACTGCGAAACCGAATTGATACTTCCCCACTCATCGCCACCGAAATGGTCTTTCAACCCGGTTTTCATAACCGTTGCCAGGGAAATAAATTCCTTAAACCTAAAGTCGGTTGCTTTTTGCTCCGGTGTTTTTACGATCCCGGATACGGTTACAGTGATGCTGTCGTCGTAGGTGATCTGCTTTCCGAGCATATCCTGCGCTGCAATATTTCCGAAATAGGTTTTAGCCCTGTCTTCTGTTAATACAACCTGGAAAGGATCTTTTGTGGCTGTTAGTGCCGAACCTGCAAGCCAGTTATAGGTAAACATGCCGAAATAATATTCATCCGCATAAATGATGTCGGTTTGTTTTTTAAACTCTGCCGGCGACTGGCTTCCCGCCACCGGTACTTTCACTTTTGTCTCCCATGCGGTAACAAAATGTGTAAGCATATCTACCCCCGTCAACTCAGTCCGGGCTGCTGCCGGCAAAGGCAGGGGCACACCGGAATTTTTAAATACCTGGTCGCCGGGAAAGGTCATATCAGAAACGATGCGGTAGATCCGGTCATTATCCTTTCTGAATTTTTCAAAACTGAAATCAAATTGTACGATGAGGTAAATAACAAGGCAGGCACTTATGCCGATGGCCAGTCCTGAAATATTGATCAGGGAGAAAACCTTGTTCTTCCGGAAATTTCTGAAAGCAATGGTGAAATAGTTTTTTAACATGGTTATCCTTTTATTCAGTTCGTAAACTTTTTACCGGGTTTGCAATGGCGGCCCTTAATGATTGATATAAAACTGTGAGCACGGCAATGAGCATGATCATAATAACCGGCAACAGGAAAAACCACACTCCTATACTGACATGAAAAGCATAATCATTCAGCCAGTCGTTCACCAGTATATAGGCAACCGGCAAAGCAAATACCGCAGCCAATAGCACCAGTTTCAGGTAATCCATGGTGATCAGGCTAATGATCTGAAACAGTGTAGCGCCCAAGACCTTGCGGATGCTGATCTCTTTATTTCTTTTTGCAATGGTAAAAAGAGATAAACCTACCAGCCCCAGGCAGGCAATGATGATAGCAACAGCAGTAAATAACCAAAGTACCGTTGCAAAAAGCCGGTCATTGGCATATTGCGCATTAAAGCGTTCATCAAGAAAGAAAAAACGAAAAGGACTTTCGGGGAAAAAGGCGGTCCATTTTTGTTTTACAAAATCCATAAGGGCAGGAAGGTTACTGGTATTGAGTTTCAATGAAAAATCCCCGAAGTTCCTTTCTTCTTCAGGATAAAACACAATGGGATCAAAACTGTTTTGCAAAGACTCCTGGTGAAAATCTTTTACTATCCCGATCACGGTATAATGAAAGCCTGAACCATCTGCTATTTCCTGTCCAAGCATGCCGGCAGGGTTGTCAAAACCGAAAGTTCTAGCTGCTGTTTCATTTACCAGGACATTTACCATCACGGTTGTATCAACAGGAGGCTTATCAGTCGACAAGTTTCTTCCTGCAATAACAGTTAGTCCGTAGGCAGGAATGAAATTATTATCGATGCCCAGGTTCCTGCAGCGTTTCCCGGATTGTGAGTTCTTTATTGTATAATCTGAAGACCCTCCTACTTCCGCACCAGGCACTGATGTTGATGCCGTGACTGATTGAATAGCGGGGTTGGCCTGCATATCATTAAGGAATGCGTTAAATGCGGGTATCGCCGAACTATCCTGTCTTGCTGATTGCTGTACTACCAGTGTTTGTTTGATATTTACACCTAGGTCGCGGCTTTGCATATAATCAAGCTGGCGGTAAAAACCAATGACCCCGGTAATCAATACGATGGCTGCCACAAACTGCAGGATAACCAATGATTTTCGTAAAGCATTTCCGCTCCCTTTTAATCCTGAAGCTCCCTGTGAAGTTTTAATAGAATAAATTGGCTGAAAAGAAGAAAGCACAAATGCGGGGTAAAAAGCAGCGATCAATGTACCCAGCATAATGATTGCAATAACAAATACCCAAAATCTCCAGTCAGAAACATACAGGCTGTCTACATTCTTTTGCACCAGGTTTGAAAACGGAGAAAGTGATAACCTGAAGATCAGTACCCCGATAATGATAGCGAGCGTATTCAGGAAAAAAGATTCTGCAAGGAACTGCCTGATCAGCTGGAATTTTCCTGCACCCACCACTTTTCTTATGCCTACTTCTTTAGAACGGTCAAGAGAATGTGCCGTGGAAAGGTTTATATAATTTATCCAGGCAATGAACAGAATAAATAAGGCGGCAATACCGAGATACTTGAGATAAGTAAGATTGCCGTTACCCGCCAGTTCATAATCATACTTCGAACGGAGATGAATATCTTTCAAGGGCTGTAATTGAAACGTATTTACATAGCCAGCCTTTCTCATATCATCACCCATATACCGCTCTGTAAATGCAGGAAGTTTTGCTTCCACTGATTTTACATTAGTGCCGTGTTTTAATAAAATGTACGTGTAAAAGTCTGACCAGCCCCAACTTGTGTTCGCATTCCCATTTGTAAGCTGTATATATTTATTATAATTGAGCAATATGTTGAAACGGATGTGCGAATTGGCCGGGATGTCTTCCAGTACAGCCTTAACTATATAATCTTCTCTATTATAATGAAGCGGCTTCCCGATTGGGTCAGCATCACCAAAGTATTTTTTTGCCGTTTCTGCAGTGATCACTGCATCATTTAATTCCTTTAAAGCAGTTTCTGCATGCCCCTTTACAAACCGGAAAGAAAATATGTTGAATATGGCCGGGTCAACATAATAAAGGTTCCCGTTTTCCACGATCCTTTGCTCACCGGAAGAAACGATACCACCTTGCCTGCGGAACCGGGCAACTTCTTCCACTTCAGGAAAATCTTTTTTCATCGCAGGCGCTACGGCCGGATAAGTAAATGCAAAGGTTTGCTCCTTACCACCTTTCTCTGCTACCATCATTGGTACACGGAATATCCTGTCTTTGTTTACATGTGCATCATCATAGCTATACTCGAAACGCAGATAATTTATTATTAACAAAAATGCGGCGATACCTACAGACAGTCCAAAGATATTGATGGCTGAAAATGTCCTGTTCTTCCAAAGATTTCTCCACGCTGTTTTAAAATAATTTTTTATCATGGTTATACTTTTATTCTGTCCGTAAACTTTTTACCGGGTTGGTCAATGCCGCCTTGAGCGAGTGAAAGCCAACGGTACAAAATGCGATCAGAAATGTTACCAGTGCTGTTATTATGAAAACGTACGACTGTACGGGAATCCGGAATGCAAAATCCTGTAACCACGTATTTGCTGCCCACCATGCCAATGGAGCGGCAATAAAGATCGCAATGCCAACCAGCCGCAAAAAATTACCGGATATCAATAACGTAACATTACCCAGGCTTGCACCCAATACCCGCCGGATGCCGATTTCTTTTGTACGCTGAACAGTAGTGAATGCAGCCAGGCCAAACAATCCCAGGCAAGCCAGTATGATGGCAAGACCGGAGGCAATACCAAATAATGCCGATGAACGCTGTTCGGCCTGGTAAAGTTTATTATAATCATCATCCAGGAAATGATAGCTGAACGGGCGTCCGGGTAACCGTTGCTTCCACATCATTTCCAATTGTCCCAATGTCTTTTTCATATCGCCTCCAGCAATACGCACCATGAATGTCCGGGAAAAATCCCTGCCCAGGAATATCAGCAATGGCCCGATGGGATCATGAAGGCTGCTGAAATTAAAATCTTTTACAACACCTACAACAGGGCCTGTTACACCTTTATCCAGTGTTTTGCCAATGGCTTCCTGGGGAGCCCAACCGATCTTTTTCGCCAGTGTTTCATTGATGATAAAGGGCTGGTGAAAATCCGCACTGTTATTCGACGTATCCATCATAGCAAAATCTGATTCCTGGAAATCCCTGCCGGCGGTTAATTGCATCTTCATTGTTTTGGTAAAGCCGAGGTCAACAGGCATGGCATTAAGAGATACGTCATGTTTCCCTTTTTCATCTGTGGTGCTGATGCCATCACCCCATTGCACGAACTCAGGTGTTTCATAAGAAGCCGTAACTCCTTCCACCCCCGGAACGGCTGCTATCGCATCCTTTAAGTTCTGAAAATCTTTAAGCATATTGCCGCTGATGGGAAGCGCCACTATATGGTCCTTATCATAACCCAGGTGCTTCGTTTGCATATAATGCATCTGCTGCATGATAACAACCGTATAGATGATCAGGAATATGGAGATGCCGAATTGTGCAACGATCAGGGTTTTTCGCAGCATATTATTACCGCCCGTAAACGTAAAGCCTTTTTTAAGCACGCCCATCACCTGCGTGCCTGACAGAACCAGTGCCGGGTAGAGGCCTGCAAAAAAACTTACCAGTACACAGAACACGAGAAGCGAAATAACCGGAACCGGCTGCATCAGCACCGTTGCGGTGAATTGCCTACCGGTAATATTATTAAAGTAAGGTATCATCAGTACACTCAGCAAAAAAGCAAGCGCTGCAGCTATAAATGTAATGATGGTTGATTCGCCGATGAATTGCATGAACACCTGGCGTTTTGATGCACCCATTACTTTACGCATCCCGATCTCTCCGCTTCGGCCGGCTGATTGTGCCGTGGCAAGGTTGGTATAATTGGCACAGGCGATAACCAATATCAGCAGCGCTATGATCAGGAACATATAGATATACCGGATGCTGCCATTGGGCTCAAAGCCGGCAAGGGAAGAATACAAATGCACTTTTGTCAATGGTTCCAGGTTATACCGCAAGTAATTATTTCCATCAAGCCGTGCTTCTTCCCTTACTGCCGTTGTTTTCATGTAATCATTTACCTGCTGCTGCAGTTGGGGCAAGTTGCTCCTGTCATGCAGTAAAAAGTAAGTAACCCAGTTCGCATTCCACCAGGTTTCTTCTTTTACCCCATTTGAAAGATTAAGAAACTGTGTTACCAGGTCAAATTTCAACTGGGAGTTTTGCGGTGCATCTTCACATACGGCCGATACGGTAAATTCTTTTCCCATGGCAGTAAGTGTTTTATTCACTGCATCTTCATCGCCAAAGTATTTTTTAGCAACAGATTCAGTAAGCACTATCTTATCCGGTGCATCCAGGGCAGTTGCTGCATTGCCTCTTATGACATGAAATGAGAATACTTTAAAGAAAGGATCATCCGCAAAAAGTACCCGTGGCTCTTCAAATACCTTGTCGCCGCTTTTTACCACACTGCTGCTGATAAATGTGCGCACGTATTCTTCCACGGCCGGAAAAGCTCTTTTAAACTGCGGGCCCACTTTCGTTCCGGTGGTAGCAACGGTGTTTACTGTTTCGGCCTGCTTGTATTCCATGGTGGCACGAACGATGCGGTCTGCATTCTTATTAAACCGGTCGTAGCTAAGTTCGTGACTGATATAAATACCTATCAACAGGCAGGCAGCAAGGCCCACGGTCAACCCAAAAATATTGATGGCCGAATAAAGTTTATGCTTACGCAGGTTACGCAAAGCTGTTCTGAAATAATTTTTAAACATAGTTATACTTTTATTCTGTTCGTAAACTTTTTACCGGGCTTGTCAGTGCTACTTTTGCTATTTGTAAAATGATCACAACACTTGTGATCATTCCAAGTGCAATTATAGATACAACAAAAGGCTGGGCTGTGATGGCAATACGGTATGTATAATCCTTGAGCCAGTTATTCATAAGGTACCAGGTAACGGGAACGGCAATTAAACCGCTGATAAATATCACGGGTAAAAAATCTTTCATGAACAGGGAAGTGATATTGGTGATGGATGCACCCAACACTTTGCGTATGCCGATCTCTTTCGTTCTTTTTTGTATGCTTAAAGAGATCAGCCCAATAATTCCCAATACCACAATAATAAGCGCCAGGGCCGTTGCAACTTGTGATGCTTTTTTTAATTGTATCTCCGACCGGTACAGGAATTTCAACGACTCATCCATGAACTTATATTCAAAAGAAGCTCCGGGCATGAGGGCCGACCATTTTTTTTGCAAATGATCCATTGATTCACCGATGTTACCCGGTTTTAATTTAAAACAAAGCAGGCGGTAAGCTTTATTGAAATTTACATGCGTAATAACAAGGGGCCTTATCCTGTCTTTCATAGAGCCAAAATGAAAATCGCCGGCAACCCCGATTATATTCATGGGCAGGTCTGCAGAAAGATATAAACGTTTGCCGATGGCTTCGTCTGCAGTTCTCAATCCCATGGTCTTTATGGCAGACTCATTGATGACAATATTCATCGAATCGCTTGCCTGCGCAAACGACCGGCCGGCCAGTAACGGTATTTTAAAAACAGAAAGGTATTTTTCATCTGCTATCAGCGATTCGTATGGAAATGCCTGTGCTGAATCTTTTCCTTCTGCATACATGGGCATGGTGCCGCTGCCCAATCCATCCGGAACCGACCAGGTGATGGAAGCTCCACTCACCTCGGGCATCCGCTCAAATTCATCCCGTATCATTTGCAGGTGCTGCACGCCCTGTGCCGTCCAGTCTCTTGGCAACTGCACAGAAACAACATATTCTTTATCATAACCAAGATCCCGGCTGAAAAAAAGTGAGACCTGTTTTGCCAGAATGATCGATGCAATAAGTACGATGGCTGCAGAGCAGAACTGGAAACCTACCAATACTTTCCGCAGGCGGATATTTCCATTCACCGATTGCAGTTTTCCTTTTACAGAATCGACTGTACGTAATGCCGATAAAATAAAAGCAGGATATATTCCGGCAAGTATCCCTACAATAAATACAAGCAGTACGGGTATCAATATAAAATAGGCAGGGAATGAGGATAAAGCCGGTATGGGTTTACCCAGCACCTCCGAGAGGAAGGAATTCCCGGCAATAAATATTCCCAATGCAAGCAACATGGCTAAGAAAACCAGTAGTACCGATTCGGAGAGTAACTGGTAAATGATCTGGCTTCTTTTTCCGCCCATTACTTTTCTTAAGCCGATCTCTTTTATACGCACCGAGGATTTGCCAACGGTAATGTTTATGAAGTTGATGATGGCCATTGCCAGTATGAACAGGGCGATGAGAGAAACAGTAACCAGCATTTTTTTCACGAGCCCTTTATTTTGCTGCAGGTAAAATTCTTTAAGCGGAACAAGGTAAGGCTGCATGTTGGCAGCCATATCACTGTTGGCATGTTCTTTTAATATCCGGCGCATCGGTTCTGTAAGGTCAGCCGGGCGAACACCATTCTTCAATTCCAGGAAGCCGACTATGTTTGGATTATCCCATTGATCAAGCGACCGGCTGAAGTACGCCGCAGAAACAGCAGGAATATAAAGCTGGTTATCGTTGTCAAACGTTATGCGGTTCACAGAATTGTATGCCGGCGTTCTCATAACACCGGTTATATTAAACGCATGTTTTGAACCTGAGAAACTTTCAATCGTCAGCGATTGGCCTACCACATCCTTCCTGCCAAAATATTTAAGTGCTTTGTCTTCTGTTATTACAACAGAAAAAGGATCTTTTAAAGCCGTATTCTTATTTCCATACAATAAAGAGAATCCATACATGTTCAGCAAACTGCTGTCTCCTATCTGCAGTCCTTCCCTAAAAACCTTATCGCCGTTAGAAACATTGGATGTTACGCCATCCCAGCGATAAAAATCAGTTACCAAAGAGGGATATTCATCCGCCAGGGTTTTTGCAAGCGGGCCTGCTGTAGTTATTTCAAGGCCCATATCGGGATCCTTCCAGTTGGTTTGAATGATGTAATGGTTATTGATATTTTTCAGTTGCCTGTTCACCTGCAGTTCCCCCCATACGTATGCAGCGATCAATAAAGTAAACGCAATGCCAAAAGAAAGTCCCAGTATATTCAACAGGGAATGAAACTTATGTTTCAGAATATTCCGCCAGGCAATTTTGAAATAGTTTTTAAGCATACTTATTTTTATTCAGATCGTAAACTTTTTACCGGGTTGGCTACCGCTGCTTTTACTGCTTTATATCCTACCGTTATCCATGCAATGATCACCGATATCAATACGGCGATGACAAAAACGCTTACCCCTAATTGAATACGATATACAAAATCCTGCAACCAACTGTTCATCATCATGTAAGCCACTGGCGCCGCTATTACGAAAGCAACAGAGATCAGGATGGTGAATTCTTTGGAAAACAGGTAAACAATATTTGCCGGCGAAGCGCCCAATACTTTCCGGATACCCACTTCCTTGGTTTTTTGTACCGCCATAAAAGAAACCAGTCCGTATAATCCCAGGCTGGAGATCAGCAAAGCCAGCGCAGCAAATATTTTGTACAGCAGTGATAATTGGTTTTCCTGGCGGTAGAAATCGTTGATATTATCTTCCATATAGGAACTGGTATACGCATACTCCGGGAAGAATTCATCCCAGGCAGATTGCACGGCAGCCTGCGTTTGTGGGATATTGGATGAACGAAGCTTAACGGCAGTAAGGCTGTAGTACTTATTGCTTTCAGCGATCAACAAAGGGTTGATGCTTTCTTTTAGTGAACTTGTTTTAAAATCCTTTACCACACCGGTTATCTGTTTCCAGGGACTTCGGCCCATGCGGATATCTTTCCCAATGGCATCTTTTGGACTTTTTAACCCAAGTTTTTTTACAAGCGTTTCATTGATCACTATTTCCTTAGTTGTATCACTTTTATCATAGCCCCTGCCGGCCAGTAATTCCAGGCCGAATGTCTTAAAATAATCCTCATCAGCAAATTTCAACGACAGCTGGAAACTCTCATCCTGCCGGTGGTCAAATGCAAAATTGGTACTCCAGTTATTTCCCGATGAAGGCGCATCGGTTGTAAAACTCACCGATTGCACACCCGGTGTTTGTAATAATTTTTGTTTGAACGCCTCCCTTTTTACGATCACACTGCTGTCTGAATTACCCGACAGCAGCAATACGGCTTCTTTATTAAAGCCAAGATCAGCGTTTTGAATAAAATTCATCTGGCTGATGGCTACAATGGTACCGATGATAAGTACCTGTGAAATGGCAAATTGTGTTACTACCAATCCCCTGCGCAGCGAGATGCCGCCAACTTTTGCAGACGTGATCTTGTTTTTAAGTGCCAGTGCCGGTTTAAAACCGGAGAGTATCAAGGAGGGATACAATCCTGAGAACAGCGTTACCACGGCGATCACGGCAATAAGGAAGAGCAATGTTTGTACATTCAGCAAACTAAGCTGTTCTGTTATGGATGCAACATGTTTTATTAACGGAAGACAAGCGAACGAAATACCGATGGCTGCAATGGCGGCTACAAATACAACCAGGCCTGTTTCCCCCATCACCTGCATGAATAATTGTTTACGGCTGCTGCCCAGTACTTTTCTTATCCCCACTTCTTTCGACCTGCCAACAGCCTGTGCTGTGGCAAGATTTATAAAATTGATGCAGGCCATGACGATGATGAAAACGCCAATGAGTGAAAGGGTCCATAAAGTCGATTTGCTTGTCTTATGATCACCGAATGATTCAAAGCGATTATCAAAATGCAGGTTACTGAGCGGCTCTATAAAATTTGTTTTTTCAGAAGTGCCTGCACCTTTTGATTTATACTGTTCCCGGCTAAACCTCAGCAGTTGCTTATTTACAGTAGCCACAGCCGATTGATCCTTGAGCAACGCAAATACCTGGAAATTGCTTGAAGTACCACCCCAGTTATCGGCATAATATCCATAATTGCCCCCGTTCTTTTTTAATGTCTCAAAAGAAACCATTACAGACAATGGGAAATCGGTATGCTCGCTTACATCGTCCAGTATGCCTGCCACTTTCAGGGTGATGGCATTATCCAGTTTAATGAATTTACCCGTTGCATCCTGCCAGTTGCCAAAATACCTGGCAGCAGTTTTTTTTGTAAGCACTACTGAATTCGGTTCTTTTAATACACCGGCATCGCCACTGAGCCAGGAGTAACTGAATAGCTGAAAAAAATATGGTTCACAAAAGAATATGCCTGTTCCTTCAATAAATTTTTTTTCGGTAAAATTATTTTGATCTGCCCCTCCTACAGTTACCTGGCTGCCATAGATAGAATTAATGCCGGCAAACAACACATTGGGCACTTGCAGGCGTATTGCTTCCAGCGCCGGAACCGGGATGCCTGCGTTATACGTTATACCTTCCGGGTATTTATCCTGCGTTACCACATGATAGATCCGGTTATAGTTGGGTTGCGATTTATCATACCCTGTTTCATAACGTACCACAAGGAATAATAATAAGCAAGCGGTCATTCCTACCGCCAGCCCGGTTATATTAATCGCCGCATATCCTTTGTGGCGAAGTATGTTTCGAAATGCGATTTTTAAATAATTCTTTACCATGGATATATTTTTATTCAGATCGTAAACTTTTTACCGGGTTGGAAACAGCCGCTTTAATTGCCTGGAAACTCACTGTTATCCACGCTATCAAAACTGCAAGAAGGCCAGCCACCACAAATATCCACCAGGATACATCGATCCGGTAAGCAAAATCCTCCAGCCATTTATTCATGGCCCACCATGCCAGCGGTGAAGCAATGCAGATAGATATCATCACCAGCTTAATAAAATCCTTCGACAGGAGTTGTGTGATACTGGCAACACTTGCACCCAGTACCTTCCTGATGCCGATCTCCTTTATCCGTTGCTGGGCTGTAAATGCCGCAAGGCCAAAAAGGCCAAGGCAGGCAATGATAACGGCAAGCAAAGCGGAGGCAATAAATACTTTTCCCAACTGCTGCTCGGAATGGTATTGCCGGTTATAGGTATCATCAGCAAAAAAATAATCAAACGGGTTGCCGGGAAAATATTGCCGGTAGAGCTGCTGTATGGTACTTAACTTTCCCGCCATATCACCGGCATCTGTTTGCACCGTGAAATAAACAAACGAAACAGAAGGGAGAAAGATCATAGGGTCAATGGCCTGCCGCATGGAAAGGTGGTTATAATCCTTTACAACACCTGCGATCTCGTATTCCTGTTCCCACAGTATCTTCTTTCCGGCAATATCATCATTGGCGGCAAAACCCAGTTGTGCGGCAGCCTTTTCATTGATCAGTACTTTTTTTGCGTTCCGCCATCCGCTGTTGGCTTCTTCTGTGGTAAAACTTTTTCCCTGGGTAAATTTGATATCATAGGTATCGAAATAATTATTGTCGCAGATGAACATCTTGTAATTTTTCTTCTCGTCTCCTTTTTGCGGATTTAACCGGGTGATGCCGGCTGTTGAAAAATTATACCCCTGCCCCGGCACATTGTTGGAGGCCGCACATTTCTTAATAAATGGAAAACGTGTCAATGCTTCTTTGAATGCTGCATTCTTTTCCGCCTGTCCATCGCTGGCAACGGTAGGGCCTTTGATCACCAGCAACTGGTTAAGGTTAAGGCCTCCACGTTCTTTTTGCATGAACTGCAGTTGCAGGTATAATACAATGGTAGCTATTATGAAAACGATGGAGATGCTGAACTGGAAAACAACCAGCCCTTTGCGCAGGGATAAACCTTTTACAACATTTCCAACCTTGCCCCGGATTGTTGCGATGGGTTTGAATGAACTGAGCACAAAGGCAACATAGAAACCCGACAGCAATGAACCGCCGATGATAAAAGCAATCACAGCTGCCCAGAACCAACCTGTGTTTAACACCATAAGCGAAAGTGACTTACCGGTAAACCCATTAAACACATTCTGTAACAGCTGTACAAGCACGAATGCGATCGCTGCGGCAGCCAGTGTTAATAAAAAAGTCTCGGCCAGGTATTGAAAGGTTAATTGCGGCCTTGTTGCGCCCAGCACTTTTCGTACACCGGTTTCTTTTGCACGCTTCAAAGCCTGCACCGTAGAAAGATTGATATAGTTGATCCAGGCAATAAATAAAATAAGCATGGCAACAGCCAGCAACATCACCACGAATGTTAAGCTTCCGAATGTCTGGTAGGGATAATTAAAAGAAGGCGCCAGGTGTAATTTACTGAAGGGTTGAAGCGCAATCTCATCGTCCTTGGCATCATTACTGACCGAATGAAAAAGGTCGGTGAATTTCGTTGCCAACTTCCCTGCATCTGCATCCTTATTTAACAGCAGGTAAATATTTACAAAACCCGATTGCAGGCCATTCGGATCTGCCCAGTCATTTCCATCCCGGTTGGCAGTAGTTTCCAGCGTATGCAAAGAAAGCAGCACGTCTGTTTTAATATCCGACTGCCCGGGCATATTTTTAAACACGGCATTGATGGTATATGCCGTATTACCAAACTGGTCGCTTACCATTACGGTGGTTCCGGAAACATTTGTTTTTCCAAACATTTTTTTGGCAAAGTTTTCCGAGATAGCCATTGTTTTTGGCTGCTTCAATGAGGGAGTTCCGTCTGCCAAAGGAAAACTGAACACTTCCAGGAAATTACCATCTACATACAAGGTCTGTTCTTCCCGGAATGCTTTCAGATCTTTGCCCGGCTCTGTATAACTTATCACACCACCACCAATGCCATCAGCTACCCGTACGGCAGATTCAACACCCGGTATCTTCTCTTTCAGCATAGGCGATAAACCAGGTGGCAAATAATAACCGGTTCCGTTCTGCTTATTGGTAACAGCCGTGCGGTAAAGCCTGTCGTAATTTTTATGGAACCGGTTTGCACTCCATTCAAAGGCAACATATTCAAAGATCATCAGAAACACGGCCAGCCCTATGGCAAGTCCTGCAATATTGATGATACTGAAACTTTTGTTTCGCAAAAGGTTCCTGTATGCACTCTTTAAATAATTTCTGATCATACAGTATTTTTATTCAGTGCGTAAACTTTTAACCGGATTTGAAACAGCTGCCTTAACTGCTTTAAAACTAATGGTAAGCATTGCAACAGCCACGGCTATTAACCCTGCCAATGCAATTACCCACCAGGAAATATTTATACGGTAAACAAAATCCTGCAACCAGCCGTGCATAAAGTACCAGGCAAGCGGCGCTGCAATCACAAATGCAATGCCGATAAGCACTAAAAACTCCTTTGAAAAAAGGAATATGATACTGTTTACAGAAGCACCCAATACTTTGCGGATGCCAACTTCTTTGGTCTTTTGTACGGCCATGAAAGAAGCAAGTCCGTAAAGCCCGAGGCAACTGAGAAATATGGCGAGGGCCGCAAATATTTTAAACAGGTCAGAAAGTTTACTTTCCTGCCCGTAAAAATTTTCAATTTTTGCATCCAGGAATTTCTGTTCATACACAAAATCCGGATAGGTCTCATTCCACAATGCTTCTACCTTTTTCAAAGCGGCACTCATATCTTTTGTATCCAGCTTAATACCCGCCGTACTGTAAAAATTCTTTGCGGTAGTGATTAAAACCGGCACCAATCCTTGTCTTAACGACATGGCATTAAAATCTTTTACTACGCCCACAATAGAAAATTTCATTTCTCCCCACAGATCAATTTCTTTATTGATTGCCTGTTGCGGATCTTTAATACCCAAACGTTTTAAAAGTGTTTCATTCACCAGGAATTCTCTTGCTGTGTCGGAGGCACTCAGGTTTCTGCCTGCCACTAAAGGAATGCTGTATGTTTTTATATAATCTGCATCCGCCCATTTCAGATTTGCATTCCAGTCTGTTTCTTTATCAGCATGATCAAAACGGAAATTGGAAGACCAGTTACCATTATCAGCCGGGCTTGCATAACTGAAACTGGCGCTTTTAACGCCCTCAATGGCCAGCAGCTTATTCTTCAGGTAATCCAGTTTGGTCCTTCCGGTACTGTCATCAGGAAAAGCAATATTTACGATCGCTTCCTTATCAAAACCCATGGAATAATTTCTGAAATAATTCATTTGCTTTACCAGTATCACAGTACCAATGATCAGCGCCTGTGCAACTACAAACTGAAAAACCACCAACCCTCTTCTGAGTGAAATACCTTTAGTACGGCCGGCCGCCACTTTACTTTTTAATGCGGTAACGGGGTTAAACCTGGATAAAACAAGGGCCGGATAAAATCCTGCCAGCAGTACAACAACCACCGCGATCAACAAAAGAAAAACAATGATAGCCGGATTGTGTATAAAACTTAATGATAAGGGCAGTTTAAGTACTGAACTGATATAAGGCAGTCCAATCAGCACCAGTAACACCGACAAAACGATTGATAGCATGGTGATCAATGCAGTTTCACTAAAGAACTGCAGCCTTAGTTGCCGCCTGCTGCTGCCCATTACTTTTCTTACAGCCACTTCTTTGGCACGGTTAAAAGCCTGTGCGGTTGAAAGATTTATAAAATTAACACAGGCAATGCCTAGAATGAATGCGGCTATCAGCCATAAGGTATTGATCAACGACTTTGACATTGTCCTGTCAAGAAAATTACCAATATCCTCATTATAATGTATATCGGATAAGGGCTGAAGCTGCAGGCTGGTCTTGTCTGTTTCATCTTTGTTATACTTTTTAATAAAGGTGGCCAGTTGTGTATTCATGGTTGTAGCCGTCATGCCAGCAGGCAATAAAAGATAGCAGCTGTAATTGCTGGATACGCTGTGCCAGTCATCTGCATTGCCGGTAAACTGATCTTTTAAGGTTTCAAAGGAAGCCACTATTTTGATCTGCATATCTGTGTTGTCGGGCACATCGGCCAGTATGCCGGTTATCTTCAGCAACTGTTTATTGTTTCGTTTGATGGTTTTGCCCATTGCTTTGTGCCAGTCGTCAAAATATTTTTCAGCAGTCGTTTTGCTGAGTAAAGCCGTGTTGGGATCTTTTAAAGATGCATACTCACCTGCCAGCAACGGAAAATCAAATATTTTGAAGAAGGAAGGCTCAGCAAAAAAAACGCCCTGCTCTTCCTTTATTTTTTTAATTGGCTGTCCATTTGTTTCATCCATAACAATGATCTGGTCATCCCTGTCGGAATAAACAGCTGTAGAAACCATAGAAGGAAAATCATTGTGCATAGCCCTGGGAAGCGGGAAAGGCACGCCTGATGTAGGCCTTGGGCCATCAGCATTTTGCTGCTGGGTTATTACCCGGTAAATACGGTCCTTATTTGAATGAAAATCATCAAAGCTCAATTCAAACTGTATCACCAGGAAGATACAGAGACAGACAGCGATGCCCACTGCCAGCCCGGCAACATTGATGACGGTGAAATTCTTATTCCGCCATAAATTACGGAAAGCTGTTTTAAAATAATTCTTTATCATGGCTATACTTTATTCTGTTCGTAAACTTTTAATGGGATTTGCGACGGCAGCTTTGATGGCCTGGAAGCTGACCGTTATCACGGTAATAAAAATGGCAATAGCAGCCGGCAATGCAAACATCCACCAGCTGATGCTCACCCGGTATTGATAATCCTGCAGCCAGCGGTTCATAAAATACGAGGCAACAGGAAAAGATATTAAACAGGAAATTCCCACCAGTTTTAAAAAATCCTTCGACAATAAAACAGATAAATTTTTCACCGAAGCACCAAGCACTTTCCTGATACCGATCTCCCTTACTCTTCTCTCTGCCGTGTAGGTTGCCAGGCCAAACAAACCCAAACAGGAAATAAATATGGCCAGTCCTGCAAACACACCTGCCAGTTTTCCAATCAGGTTTTCATTGCTGAAAAGCTGCTGAAAGGTTTCATCCACAAACCTATATTCGAACGGGTAGGCAGGATTGTATTTTTTCATCACGGCCTCTACTTTTGCCAGCCCCGACCTGTAATCCTGCTGCGGCTTAAACCGGATCATCAGGTTGTTGGTATTTTGTGCCTTGCTGTCATTAAAAATTATTACGGGTTCAACGCCTCCATATACATTATTATATACATAATCTTTTACCACACCAACCACCTGTAGCTTTTCTTCATCCCTGTCAATAAGTTCACCCACTGCATTGGCAGGGTTTTTAGTCATAAGCTTTGCCATTGTTTCGTTG
>Ga0209023_10000597_pt1 | contig 53894 bp, 32 predicted proteins | sample LakOneMetagenome_FD_187468 | JGI IMG/M metagenome (GOLD analysis project Ga0209023, IMG submission 187468) | Freshwater and sediment microbial communities from Lake Erie, Canada (SPAdes) (version 2) | ecosystem: Environmental > Aquatic > Freshwater > Lentic | place: Lake Erie, Canada... | reverse complement strand
TGTACGGCGCCACGCGCGCCGCCATCGACACCACCAAGACCTATACGCTGCGCACCCGCGTGCGCCAGATCGGTGGGGACGGGCGCGTCTACCTTGGCGTGGCCACTTACGACGCCAATGGTTCCTTCCTCGATAACTCGGGCGGCCCGTCCTTCTCGTACCCAGGGGCGATGGGCAACTTGCTCACCGAAGCAATGGGCTGGACCACCTTCGAAGGTACGATCACCGGGGAATACCCTGCACCGCATAACTCTGCTGGCTACAATGCGAACAAATTCTTCGCTGGCAGCAAAACAGCCGCCCCCGTGCTGCTGTACAACTACGCGTCCACCGATACCAATGCCCGCACCGAAGTCGACTATATCGAATTGATCGATAATTCGACTGGCCAGGTAATCAATTCAAACAGCAACATGGCCTCCGGCACGGCCGGGTGGATCATTGCCCCTGGCGTGTCGAGTACGCTCGATGTGGTTGCAGTGCGCGCGTTGGTCAACGCCAACCTGGACAGCGCCAATGACGTTCACCAGTACCAGCGTTTCGACAAGGATGGCCGCCTGATCTGGAGCGTCGATGGCGCCGGCGCAGTCACGCAAATCAATTACGACGCGAACGGCAACGTGTCCAGTAAGATCGCTTACAAGCAGCCACTGAGCACTGCAGCGTTGGGCGTCTTGTCGGCCAATCAGGCCGCCATGCCGATGCCGGTGCAGGATTACAACGTCACCAGTTTTATCTACGACGCCGACAACCGCCTTGTCTACACCATCGACGCCCTGGGCGCGGTCAGCGAAACGCGCTATGACGGCCTGGGCAATGTGACCGAAACGGTGCGCTACGCCAAGGCGATCGATCAGCTGCGCACGCGCAGCACCGATGGTTCGACCGCCATATTCTCCGGCGTGACCAAGGATCTGTACGGCGCCACGCGCGCCGCCATCGACACCACCAAGACCTATACGCTGCGCACCCGCGTGCGCCAGATCGGTGGGGACGGGCGCGTCTACCTTGGCGTGGCCACTTACGACGCCAATGGTTCCTTCCTCGATAACTCGGGCGGCCCGTCCTTCTCGTACCCAGGGGCGATGGGCAACTTGCTCACCGAAGCAATGGGCTGGACCACCTTCGAAGGTACGATCACCGGGGAATACCCTGCACCGCATAACTCTGCTGGCTACAATGCGAACAAATTCTTCGCCGGCAGCAAAACAGCCGCCCCCGTGCTGCTGTACAACTACGCGTCCACCGATACCAATGCCCGCACCGAAGTCGACTATATCGAACTGATCGATAATTCGACTGGCCAGGTAATCAATTCAAACAGCAACATGGGCTCCGGTGCGGCGGGCTGGATCAATGCCCCTGGCGTAGCGAACACGCTGGATATGGCCGCAGTGCGCACGTTGGTCAACGCAAATCTGGACAGTATCCACGACGTTCATCAGTACCAGCGCTATGATAAGGATGGCCGGCTGGCCTGGAGTGTGGACGGCGTTGGCGCCGCCACCCAGTTCTGCTACGATACAAAAGGCAACGTGGTAAAACGCATCGCGTATGCCGACGTCCTTACGCCAACTGCTCTGATAAACCTGGCGGCCGACCCGGCTGCGATTCCTCAAGTAACAGCTAGCAGCGTCATCACACAAAATGTGTATGACGCCGATGGGCGCCTTCGCTTCGCGGTCGACGCGCGCGGTTACACGGTAGAGACTCGCTACGACGCCTTCGGTCAGGTCGCTGCCACTGTGCGCTATGATAATTTGGTCGCGGTCGCCCAGCCGGCAACGCTGGCAGCGATGGTGCAGGCCTTCGCTGGCCAGACCGCCCGCACCGAATCGTTCTCGTACGACGCTGCCGGCCATCTCAAGACCAGCACCGATGCGCTGAGCAAGACCGAGAGTTACGATTACGACGCGCTCGGCAACAAGATCAAGTTTACCAATAAGCTCGGCAAAGTCTGGGACTACAGCTACGACGCCGCAGGTCACCTGACGCTGGAAACGGCGCCCGCAATCAGCATCGTCGACAATGCCGGCACCGCTTCATTGGTGCGCCTGAAGACGCGTATGACTTATGACGCGCTGGGCAACCTGGCCACGCGCACCGAGGCGGAGGGCGTGCTTGGCAAAGAGCGCACCACGCGTTACGAGTACGATGCGGCCGGGCGCCAGATCGTGACCCACCTGCCTGGCAACGATGTGTACAACCCGCTCGTGCCGATCACGATGGCGCGCAGCGAACTCCCGTCGCCCGATCCGATCATCCGGGTCAGCTACGACGCGCTGGGTAACGCCTACAAGAGCATCGACGTGGGCGGCGCGGTCACGCGCAAGGTGTACGACATCGCCGGCCGCGTGGCCTACGAAATCGACGCCAAGGGCCAGATTACCGGCTATTTGCGCGACGCTTTCGGCCAGGTTCTGACGCTGACCCGTTACGCACAAGCCGGCGCCTCGCCAGCGCTGCTTGCCGACAGCGAATGGACGCTTTCCAAGGTGCAGCAGCGAGTGCAGGCGCTCGACCACAGCGACGACCGTACCATCAAGACAAGCTACGATGCGAAGGGAAATGCGATCTATGTGATCGAGCCTGCGTCGTTCGTGTATGAAGCAGGCACGACCAAGACGCTCAGTAAGATCACGTCGAATGAATATAATGCCTTCGGCCAGTTACGCCGCCAGCGCGTGTATGGTGGTGCCGAGGGAGCGCCAATGCAGGCGCAAACCACTGCTTCCGACGTGCGCTACTACTACAGCGCCCGCGGCGAACAAACCGCGAAATTCGAGCTGGTGAACGTCAATTCTGCGGAATTGACCTCGCCCGACAGGATAGCGATCGGCGCGGACGTGGGCGGTTATCTGACCACCACAGCGTACAACGCCGCCGGCGAAGCGGTCCTGGTGCGCGAATACAGCCAGGTCTTTTCCTCGCAAGGCTTCCGTGACGACAACTACGACGCGGTTGCCACTTCGGCCACCGACCGTCAGACCGGGTACGTCATGGACGCTGCCGGCCGCAAGATCCAGGAAAGCCACTTCGACGTCGATGTCGATACCGAAGCGGGCACGCGCGGCACGATCGCGAAAGTGACGACGACGTTCGTCTACGACAATCTGGGCAACCTGCAACTGACCAGCGATTACCTGGGCGGTGCGACCTACAGCTACTACGATGCCTTGGGCAATGTGACCGCCACGGCAAGCCGGGGTGCTGCCGGCGTCAACGCCGCCGCAGGCCTGTTCCTGGTCACCAAGTTCGATCGCGATGCCCACGGCAACGTGGTGCGCCAGACCGCTTACGCCAACGGCGTAGCAAGCGTGACTGCAGCAGGGTTGCCGGCGCCGGCAGGCGATGCGGCCAGGGACCACGTCACTTTGCCCACCTACGACCGCAACAGCCACGCAACGTCGGTGAAGAACGGGGAGAACTTTACCGCCTACACCTCGTATGACATCTATGGCCGCGCCGCGCTGCAATGGCAGGGTGTTACCGGTATCAAGCAGGTGCAAGGGCAGAACGCCGCAAGCGAAGCGCAAATTTCGTTCCAGCAAATTCGCTACGACGAGCTTGGCAATGTCATCGAAATTAAGACGCCGGGCAATTTCAGTACAGTCAGTACGCCGGAGCTCAGTGCGCAGATTTACCAGAGTAGTGTTTACAACAGCACTACCGGTACCTGGTACGGCTCCAACGGGATCAGCGTCAATTTTCCGTCCCAGGGAACGAAGGCGGTACGGGTCGATGTCGGCTATACCAGTGGCTCTTACTCGATCTCCGAATTGGATGAAGACACGCATCTCTATCACCTCAAGAGATACGCCGGCATTGCGAAAACCGTCTCGGGTACGGTAGCGGCAGGCGAGGTCATCGACAACATTGCGTGGTCCGATCAGAATACTGCCGACGGCGGCGTGCAGTCTGTCGATTCGGTCGCCATTTACGTTGAAAACACGCCAGGAAACTGGACCTTGCTCATGTCGCGCACGTCGGCCCAGTTCGCCGGAGGCGCGATCATCTCCGACGTTGCCATCGGCGCGATCGGCACCAACAAGCAAGAGCTCGTGTACAACAGCTTCGGCGAGGTGGTCTCACGCTCGATGAATGCGAAGCAAACCGAATATGCCCAGTACGACAAGGCAGGCAACGTCTGGCGCACCAACGCGGGCGACGGCGTCGATAAGGTCATGTTCTACAACGCGGTAGGGCAGACGACGGCGACTTTCCGCAGCAATGCCGCGAACATGGGGATGCTGGGCGCCAGCCCATACCAGACGGCACAGGCCGTCTTTGAAGCGCGTGCCAGCCTGGACGGTTTGCAAGTCACCGAACAACGTTACGACTTGATGGGCCGGGCGATTACCGAAATCGCAGCCGCACAGAAAGTGGTGACGACGCCGGCGACGGGCGTGGAAAAGCTCGGCACCGGGACCATTGGTGCGGCATCGGTCACCTCGGTCGGAAATGCCCGCTCGAGCGTGGTGAGCTTCTCCGTGCCGACCGGCTTCACGGTCGCTGGCTTGAACAGCACCGATGTCCATATTTTGCTCAACTATACCTACAACGGCGACGGCTATGGCGACGGTATGGTCGAGCGCTCGTTGACTGCAGCCGAAGTCGCGGCCGGGAAGGCGACCATGAACTGGACGTCCAACCTGGGCAGCGTGACCAGAGCGACGCTTTCGGTGCGCGACGTGACTGGCAAGTGGACGGTCATCGGCGTACAGAATCTGGCAGCCGTCGGACCGTTCCTGAAGGTGTATGCAAACGTGCCGCCGTTGACGGACGTGTTCTACCTGAACGGCAGCACCGAGGTCAAGGCGGTGTCCAATCTGGGCAACGCGGTCGTGTTCGACCTGGCGCCGCTCCCGGCCGCCACCTATGCGCTCCAGCTCTACACCAAGGATGCCAATGGCAACCGGGTTCTGGTCGCCAATCCGAGTGTCACCATCGTGGCCGATGCCAACGGCAAGAAGACGATTTCGACGACCTACGCGGCGATCACGGCGGAAGTCGTCGAATGGAAGAGCCCGACGACCTTCCGCCGCTACGACCGCTGGGGCAACGTGGTGGCAATCAGCGACCCGCGCGGCGGCTCCGCGCTGTCGCCTGAGCATATCCAGGAGTTTACCTACAACGACAACAACCAGGTCCTGGACCGCACCAGCCGCTACGCTGTGGGCGCTGTCAACTACCGCGTGGTGCCCATGGGGGGCAATTACTACGATGCGCTCGGCCGCCAGGTCGCCATTCGCGATGCGAACAGCAATCTGACCAAGCAGCGCTACGACGGTAGCGGCAATCAGAGCGATGCGATCCGTGCCGACGGCAGCGTGGTACATAGCGACTTCAATATGTTCGGCGAGAGAATGCTGCAAAAGCTCACGGGCCAGTCTGGTTTGCTGCAGCAGTACGGCTATACCTACGACCTGAACGGCAACCTCAAGAGCGTAACGAACGTTTCCACGGATCCGACCAATACCGCGTCCAGCGTCGAAACCTACACTTATGACGAACTGGGCCGCCGTATCACGACGACCAACGCGGCCGGGACCAGCACGACCGGGTACGACTTGGCGGGCAACGTCATCAGCATCCAGGGAACTGACCGCACGGTGACGCGCACGATGTACGACGAGTTCAAGAACAAGATCGGCTACATCGACGCGGAAGGCAACAAGATGGGCTGGACGATGGACCAGTTCGGTAAGGTGCTGCGTCACGTCGACTTGTCCAAGACTGTAGTGAATTATTATTATGATGCGCTGGGCCAGAAGACCCGTGCGCGCTCCGGCATGCACGCGGGCCTCTCCGGTCAGGACATTACGTATTCGTATGAGGGCGGCCGTCTCGTTCAGATCAATGACTTCGCGACCGGCACGTTCACCTATTACAAGTACGATCTGGCAGGTAATCGGGTCTCGGAGCGCACCGTCAGTGGCGGCATTGTTGGCCAGAATAACACCAACACGTTCGATGAATTCAACCGGTTGACGCATGTGTCGGACGGCCACTTCGACCTGCGTTTCGAGTACGACAAGAACGGCAACCGCACGCGCGTGCAAACGCGCTATTCCTTCCTGGGCGACAAGGCTGAGGAAACGTTTGTCGACGCGTACAACACCTACGATGCGATGAACCGTTCGATCATCATCAACGGAGCGATGATCAATGGCACCGTGCAAATCGGCAGCGGCGGTCACCAGCTCACGCACGACGAAGCAGGGCGGCGCCTGACCGACACGTACGAGTACGCCAGGCCGAATGCGGCGCGGTTCATTGCGCAGGAAAAGATCGGCTATGACGGCCTGGGCCGTCTGAAAAAGGTGGAGCGGCGCGACAAGACGACAGATACGGCGCTGTATTACATCGTCGACGCCCGCCAGTACGACGCGGCGGGGCGGTTGCTGTCCGAAGGGGTAAGCGTCAATGCCGATACGCTCAAGCTGTGGAGCATCGACGCGCAAATTCGGACCTATACCTACGACGCGCAGGGCCGCACGTCCACGATTCGCATCACTGGTGCGGACGGCGGCGAATTGCAGTTTGTCGACTACAGCCACGCCAATCCCGAATGGGCCAACTTGGCCAACTGGACCACCGGATACGACAACGTCGGCAACCTGCGCTACTACACAGTCAAGAGCGGCTCCGTCACGAGCTACTACAAGAACTACTACCAGTTGCGCGATGGGTACGAGCAGGATACGACGCAGGTTGGTACCAACGGAATGATGAGCAACACCAGGACCACCCTGGATGCCAACGGCTACGCGGCGAGCGTGTCGCAGCAGACGACCAAGGATGGCAAGCCAGTCACCGTCATCCGCGACATGATCAACGATGCGGACGGCCGGATTCTGCGCAAGTCCACCGATGGCAAGTACACCTATTCGCTGGTGGCCAACGGCGAGATGATGGGGATGAATGCCGAGGGAGATGGCAAGCCGATCGGGTTTGCGAACGTGTATTCGCCGGTGACGTCGGCCTCGTACACGACGACGTCGTCCAATTACTCGGTGCAGGCTACGGGCGAGACGCCGTCGTCGATTGCGCAGGCGGTGTGGGGCGATAGCTCGCTGTGGTATCTGATTGCCGATGCCAACGGGCTGGAAGGCAACACCGCGCTGACCAAGGGGCAGATGGTGACCTTGCCGGCGCGGGCGACTGCGACGAGCAATAGCTACAGCACATTCAAGCCGTATAACCGGGCTGAGGTGATTGGGGATACGACGCCGATTGCGCCGCCGCCGCCTGCGAAAGAGGGCTGCGGCACACTGGGCATGATCATCATGATCGTCGTGGCGATTGTGGCGACCATCGTTACTGCAGGTGCTGCGCTTGCCGCAATGGGAGCGACAGTCGGCACGCTGGGTACGGTGACAACAGTTGCTGGTGGCATCACAGCAATGGCGAGCGGCACGGTGACCTTGGCGACCGTTGCTGCCGGTGCTATTGGGGCTGCGGTAGGTTCGATGGCTAGTCAGCTGGTCGGCATAGGAATTGGTGCTATCGATAAATTTAGTTGGAAAGCGGTTGGGATGGCCGCGATTGGTGGTGCGGTTACAGCCGGATTGGCCGATATTTCTTCGATTGGTTCTGCGACGCCCGCAGTCAGCGCGGCCGGCAAGGCCGCACTGTCCAGCGTCATTACTCAAGGAATTGGAGTCGCTACCGGCTTGCAAGATAAGTTCTCTTGGAAGGGAGTTGCGGGCGCAGCAGTCGGTGCTTACGCTGGATCTGTACTTGGCGATGCACTTGGTAAGACAAGATTCAATGCCACGCTCGGCGATTTCGGCGGAAGAGTCGCGCGCGACACGCTTTCCGGACTCGGAAGTGGCGCAGCCTCGCAACTAGTTCGCACAGGAAAATTGGAATTCAAATCCGTCGCCGCTGATGCTTTTGGCAATGCGTTGGGTGCCGCGCTTGGCGACGGTGTAAAGGGTCTGGCTGAAGCAGCCTTTGCGAGAGAACAGGAGAGGCTGCGAGCAGGCGACGTCGCCACGGTGGATGATTCAAGAACACCTCAAAGTCGCGAAAATGAGTGTTTCCTACCCGGGACCCAAATCCACACGCGAAATGGGATAAAGTTCATCGAGGATATTTTGCCTGGTGACTTGGTAATCGCGCGTCATGAGCACAGCGTTGAGGCTCCGATTCACTGGAGCCCTGTGCTCGCCATTTATCAGCACTCCGGCAAATCAATCTCCCACCTGCTTGTACAGTATTCTTCAGGCGTGCGAGAGACAATTTCGGCAACTTTGGAGCACCCATTCTTTGTTGACGGGACTGGATGGACGTCCGTTGTTGACTTGAATGTTGGAGACAGATTTGCCATGATTGACGGTAGTATGTCAATCTTGTTGCAAGTGACCCACGAACCTGGTGAGTTTCGAGTTCATAACTTCGCAGTAAAAGAGGATCACACCTATTTCGTTGGCGAGCAAGGTATCTGGGTGCACAACAACTGTGAGGTTGCTCCTGGCTTAAAAAAGAGCTTGAAGAAATTTATTGATGACGTAGCTAGCGCGAATAAACGCGCGGACGGTAGAACATGGCTCGCGAAGCTGTTTGCCAACGATTCTCCGGCGGGGACTGAAGAACAAGTTCGGGCAAAGTTAAATTTGCGTGAAGCCGCCAAAACGTTCAAAGACATGCCAGACGAAATTTCGCAAGGTGCGTTGAAATATGCAATGGTAAAGCTGGACGAGGCAAGGCAAGATCCCCGCGTTTCAGGTGAAAGTACTTACAAGCTTGCCGTGGCGACTTCAATGCTGGCGGACATTTACCTGCCGGGCTCAAGAGCGGAATCGATCAGCGAAAAGGAAACTATTTATCTAGATAAAGTTCGCGAACAAAAACGGTTTGACTCGAATTCATTGGGTATATTTCTGCTGGGGCCAGTCTTTGGCGCGCTTCCAAGCTTGGCACGATTGTTTGATGCTCCGGAGAGCTTTGTCGAGCTTTCTGCTCAAGCTAATCTTGATCTTGTCGGGGCTGCGGCCTCTGGAGCATTTAAACAGCGCGTGATACGGCCCGCCGCAACATATCGTGGTGTAAGCTCGAGTTTGGGTGCACAGATGGAGGAACGTGCAACGTCTCAGCGGGTCAATCGGGTTCTAGTCGCGGAAACCGCTGGGGCAAATAGTGCAGAAGTGATGGGCGCGCGGGGGCCCCACAGCACACGAGAGTTTGATCCTGCATCGGCCGGCGGACCCCTCCGAGAATTATCTGCTGACAATGTTAAGTTTACTGAACGGGGGATTTCCGTAGTCGAAAAGCATACTGCACGGTTTGGTCCTGATGACGCAAATGCATACATGGCTAATCGGTTGAGGCAGATCGCCAACGGAGAACTAGAAGCAACCGCAGTGGACCGTAATTACTATACTCACGAATTACGGGAATTTGTTCGCTATCGACGACTTGGGTGGGAAACGGGCCAACCAGTGGATTCGGCAGTGTCAAGAACTCTATGGAATAACACGCATACAGCAACTTTAGAGGAGTATCGTATTGGTGGGCCAGACACTACTCCGCACCTTTATCATCCTGAAGCAATCAAATTGATGGGGTTCTAGTGAATATTGAGAAAGTTATCGTTGAGTTAATCGCGCGGAATGACGGAAAATGGACGTGGTATCAGTTGGAACGCGCTTTGACTGGTAGGGGGAGCGACGGTACGGTGAATGCGGTTGCTGAAGCTGAGGCACTAATAAAAGCAGGTCTATTGGAGACTAAACTGGATCCGGCTTACCCTGCGCCGCTGTATTTCATTACAAAAAGAGGTCTGCTGTTTCTGGAAAGTGGTTTGTAAGCAGACAAGGGCATGGGGATCCGACAAATGAACACGGACGGCAAAGGAGAGGGGGCAAACGCGGCAACCCTGCCAAACTCCTTGCGGGGAAATGCGCGTTGTGTCTCCCTGCGAGACCGGATCGTGGCGTCTTTACTGTAAAGTAATTTGATTGCCCTGCTTTGGTCGGCAACGCCGATTACGACAAGCTCGGCCGCCAGGTCGGCATGCGCGACGCGATGGGCAACCAAAGCTACCAGACCTACGAGCGGCACGGCAAGATCGGCACCCAGATGGATGCCGAGGGCGGCCAGCGGTACAGCAGCTACAACCAGTTCGGCGAACGCATCAAGCTGACCCAGAAGGTGACGGGCGGCGTCGACCTGGTGACTGACTACCGCTACGACCTGCTGGGCCGGGTGGAAACCATCTCCATCTCCGCAGGTGGGGCCAGTCCCGGCAACCTCGCAAAGCGTGTCAGTAGGCATTGAATTTGTTCCGCCGCGCGAAGAGCACCCGTGGTCCGGATTGCGATTCCCGCCAACGCGTGGCTTTGGATTGCCGCTGCTTCATCCACCCCCGGACCATGTGATTGTTGCTTTAAAGGCACCGAAAAAAGTTCTAACAGAATAATTTTCATCTCACTTTCGGTTGTTTCGCAACAACTGCAATTTCCCTATAGACAACACCCCGCCACTCTCAACACCCACCATTTGTCCCAATTTTGTTAAAAATTTGTAGGACTATTCCGATTATTTTTGTTCAATTTTCCCAGCCAAGCTGCTACCATTGACGCTTTGCAATTATTGCATCGATGTTTTCGCGATGCTAACAAGGGTAGATTTGTGGATGTTTTGTCAATAGCCGCGATTGGCATGCAGGCGGACCAAGCGCGGATGGATGCCATAAGCCACAACACCGCGAACGTGCTAACGCCGGGATTTAAGCGTCAAATTTCGACATCTTCGGCCTTTTCCGTTCAAGTTGCTCAGGGGCTCGATTCGGTTAGCGCTTCGATAACCCCGGCGCAGGAATCTCCGACGCAGCTGTCCATCGACCCCACCGCCGGCGCCATGCGCCCCACGGGTAGCCCGCACGACGTCGCGATCGAGGGACCAGGCTTTTTTGAGGTCCAGACCGCCAAAGGCACGTTTTACACAAAACTGGGCAGCATCCGTGCCGATCTGCAGGGTCGCTTGGTGGTCGCCGATGACGTGCCTTTGATGGGCGTCGGCGGTGAACTGCGTGTGACCAACAATCCGTTCACCATCGCCAGTAACGGAGAGGTGAAGCAGGACGAGCGCGTCGTCGGGCGCCTTAAGATTGTCAATTTCACCAACCCGCAGGCGCTGGTGCCAAGTGGTGGCGGACTCTACCTGGCCGGCAAAGCCCAACTCGCCGACACCCGCACCGATAACACACTGCGCGTCGGTTTCCTGGAAGGCTCGAACGTCAGTTCGCCACAGGAGATGGTGCGCCTGTCCGAAACCGTCCGTCACTTTGAGTCGCTGCAAAAAGTGGTACAGGGTTACGACGACACGCTGGAAAAAACGATTCGCAAGCTCGGAGATTTTTGAACATGAATGACTCGCTTTATATCGCCGCCACCGGCATGCACATGCAGCAGAAAAGCGTCGATACGATCGCCAACAACCTGGCGAACGTGAATACCCCGGGCTTCAAGAAGAGCCGCGTCAGTTTCGAAGACCTCGTCTACCGCGATCTGTCCGGCGCCGCCGCCGCGCTCGACGCGACCGGCGGTCAGCGCATGCTGCAAGGTAGCGGCGTCGGTATCGCCTCGCTGTTCAAATCCTTCGTTGCCGGCGACCTGAAAAAGACCGATGCACCGATGGACATCGCGATCCAGGGCGAGGGCTTCTTTGAAGTGGTGGCCCAGGACGGCGCGCCCGCGTTCACGCGCGGCGGCACTTTCACCGTCGACAAGGACGGTTTTTTGGCCAGCACCGGCGGCTACGCACTCAAGCCGTCGATCCACATCGGCAGCGATGCCCGCGAAATCACGGTCAAGCCGGACGGCCGTGTCTTCGTGCGCGCACGCGATCAGGCAGACGCGCAGGAAGTCGGCCGGATCGAATTGGTCCGCTTCTCCGACAACAGCGGTCTCGCTTCCCTCGGCGGCAATCTGTACAAGCCGACCGAACGCTCGGGTGACCCGATCTACGGCCGCGCGGGCGAAGAGGGCGTCGGCACCATCGCCCAAGGCTTCGTCGAAGGCGCGAACGTCAACCTCGTCGAAGAGATGGTCGATCTGATGGTGGCGCAGCGCGCCTACGAATCAAGCGTCAAGGTGCTGCAAGCCTCCGACGAGATGCTCGCCATGAGTAACAATTTGCGCAAATAAGTTTAGATCATGTTGTTTCGTTCCTGGTTCCTGGGCGCTGGCGCGCTCCTGTCTCTGCATGCACAGGCAGGTGACATGGCGTCCGTCGGCATCGCGCTGCGCGAGAACGTGGTGCTCGAGCACGCCCGCGTTACGCTGGCCGATGTCGCCACCGTACAGGCGGACGAACGGACCAGCGCCGCATTCAATGCCATCGTCTTGGGCCACGCGCCGCGCATCGGTTACACCGAGCGGCTGACCCGCGCCCAGATCGAGCTGCTCGTTCGCCGGCACTCGGATGCCGGCAACGCCGTTCTTTCCTGGACCGGCGCCAACGCGGTGGCGCTCCACACCGCGGCCCAAACGGTCCGCGGCGATGCAATGACCGCGGCTGCCATCGCCGCGCTGCGTTCAACGTACGCCGCGCCTGGCCGTCAGCTTGACGTCAGCACCGCGTCGCCGGTCGCCGATGTGGATGTGCCGGTCGGTCAGCTGTCGATCCGCCCGCGCGCGCTGGGCGGTGCAGCGCTTGCCCCGCGCACGCCGGTCTGGCTCGATCTTGTCGTCGACGGCGCGGTGTATCGCTCCGTCGTCGTCCAGCTGGCGCCAACGATGCATCAAAACGCCTATGTCGCCAAACACGCGCTGGAGCAGGGCGCCTGGGTCGGCGCGGCCGATTTTGCGGTGGTTCAGTCCAACGTCGCCGGCGTGCAGGCCGTTCCCGTAGTAACGGCGCTGGCGCCGTTCCGCCTTGCGCGGCCGGTCAAGGCGGGCCAGCTGCTGGACGTATCGGCGCAAGCACCGGGCGGCAAAGTGCTGCGCGGCGACCAGGTGCGTGTGCTCGTCAAAGCGGGCCAGATCGGCATCGAAACCACGGCCACGGCAATGGCCGACGCCGGCCCCGGACAGGTGCTGCAGGTGCGCCCGGCGGGCGGCAAAGACATCATCGCGGGAAGACTGGATCAATCCGGCACCGTCACCATCGAATAAGGACACTCAGTGAAAACATCGTTCTGGCGCGGAGCGCTCCTGCTCCTGGCCTGCATGCAGTGCGCCCATGCGGACAGCCTGTACAAGCCCGGCACCTACAAGTCGCTCACGTCCGATCTGCGCGCGCGTCAGGTCGGCGATCTGATCACCGTCATGGTCTATGAAAGCGCCAGTGCCACCAGCGCCGCCAATACCAGCGCGGGGCGCGACGCGGGCGTAGGCATCGAGGTGCAGGGCACGCCGGGCAAGCGCTACGCCGGCAGCATCAACGCCAACAACCAGACCGATGGCCGCGGCCGCACCCAGCGCGAAGGCAAGGTGCTGGCGCAAATCACCGTGTCGATCCGCGCGATCACACCAACCGGTGACCTGATCATCGGCGGCGAACAGCTCCTCGACATCAACAACGAACGCCAGCAGATCAAGATCGAAGGCCAGATCCGTCCGCAGGATGTCTCCGACACCAACGTCGTCCTGTCCACCCGCATCGCCAACGCGCGCATCAGCTACTCGGGCGAGGGTGATCTGGCCGACAAGCAGCGCCCGGCCTGGTGGCAGCGTTTTCTCACCTTGTTTGGAATTTGACCGATGCGCAAGCTTTTCGTATTCCTGTTCGCGCTGACCGTCGCCGCCGGCGCCTGTGCTTCGACCGACGCGATCCGCATCAAGGACATCGGCAAGATGTCCGGCTGGCGTGAGAACGCCCTCAATGGCTATGGCCTGGTCACCGGCCTGGCCGGCACCGGCGACTCGTCGCGCAACAAGGCGACCCGCCAGTCGATCGCCAACATGCTCTCGCGCTTTGACCTGACGCTGGCCGCCGATGATGTCCAGAGCCGCAACGTGGCCGCCGTCATGGTAACCGCATCGCTGCCGCCGTTCGCCCGTCCCGGCGACGCGCTGGATGTGACCATCACCTCGATCGGCGACGCGCGCAGCCTGGTCGGCGGCTCGCTGATGCTGGCGCCCCTCAAAGGCCCGGACGGCAAAATCTACGCGCTGGCGCAAGGTGCGCTGTCGGTCGGCGGCTACAAGTACGACATGAACGGCAATGTCGTTCAGAAGAACCACCCGACGGTTGCATCGATCCCCAACGGCGGCACGGTCGAAGTGGGCGTGGCCAGCACCATGAGCAGCGAGCGCGGTACCGTGACCTTCGTTCTGTCCGAGCCCGACTACACCACTGCCACCCGCATCGCCACGGCCATCAACGACACGCTCGGCCACCAGCTGGCGATTGCGCGCGATGCATCCGGTGTCGAGATCGAGGTGCCTGCGCACAAGCGCGAACGCCTCGCGGACTTCCTGACCGCGGTCGAAAACGTCATGGTCGAACCGGACCGCCGCGCCAAGGTCGTCATCAACGAGCGCACGGGGACCATTGTCTCGGGCGGCGACGTGCGCATCTCCAAGGTGGTGGTGTCGCACGGCGACCTGAAGGTGTCGATCATCACCGAAAACTCGGTCTCGCAGCCGCAGCTGGTGCGCCAGACCGGTCCTGGCGTGCAGACCATGCAGGTGTCGAACTCGCGCGTGCGGGTCGATGAAGGCACCGAAGCTGGCTACGTAGCTGCCAACAATACCGTGGGTGATCTGGTGCAGTCGCTCGCGCGCCTCAAGACCAACACGCGCGACATCATCTCGATCCTGCGCGCGGTCAAAGCGGCTGGCGCCCTGCACGCTGAACTGATCGTTCAATAAATTCTGGAGAAGCAAAAGTGATCTCGATTATCGACAACCACACCACGGCGCTGCTCAGCATGGCGCTCGACGCCGCCGGCATGCGCCAGCAAGCCATTGCGCAGAACATCGCCAACGTCAGCACTCCAGGCTACCAACGCGTGAGCGTCAGTTTCGAAAGCCGCATGGCGGCCATGGCCGGCGGCAGCGCCAGCGGGGCGGCGCCGTCGCTGGCCGACCTGTCGAACTTCCGCCCGGCCTTTGAAACGGCCAGCGCCGCTGAGCCGGTCGCACTGGACCAGGAGCTGGCCCAGATGTCGGAGACGGTGCTGCACCAGCACGCGCTGCTCAAGGCACTGAACAATCAACTTGAATTGATCGGCCTGGCCATCAACGAAGGAAAACGCTAATGGACTACGCTTCGGGCTTCCAAATCAGCGCCACGGGCATGGCGGTCGAGAAGATGCGCCTCGATATCACCGCCGCCAACATCGCCAACATGCACAGCGCCGGCACCAGCGCCGACAAGGTCTACAAGCCTTTGCGCGTGATCTCGCAGCAGGTGCCGCTGACGTTTTCGCACCAGTTCGGCCAGCTGTACGCGGTCGACGGCGGCGCGCGCGTCGCTGCGGTGGAGCCGCAGGAAGTGGCGCCGCGCATGGTCTACGAACCAGGCCATCCCTACGCGGACACCAAAGGCTTTGTCGCTTACCCGGGCGTCAATCACACGTCCGAAATGATGAATCTCAATAGCGCGCTGCGCGCCTACGAAGCCAACGTCGCCGCCATGAACGCGGCCAAGACCATGGCCGGCCGCGCGCTCGACATCGGAGGCAATAAATAATGAGTATCGACGCAATCGGCGCCATTGGCGCCATCGGCGCACCGGTCGAAGTTGACGGCTTCATCGCGCCGTCTACGGTGCAGGCGCCGGACGCCGGCTTTGGCGACTGGTTCGCCAACGAAGTTGGCAACGTCAATGCCAGCATGGTCAATTCCGACATCGCCGTGCAAAAGCTCGTCACCGGCGAAGCGCAAAGCCTGCACGACGTGATGATCAAGATGGAAGAAGCGAAGTTGTCGTTCCAGCTGTTGGCGCAAGTGCGCAATCGCCTGCTCGACGCGTATCAAGAAGTCATGCGGATGCAGGTTTAGGAGTTTTTAAGTGACATCAATATCTCAATTTTGGACCGATCTCGGTAACGCGGCCCGCGCGGGTCTGATCGCTGGCTGCCTGGTCATCGTCGGCCTGGTCATTGCCCTGGCCGTATGGGCTTACCGCCCCGACTACCAGGTGCTGTTCGCCGACGTGGCGCCGCGTGACGCTGCCGCAATGACGGCCGAACTCGATAAAATGAAGACCCCGTACGAGCTGGGTGAAAACGGCACCGCCATCCTGGTGCCGCGCGACCTGGTCTACAAGACGCGTCTGGCCCTGATGGGCAAGGACGTGCCGCTGCATGGCGCGGTCGGTTTTGAAGTATTCAATAACGCCGATTTCGGCATGACCGAATTCGTGCAGAAGGTGAACTACCTGCGTGCGATCCAGGGCGAATTGACGCGCACCATTCTGGCCATCGACGACATTCAGTCGGCCCGCGTGCACCTGGCCATTCCTGATCAGGGACTGTTCAAGAAAGCCGTCACCAAGCCTAAAGCATCGGTCACGCTGGCCATGAAACAGGGCCGCGTCATCAGCCCCGAGCAGGTAGTCGGCATCCAGCGCCTGGTCGCGGCGTCGGTGCCCGACATCGTCAGCGGCGACGTGACGGTGCTCGATCAGCATGGCGTGGCGCTCACCCGCGTCAATGGCGACGACGATGCCGGCGCCAGTACCGGCGCCCAGCTCGATGCCAAGCGCAGCACCGAAGACTATCTTGTCAAGAAAGTCGCGGCGGTCCTGGACCGTACCTTCGGCCAGGGTGAAACCATCGCCAGCGTCGACGTCGCGCTCAACCTGGACCGCAGCAAGCTGACGACCGAGGAAGTCCTGCCGGTCAAGGGTGCGACCGGTGAAAACGGCCCGACCGGCGTGGTCGTGCGTGAGCGCCTCTCCAGCCGCGACGGCGAGAACGGCGCCCTGACCGGCGGCGGCAAGCAAACCAGCAGCGGCACCACCAGCACAGAGTCCGATTACCAGGTCGGGCGCAGGGTAGAACAGGTCGCCACTGCCGGCGGCGCGATCCGCCGCATGACGATCTCGGTGGTCGTCAAGCAGAACCTGAGCAGCGAACAGCTGGAAAAGCTCAAGGAAGTTGTGTCGATGGCGGTCGGATTCAATCCCGCCCGCGGCGACGCGATTGTCGTCAATTCAATGGACAATCTGGCCAACCCGGTCATCCGTGCCCCTGCCGTCCTGGCCGCCGGCGAGGAAACCGTGGCGCCGGTGGTCCGTGCCGGCAAGCCCGATCCCGCTTCGCTCAAGGTCGTCATCTGGGTGCTGGTCGCCTTGCTGCTGGCGGCGGCGCTGCTCGCCATCGCACTTGTCGCACGGCGCCGCGAGCGCGCACCGGGTGTGGTCCTGGACGATGCGGCGCGCGAAAAAATGCTGGCCGACGTACGCCAGTGGATCGCCACGCCCGCCTCCGGCGAAGCAGTCGAGGGAGCCCTGAAATGAGCGGTCATCGCCAGGCGGCGGTTGCTTTGTTCGGCCTGTCCGAGCCCGACCGGCGCGGCATTCTGGCCGAGCTGCCCACGGCTGACCAGCGCATCCTGCGCGGCTATTTGAAAGAACTCGCCAGCCTGGGATTCGACCCCGCAGCCGATATTGCGCCGCGCGCGCCTGCCGCCGCACCGCAGCCGGCACCCGGCGCGCGGCAACGCGTGCACGGGTCCAGCGCGGCCGCCATGCTGGCCGTGCTGGGCAACGAACCGGCCACGCTGGTGGCGCAGTTGCTGTCGCTTGCCGCCTGGCCCTGGGCCGCGGAATTGATCGAGCTGCTGCCGGCGCCGCGCCGCAAGCTGGTGCGCGACGCGCTTGACGGCGGCTTCGCAGCGGCCCCGGCGCGTGAACTGTTCCTGATCGACGCCGTTGCCAGCGCCCTGGGCGCACACCCTGTATCGGCGCCGGCTCCCGCAGCCGGTATCGCTGCCACCTTGTCGCGCTGGATGCCATGGACCCGATAATCCGCGCCGCGTCGGTGTCTGCCGTTCCACGCCAGTTGAAGCGTGTGACCGCTGTCGCCCCGGCTGCTGCGGCAGCGCCCGTGGCGGCCTCGCCCAAGCAGGAAGCGGTGGCGCCGTTCGTTCCCACGGCCACCATGCTGGCGGCCCGTGACAAGGCGCCGGTCGCCTTGCCTGCCAAGGACGATGCCGCGCTCCAGGCGCGCGATGCCGAAATCGTGAAACTGCGCGCCGAGCTGCGTGCCGCTGCCGACGCCAGCGCCGAGACTTTCGCCGATGCCCAGCGCCGCGGCATGGAATCGGGCGAGAAAAAAGGCCTGGAGCAGGGCGAGCGCCTGGCGCGCGAACAGCTCCACGGCCAGATCGAGCGCGTGCAAGCCGTACTGGCCCAGGTCAGCCAGGCCCGCGCCAAATTGATGGATGAGGCCGAGGACGCGCTGGTAGAAATCGCCTTCGCGGCCGTGTGCCGGATTCTGGGCGAGGCTGGCGCCGATAAGGCGACGCTGCAGCGCGTGGTGCGCGAGACCACAAGCGCCACGCGTGAGCGCGAACAGCTGGCGGTGCGCCTGCACCCGGACGACGCGGCCTGGCTCGAGACGGTCGACGGGGCGCCGGACGTGCGCGTCAGCGCCGACCACGGCGTCGCGCTCGGCGGCTGCATGATCGACAGCGCCGGCGGTACGCTCGATGCCCGCTTCGAGACCCAGCTCGCGCTGCTGGCCGCCGCCCTCAAGACCGTGCGCGCCGAACGCCGCGCCGCACAGGACGCCGTGTAATGGACGCTTACCTCGCAGCCGTCCGCAGCACCCCCTTGACGCGCCGTCTGGGCCGCGTCACGGGGATCGCCGGCCAGAGCATCGAGGCGATCGGTCCGGACGTGACCATCGGCGAGGTATGCGACATTGCGCTCGACAACGGCGCCACCCTGCAGGCCGAAGTGGTGGGCATGAAGCCGGGGCGCGTGATTCTGATGCCGTACGGCGAACTGCGCGGCATCGGCACCGGCAACGAAATCGTCGCCAGTGGCCGCCAGGCCGGCGTGGGTGTAGGCGCGGCGCTGCTGGGCCGCGTGATCGACGCCTTCGGCGCGCCGCTCGACAATCTGCCGCCGCCGCGCGCCGGCAGCATGCGCGTGTTGTCGGCCACGCCGATCAATCCGCTCACGCGCCCGCGCATCACGCATCTGCTCGAAAGCGGCGTGCGCGCGATCGATACCCTGCTGCCGCTTGGCCGCGGCCAGCGCATGGGCATCTTCGCCGGCAGCGGCGTGGGCAAGAGCACCTTGCTGGGCATGCTCGCGCGCGACGTCAAGGCCGACATCAACGTGATCGCGCTGATCGGCGAGCGTGGCCGCGAAGTGCGCGAGTTCGTGGAAAAGCATCTGGGCGTGGACGGACTGAAACGCAGTGTGGTGGTGGTCGCCACCTCGGACCAGCCGGCGCTGGCACGCACCCGCGCCGCGCACGCGGCCACCGCGATCGCCGAATCGTTCCGCGACGAGGGCAAGAACGTCTTGCTGATGATGGACTCGATCACCCGCTTCGCCATGGCACGGCGCGAGATCGGCCTGGCGGCGGGCGAGCCGCCCACCGCGCGCGGTTACACGCCGTCGGTGTTTTCCGACATCCCGGCCTTGTGCGAGCGTTGCGGCACGACCAGCTCGGGCGGTTCGATCACCGCCCTGTACACCGTGCTGGTGGAAGGCGACGACTTCAACGAACCGATTTCGGACATCGTGCGCGCCACGCTCGACGGCCACATCATGCTCTCGCGCGACCTGGCGCACGAAGCCCATTTCCCGGCCATCGACGTCCTGCAAAGCACCAGCCGGCTGGCGTCGGAACTGGTGAGCGACGCAGACCAGGCGCTGATGAGCGCGACCGTGGAATTGATGGCTACCTATGAGCGCAACCGCCAGATGGTCGACATGGGCGCCTACAAAGTGGGCAGCAATGCCGCCATCGACCGCGCCATGCAGCTGTATCCGGGCGTGCGTGCGCTGTTGCGCCAGTCGGTGCTCGAATCGACCACCCGCGCCGACGCCATGCAGCGCCTGCGCGCTGCTCTGGGCACGGGGGCGGCATGAAGCGCTTCCGCTATGCCCTGGAGCCGGTGCTGCTCACGCGCCGTTGGGACCTGGACGGCCTGATGCTGGAACTGGGCGAACAGAATGCGGCGCTGGCCGCGCACCAGGCCGTGATTGCGGCGGCCGACGCGCGCTTCGCCGCCGCCAGCGGCGAATGGCGCGCGCTGACAGCGGGCGGCGCGGCGCATGCTGCCGACCGCTTCGCCATGCTGACCCGCTACCTGGGCGAGCTGTCGCGCCAGGGCCGCGAGAACGCCGTGCGCCTGACCGAGTTGCAAGCCGCGCGCGACGACGTGGCCGCGCGCGTCATGGCGGCCCAGCGCGCCGTGGAAGCGGCCGAGCAGCACCGCGCCGATTGCAAGGCGCTTTTCATGCAGGAACGGGCCAGCGCCGACTTCAAGCTGGCCGACGATCAATGGAACATGCTACAAACGGGAGCCATCGCGCATGACAATTAATCTCGACCCGGCCAAGGCCTCGGGCACGACCGCGCTGCTGGACCGGCGCGCGGCCGGTGCGCGCCAGGACCGCTGGATGCTGGAACTGGAGCGGGCCGGTATCGCCACCCGGGCCGCGAAAGACAGCCAGGTGCGGGAAAAGCCGGCCGATGCCGATCCCCGCGCGGTAAGCGAGCAAGCGCCGCGCGCGGCCGATGCTCGCCCGGCCGAACCGGCCGATGGTGCCGATCGCGCCAACGCCGAATCGCAGCCGCAGGCGATGCAGGAAGCCGAAGACGGCCGGGCCGCTGGCACGCCGCAGCGCCACGCGCTGCTGGCGCATGTGGTGCACGCAGCCGCACGCGCGCCGGCGCCGGCGTCAATCGCGCCCGCCTGCGATGCGCCGCCGTTGTCCATGCCGGCCGGCGCAGTGCAGGCGCAGCGCGCGCTGGCAGGGGCAGCGGCGGCAGCGGCTCCGCTGTCATCCATCGCTTTCCATGCGCACGCCGAAGCGGGCGCCCCCGAGGCCCAGCTGGTCCTCGCCGCGGACAGCACCGATACCCCGCCCGCCATCGACGAGGCGCCGCAGGCCAGCGCCGCTCCGGCCACCCCGGAGCAGGGCGACAGCGCGTCGTTCGAAAAACGCCTGCTGCACCTGTACGTGGCCGACGATGGCGTCCATGCCTGGCTGCGCGACGCCGAGTTGCAAGGGCAGGGCGCGCGCGCGCTGGCCCAGGCGCTGGCCGAGCAGGTGGCCGCCGCCGGCAAGCCGCTGGCCGGCCTGACCATTAACGGCAAGAGCGTTGCCATGCGCACCCCGCCCGACCAGGATGAAACCCCGTTTGCATTGTCCGACGTCCAGCAATCCTGGACGCCGGTGTTGAATTCTTATCCGTCTATTCATAAAGGAAATTCCTGATGTCCATCAGCTCCGCCACCGCCGTCGGCAGCGCTCCGACCAGCCAGTCCGCCAACATCGGGATCCAGGATTTCCTCAAGATCCTGACCACGCAGTTGAACAACCAGGATCCGCTCAAGCCGGTCGACAACCAGGAATTCGTGGCCCAGATCGCCCAGTTCGCCACGCTCGAACAAAGCCGCCAGCTCAACGAAAAGATCGACGGCTTGCTGTCGACACAGGCGTCGACCCAGACCATCGGCCTGCTGGGCAAGACGGTCGATGTCAACCTGGGCGGCCAGTTGCTGACCGGGCGCGTGACCGCGCTCAAGCTCGACGGCGAGCAGCCGCTGCTGACGGTCACGACCAATAGCAATGAATTCCGCGACGGCATCACCATGTCGCAAATCGTCAACGTACGTTAAGAGGACACTTCATGTTCGATTCCATCGCCATCGGGACCTCGGGTCTGCTCAACCACGCCAAAGGCTTGCGCGTGGTCGGCAACAACTTGGCCAACGTCAACACACCCGGCTTCAAGAGTTCGCAGCTGCAGTTTGCCAATCTGTTCGACCAGGGCGGCACCCACGGTTCGCAAACGGCCCAGTCCGGCGACTTGAGCAGCACCGGCGCCGGTCTGGCTTCGCTCGGCTCGCAAGTCAATTTCCGCGCCGGCCTCGAGCAGGGCACGGGCAATCCGCTCGACTTGATGATCGCTGGAAACGGCTTCTTCGTCATCAAGCGCGACGAGCAAATCCTGTATACGCGCTCGGGCGACTTCCGCTTCGACGACAAGGGCATCCTGGTCAATGCCACGGGCGACCATGTGATGGCCCAGGATACGAGCGGCAAGCTGGTCGACATCACGCTCGACAACCTCGAGCGCAACATGCCCAAGGCGACCACCACCGTCAATTTCAACGGCAACCTGAGCGCCGACGTCGCCACGCCCGCCGTTGACGTGACTCTGGCCGGCGTGACGGTGATCGACCCGGCCGGCGTGAGCCGTCCGCTCGACCTGACCTTCCATCCGAATGGCGGCGGCGACTTCGTCGTCACGGCCAAGGACAAGGCCGGCGCCACTGTCGGCTCCGGCAATATCAAGTTCAGTTCGGGCTTTCCGGTCGCCGGCTCCGACGCGCTGACCTTCAATTACGCGCCCGTCGGCGGCCAGGCCTTCGACGTCAAGCTCGATTTCTCCAAAAACGTGCAAAATCTGGCCGGCACCTCGTCGCTGGCGTTCGCCAAGCAGGATGGCTATGCGGCCGGTGTGAAGACCGACCAGACCATCGATGCCGACGGTTTTGTCGTGATCCAGTATTCGAACGGGCAAACCGCCAAGGGCCAGCGCGTGCTGCTGGCCGATTTCGTCACCGACAGCGGCTTGCATGAAGCAGGCGGCAGCGCCTTCAGCAAGACGGGCAGCGCGCCGGTGCAGTACGGCTACAGCGGCCAGGATACCTTCGGCAAGCTGACCCCGGGCCGGCGCGAAGGCTCGAACGTCGACCTGGCCGAGGAATTCGGCAACCTGATCCTGATGCAGCGCGGCTACCAGGCTTCGTCGCACGTAATCAGCACCGCCAATGACATGATCCAGCAATTGTTCGACATGAAGGGCAATCGTTGATGCAAGCCCAGCCTTTCATGCTGCTGTCGCAGGCCAGCCTGGCCGCGGTGCAGTCGGCCGTGGCGGCCGCGGCCGGCGCCTGGGCGCGCGACTGGGGCGTTGCGCCCGACGCGCTCGGCGTGCGCGCCGAGCGCGCCTGGGAAGCGGCGCGGCCCAAGCGCCAGCCGGCGTCCGACTGGCACCTGTGCGCGGCGACGGGCGCGCGCGCGGTCTGGCTGGCGCAGCCGGCCGAACTGCAGGCCGAATTGCAGCAGCTGCTGTTCGCGCGCGACGCCACCCACGGGCCGCAAGGCGGGGCCGAAGCCAGCCTGGCGCCGGCCGCGGCGCGCCGCGCATTGCTGGCCTTGCAGGCAGCCTTGTCCGCTGCCGCCCTGGCCGATGGTGACGCCGGCGGTGACGCCGCACCGGTCCCGGCCGAGCGCGAATGGACGCGCGGGCAGGGCGCGGTGCAAGTGAGCGTGACGCTCGGCAAGCAGCACTGCCAGTTGCTGCTCAACCAAGGCGCCGTCGCGGCGCTTGCCGGCCAGGGCAAGCCGGGCTTGCCGGCCCTGGCCCCCGTTCACTATCGGCGCGCGCTGGCCGCCGCGCCCGTCACGCTGGAGCTGCGCGTCGGCGCCGCCCAGGTCAGCCTGGCCAGCCTGATGTCGCTCGCCGTCGGCGACGTCGTCAAACTCGACACCAAGGTCGACGAACCGGTGCGCCTGGCCAGCAGCGCCGGCGTGCCCCTGTTCGCCGCCTATCTGGGCAAAGTCGGCGATCAGGTCGCCGTCGAAGCCGCCATTGTTCATTCTTCCTCGTTCGGAGCAGCAAAATGAGTAGTTCCACCAGCACCACCCAATTGATCGAATTGCCTGAACTGTCAGGCGGCAAGGCCGACGGCGCCACGCTGCTCAGTTCCAACAGCGCCCTGTTCGACAGCATCGGCGTGAGCCTGTCGGTCGTGGTCGGCCAATCCCACACCACCATGGGCCAGCTGATGCGCCTGAAGGAAGCGGACGTGCTGACCATCGACCGCAAGGTCGATTTCCCGGTCGATATCGTCGTCAACGGCAATATCGTCGCGCGCGGCCAGCTGGTCGTGGTCGACGATAATTTCGGCGTGCGCGTGACCGAAGTCGCGCTGGCCGCCAAGGACTGACCATGTCCGTGCCCGTGCAGCCGGTTCAGACGGCGATCCCGTTCAAGCGCGATGGCGCCGGCGCCGACGCGCCGCTGGCCAGCGGCGGCGCCGCCGTGCTGGTCATTTCGCTGATCGCGATCGTGGCCGTGCTGGTGGTGCGCAAGAAACTCAAGCTGGGCGGCCCGCTGTCCGGCAAGAGCGGCTTGCTCAATGTGCTCGAAACCCAGCGCATGGGACCGCGCGCGCTGGTGTCGGTGGTCGAATTCGACGGCACCCGCTACCTGATCGCCCAGGGCGAGCAGGGCATCACTTGCATCGACCGCAAGCCGGCGCCGGAGCAGGCATGAAGCGCGCCATGTCCAAACGCAGCCGCGCGCTGCTGATACTGGCCGCGCTCGGCTGCGGCCTGGCCGCCGGCGCCGCCTTCGGCGCCGAGCCGGCGCTGGCCATGCCCGGCCTGCAAGTGAATCTGGGCGCAGGGGCCAAGGGCGGGGCCGACCTGACGTCGGCGGTCAAGATCTTGCTCGGCCTGACCGTGCTGAGTCTGGCGCCGGCGATCCTCATGTCGATGACCGCTTTCGTGCGCATCGTGATCGTGCTGTCCATGCTGCGCCACGCGCTGGGCATGCAGGATACGCCGCCCAACACCGTCATCGTCAGCCTGTCGCTGTTTCTGACCCTGTTCACCATGGCGCCGGCGCTCGAGCAAATGAATACCCAGGGCTTGCAGCCTTTCATGGCCGGCAAGATGGCGCCGGAAGTGGCGGTGGCCAAGGTGGCCGCACCGCTGCGCGACTTCATGGTGCGTCAGACGCGCGAGCAGGACCTGGCCCTGATGGTGGAGCTGGCCAAGGCCAGACAGCCGTCCACGATTGACGACATCAGCATGGTGCAGCTGATTCCGGCTTTCATGCTGTCCGAATTGCGCTCGGCGTTCCAGATCGGCTTCGTGATCTTCCTGCCGTTCCTGCTGGTCGATCTGATCGTGTCGACCGCGTTGATGTCACTGGGCATGATGATGGTGCCGCCGGCCTCGATTTCGCTGCCGCTCAAGATTTTGATGTTCGTGTTGATGGATGGCTGGAACCTGGTGGTGCGGGCCCTGCTGGGAACCTTCGTCTAAACCTTCCCAGCCGATGCAGCGCCACCCATCGCTCGCTCCGAGCCTGCCTTTGCGTCCCGACGCGGCCGAAACCGGCCGTCTGTGGGCGTATTATGTGCAAAGTCGCGACCCGGACACGCGCGCCAAGCTCGTTGCGGCCTATACGCCGTTCGCGCGCATGCTGGCGGCCAAGGTGTACGCGGGGCGGGTGCTGTCGACGCTGGAGTTCGGCGATTACCTGCAGTACGCGCTGGTCGGCCTGCTCGAATCGCTGGAACGCTTTCAGCCGCAGCGCGACATCATGTTCGAGACCTTCGCGGCCGCGCGTATCACGGGCGCGATCCTGTCCGGGATCGAGGCCTCAAGCGACATCCAGCGCCAGATCGTCACGCGCAAGCGCCTGATCCGGCAGCGGGTGGCGGCGCTGGCGGACCCGGCGCCGGTGGCCGGCGCCGCTGTCTTCGCCCGCCTGGCGGAGCTGGCCATCGGGCTGGCGGTCGGTTTCGCGCTGGAAGATTCGGGCATGCACCGCGACGAGCAAGCCCAGTACGCGGACAACAGTTATACCGGCGTCGAGCTCAGGCAATTGCAAGAACGTTTGCAGCTGGCCATGCAGAAGCTGACGCCGCAGCAAAAGCAGGTCGTGCACATGCATTATCTGCAGCAGCAACCCTTTACCGAAGTGGCGGCCGGCATGGCGCTGACGCGGGCGCGGATCGCCCAGATACACAAGGAAGCGCTCGCGAGATTGCGGACGTTGATACAAAAGAACGGCGATATCGATATCCGCTGTTAGCTTGAGGAGAAGAGCATGACCCAAACCACACTCGCCCTGCTGGACCAGGCCGAATTGTTCCAGCTGGCCACCAATGCCAGCAGCAGCGACGACGATGCCACCGCCATCGGCTACCTCAAGGAAGCGGTGTCGCGCCCCGACGCCACCGCCAAGGCCCATTATCTGCTGGGCGCCCTGTACGCCCAGATCAAGCTGTACGACCGCGCCGCCGACGAAATGGAAGCGGCAATTGCCCTCGATCCGGCCTTGTCGGCGGCACGCCTGCAGCTCGGTCTGCTGTGGCTGACCGGCAACGTGGCCGACCGCGCCGAAGCGACGCTCACGCCGCTGATGGAACTGAGCCCGGCCGATCCCATGCATCACTTCGGGCGCGGCCTGGTCGACCTGCTGCACGACCGCCTCGAGCAGGCCGTCGGCGCGCTGGAGCAGGGTATCGCCCTCAACACCGTCAATGCGCCCCTCAATGGCGACATGCGCCGCATCATCGACGGCGTCGCCGCCTTGCGCGCCCAGGCCCCGCAGGCGGCGCCGGAAGCGCCGGCCGCCGACAGCGACGGCGCCCAGCACGTGCTGCTGTCGGCCTACACCGGCAACACCAGCCACTAAGGGACAGGGCCATGACGGCGCTCGCATCGGTCAACCAGCTGGTCACGGTGATCCGCGCCCAGCTGTCGGCACGCGCGCCGGCCGGCGCCGCCGCGCGCGCGGCGCGGGGCGAGGGCGTCGCGGCCGGGCGCTATGCCGAGCAAAACCTGGCCGGGCTGATCGAAGCGCGCATCCGCCAGATCGCGCAGGCCGACCCGCAGCGCGGCCGCAAGGCCTTCCGCGTCTTCCTCGAAGCGGTGCTGCTCGCCCATTTTGGCGAGGAGCTCATGCACGATCCCAAGTTCTACCAATTGCTCGACGACGTGCAGGGCGCGCTGGAAGCCGATCCGGGCACCGCGCTGTTGGTACGCGACGCCATCGCCCAGCTGTTGGCATCCTGATTTTTACTTTTTTTTGAAACACCACTCATGCAGCCAGACCAAGCAAGCACACAGCAACTGACCGGGCAATTGACGCGCACCGAAGGCTACCTCCAGGTCGATCCCGGCAACACGGATTTGCTGGCCGCCGCCATCGACCTGTGCCTGGCGCTGGGCGATCTGGCGCGCGCGCAGCAGCACGTCGATGCCGCCTGCACCCGCTATCCGGCCGATCCCTTCTTCCAGTACCGGCGCGCCCACGTGCTGGTCGGCCAGCAGCGCTGGGAGGCGGCCATGCCGATCTTCGCCGCGCTGTTCGCGCAGCACCAGGATGGCAATATCGCCTACAGCCTGGCCGATTGCCAATGGCGCGCCGGCGCCTGCCAGGAAGCGCTCGATACCATGGCGGCGTTTCGGGCCGACCCCGCGCTCGCGCCCGAGGCGGTCACGCTGCTGGTGCGCGTGCTGCACACGCTGGGTCAGCTCGACGAGGCGGCCGACCTGGCCCAGGCCCACGGCGCGCGCCTGGGCGCCGAGCCCGCCTTCCTGGCCGCCGCCGCTCTGATGTACTTCGACCGCGGCGACGTGGCCCAGGCCACGGCCATGTCGGAAGCGGCGCTGGCGGCCGGCAAGCGCGCGCCCGAAGCGCTGGTGGTGAGCGGCTCGCTGGCTCTGGGCCGCAGCGACACCGATACCGCGATCGCGCGCTTTAACGAAGTGCTGGCGAAAAATCCGCGCGAGGGGCGCAGCTGGTCGGGCCTGGGCATGGCCAGCCTGCTGCGGCGCGATCTGCAGGGCGCCGCGGCGCAGCTTGAGCAGGCGGTCAAGTACATGCCTTCGCACTTGGGCACCTGGCACCTGCTGGGCTGGTGCCGCCTGTTCGGCAACGACCTGGCCGGCGCGCGCGCCGTGTTCGAGGCGGCGCTCGAGCGCGACCGCAATTTCGGCGAGAGCCATGGCGGCCTGGCCGTGGTGCAAGCCATGCAAGGCGAGCGCGAGGCGGCCGAGGCGGGCATCGCGCGCGCCCTGCGGCTGGACCCGAACGGCCTGTCGGCGCGCTACGCGCAGATGGTGCTGTCGGGCGAGGCGGCCGATCCGGAACGCTTCAAGCGGATCGCTTACCGCTTGCTCAGCTCGCATCAAGCGCTGGACGGCGAGAGCATCGCCCAGGTCGTGCAACGCCATGCCGGTGACTGACGATGCGCGCTGATCTGGCCCTGCAACTGCTGTCCGAACTGCTCTGGAACGCCTTGCTGATCTCCGCGCCGCTGATGGCGGTGACGCTGGTGGTCGGCCTGCTGGTGAGCGTGGTACAGGTGGTCACCCAGATCCAGGAAGCGTCGCTGACCTTCATTCCCAAGGTGGTGGCGGCGGTGGTGGTGCTGGTGGTGTGCGGGCCGTGGATGCTCAAGCGCCTGGTCGGCTTTTCGGCCCACCTGATCGCCAACATCCCCAATTATTTCTAGGCGCCCATGTCCATCGATGTCGATCCGGCCTGGGTCATGTCCATCTTCCTGGTCTCGCTGCGAATCGGGATGCTGCTGATGCTGTCGCCCGTGTTCACCAGCCTGAGCGGGCTGGTGACGGTGCGCGTGCTGCTCACGCTGGTGCTGTCGGCAACCATGGTGGCCGGCATGCAGGTGGCGCCGGCCGGCGCCGCCCTGTCGGCCGGCGGCCTGCTGGTGGGCGCCATGCAGGAAGTGGCGGTGGGCGGGGTGATGGCGTTTGGCGTGATGGCCGCCTTCGGCGCGTTTTCGGTGGCCGGCAAGGTGCTCGACATCCAGAGCGGTTTCGGGATCGGCAGCGTGTACGATCCGGTCACGCGGGCCGGCGCGCCCCTTTTCGCCAGCATGCTCAACATGGTGGCGGTGGTCGTCTTTTTCAGTCTCGACGCGCACCACGCCTTCCTGCGCGGTATCGCCTATTCGCTGCAGCGGGTGCCGCCCGGGGCCGGTCTGGGCGCGCTGGGGGCCGAGGCCATGCTGGCCCAGTTCGGGCTCATGTTCTCGCTGGGCGTGGCGCTGGTCGTGCCGGTGCTGCTGTGCATGTTGCTGGTCGAGGTCGGCCTGGCCGTGGTGTCGCGCGTGCTGCCGCAAATGAATGTGATTTTCGTGCTGGTGCCGGTCAAGCTGTTTGCCGGCATCGCCCTGTTCGCGCTGACCGTCGGCGCGCTGGGACCGGCGATGGCCAAGGTGTATGGCGCCATTTTCACTTTTTGGGAACAGGTGCTGGGGTAAATGGCTGAACGCGACGCAGACCTGTCCGAACAGGCGACGCCCCACAAGCTGGACGAGGCGCGCAAGAAGGGTTCGGTTGCCAAGAGCAACGACTTCACGGCGATGGCGATGATGGCCGCGCTGGCCGTGACGGTGTACGCCAACGGCTTGGACGGGGTGCGCCAGTTGCTGCGCCTGCAGCAGCGCATGCTGGCCCAGGCCTCGGCCACGCCGCTGAGCATCGACGGCGCCGCCGCCTGGATGGGCCGGATCTGCACCGCCATGCTGACCGTGCTCGGCCCCTTGCTGCTGACGCTGGTGGTGACGGCGGTGGTGGCCAATCTGTTCCAGACCGGGCCGGTTTTCAGTTTTCATCCGATCAAGCCGGACTTGACGCGGATTAACCCGGCCAACGGCTTGAAGCGCATTTTCTCGATGCGCACGCTGTTCGAGACGGGCAAGAGCCTGCTCAAGCTGCTGATCCTGGGCAGCCTGCTGTACATGCTGGTGCGCGATGCGATTCCCGGCATGATCGGACTGACCACGGTCGAGCCGCGCGCCTACCTGGGCATTTTGCTGGCCATGGCCGGCGGCCTGCTGGTCAAGCTGGTGCTGGCCTTGCTGGGGATCGGCCTGGTCGACCTGATGTTTACGCGCTGGGAATTCGGCAAGCGCATGCGCATGAGCAAGCGCGACGTCAAGGACGAGCACAAGAACCGGGAAGGGGATCCGCGCGTGCGGGCCCGGATCCGCGAGCTGCGCAAGGAAGTGCTCAAGCGCAGCAAGTCGATGGCCAAGGTGCCGTCGGCCGATGTGCTGATCACCAACCCCACCCATTTCGCCGTCGCGCTCAGCTACACCCACGGCACCTCGGGCGCGCCGCAGGTGGTGGCCAAGGGGGCAGGGGAGGTGGCGCGCCAGATGCGCGAGCTGGCCGGACGCCACCGGATTCCCGTGGTGCAGAACCGGCGCCTGGCGCGCGCCCTGTTCCGCGAAGTCGATTACGACGGCTATGTGCCGGAAAAATGGTATCCGCAGGTGGCCAAGATCATGGTGTGGGTGTATGCAATGCGCGATCCGAAGCGCGCTTCAAGAAAGGCAGTCTGATGTTACGTCGTCTATTGAGTGGAAATTCCGATCTGGTGATGGCCTTGCTGGTGGTCGGCATCCTGACCGTGCTGTTCATCCCGATTCCGTCGGGCGCGCTCGACTTCCTCATTTTGGTCAATGTCAGTTTCGCGCTGCTGATTCTGCTGCTCACTTTTTACATCGCGCGCCCGGTCGAGTTTTCGACCTTCCCCTCGCTGCTCTTGATCGCCACCCTGTTCCGGCTGGCACTGAACGTGGCCGCGACCCGCCTGATCCTGACCGACGCCAATGCCGGGCGCGTGATTTCCTCGATCGGCTCGTACGTCATCGGCGGCAATTACGTGATCGGCATGATCGTGTTCCTGATTCTGGTGGTGGTGCAGTACGTGGTGGTGACCAACGGCGCCCAGCGCGTATCCGAAGTGGCGGCCCGTTTCACGCTCGACAGCATGCCGGGCCAGCAAATGAGCATCGACGCCGACCTGAACATGGGTTTTATCGACCAGGACGAAGCCAAGCGGCGCCGCAAGACGCTGGAAAAGGAAACGGGCTTTTACGGCGCCATGGATGGCGCCAGCAAGTTCGTCAAGGGCGATGCGATCGCCGGTATCGTCATTCTCCTCATTAATATCATCGGCGGCCTCGTGATTGGCGTGATGCAGATGGGCATGCGCTGGGACGAAGCCTTGCGCACCTTCACCCTGCTCACCGTGGGCGACGGCATCGTCACCCAGGTGCCGGCGCTGGTGATCGCGGTCGGCACCGGCATCATCGTCACCCGTTCGGCCTCGGACGGCAACCTGAGCACGGAAGTGCTGCGGCAGATCACTTCGTTCCCGAAGACCATGTTCATCGTTGCCGCCGCGCTGGCGGTGATGCTGTTCATGCCAGGCATTCCCAGCGTGCCGGTGCTGGTGATCATGGGCGCCCTGATTGCCGGCGCCATTTTCAGCGGACGGCGCGCGCGCGCCGCCGCCGGCAAGCAGGCCGACCCCGACGCGGCCGACGGCGCCCAGGACAAGGAGCAGAGCAATTACGATTTGCTCAAGGTCGAGCCGGTCGAGGTGCTGGTCGGGGCCAACCTGGCGCCCTTGGTGAGCGGGGAACAGACCGTGTTCATGGACCGCATCGGCGCCATCCGCAAGCAGTACGCGCTCGAGTCGGGCATGGTACTGCCGCGCGTGCGCTTTCGCGACGCGCCGCACCTGGGCCCGAACGCCTACGAACTGCTGGTGTTCGGGGTGCCCGGCGGGCGCGGCGAGATCATGACCGAGCGTACCCTGGCCATCCACGGCGGCGGCGAGGCGCGCCCGCTCAAGGGCATCGAGACGCGCGAACCCACCTACGGCTTGCCGGCGGTCTGGATCGAAGATGGCGACAAGGAATTCGCGCGCGCGGCCCGCTACACCCTGGTCGATGCGGCCACCGTCTTCATCACCCACCTGAGCGAAGTGCTCAAGCAGCAGTCGGCCATGCTGCTGACCCGGACCGAGACCGAACGCCTGCTGCTGCGCGTGCGCGAGCAGCAGCCCGGCCTGGTGGAAGAATTGATTCCAACCATCGTCTCGGTCAGCGACGTGCAAAAGATCCTGCAGAACCTGCTCAAGGAAAAGGTGTCGATCCGCAACCTCGAACTGGTGCTGGAAACCTTGGTCGACGTCGGACGCACCACCAAGGATCTCGGCTACCTGACCGAGGTCGTGCGCCAGAAACTGGGCCCGGCCATCTGCCAGAGCTTGCTCGGCACCCAGGCTGCCCTGCAAGTACTCACGCTCGACCCCGCGATCGAACAGACGCTGATGCAAAGCGTGCGCAATGCCGACGCCGGCGCCAGCATGATCGTCGACCCCAAGTTTGCCGAGCAATTGCTGGCACGCCTGGCGACCCAGGCCGAACGCATGATGAAAGGCAATATGCTGCCCGTTCTGCTATGCTCGCCCGACCTGCGGCGCCATGTGCGCGCCCTGTCCGAGCGCGTGATTCCCCACATGCGGGTGGTGTCGATGGGCGAAATTCCCAACGCCATCAACCTGAAGTCGTACGCGACCGTGACGCTGGGTTAGTCCGCGCCACCCCTGTCATTCACTTTTTCCACGCACAGACACCATGACGTCCACCGACACCGCGCAGGCCGAAGCCGCGCTCAAGCTGCCCCGTATCGAGGGCTACCTCGCTTCCGATCCCGGCAATCTGGATTTGCTGGCGCTCGCGATCGAGCTGGCGCAGACGGCGGGCGAGTTCGACCGCGCGCTGCGCCATGCCGACACCGCGTTGGCGCGCTACCCGGGCGACGCCTTCTTCCGCGGCCGCATGGCCGGCGTGCTGATGGCCCAGCATGCGTGGGCGCGCGCGGCCGCCGTGCTCGAATCGCTGGCGCAGGAGCGCGCCGACCTCAACGTCGCGCACAACCTCGCTTATTGCTACACCTGGCTGGGCCGCCAGCGCGAAGCCTTCGACCTGCTGACGCCGTTCGCGGCGGCGGCGCCGCTGCCGTCTGCCGCGGTGGCGCTGCGCCTGCGCGCGCTGCACCATCTGGGCGAACTGGATGCGGCCATCGCGCTGGCCGAGGACCAGATGGCACGCTGCCAGGGCGATCCCGCTTTCCTGGCCGCGGCCGCCATGCTGTACTTCGATGCCGGCCAAGCCGCCCCGGCGGCGCGCCTGAGCGAACTGGCGCTGGCGCAGGGCGCGCGGCCGGACGCGGCGCTGGTGGTGGCCGGCTCGCTGGCCCTGGCGCGCACCGACACCGACACGGCGATCAGCCTGTTCCGGGAAGTGCTGTCGCACAATCGGTCGGAAGGGCGCAGCTGGGCCGGCCTGGGCCTGGCCAGTTTGCTCAAGCACGAGGTGCCGGCCGCCGAGCAGCACCTGGCGCGGGCGCTCGAGTGCATGCCCGAGCACGTCGGTACCTGGCATATCCTGGGCTGGTGCAAGATCGTGCGCCAGGACCTCGACGGCGCGCGCGCGGTGTTCTCCAGGACGCTCGATCTGGACCGCAATTTTGCCGACAGCCACGGCGGCATGGCGGTCGTGCATGCGCTGGCCGGGGAAACGGCCGCGGCCGACGAAGCGATCCGGCGCGCGCTCGGTCTCGACGCCCACTGCCTGAGCGCCAAATTCGCCAGATTAATTCTTTCAGGCAAGATCAAGGACGGGGCCGCCTTCCGTGAACTGGTCGGCAAAATGTTGTCCGGATACAAAGGACCATTCGGGCAAAGCCTCGATATCTTGCTTGCGGAGCAAGAAAAGCGCTGAAAAATATTTTAAAAAAAACCAAATAATTCCTTAACTGTCACAAAAACCTCTGGATACATTGTGCAGAAGGACCGCTCGCGCCATGCCGCGCGGCGGTCGACTGCACAGTTCAATCCGGCCTGCGGGGCTGGTCACAGAGGAAGATACATGGTTGCGATCGTTAGCGGAAATAGCGTAGGTCTGTCGAACACCTCGGCGGGCACCCTCGGGCAAAACGGGATTTTCGGCCAGGCCACGAACGGCACGGCCAAGGATGCGGCCTACGTCAACATCGCCACCGGCAACCTGTCCCTGCAAGACCGCGACGATTTCATTGCCTCCAACGGCATCGACGTCGCCTTCGCGCGCACCTACAATTCCCAGGCCTTGCTCAACAGCGGCTTCGGCGCGGGCTGGCAATTTTCCCAGCGCAAGCAGATCAGCGGCCTGACCGGTACGGTCAATACGGCCGGCAGCACGGTCAACCGGGTCGACGCCGACGGCGCCGTCAGCCTGTACACCTATGACGCGGCGCGCGCCGCCTACGTCTGCACCGACGGCGGCGGGGCTTACCAGACCCTGATCTACAGCAGCGGGGCGGCCCAGTGGACCTGGCGCGCCGACCACAACGACTTGCAGGGCGTGTACGAACTGTACGCGGGCGCCACCGGCCTGATGGTCAAGGCGGGCGACCAGCTCGGCGTGCGCCTGACCCTCTTGTATAGCGGCACCCAGCTGGTGCGCATGCAAGACGCGCGGCTCGACATCATCGAATTCGGCTACACGGCCGGCCAGCTGAGCAAGATTACCGTCTCGCTGGCTGAATTGAGCGACAAGCAAACCCGCGTCACCTATCTGTACGACACGTCGAACCGCCTCAAGTCGGTCACCACCGACCTGACCCCGGACGACAGCACCGATAGCGTGAGCTACGTGGTCGGCTACACCTACCTGGGCACGACCAGCCTGGTGGAAACGGTCACCCAGAGCGACGGCAGCAGCCTGACCTTCAGCTATGTGAACGCGGGCGGCAAGGACAAGGTGGCCAGCGTGACCGACGCGCTGGGACGCAAGACGATCTTCGACTATACGGTGGCGTCGCAAACCACGGTCACCGATCACCTCGGTTACAAGACCGTGTATGGCTACGATGCCAAGGGGCAGCTGCTGACCGTGGCCGCGCCTGCGGTGGGCGGGGTAGCGTCGGTCACGCGCTTTTTCTATGACGGCGCCGGCAATGTGCAGCAAACGGTGGACGCGCGCAACGTGGCCACCGTGTACGGCTACGACAGCAATGGCAACCGCACGCTCGAGCGCGATTCGCTCGGCAATACGATCACGCGCGTGTATTCCGCGTCCAACAATCTGCTCAGCGAGACGCGCTACACCGACGTCGACCCGGACGGCGCCGGCAGCCTGGTGCCGACCAAAAAGCTGACCACGCGCTACGCGTACGACGCGGCCAACCGCCTGCGCTTCGTGATCGGCGCCGAAGGCACGGTGCAGGAACACCAGTACGGCAGCGACGGCCTGCGCACGGTGACGCTGAACTACCTGGACAGCAAGATTGCCGACGGCAGCGCCGAATCGGTGTACGCCTTCGCGGCGATGGTGAGCTGGTCGCAAACGGCCGCGGTCAAGAACGGCAACGCCGGTCGCACCGAATTCCGCTACGACCCGCGCGGTCTGTTGTTCCGCACCATCTCCTACAGCACCACGCTGGGCGCGGCGGCGGCGGCCCCGGTCAGCGGCGAGATCGTGGTCCAGCGCCTCACCTACGATGCGCGCGGCAACGTGATCGAGTCGACCGACGGCGCCGGCGCCCTGAGCAGCTACACCTACGACGGTCTGGGCCGCCAGCTGAGCGCGACCGACGCCTTGCTCAACACCACGCTCAATACCTACGACGACGCCGGCAACCGCATCGTCACCCGGCGCGCCGACGGCAGCACCAGCACCGCCATCTACGACCGCGCCGGCCAGCTCAGCGCGCAGGTGCTTGCCGCGGCCGGCGGCGCCGTCGCCGGCGTCACCGGCTACCTGTACGACGGCGCCGGGCGCCTGCGCACGGTGACCGATCCGAACGGCGGCCGCAGCCACCTGCTGTACGACGAAGCCGGACGCAAGGTGGCCCAGGTCAGCCCGGCCGGCAGCGTGACCGAATTCCGCTACGACGCCGCCAACCGCCTGCTGCAAACCATCGTGTACGCCACGCCCGCCAATGCCTCCGCGCTGGCGGCCCTGGTCGGCGCCGACGGCCGGCCGGCCAATCTGACCCTGGCCCAGAGCGGCGTGCTGCCGCCGGTGTCGGCGGCCGACCAGTCGCAGTGGCGCCTGTACGACGATGCCAACCGTCTGTCCAAGAGCGTCGACGCGCTCGGCGTGGTGACTGACTACAGCTATGACGGCGCCGCACGCCTGCTGCAGACCGTGCGCCGCGCGCTCGCGGTCAATGTGGCCGCCTTCGCGGCTAACCCGGTGGCCGCGAATGCCTCTCCGGCAGCCAATCCGGGTGACCGCAGCGTGCGCAACGCCTACGACAAGCAGGGCCGCCTGCGCTTCACGCTGGACGGCGAGGGCTACCTCACCGAGTTCCGCTACGACAATGCGGGGCACCAGCTGCAGCGCATCGCCTACGCCATTCCGGCCTCGGCCGCCACGCGCGCCAGCGCCGACTGGGCGCTGGCCGCGATCGCCACCAGCAGCGCCGATGTGCGCAGCACGGCTGTCTACAACGGACGCGGCCTGGCCAGCAGCCAGACCGACGGCGCCGGCAACGTCACCACGCTGACTTACGATGGCGCCGACCGCCTGCTGACCTCGACCACGGCCGGGGTGCAGACGCGCTACGTCTACGACAAGCTGGGCCGGATGATCGAGCAGCATCTCGATGCGACCGGCATCAATGCGGCCAGCAAAGTGGCCTACGATAGCCTGGGCAACAAGATCGCGGTGACCGATGCGGCCGGCGCCACCACCCAATTCGTGTACGACACCAGCGCGCGCCTGATCTTCACCATCGACGCGCTGGGCAGGGTCAGCGAAGACCGCTACGACTTGAACGGCAACGTCGTCGAAACGGTGCGCTACGCCAGGGCGATCGACCCGGCGCGCGTGAACACCGTCGACAAGAACACCAACACGGTGTCGTCCATCAATGGCAGCCTGATCGGCACCTACACGGCCATCGATAGCGCCAAGAGTTACAAGATCCGCGCGCGCGTGCGCCAGGTCAGCGGCAGCGGCCAGGTGTATGTTGGCGTGGCCACCAAGGATGCGGCCGGCAACGAGCTGAGAAACACGAGCGGCCCGGCGTATTCCTATCCCGGTATCGCCAGCTTCCCGCTCACGGCCGAGATGGGCTGGACTGAATTCGAAGGCACGATCTCGGGCGAGCTGGCGGCCGGCCAGTATGACAAGTACAAATTCCTGAACGGCAGCAAGAGCGCGGCGCCGCTGCTGCTGTACAACTATGCGGGCCAGACCGGGGCCGACGGCAGCGCCCGGGTCGAAGTCGACTACCTCGAGCTGATCGATGTCGCCAGCGGCACCGTGCTCAATCTGAACGGCCAGATGGCCGCCGGCACCAGCGGCTGGAACGATGTGGCCGGCCTGTCGAACGCCCTGAGCGTGGCGACGGTGCGCGCCATGCTGGGCGCGCCCGACGCGCTGCGCGACGTGCATGCGCTGAACCGCTACGACAGTGCGGGGCGCCTGACCTGGAGCATCGACGGCACCGGGGCCGCCACCCAGATCACCTATGATGCCAAGGGCAATATGGTGGGCAAGATCGCCTACGCCAGGCCGCTGGGCGCCGCCAACCTGGCCGCCATGATGGCCGATCCCCGGGCCATGCCGCTGCCGGGCTCGGATTTCCTGGTCACCCATTTCGTGTACGACGCCGAAAACCGGCTGGTGTTTACCATCGACCCGCTGGGATCGGTCAGCGAAACGCGCTACGACAGTCTGGGCAACGTGAGCGAGACGGTACGTTATGCCAAGCCGATCAACGCCGCCTGGGCCGGCACCACCGATGGCGGCGGCGCCGTCTTCGGCGGCGTCGAGGGCTTCCTGTACGGCAGCGTCGCCCCGGTCGACGTCAACAAGACCTATACGGTCAGGGCACGGCTGCGCCAGGTCAGCGGCGCCGGCAATGTGTATGTGGGCGCGCTGACCTGCGACGCGAACGGCGTCAAGCTGGCCAACGCGGGCGGATCGACCTACTCGTATGCGGGCGGCGCAGGCATCCGCCTGACCCCGGAGATGGGATGGCAGACGTTCGAAGGCCAGCTCAGCGGCGAATTTGTCGGCGGCACCGGCACCTATAACCCGAACAAGTTCATCGCGGGCACCAAGTCGGCCACCGGCATGATTTTGTACAATTACAGCAGCAGCGCCGGCGTGGGCGGGGCGCCGACGGTCGAGGTCGACTACATCGAACTGATCGACAACGCGACCGGGACCGTGCTCAATCCGAATGCCGGCATGACCAGCGGGACTGCCGGCTGGGCCGGTGCGACCGGCACCGCCACCGTGCGTACGGTGGCCAATGTCCGCGCCGCCTTGCAGGCCGATGCGGCCAACGACGTGCACACGGTCGATCGCTACGACAGCAAGGGACGGCTGACGTGGAGCATCGACGCGGCCGGCGCCGCGACCCAGATCGGTTACGATGCACGTGGCAATGTGCTCAGCCGTATCACCTACAAGCAGGCGCTCAGCGCGGCCGAGATCGCCGCTCTCGTGCAAAATCCGGCCTTGGCGCCGGCGCCGGCGGGCGCGGGCAGCGCCACCCGCTATGTGTACGACGCCAACAACCGCCTGCAGTTCACGATTGACGCGCTGGGCGCGGTGAGCGAACGCAAGTACGATGCGATCGGCAATGTCGTCGATACCGTGCACTACGCCACGCTCCACCCGGCGCTGGCGGCCTCGGCGGCGCCCGACATGACGACCTTGATCAGGGACGCGGCGCGCGACACCCACGCGATCCAGCGCTACGACAGCCTGGGCCGCCTGATCTGGAGCGTCAATCCGAGCGGCGCCGCGACCCAGTTCTGCTACGACGCGGTGGGCAATCTGGTCAGCAAGATCGCTTACCGCACCGTGTTGACCGGCGCCATGATCGATGCGCTGGTGGCCGATCCGCTCAAGATGCCGATCGGCTCCTCGCTGTTCAATGCCACCAACTTCGTCTATGACGCCGGGCGGCGCCTGGTGTTTACGATCGATCCGCTGGGCGGCGTCAGCGAAGCGCGCTACGACGCGCTCGATCGTCTGGTCGAAACCGTGCGCTACGCCAACGCCATCGATCCGGCGCGCCTGAAGACCACCGATGGCAGCACCCTCAAGAGCACGGCGATCCAGACCGCGCTCACCGGCACCGTCAGCGCGATCGACAGTGCCAGGACTTACCGCGTGCGGGCCCGCGTGCGGCAGGTGAGCGGGCAGGGCACGGTGTTCCTGGGCGTGATCAGTTACAACGCCGCCAGTCAGACCTTGTCCGACAATGGACGCTATTCCTACCCGGGCAGTTCGATGAGCCTGACTGCGGCCGACGGTTGGCAGACGCTGGAAGGGGACATTTCCGGGCAATACGTGCCCGGGACCGACGCATACGATGCGCACAAGTTCATGAGCGGCTCGGTCAGTGCGACGCCGCTGCTGCTGTATAACTACTATGGCATCAGCCAGCTCGATGGCGCGCCCCAGGTCGAAGTCGACTATCTCGAGCTGATCGATGTCGCCACCGGCAAGATTCTTAACCAGAATAGCGCGATGGCGCAGGGTCTGGCTGCCTGGAGCATGCCGGCCGCGACCGTCTCCACCCTCGACGTCGCCCGCGTGCGCAGCTTGCTGGCCGGGGACACCGGCGACGCCCACGAATACCAGCGCTACGACGACAACGGGCGCCTGACCTGGACGATCGACGCCGGCGGCGCGGCCACCCAGATCGTCTACGACGCCTTCGGCAATGCGGTCATCCGCACCAGCTACAGTCAACTGCTCGGCAGCGCGGCGCTGGCGGCGCTGGCCGCCGATCCCGACGCCGTGCCGGCGCCGGGCGGCGCGGCCAGCACCACCCGCTACGTCTTCGACGCCGACAACCGGCCCGTGTTCACGATCGACGCGCTCAATGCCGTGACCGAAACCCGTTACGATGCCCTGGGACGTGTCGTGGCCAGCGTGCGCTACGCGACGGCGCTGACGGCGCCGGTGGCCGCCGGCACCAGCGCGGCCGGCGTCAAGGCCTTGCTGGCCGCGGTCAGGAACGATGCGCTCGACGCCATGCAGGTGCAGCGTTACGACAGCGCCGGGCGCCTGACCTGGAGCATCGATGCGACCGGCAGCGCGCTGCAAATCTGTTACGACGCACTGGGCAATGTGGTCAGCCGCATCAGCTACACGACGCCGCTGCCGGCGGCGGCGCTGGCCAAGCTGGCGGCCGACCCGGCCGTGATGCCTGTGCCGAGCGGTGGCATCAATGTGACCAACTACGTCTACGATGCCGACCGGCGCCTGATCTACACCATCGACCCGGTGGGGGCGGTGACGGAAACGCGCTACGATGCATTCGACAAGGTGGTCGAGACGGTACGTTACGCCAAGCCGATCGACACCCTGCGCTACCGGACGACAGACGGCAGCACGGTCAGCTCGAGCGCTGTGGAGACCAACTTTACGAGCAGCACCGTCAGCGCCATTGATACCAGCAAGACGTACCGGGTCCGCGCACGCGTGCGCCAGGTCAGCGGGATCGGCACGTTCTACCTCGGCGCCGTGACCTACAACAGCGCCAATCTGCCCATCGCCAATGTCGGCGGCGCCAATTACGCCTACCCCGGCGGCAGCAAGCGCATGACTGCCGCCGATGGCTGGCAGGTTCTCGAAGGGGACATCAGCGGCGAATATGCGCAATCGCCGAGCAACTACAATGCGAATAAATTCTTCGCCGGGAGCAAGAGCGCCACGCCGCTGCTCATCTATAATTATTCGAGCCAGCCGCAGGTCGATGGCCCGCCCAAAGTCGAAGTCGACTATATCGAATTGATTGACCTGGCCAGCGGTCAGGTACTCAATCCAAACAGTTCTATGGTGCAGGGCACCACGTCGTGGAACGTGAGCGCCACAGCCTTCTCTCTGGATGCCACGGCGCTGCAAAGCCTGCTGACACCGGGCGCGGCCGACGCCCATGCCTTCCAGCGCTACGACAAGAATGGCCGCCTGCTCTGGAGCGTCGATCCGAACGGCGCGGCAACGCAATTCAATTACGATGCCGACGGCAACGCGACCGGCCGCGTCGCCTACACCGAGGCGCTCAGCGCCGCCCAGATGGCCGCGATGGTGGGCAAGCCGTCCGTGCTGCCCGCGCCGTCGGCCGGCGCCGATGCGACCCGCAATTTTTACGATGCCAACGACCGCCTCGTGTACGCGGTCGACGCGCTGGGCGCGGTCACCGAACACCGCTACGACGCCCTGGGGCGCGACATCGATACGGTTCGCTACGCCAAGCTGTTGCCGGCGCCGCTCAGCAATGCGAGCGACCTGGCCAGTGTGCGGGCTTTGATTGCCTCGGTCAAGGATGATGCGCGCGACGCGCACCAGCTGCAGCGCTACGATACCAAGGGCCGCCTCTGCTGGAGCGTGAGCGCCATTGGCGGCGTGATCAAATTCAACTACGACGCCGACGGCAATCTGACCAGCCGCCTCGCCTACAAAACCGCGCTCACGCCCGCCGCCATTGCGGCGCTGGTGGCCGCGCCTGCAGCCGTCCCGGCGCCGGCCCCGGGCGCCGACGTGAGCACCTATGTCTACGACGCCGACCGGCAGCTGGTGTACAGCATCGATCCCACGGGAGCGGTCAGCGAAAACCGCTATGACGCCCGCGGCAAGGTGGTCGAGACGGTACGCTACTTCAAGCCGCTCGACCCGCTGGCCCTGAACGGCCTGGCGCTGGCGGCGCTCAAGAACCTGGTGCAGCCGGACGCACTGCGCGATATTCACCAGTTCCAGCGTTTCGACAACGATGGCCATCTGACCTGGAGCATCGACGCGCTGGGCGCTGTCACCGAACGGCGCTACGATGCGGCCGGCCGGGTCAGCCAGATCATCGGCTACGGCAACGGCTTGCAGCGCACGCTGGCGCCCGGCGCCGTGCCGTCGGTCGGCAGCAGCGTGCCGGCCGACGGCGCGTATGTGCTCACCAGCACCCAGGACCGCGTCACGCTGTTCCAATACGATGCGGCAGGGCGGGTCGTGAGCCAGACCGATGCCGCCGGCACGGGCGAGGCCAGCACCCAGAGCTGGGCCTACGACGTGGCCGGCAATGTGATCCGCCATACGGACGCCCGCGGCAGCGTGAGCTGGTCGGCCTACGATGCCGGCAACCGCCTGGTGCGCAGCATCGATGCGCTCGGTTATGCAACCGTGCGCACCTATTACGCGGACAGCAAGGTCAAGACCGAGACGCGCTATGCGACCCCGGTCGCCTTGCCGGCCGCGGCGAACGATGCCTGGGCTTACGACAACGCCAGCAATCCGGTCACCAATACCGACCCGGTCAAGGGCGATCAGGTGCAAAGCTGGACCTATGACGCCGACGGCCGCATGCAGACCTTTGTCGATGGCATGGGCGGCGTCACGAAGTATGTCTACGATGCCGTGGGCAATCTGACCGATTCGACCGTCGCCTTCGGCACCGGCGCGGCGGCCACCGTGCACCTGACGTACGACCAGGCGGCACGCGTGGTCAGCGAAACGCGCGCCTACGGCACGGCCGACTCGAGCACGACCGTCTATGGCTACGATACCTGGGGCAACCAGACCAGCATCCTGGCCGCCGGTCTGACCACCTACCAGCGCTTCGATGGCGCCGGCCGCAAGACCGGCGTGACCAACAGCGATGGCGTGACTACCACGGTGTACAACAACTTCGGCGACATCGTCAAAGTGATCGATGCGCGCGGCAATGCCGGCTACTTCTACCCGGATGCGCTGGGCCGGACGACCATGCAGGTCGACCCCGAAGGCGCGGTCAGCGAAACGCGCTACGACTTGCGTGGCAACGTCACGCACACGATCCGCTACAAGAACAAGGTGCAGGGCGCGGTGAACGAGAGCACGCGGCCGGCCGTCGTCAGCGCAGGCGGCAGCGGCGTGTATGTGCTGCAGAGCCAGCTCGACCAATACCAGCAAAGCTACTACGACGCGCTGGGACGCAAGAGCTCGATGCGCACGTATTACAACGACACTGCCTATTACACCGAAGGCTACACTTACGACGCCAACGGCAATGTGCGCACGATGACCGCGCGCAACGGCGCCGTCACCACCTACGACTACGACAAGAATAACCGCCTGATCCTCGAAACCTTGCCGGTGACGAGCAAGAACGCATCGAACGTGGAGGTGCCGGTACAGAACCGCCTCGAATACGATGGGCGCGGCAATATCACCAAGCGGATCGAGGCGTTCGGTCTGCCCGAGCAACGCGTGACGACCTACATCTTCGACAAGTTGAACCGTCAGACCAAGGAAATCGGCGAAGCCATCAGCACCTTCGACCCGGTCACCAAGCTCGACGTGCTGGTCACGCCGACCAAGGAACACAAATTCGATGCGCGCGGCAATCTGGTGGAGGAAGTCGATGCACGCGGTGCGCGCACGCTGCATTTCTTCGATGCCGCCAACCGCGAGACAGGGCGCCTGGATCCGCTGGGCACGTTCACGCGCGTCGCCTACGATGCTGCCGGCAACAAGGCGAGCCAGACAATTTATGCCAACCCGGTGCAGGTGGTCGGCGGCGGCCTGGCGCCCAACAACGCGGCACCGGTCCTGCTGGCGCCTGGCGCGGCGCTGCCTGCGTCCGGCGCCTACCTTCGCACCGATGCGGCGCAAGACCGCAGCACCAGCTACGCCTATGACGGAGCGGGGCGGGTCAAGACCACGACCGGCGATGTGGTGACCCTCGGCAACTTCAATCCGCTCAGCGGCCAGTACAACACGCGCAGCGCCGCCGTCGTGACGAAGCGTTTCTACGATGCGAACGGCAATCTGGTCAAACAGATCGACGGCAATGGCAACGTCACGCGCAGCTATTACGACAAGGCGGGCAATCTGGCCGGCCAGCTCGACGCGCGCCGCTTCCTGACCCTTTACCAGCGCGATGCGTTCGGCAATGTCAGCACGCAGTGCAGCTATGCCACTGCGCTTCCTGCCGCAGTCGTCGTCGACGACAACACCACGCTGTCGCAGCTGAGCGTGGCGACGAGCGCGCAGGATCGGACCACGCGCTTCACCTACGACCGTTTGGGCCGTACGCTGAGCGAGTCGCTGCTCGGCGTCGCCTACGGGACGGTCGATGCCACCACCGGCGCGCTGGTCGAAGCCACGGGCGACGCCACCACCACGTATTCCTACGATGGCTTGTCGAACGTGGCGAGCAAGACCGATGCCAATGGCGGCGTGACGGACTGGGTCTACGACGCCCTGGGACGCAAACAGCGCGAGTTGCAAGCCGGTTTCAGCGACTATCGCGGGGTGACCGTGCGGATCACCACCGATATCGAATACAACGGCCTCGACCAGGTCCGGCGCCAGTTGATCCGGGGCGAGGACAACGCCAGCGAAACGGACGACCGCATCACGCGCTACGAATACGGCGCGGGCGGCTTCCTGCTGGCCCAGACCGACGCCACCATGGCGCGCACTGAATTCCGGGTCGACGCGGCCGGCAGTATCACGCGCAAGACCCTGGTCGACCGCGTCGATGCCAATGGCGCCAAAGTCAATGACGTGACCTGGTTCTGGTATGACGCAGCCGGGCGCGAAGTGCGCCATACGGACGCTGCCACCGGCACCGCGGTGGAAACCCGGTACAACGGTTTTGGCGAAGTGACCGGCAAGCGCACCAATCCGGTGGCGAACAGCTCGCCCTGGACCGAGTTCTCCGACTATGACCGCATGGGCCGCGCCTGGCGCAGCAATGCGGGCGACGGCATCACCAAGGTGTTTGTCTACGATGCCAATGGCAATGCCACGCTCAAGCTGGACCACGCCACGGTGGACTTGCGCGATACCTTGCCGGATGCGCCAAGCCAGAAGGTCTGGACCCTGCTCGACGCGCTGACGGTGGCCGATAGCAACCAGACCTACAGCATGTTCGATGCGCGCAATCAGCTGACCGACACGATTCAGCCCGAAATGAAGGGAGGACACGGCGTCATCACGGTTGAAGAAGCGCTGGTTCAGCGTGGCGGCACCAGTTTCGCCGGTGTGGGCGACATGACGATGGGCGTGGCTGCCGGTCTGGGCAGCGCCGGAACCGCGGCCATGCCGAGCGCGCCGGGCAGCGCCACGATCACGCGCGGCCAGTCGGTCAATGCCTCGCTGACCGACAATTACCATGTGTCGACCAGCTATTACGGCAACAAGACCGTCACCCTGGCCGAACACACGCTCAGCCTGAATATCCCCGATACCAGCGCCTGGGGTTCGGGGCTGGTGCGGATCGACATTTCGCTCGATTCGACCGGTCCGCTGGAAGGCTACCAAGGGTCGTTCTACCCTGGCGCCGGAGCGAGCACGGGAACGTTCACATTCAAGGAATTCATCGAGCCGGACGGTCCGCCGTCGCAGCCGCGTGCGCGCAGCTTCACCTATACGATCTTCAAGGAAGGCAACGGCGCGCCGATCAAGCTCGCGACCTACACCTGGGGACGTCCGTCGCCGGTCGATGGCAAGGTCACCGTGACCGGCACCACCACCGCCGGCAGCAACGTCATTCACCTGGGGGACCAGAAGTCCGAAACCAGGCAAGTGATCATGATGCTGCGCCCGGCCGGCAGCACCGGCGGCTGGACCATGATCAATGTGCCGAAGGCGGTCATCGGCGGCGCCCCGCAGGACGGACAATTCGAACTGGACTGGACCTCGTTCCAGCCGGGCAGCTACGAATTCCGCTATGTCGCGCTGAGCGACAGCAACGACGTGCTCAATTCCCAGGCCGGCACCATGACCCTGGGCGGCGCGCCGGCCATCTCGCAGAGCAGCCGTCTGATCGGCGGCGCCGGCAGGGCCTTCGTCGACGCCTCGGGCGCATTCGTGTTCAACGAGTTCAGCGGTCTGGCCACCAGCGCCGTGTTGAGCTATCGTCCGGTCGGCAGCGCTGCCGCGCCGAGCGTGGTGACGCTGAACGCCGTCAGCGTCGGCGGCGCCGTGGTGCCGGGCTGGTTCAACTTCTCCCCGGCTGGTTTGTCGGGCAATTATGAATATACGATCGACATCAGGAATGCGGCCAACGCCACCCTGAGCAAGTCGACCAGCACCTTTACGGCCGGCGCGGGCGCCGTTGTGAACGATCCATCCGGGTTGTCGGTGCAGGCAAGCCCGACGGCGAGCGTCAACCTGACTGTCCAGGCGCCGAGCACGGTACAGGCAAGCTTCTATCGGGTGACCCGCTTGAAAACCATGATGGGGCCATTTAACGAGCCCTATCAGGTGGCCCTGGCACCATCGACCAGCCTGACCGTCGCTTTGCCGGACACCAATGCCTGGGGCACGGGCCGGGTCCGGATCGATGTGAGCATGTCGGGCAGCTCGAGTATCGATGGCAGCTACGGCGGCTTCAGCGGCAGCTTCTATGCGAGCAACGGAGCCCAGAGCGTCGTCTTCGATTTGCCGGAGACGTTCTCCGGCGAAGGCGGCAACGAAGCGGTCAAGTATTCTTACACGATTTACAAGGAGACGGCGGGCGGCGTCGTGACGCTGTGCGGCGCCTATAACGTCGACTCGAAAGCGGGCACCTATACCTCAGCCGGCGGGGTCCTGACGGGCCGTTCGACGTCGGCGGTCCCGTCGAGCATCGGTTTGAACCTGGTGTCGTTCGATGTGCAATCGATCGGCAGCCCGCCCGTCACGCCGCATCGCCTGCTGCTCGAATACCGGCGCGTGGGCGACCCGGGCGGCTGGTCCGTCAAGGCCATCCCGCAGCTGGCGATTGGCGGTACCGCATTGCCCGGCCGCTTCGGCTGCGACTGGGCCGATTTCGGCTGGGGCGGCATCTTCGATTACCGCACGGTGGCGGTCGATGTCGCCGGCAATGTGCTGCAAACGCGCAGCGGCCGCATGGCGCTCGATGCCACGGCCGCCAATACCCCGGGCCCGGTCGACCTGAGCGGCGGCGCAGGCCGCGTGTTCATGGACAAGTCGGGCAACCTGAACATCACGGAGCAGGGGCCGGCCACAAGCTCGCTGACGATTCGCTACCGCGCCTTCGGTTCGGAGAACTTGTGGAGCACGCGCACCACGCTCTCGACTGCCTGGATCGACGGCGCCTACGTGCCCGGATGGTTCGTGTTCGCGCCGCCGGCCGGTGCCGGCAAGCTCGAATACGTGGTGGAGGCGCGCAACGCTTCCGGCGTGGTGACCGGCAAGACGGCCGGCAGCTTCACGCCGGGCTCGGCCGCGGTATCGGATCTGGCCGCCTATGTCGAGCCGCCCGTCGTGACCCACTTCCTGAACCAGCCGGCCAGTGCCGCCGTCATGCGCCTGAAATACAAGGAAACGTCGGCGCAGACGTATACCGAAGTCGTGCTCCAGAAAGTCGGCAATGGCATGTTCGACTGGATGAGCGGCAGCGTGTTCAGTTCCGACAAGGATGTCAAGAATTTCGACTACAGCTTCGAAGCGCGCGACAGCAATGGGGTGCTGGTCAACAAAGCCCATGGTGTGGTGACGCTCGGTGCATCGAACAATATCGCTTCCTGCATCCGCGATAATTCCCCGACACTGGCCAGTTTCAGTGTGCCGCCAGGGAACGATATCGCGGCGCAAGCGACCACCATGGTGCTGCTGTACCGCAAGGCGGGGGAGAACACGCCGTTCAAATCGGTTGAGCTGAGCCGTACCGGCGACAATCCTTTCATCTGGGATGCCAGTGTCGAGGTTCCTCCTGGCAGCGCAGGCGCGATCGATTACAGCTACACCCTCAGGAACGGCGCCACCGTGCTGCTGCGCGACGAGATCAATCCGATTTTCGTCGATGGCACGCTGACCTTCGGTCCGACCGACAGCGCCAAAGAGCTGCGCTGGCTGGAGGCGGCGACCGTAAACACCACGGCCTTGATTCGCCGCAGCCAGACCACCAACGCCTTCGGCGAGGTGGAGACGGAGACCAATGCCAAAGGCGACACCACCGTGTCGACCTACAACACGATGGGCAAGCTGGTGCGCAAGGATGATCCGCGCATCAACGTTACCTACAGCAATGGCTTCCAGACCAGCATTGCGCCGCGCACCAGCTATGTCTACGACCGTACCGGCCGCGCCCTGGCCACCCGTGACGCCAACGGCAATCTGGGCACCCAGTCGTACACGGGCGGCTCCAGCTTGCAGGCGGGCGAGTTCCACGCCGACGGCGGCAACAAGGCATCGCGCTACGATCTGTTCGGCGACCTGCGCTACAGTGTCGACGAAATCGGGCTGCGGACCGACTACAGCTATGACAAGAACGGGCGCCTGACGCTGATCCGGCGTCCGCTGCGCCTCGATGGCGCGCGCGCCGAGGTGTACATGACGTACGACCAGGCCGGCAACCGCATCACGCAGGCGGCCACGCCGGATGCGGCCGCGCTGCTGTCGGACTACACCACCAAGACCTATTACGACAGCCTGGGACGTGTCACGCAGCTGCTGACCCCGATCGGCCGCTCCAGCACCTACAGCTACGTGTGGGACGCGGCCATCAAGAGCACCGGCGGACGGGCGACCGGCGGCTGGCGCCAGACCGTGTACGACCCGATGGGCCGCAGCGTGATCGATGAGATCGATGCCTTCGGCCGCACCACGGCGCACACGGATCTTGGCGCGCACAGTTTCCTCTACAACTACAACACGGCGGGCTGGCTGGCCACCCAGACGGGCAGCACAGGCCAGAACATTGCCTATGCCTACTATGCGAACGGCTATGTCAAGAATATCCGCGACATTGCGCTCGGCACCGAGACCCAGTACGAGTACGACAAGGTGGGCAACCGCACCTACGAGGCATACCGGCGCCTGGTGAACGGCGTCACCGAGTTCCTGCAAAACACGACGATCGATTACGACAGCAACAATCGCGTCACCCGCATCCGCGACCCGCGCTCGGACATCCAGTACGAATACGATGCCGTGGGCAATCGCCGCCGTGTGCTGAGCAGTTACAACGACGGGGTAAGCGGTTCGCGCGTGCTGCAGGACTTCTGGTACGACTACGACAATATGAACCGCTTTACCATCACCATGGGCAAGCTGTCGTCGGCCGATGGCGCGCGCGGCACGAGCGTGACCGACACCAGCATCAAGGTGGGACTGGGCGCCTTCGGCAGCGAAGGCGTGGAAGTGCGGTACAACAAGGCAGGCCAGCGCAAAGTGACGATCTCGGCGCGCGACCTGCACCGCGAGGACTACGTCTACGGCAGCGAAGGCTATCTGGAAGCGACCTACAGCGGCAGCAACCGCGACCAGCAGAACGGCTTGCTGGCGCAGCGCTTCAACGACCGGCTCGGGCGCACCACCTTGTACATGGAGTATCCGTCAGGCGGCGGGACAGCCTACCAGCGTGCCACCGTGTACGACGCGGAAGGCCGTCAGCTGAGCCAGACCGGTACCGACGGCACCACCAATTACTACTACTTCAACGAGCGCATGACCGATGGCGGCGACAGCATGCACGGGATCGCCGCCAACGGAAAAGGCGAGCTGGCGGCGGTGCTGACGACGAAGGAGGGCGCGGCCAGCATCAGCAACTACACCACCTACGAGTACTGGGATACGGCCAAGCAGCGCGGCCAGACCATTCGCGGGGAAACGAACTACCGTCCCGACACGGCGTGGCGGCCGGGCGTTTCGTTCTTCACCTACGATATCAACGGCCACCTGGCCACGGCGGTGGACGCGGGCAAGGACGGCTTGAAGGACCAGGGCGGCGATGATGCAACGTTCAAGTATGTGAGCAATGCCCAGGGCCTGGTGCTGCGCCGCGAGCGCGTGCAGGGCACGACGGTCGGCATGATGCACCGCTATTTGTACCTGAACGGCGCTATGGTGGGCGACGTGGGCAACGATGGCGACGCGCACCTCGATTATGCGCAGACGCTGGCGCGCGGCCCAGTCAACCGCGAAGAAATGTACAAGAATTGGCGGCCAGTCAGCAGTGCCGACTTCGATCAGAACTACCAGCCGATCAACGCCAGCTATCCGGCCGCCACCGGCAGCAGCTACACCGTCAAGTCGGGCGATACGCTGTACGCGATTGCCGCCGCGATGTGGGGCGACGTGAGCATGTGGTACCTGATTGCCGACGCCAACGGCCTGACGGGCGAGTCGGTCCTCACGGCAGGGCAGACGCTGACGATTCCTAACAAGGTCACCAATATCCACAACAATACGGGCACCATGCGCCCGTACGATGCGGGCGCGATCATGGGCGATGTCAGCCCGACCTTGCCGGATGCGCCGATGCCTGCGATGCCGAAGCAGCCGGAAGGGTGCGGAACGATCGGCATGATCATTGTGGTCGTCGTGGCAATCGTTGTGACGATCTATGCCGGACCGGCGGCGGGCGACGCCATTTTGACGGCCAGTGGAGGCACGGCAGCAACTGCGACGACCGCGGCCGTGGCCGGATCGATTTCCGTCGAGACGGCGGCGGCGCTGGGGGCGGCCGCCGGCGCGGCCATCGGCAGCGTTGCCAGTCAGTTCGTCGCGATGGGGCTGGGCATGCAGGAGAGTTTCAGCTGGAAGTCGGTTGGCACCAGTGCGTTGCTGGCGGCCATTCCTGGCATGAAGGGTATCGATAACCCCGTCTTGAAGGCCATGGCCGACGCGGGGATTCGCAATGCGGCAGGGCAAGGCTTGGCCATGCTGGCCGGTGACCAGAAAAACTTCAATTGGAGAAGTCTGGCAGTTAGCGTAGTAGCCGCGCCACTGATGTCGGCAATAAAGGAGAAAATCAGCGGCTCTTCTTGGGGCAAGGCGAATGCCGAACTAAGTATGGTGGTCGGCAGCGCCGCTAAGGCGGTCGCTTCGGGTGTGCTAACCATGGGAATGACTGGTGGCCGTATTTCGTGGGGTGCTGTGGCTGTGGATGCCGTTTCCGATTATGTCGGAACGCGGTTGAACTACCAGGCACCTGGTACCCCTGATATGAATCCGGAAATCAAGCTCAACGTAAAAGTAGATGCGCCTGCAGCACTTCCTGTGGGGAGTGTGGAAGAATCGCTGGCGAGAATTCCGGTGGTGGTGGATCCCTTAGATGAATTCGCCTACACGGATTCGGATCGCGCCGAAGCGGAAAAAGACAAAGCGAAAAATGCGGCCGAGCTAAACCGCTCTCTCGAGAAAGGGACGCGCAACGTCCTGATGAAAAACGCCAGAAGGCTTGCACTGAACGATGCAGCCTTATATAAGAGTGCGGTTGACCTGCCAGTCGACATCTATCTTCCGATGGACGATCTGAGTGTGTTGTTGAGAACGCCCCAAAAAAGTTCGTTCGCGCGACCAGATTTCGTGAGTCCTTTCCCTACCCAAGAGCCGCCTAATTTGATCGAGCAGTATGGGGGAGCTTTGGAAATCACGTTCAAGGGTCTTTGGAACGCGGGAGTCACGTCTGCGGGCGGCCTGATCGGTACAACCCAAGCCGCCTTCCAAGGTGTGGATGCTGGAGCGCGAACACTCAGCTACATGCAAAAGAGCCTGAGTTGGGACTTGTCATCGGATAGCGCTAAGTACGTCGCGAACAACTTGGCCAATTCGCCCATCATCAGAGGGTTTGAAGAGGTAAAATCGGACACTGGCGACTATTACAATGACCGGTATGGGCCTCTCGCGGGCGCGTTGGGTAAGACTGCACCTGATGCTTTGTTGGTGCTGTTGCCTTTTGGCGGCAAAATTGCGACACGCGAATTTGGATCGCTCAAATCGCTTTACTCGTCGATTCCAGACGAGTTTGGTCAGTTTGCGATGCCAGACGGCCCGTCGGCTGCGACAAGATTTGGTGGTGCAAATAAGGCATCGTACCTTGTAGATCCCGCTACCACAATTGATAGCCCATTGCCTAAACCTACTTGGCTCGGAGAGTGCTTCCTGGCTGGGACTTTCGTTCACACGCAAGAAGGGCTGCGTGCGATTGAAACACTGGACGTCGGTCAATGGGTGGCCGGTCGCAATGAGGCAAGCAATAAAACGACATGGCGACGGGTGGTGCAGCTTCTTCGCACAGAAGACCAAAAAGCCGTTGAGGTTGTGATTCAGCATCTAAACGGTCAACTAGAAGCGATCCGGGCGACCTTGGGACACCCTTTCTACGTGGAAGGGAAAAAATGGCGTGGCGCTGCAGAACTTGAAGTGGGTGACCAGGTTGTGCTGCTGGATAAGGCGCTTTCGACCATAATATCCGTAAGAAGTCTCCCGGGCTTACACACTGTCTACAACTTTGAGGTCGAAGTTGATCATACCTACTTTGTTGGGGAACAAGGTGTATGGGTTCACAATATTTCCAGGGTATCCGATGCATTGAACGAGGCTTCGGGAGGGGCAAATAGCACTGCGGCAATTGAGAATGCGGCTGCGACCAGAAAATCAGGATTTATTTTCCGTGGTGATGATCGTGTGCCTGACGTCATTTTTAATGACGGATTCGAACCGCAGGGCACTAACCTGGATCTGTTCAACCATGCCGCCTCCAACAAAAACAGCGCATATGTTTCAACTTCAACTTCGCCGAACGTGGCACGAACCGCTCCGGGGGTAGAAGAAGGTGGGTTCGTTTATACTGTGAGAGGTCAGCCTAATGGGGTGGATGTAAATTCGACGTTGGGAAGCCGTAGTCCGTTCCCTAAGGAGTTTGAAATTGCTGTTCCAGGGAGTATCCAATCATTGGATATCATGGGGGCGCGGGCGATAGGGCCGAATGGAAAATTTATTGGGCCATTCATAAAGAATCCAGCATACAAGCCTTAAGAGGGCTCGATGAATATCTATGACATAACAATTGCATCACCGGGAGTGGCCGAGGAACGCTGCGAAATTGAGTTTACGCGAGATGTGTCAATTACCCTTACGGTTAAGAGTCAGCGGTTCGGGGTAATGTCGTTTGTAGATGATAATTGGTTTGGCGCTTTATTAAAATTTCGCCTGCGAATTGAGCGGGATGGTTATCTTTTGCTTTGCAACGCTGCTCGAAAGGACGCATACCCATCCCGAATGACGCTGCAAATGGGCGGCGGTCGGAAGATCTACATATTGAGCTCTGGGCTTCAAACCAGCGACGAGGATCTGGTAGATGTTCTTGGTATGGCAACTATTGATCAAGTAGGCACTGTGGAAGAGCAGCGAATTTGTTACGAGAACTGGCTTAGGAGTTTGAAATGAAAAATAGCGAACTAGAGCATGAAATTACAGAGGACGTGGTGAAGGCCGCACGTGAAAATCCTAACGGCTGGGTCTACAAGATTGAAGGCTCATTTGGGCCGACGGAATATGTTCCGCCGGAAGCCGTTGTCGGGGCATGGAAAGTTGATGAAGGTGGAAATTTGACTGGAGAATTTGTACCTAACCACAATTACAAATCAAGTCTGTCCAAGTCAGAAAAATAGGTTTCCGTCCAGCACTGAATTCAAAAGCGGTTTGGCAAGGCGCGGACATGGCCGGCGTCAGACCGGACGGCAGGGTGCGGGGTTCCGGCAAACCGACAAATCGCTGTATGGTCGTACGGGCACTGGCGGCGGGGTGGTTCCGTGTCCGCTTGTATCCTGTTCGTATGCTGTCCGTATGCTATTTGTATCCCATCGTATCCCATCCGGGCTGCGAAAAATCCGCCCTGGTACGAAAACCCCAGCAAGAAACGGTAATGGTCGGGGTGCGCGGGGAGTCCCCGCCACCCCCTCCAATCTCTCACACATCACGCAACCCTCCGGGTTGTTCAGAAAGCCCGCCGTTGCAGGCTTCCCGTGTTTTACACTATCTAATTCCTTGTTTAACGCTTGCCGTCGAAATCGCGGATAGTGCCCGCCGTCGCGGGCTGTCCGTGAAATACGGGCATGGTCGAACGGCAGGTCTGTCGCATGGGTTCAGTGCCGACCATTTTGCACTGGTCGGCCGTAAATTTACCCGCTGTTTCTGGTGACCTCACATGCACTCGGCCCCTGATCCGCCTATTAACCTCACAGCATTGGCCGAAAATCTCCCGCAAATGTGCAGCATTCATCGCATCGAGACGAAGGACAGGATGAATCGCCACGAGTTTGCTAGACACCCGCGAGCCTTTCAAAATACTGCTTTTCAAAATTAACCGGCGATAGTTTCTCATTGAAGCCGTGCCGCCGCTTTGGATTGTAGAACATCTCGATATAGTCG